>FKKE01007104.1_pt4 | contig 14171 bp, 12 predicted proteins | sample 1106331 | NCBI WGS metagenome assembly FKKE01 (sample SAMEA3931202, study PRJEB13176) | freshwater metagenome | biome: Drinking water system; feature: drinking water; material: freshwater | place: China | collected 2013-02-06 | reverse complement strand
GCGATCGACTCGCCGCGTCAGATCTTCATGCTCTTCGCCGACGAGCTGGCGGGCTTCCTCGACGACCCGGCGTCCTACCGCGACGCGCTCGTCGAGCGCGAGAAGGGATACCTGGACCTGTTCGATCGCACCCCGCCGTTCGTCGTCGACGGCACCCCGCCGCCGATCTCCGAGTGGCCGCTGCGGTCGGAGTCCAGCGTTTCCGCCGCGTCCTCCGGTGACACCATCACCGGTGTCCCCGGATGTGGAGGTGTCGCGCGCGGAAGGGCGCGGGTGCTGACCGAGGCCGCCGACCCGTCGGCACTCGAGCCCGGCGACATCCTCATCGCGCCGATCACCGACCCGTCGTGGACGCCGCTGTTCGTCACCGCGGCCGCGGTCGTCGTGGACGTGGGCGCTCCCTTCTCACACGCCGCGATCGTGAGCCGCGAACTCGGCATCCCGTGCGTCGTGTCGGCCACCGAGGCAACACGACGCATCCCCGACGGCGCAGCCGTCGAAGTCGACGGCACCGCGGGCACCGTCACTCTCCTCTGAGGTCCCACCTCGATATCCGACTCGGCCGGCCCCGAGAGGGTCATCCCCTCGGGGCCGCCCGCTCCACTCGGCGCACCCGCACGATGGCCCGACTGCTTTGTCGTGGACCTCGTGCCGGTCGGTCCGCGCCATCTCCATGCGATGACGCCGAACCCGGCGTCGGTCTGCGCGAACAACGAAGGAGTCCGATGCACGCCTCTGACATCTGTCCCACCTGGCTCGACACCGTCCTCACCACGACCGGTACCAAGGACGGCACGGTCGCGATCACCGACGTCGCCACCAGCCCCATCGGGACCGGCCAGGTCGCGGACAGCATCCGGACGACGGTCAGCTACGCCGCACCCACGTCCGCCCCGTCGTCGTTCGTCATCAAGGTCACCTCCGACAAGGAGCAGAGCCGCGCGGCCGGCCGGAGCGAACTGAACTACCTGCGCGAGGTGAGGTTCTATCAGGACATCGCACCGAATCTGCAGGTGCGCGTGCCGCGTTGCTATCACGGTGAGATCGACCTCAACAACACCGAATTCGCGCTCGTACTCGAAGATCTGACCCCGGCGCGGCCCGGCAACCAGCTCGTCGGGTGCACTGTCGACGAGGTGCGGCTCGCAGTCGAGCAGGCGGCCGGTATCCACGGACCGTACTGGGGATCGGCGCAACTAGCCGGCACGCCATGGCTCGACATCTCCGACACCTACTGGGCGCGCTTCACCGAGATGATGCCCCAGTGGTGGGCCGGTTTCGTGGACCGGTACCGAACTCGGCTCGACGCGGCCGACATCGAACTGGGAACGGCGTTCACCGAGCGGATCGCTGACTACTACGCCGCACTGCGCACGATGCCGTTCACCATCCAGCACGGCGACTACCGGCCGGACAACGTCCTGTTCGACGCCGCCGGCGGCGACGTGCCGCTCGCGGTTCTCGACTGGCAGACGGTGATCTTCGCGCCCGGCGTCGTCGATGTCGCCTACTTCATCGGCGGCGCGTTGGATCCGGCGACCCGTCGCGCATCCGAAGCGCAGCTGCTCGAGCACTATCACCGATGCCTCCTCGAGCACGGAATCGCGAATTACTCACTGGCCGAATTGATGCGGGACTATCCGGTCGGCACCTTCCAGAACCTTGTGATCGGCGTCGCCGCCGCGATGCTCGTCGCCCGATCCGATCGGGGTGACGATCTGTTCACAGCCATGGTGACCAACTCGTTGTCGCACGCTCGCGATCACGATGCGCTGGCTCGGATCACCGCGCTGAGTGGGCAGGGGACACTGCATGTCTGACACCGCTACCCGCGAACATCGACCGCGGACCGGTGCATCCGCGATCGGCACCGAACGACTGGGGTTCTACACGCTCGGCGGGCACGTCACCGACCCCCGGCACATGCTGGACGAACTCGCCCATGCCGAGCGTCTCGGTCTCGGGCAGGCCTTCATCTCCGAGCGGCTCAACGTCAAAGAGGCGTGTTCCTTGTCCGGTGCCGCCGGCGCGGTCACCGACCATATCGGGATCACCACGGCGGCAACCAACATCAACACCCGCCACCCGGCGATCACCGCGGCCTTCGCGACCACCATGCACCGCCTCACGCGTGGTCGCTTCACCCTCGGCGTCGGCAGAGGGCTGCGTCCCCAGATCGCCGGGCTCGGGCTGTCGCACACGACCACCGCCCAACTCGAAGAGTTCGCTCATCTGATGCGTCGACTGTGGCGTGGCGAGACCGTGACCGACTACGACGGGGCCCTGGGCCGGTTCCCGGCGATCAAACTCGACCCCACCTTCGACGAGGACATCAGGCTGGCCACGACGGCGTTCGGACCCGAGACCCTGGCCATGGCCGGCCGAGCCTACGACCTGGTGGTGTTGCACACCTTCTTCTCCGATGAGACGACCGCCCGAGTCGTACGCACTGTCAAGGACGCCGCGGCTGCGGCGGGACGCGACCCCGACTCGGTCGAGGTGTGGTCGTGCTACGCCACCGTCACCGATGAACTCGACGAACAGGTCATCCTGAAGAAGACCGTCGGCCGGATCGCCACCTACCTCCAGGTCTATGGGGACCTGCTGGTGTCCACCAACAGGTGGGATGTGGCCGCGCTGACCAGGTTCCGGGATTCCGAGGTGGTGCGCGAGCTACCGGGATGGGCCGATGCGGTCGGGGACACCGCGACCTTCGAGCGCCTTCGCGACGTGATCCCCGCCGAGTGGCTCGACTGCGCGGCCATGGGGACGCCGCGGCACTGCGCCGAGAAGGTCCGTGCCCAGTTCGACCTGGGTGTCGACGGCGTGATCATGCACGGTGCGACCCCGATCGAACTCGACAGCACGGTCGCCGAATTCGCCGCTCTCGGCAGTTGACCGACAGAATCCACCAGGAAGTCACCACATGAGCACTGGGGCAGTACGACTCGTCGAACGTTACGTCTACGAACTGTACAACGACGAGCAGATCGACCTGGTCGACGAGATCTGCGGCGACCCGATGACACGCCATGGGGCGGGCAGCATCCGGGCACTCACTCGACGCGAGCAACGAGAGCGCATCGTCGCCGACCTCGCTGCGCATCAACCGAAGTTCACCGTGGTCACGCTTGTCGGCGACGAAACCTTCGCATCCCTCACCTGGAATGCCGAACGCCTGACGACGGGCGAGCGCCTCTGCGGCATCGAGATCTTCAAAGTCCACGACGGGGTCATCACCGATGTGTGGAATCCCGACTACCTCGAAGGGTTCTGGTCATGACGCTGACGACACCGAAGCTGATCGACACCACCGACGACATCACCGCGCCCTGGTTGGAGGAGGTCCTCTGCCACGCCGGCCACGACACGTCGATCGCGTCGATCGCGGTCGAGCCGATCGGCGCGGGCAACGTCAGCGACACGGTCCGGGTGACCATCGCTTACGCCAGGCCGTGTGCCGGCGCGCCCGATGCGGTCGTGGTCAAGCTCCGGCCCCGCGACCCCGACGTGCATGCCCACGGATTGCGCAGTGGTGCATACCATCGCGAGATCGGGGCGTATGTCGACATCTCCGCGCGCGACGCGTGCCGGATACCGTTGAAGTACTGGGTGGCGGGAGACGAGACCACGATCAATCTGGTGATGGCCGACCTGAGCACGAGTGCTGTTGCAGGAAACCAGGTTCGGGGTGCGACCGTCGCGGATGCGACGGCCGTGCTGACCGAACTCGCCAATCTGCACGCCGAGTTCCACCCGATGGACACCGCCACCGCGCCGGAGTGGATGATCCGGCTGAGCGATGTCTGCGACTACTGGTCCGACGCCGCCGAACGCGGGGCGCGCGAGGCGCTGACCCGGTTCGCCGACGACCTCCCCGATGACCATCTCGAGGCGATCCGGCAAGCGATCGAGCTGGTCCGGGCGTGGCACCTGCTCCCCCAGGAGCACCTCACCTTCACCCACGGTGATCCTCGCGTGGACAACGTGCTGTTCGAGTCCGCCGGAGACGACCGGCGCGCGGTCCTGATCGACTGGCAGGTCACCGGACTCCGCAATCCCATGTACGACGTCGGGTACTTCATGGCCGGCAGCGTCGACGTCGCGGAGCGGCGAGCGCACGAACGCCGCCTGATCGCCCACTACGCGGAGACCTTCGCGAAGAAGTCCGCCGGCTACGACGAGGACACCGCGTTGCGGGACTACCGCGTGCAACTGCTCAGTGGCCTGTACATCACCCTCGCCGCGATCGATGTGCTGCCCGACACCGAGACGGTCAACACCCTGATCCTCGCGTTGCTGCGCCGCAACTGTGCCGCGGTGGTCGATTGGGACTCGGTGGCCCAGGTGCGTGCGCTGGCGGGCGGCACAGCCTGAACCCCACCAATGGCCGGGCTGCGCTCGATGTCCGCAGCCCGACTAGGATTCAGGCGCCGGCGGCTGCCCCTGTTCTGGTCGCGGACGGACGCTGACGGACGGGCTGCGGAAGATCGGCCGCGTGGTGGGCCGCGCTGTGGATGTATCTGTCGGGCCGCACGATGGCGAACCTGATGCTCCTGGTCTGCATCCAATCCCAGAGTTCGCCGACCGGATCACCGATTTCGCCGTCGCCGACCACCGAGGTGCCGGGGCGAATGGTGATGAGCCGAGGGTCGAAGGTCTCCCATGCGGCCAGGATGTGTTGGGGCACTTCGACGGACGGTGTCCGGTTCAGGCCGAGGATCGCCCAGCCTGGTCCGAGCGCGGCGTCGATTCGATGCTGCTCGATGCCGGGTGACGCCACCGTCACCGACTTCAGTAGGTGGCCGACGGCACGGTTGCGAGTGCGGGAGCTATCGGAGAAGCCCGGCCCGAGCGCGGGTGGCTGTGCCAGGTGCCCGACCACGTATCTCCCCAATGGGGTCCGGGATAGGCTCCGCAGCAGTACATCTCGCGTCCGCGCGACCGTTCGATTCGGTGGCATGACGATACGGCCGAACATTTCCGCGCGGCGGGTCATGAAGTCATGGTGTGTTTGCCGCTCGCTCTGATAGGTATCGAGCAGGGAATCGTCGGCGCGGCCGGCGAGGACGTCGCCGATCTTCCAGACGACATTCGCGACATCGCGAATGGCGCCCGAGATCCCCTGGCCGGCAAACGGTGGCATCACGTGCGCGGCATCGCCTGCGAGGAGCACACGCCCGATACGCCACTCGGCAGCTTTGCGGACATGGAACGTGTACGTCCAGGTCCGGTGGATGTCGATGTCGTTGGGGGTGATGCCGTCGGCCGCCAGCATTCGCCAGATGTTCTCGGGCGCCAGCATCTGTTCGGGCGTCTCGCCGGCGTTGATGCGCCACTCCCACCGGAAATAACCGCCGGGGCAGGGGCACCGCACCCCGGGACGATCGGGGTCGCAGATGAAGTCGAAATGCGGGGGATAGGCGAGTGGTCGACGGAGCTTCGCCTGAACGTCCATCCAGAGTTCGGAGTAGGAGGTGCCCGCGAACGCAACTCCCAGTGATTTGCGCGTGGGGCTGCTACCACCATCGCAGGCAAGGACGAAGGAGGCGCGCACCTGCCGGAGAGGTACGGACTCGCCGACGGCATCGAGTCCGAGGGTCACGCCGTCGCCGTTCTGAGCGAGGTACCGGCCCTCGTGACCGAGCAGGACCTCGACGTTGTCGAAGCGTGTCACGCCGCCGCGCAGCGTCGACTCCAGCCACGGCTGGTGGAAGAAATTGGCCAGGGGATCCCCACACTCGTCGCTGGGCCGGGTCGGAGTCGTCAAGATGGGCCGGCCGTCCACGCCGATGAAGCGGGCGGTCACACCCATGTGCATGCGCGCGGTCACCTCGTCGTAGAGGCCGACGTCCCGGATCACGCGCAGAGCCTGGTCGTCCATGGCGATGGCGCGTTGCCGGGGAAAGACGTCCGGGTCGCGTTCGACGACGAGCGTGCGCAGGCCGAGTTGGCCGGCGAGGTTCGCGGCCGTGGCGCCGGCGGGTCCGAATCCGATGATGGCGAGGTCGTAGCTGCCGACTTCGGTGCTGGGGTGGGGGCTCATCGCGCATCCCGTCTGGTGGCGAACGTGGGGAGCAGGGTGTAGATGGCCGCGATCGACCGGCCGGCAGCCATCACCGTGGCGTCGGGACGAACGATCGCGGCACGGGCGTGGTGGTCGAGTAGCCAGCGTCGGAGAGGATGGTCGTCGGACACGACGAGGATGGAGCCGCCGCGTCGCTCGATCTCGAAGGACTGTTCCGGGGTGGGCGCATCGACGGAGACCAGTTGAAAGCCGGGTCGACGGTCGTCGAGACGGCGTCCGTGCTCTGTCGTGATGGCGTTGGGCATGAGCATGCCGGCCGACGACGCGGCGGTGTGGCGGCGCGCCCATCGAGGCAGACACGCTCCGAGTGTGCCGGCACGGACGTACCACGAGGGCCCGAGCGCGGCGGTTGTGCTGTCGGTCAGCCGCTCGGTGAGGTGGGGTGTCCGGGTGACCATGGGCGCCAGGGCACGACGGATTGCGTCGCCGGCGCGCCCGCCGCCGGTCATTGCGGCGCCTGTAGCCGTGGCGAGCCGGATCATACTGGCGGCGTGTGGCATGCGTTCCTCTTCATAGGAATCCAGCGTCGTCGGCGGTGCGTCCCCCGAGAGGACGGCGGCGAGTTTCCAACCGAGGTTTGCCGCGTCGCGGATGCCTGCTCCCATCCCCTGTCCGATGAACGGTGGGGTCAGGTGCGCGGCGTCACCGAGGAGGAAGATCCGTCGATCTCGCCACCGTCGAGCGAGCCGCGCCCGGAAGGTGTACTCCGCGGAGCGAATCAGTGTCAGATCGGGAGCGTCCACGCCGTTCAGCCACGGTTGCACGAGCGGTTTGACGTCGGCGACGGTGCTGTAACCGGCGGCGCTCTCATGGTCGAGGAGTTGGAACTCCCACCGATATCGGGTGTCGCCGATCCGCATGTACGTGGCGGCTCGGCGGGTATCGCAGACCTGCGACACGCCGTCCCATTGCCCGAGGTCGGCGGAGGTCTCGATGTCGACGACGAGCCATCGCTGACTGAATCCCAGATCCCGCCATCCAGCTGAGATCGCTGAGCGGGTGGCGCTGCCGGCGCCATCGCAGCCGAGTAGATAGCTGCCTGACACGGGGACGATCGGTTCACCGGTCCGCCGGGAACGGCCGGTCACTGTCACTTCGGCATCGGATTGGTCGACTCCCTCGATCTCGACACCCGAACGCAGGGTGATCATCGTGGAGCGGTCGGCGGCGGCCTCGCGGAGCAACTCCTCGAGCCGAGGCTGGTCGAACATCGACGCGGCGGGGAAGCCGTGTGGCCCCGGCTGGGGATCGCGTGGGATCTCGGCAATCACCTCGAGCGACTTCGTCACGAGTCGAAGGCCCAGCGCGGGCCGGGAAATCGCCGCGAAGTCCGGACCGATGCCGAGTCGGGAGATGATCCGATACACCTCATCGTCGAGGTGCACCGCGCGTGGTTGCGGGTAGATCCCGTCCCAGCGCTCGAAGACGACCGACGGCACACCCAGGTCGGCGAGCAACGTCGCGGCGGTGAGTCCGGTGGGTCCTGCCCCCACGATCAGCACCGGGGCACTGCATGGACTCATCGATGTCGTACCCGGGCCAGGAAGCCGCCCGCGGTGTAGGCGGTGACAGCGCCGATGATCGCCGCCGGGGCCGCGGCCGGCCAACGATCACCGATGCGCAGGTGCACTGCGCATGCACTGACCATCGTCGTGCAGAGCTCTACTGCTGCCGCCGTGCCGATGCGTGGATGTCGTTCACCCACAACGAGTCCGGTTGCGCCGGCGAGTTCGGCGGCACCGATCAGGCGGAACGCTGGCACAGAAAATCGCACGTGGTGTGCTCGCTCGACCATGGGCTCGAGCGCCAGGATTTTCGCGATGCCGGTGGCGGCCAGGCACACAGCTACCCCGCGTCCAGCGGGGATCCGGAGGTCGGTCATGATCGGCCGCCTTCGTCACGATCGGACCACTGCCAGCGGATGGCGAAGGCATCGAGTACCCGTGCGGCGAGTGCTTTCTCGTCTGGCCGATCGACGACTGCGATAACGGCGCCGTCGGTGATCTGGGTGCGCACCACGGCATCGACACCGGCTTCGGCGAGTGCGACGCTCAACGCGGCCTGTGTCGCCTGAGCGCGCAGCGCGAGCTTGTACGGTTTGCCCACGTCGGTGACCGGCAAAGCATCCACGATCGTCACCGCCTTGGGTGCTGCGGCGGCTTCGGAGACGCCTTCGGTTGCCCAGGCGCGTAAATCGTTGTCGCTCACGGTGCCTCCGGCGCGGACCGTCACGAATGCCACGGGCACCTCGCCAGAGTGCACGTCGGGGCGCCCGACCACCCCCGCACCGGTCACGTCCGGGTGCTCCAGCAGTACATCCTCGACCGCACGGGGATCGATGTTGTGCCCACCACGGATGATCAGGTCTTTCGCGCGACCGGCGAGCGTGACGAAACCGTCGGCATCGACCGAGCCCAGGTCGCCGGTATCGAGCCAGCCGTCGCGGACGGAGCCGCCATCGTCGAGGTGAAAACCCGCAGCGGAGCGACCACGAACGTAGCCGGCGAAGACAGTCGGACCGGAGACCAGCAGCCGCCCGGTGATACCAGTCGGGACGTCATCCCACTGATCGTCGACGGCTCTGATGTGCTGGTAGGGCATCCGCTGCCCGACGGACCCATCGGGTTGGCCCTGGAAGAAACTACGCACGCTGGCGCAAGTGGCCTCGGTGAGCCCGTACCCCTCGAGCAGGGGGACCCCGGTGTGCGACTCGAAATCGCTACGCACCGCGGGCGGGAGCATCGATGCGCCGACGAGACACGCTCGAAGGCTGGTGATGTCGGCATCGACGGGGCACTGGGCCAGCACGGAATACACGGTGGGGACGGCACTCATGCCGGCGATCCGGTGAGCCTGGACGAGCTGCCAGAACACGCCATACAGCGCCACGTCGCGGTAACCCAACGGCCCCGCCCACACCACGGTCTGTCCGCGCAGGATCGGCGCGAGCACGGTGACGATCAGTGCGTTGACGTGGAACAGCGGCAACGCGGCGAAGACGGCAGAGTCCTCGTCGAGCACCGTGTTCGCCGCGATCATCCACGCGTTGCTGATCTCGTTGCGGTGTGTGTGAGCGGCGAGTTTCGGTACGCCGGTGGTGCCGCCGGTGTGGAACAGGGCTGCCACGTCGTCGGCAGTGTGATCGTCGGTGACCTCGGTCCGGGGGTGGTCGTCGGCGTCGAGGTAGGCGACCGCGATTGCATGCGCGAGGTTCGTCGGCGCGGGAGGCGCACCGGCGCCGGTCGGTTGCAGGAGGAACACAGTGTCGACGTCGGTCGCTGCGAGGATGTCGGCGAGTCCACCGAACACCGCGGGATCGAGATCGGGGCCGGCGGCGATGAGGACCCGCGAGCCGGACCGGCGGATCAGCTCACCGACGTGGCGGGCATCCATGGCGGGGTTGATCGGTGCCGCGATGCCGGCGCGTTGGGCCGCGAGGAACGCCTCGATCAGTCCGGCACAGTTGGGCGCCAGCAGAGTGACGGGGTCCTGTGGTCCCACGCCGGCGGCGCGTAGCGTCGCGGCGTGCCGGTCTACCGCCGCCAGGAGTTGAGCGTAGGTTCGATCGGTGGTCTGCTGCCAGCGGGCGGCATCCGGCATGACGCGGATGGCGGTTCGTTCCGGCCACAGCTGCGCTGCCCGGTGCAGTGCCTGATAGGTCGTGTCGGGCAGTCCTCGTTCGGACAGCGGGGTCGATTCGATGTCGGCGAGATCGGCGGGGGTGTCATAGTCGGGCCAGAGCGCGTCGGCTGCGCCGGCCACGGTCGTCCTCATGCCTCACGCACCGCGGTGCGCTGGGTGCCCAGGTCGAGCGTGCCGTCTCCGGAACGGATGTCGGCTTCGACGATGTCCCCGTGTTTGAGGTACTTGGGGTTGTTGGCCTGCCGACGGAAGAACGCTTTCCACTTCACGTGTGGGGGCAGGAGTGCGCCGATCATCTCGATGGGTTTGGGCGGAGCGGTGAGCGCGGTTCCTCCCGGGGTCCCGGTGAGCAACAGGTCGCCGGCGTCCACTCGTTGGAAGCGGGTGAGGGCGCGCACCGCTTCGAGAGGGCTGTAGATCATGTCGGCTACGGAGCTGTTCTGACGGGTGACCCCGTTGACCCGCAATTGCAGGGTCAGAGTGGGGAATTTCGCCCACTCGCCGGGTTCGAGGAGTAGCAGCACCGGACCGACTGGCGTGAATGTCGGGTATGACTTCGCTTCGTAGAACTGGGTTTTGGGCAGTTGCACGTCGCGGGCCGAGACATCGTTGGTGACGACCAGACCCGCGACGAGCTCGGCCAGCGAGTCGTTGTCGACCGTCGATCCCACGGGAAGCGTCCGACCGAAGACGACGCCGATCTCGACTTCGTAGTCCAACAGTGACACGTGGCCGGGTTTGACGATGTCAGCGGTCGGGCCGCTGATCGACCCCGAGGATTTACGAAAGAACGTCAGCGGAACCCTGTCGGGGTCCATACCGGAATCACGAACGTGCGACACATAATTGGTCATCTGTGCGATCACCCGGCACGGCGCGGTGACCGGTGAGAGCAGCTCGAGTTCGAACGGGTCGGTCGTCGGTCCGTCGCCGGAAGCGGCCCTGGCAACCGCCGAGCGGTCGGCGATCAGTTCGGCAGTCGTGGTCGCGGAGGTGTCGATCCGACGGGCGCCGGCGGGTGCGAGCACCCACCACGCCTCGTCGGTGCGAAGGACGGAAAAGCTCATGAGCGTGCAACTTTCATCAGGCCGAGTAGGCGTTGGACATCGAACTCGTTCTCCGACTCACGCAGCGACGACACGATCGCGGTGAACTCCCGCAGCGCTGCGCGGCCTGGTTTGACGCCGAGGAAATCGGCGGTGGCCGGCGGGCCCCATTGGTTGAGGCCCGAGGCGGTCATCGGCGCCCAACCGGGGCCGACCGTGTGATCGAAGTGGTCGCCGTCGGTGAAGTGCTCGACAAGGAATCCGTCGGGGTCGCGCCAGTAATCGAAGATCTGACTGCCCTGGATGTGGCGGCCGACTCCCCAGGAGTGGGCGTAACCGCGATCGGTCAGATACTCGCCGCCGGCCGCGAGTGCGTCGAGGTCACAGACCTGGTACGCCGAGTGGACATAGCGGTCGGCCGGCCCCAGCGTGAGGGCGAGCGTGTGGTGGTCGGCCGGCTCCGGTCCCCGGTCGCACCGCATGAAGCTCATGACCGGGCCGCGTTCGCGCTGTCCCGGATAGTAGAGAAAGTCGCTGACGATCATGCCCAGGTTGTGCAGATACCAGTTGAGAGACGCCAGGTAGCGCGCGGACTGGAGCACCACGTGGCCGAGCCGTTCGACGACCGCGGGCGCGCGCGGGGGGCGTTGCGGAGTGTTGGTGCGGATCGTGTTGTGCTCGAAGTTGAATGAGCCCCGCACAGTCTGCAGTGGCAACGATGGCCACTCGGTGACCCCGGCAACCACTCGCACTCGACATCCACTCGGGTCGCGTGTCGTCACCGCGCAGCCGCCGAGGGCCTCGCCGAGCGGTTCGACTGGTCGTCCCCACGCTTCGGCCAGGACGTGCAGATCGGATACGTCGTTCGCGCGGAACGCAACGCCGGTGAACGCCGTTCGCGGTGCCTGCCGGACGATCACGCACGGAGAACCCGCCAATGCCCCGCGGAGGTGAAGCTCGCGCGGTGTCTGGAGCGTCGGACTGAACCCGAAGTCGACGGCGAAGGCCGCGGTCCGCGCCAGATCGGGCTTGTCGAACTCCAGCCAGGCGATGTCGCGGACTTTCACGACCGGTTGCCGGCGTCGTCCGGGATGTTCGCCGGGTCGGGCCCCCTCGTCGGCGTGCAGACCCTCGTGCACGTCGTGTTGCAGTGGCATTGCGACTCCGCTCTCTTCCAGTTGACGATATCGTCATACACGCCGCATGCGTCAGTCAAGAGATTCTGACGATTCCGTCAGTGGTGGATGTGCGACCATGGGGCGTTCCGGCGAAAGGAGCAGCCGATGGCAAGAGATGACCCAGCAGTGACTACGCGCGCGCAGCGGCGTAAGGCTCAGACGCGGCGGTCGCTGATCCGTGCGGCGCAGCAGTTGATGGCTGAGGGGCGTACAACTGCCTCGGTGCTCGAGATCACCACGCTGGCCGACGTGGGGAACGGCTCGTTCTACAACCACTTCGCGACGAAAGATGAGCTGTTCGAGGCTGCGGTGGTGGCGATCGTGGACGATCACGGCGATCTGCTCGACGGTTTGACCGACGACGTCGCGGACCCGGCCGAGGCTTTCACACAGAGCTTCCGATTGACCGGACGTCTGCATCGTCGGTTCCCGGAGCTGAGCAAGGTCGTTGTCAATTACGGCATGTCGATGCTCACCAGCTCGGATGCCGGATTGCTTCCGCGCGCGCGACGCGACATCGAGGCCGCGGTGGCCGCCGGACGCTTCGTCGCTTCCGACGTGGATCTCGCGCTGACCGTGGTCTCCGGCGCGACTCTGTCGCTGGCGCTGCTGCTCCTCGAACAGCCCGAGCGTGACGACGCGATCGCAACAGACGCCGTCGCCGAACATGTCCTCCGTGCCCTCGGAGTCGCGGAGTCCGACATCGGTGCTCTCATCGCCCTGCCGTTACCGAGGTGGGACTGATCGCCGACGCCCGCGATGTGGGGCATTTCCGCGGGGGGTGCAGTAGCCCTTCAATGAGCTTGCCTGTTCGATCGCATCAGGTGAAGGAGGCGCGGAAGCTCTCGAGACCCTGAAGGCAGTTGTTGCGCAGGGGGATCGGGTCGCTGACCGAGATGGTCTCGACTCGCTCGACCATGGCGCGGAGCAAGGTCTGCATCTCGAGTTTGGCCAGTTGCATACCGACGCAGGTGTGCACCCCGTGTCCCCATCCGACGTTGCTGCCCCGTCGCAGCAGCGAGAAACGCTCGGGGTGATCGAAGTGCCGCTCGTCGCTGTTCGCTGCGGCGAACACCACCGCCACGCGGTCCCGGGGTCGCAGATGGACCTGGCCGATCTCTGTGTGGGTCGCTACCGATCGGGTGAACACTCGCACCGGCGAAGCCATCCGCACGGCTTCGACCACCGCGGTCGGGATCAGGTCGGGTTCGGCCCGCAGTTGGCTCCAGACGTCGGGATTGGTTCCCAGACTCCACAGCAGCTGGCCGGTCGAGAGGATGGTGGTGTCCAAACTCGGTGCGACGAAGTCGATGATCATGTTCTTGGCCTCGATGCGGCCGATGTCCCCGCGGTCGGCCGCATCGAGCACGGTCGCCGCCCACCCATCGGGCGTCACGTGCCGACGCCCGATCGCGATCGTGTACAAGAACAACCCCAGCGAACCGCGTAGAGATCGGCGTGCGCGCCGGTTGGTGGGGCCGAGGCCGTCGAAGGTCGCTCGCCCCCACCTCAGCATCTGCTCCGGTGACACCTTCACCCCGACCAGTTCTGCTACGGCCTGAACCGGTAAACGCGTGGCGAAATCGGCGATGCCGTCGAAGCCGGGGTGGGTCAGGAGCCTGTCGACGGTCGCCGCCGCCTCCCGCTCGAGCGTAGGCAGTGACGGCCGGATCGCTCGTGAGGTCAGCGACTGCATGAGGATCATGCGGCGGGTCATGTGTGTGTCGTCGTCGCTCGCGAGGGTCGTGTAGTGCCCCAGGGTGTTCGCGAGCGGATTCGCCGCCACACCCCGCCCGCTGCGGAATGTGGCGTCGTCGTGCAATGCCATTCGCACGTCGTCGAACCGCCCGATCGCGAAAACGCCGTGGCGGGGTAGCCACACCACGGGTCCGGCGTCCCGAAGGCGTCGATACACCCGGTGCGGATCGTCGACGGCCTCGTCGCCGTACAGATCGACGTCGACGACCGGAGCCCCACGATGGGTTTCCGGCCGCGACGACGCACGCTGTCCCGTCATCTGCCCGCCTGAGTCGAGAACCGCGCGGCGATTGAGCTGCGTTACGGTTCGATATCGTCATGTCTGACGAAATCATCACTCAGGTGAGGCCCGAGGTCAAGTCGTCTTCTCGCCGTGATGCCGCATGACGGCAGGCGCTGTCATTGACAACCCCCGCGCCGACTGGCCACATGGACTCACTCACCTGTCGTGGATCGAGA
>FKKE01008774.1_pt1 | contig 14174 bp, 11 predicted proteins | sample 1106331 | NCBI WGS metagenome assembly FKKE01 (sample SAMEA3931202, study PRJEB13176) | freshwater metagenome | biome: Drinking water system; feature: drinking water; material: freshwater | place: China | collected 2013-02-06 | reverse complement strand
GACATGAAGGCCGCTGAGAAGCCTGCCGGTAAGAAGGGCGGAAAGAAGGAAGAAAAGAAGCACTAAGTCAACGTTCACACGAATCCGGCCTCCTTCGATCGCGCTTGGCGGGTCGGTCGAAGGAGGTTTCGGATTTTTGAGGGGGACACACGGATGTTCCCGAAAGGGGCCGGTGGGCCCTGTTTGTGTTTGGAGGTCTGGAGGCCTCAGGGAGGAAGGGAAGAATGAAGAGACTCACATTGGGATTGCTGATGCCGGCCCTGCTGCTGTTGGTGGCAGCCTGTGCTCAACCCCCTACGGAAAAGTTGGCCGCTGCCGAAAAAGCTGTAGCGGATGCCCGTGCGGCGGGAGCCCCGACCTATCTGGGTGAAGATTTTACGAAGCTCGAAGGCATGCTGGCGGGCGCAAAGAAAGAGATCACCGAACAGGATGCCAAGTTCGCGCTGTTGCGCGACTATGGCAAGAGCGAACAGTTGCTGGCCTCCGTCTCGACGGATGCCGCGCGTGTCACGACCGAGACGGGCAAGAAGAAAGAAGAAGCCAAGGCGGCTGCGATTCAAGCTCAACAGGCTGCCCAGGCTGCGGTGCAAGCCGCGCAAGCGCTGGTCGCCAAGGCGCCGGCCGGAAAAGATCGGGCCGCGTTGCAAGCCATCAAGGCTGATTCCGAAGGCTTGACCGCCTCGTTGGCCGATATCCAAAAGGCTCTTGACGGAGGAGATTACCAGGGCGCGCAGGCCAAGGCCAAAGCGATTCAGGACAAGGCGAAGGCCATTTCCACCGAGGTCGAAACGGCCCTGGCCAAGACCCGAAAGGGAAAGCCTGCCACGAAGAAATAGCGGCCGGAAGGCTGTGTTGAGCCCATGAACATGCTGCGTCGTACAGGCCCTCTGCTCCTCGCCGGCTGGCTGAGCCTGGCGGCTTGCGTGCAGAAGGCTCCGCCGGACCTTGTGCAGGCGGTCGAGGCTCTGGATCGTCGGCTGGTTGAGGCCGAGGGGGCGCGCTACGCACCCGCCGACTATGGCCGCTTCGCCCAACACTGGGTTGCGGTCAAAGGCCGGATCCTGGCCGAGGAAGACGTCATTCGCTGGCCCTGGGAATCCAATACGCTCGCGGTCGAACTCCGCGCCGTCCAGACCGAGGGCCAGCGAGTGCTCCAAGTGGCCAGCGACAAGAAAGAAGCAGAACGGCAAGACGCCGCCGCCCGAGTCGCCTTGCTGGAGCGACGGTTGCAGTCGTTTTCGAGCCGGATTAATCGGATCGGGAGTCGGGTCGTGCTCGGCCAACGTCCGGTCGAAACAGAATTGGCTCTGCGACAGGCACGGTCCTACATCGAACAAGGACAATTCTCGCGGTCGTCTTATGTGGTTCAGCATGCGGCCAAGCTCATGGATGATCAAAAGGCGCTGTTGCAGGCCAAGCTGGGCCGGTATGCAGACGAGCGGAGTATCTCGGTTTGGCAGCGCTTGGTGGCCCGCACCATCGAGTGGTCGCGCACGCACCATGCGGTGGCCGTGGTGGTCAACAAGGCCGATCGCCGCTTGACGATCTACCGGAATGGCCGCCCGGCTGGCGCCTTTCCCATTCGGCTCGGATTCAACGGCATTTTGGAGAAGCGGTTTCAGGGAGACGGGGCGACCCCGGAAGGACGGTATCATGTTAGCCGCAAACGCGACCGCGGCCAAACCCAGTTCTACCGGGCGCTCGTGCTCGATTATCCCAATGAGCAGGATCGGCGCCGATTCCAGCTCGCGCAAAAAACCGGGGCGCTGCCCTCCGGGACGTACATCGGCGGACAGATTGAAATTCATGGCGAAGATCAGATTCCGATGAGCCAGACCTTGGGCTGTGTGATGTTGAACAACCGGCACATCGACAAGCTCTTTGACCTGGCCGAAGTCGGGACCCCCGTCACCATCGTGGGGGCTCTTGAGGCCAAGAATTCGGTCTCCCTGGCCTTGGCGGCTCTCGATGGGGAGAGCGAGGACGAAGAAGTATCGGCGGAAGTCGAGGGAGCCGACTTGGATTTTGTGGAAGAGGGGTAATCGACTCGCCATGGACCGATTCTGTCGTCTCACGACGCCTATCCGCTGGACGAGGGGGTGTTATGTCGTCTTATTCCTTTCCCTCGTCGGGTGCGGGGAAAGCATGGACCCGAACGCGAAAACCGATGTCTCAGAAGAGAAGCCTGCAGCGGCCCGATCCCTCCCCCTCCTTCAACGTCAATACGAATCGCTGAAGCGCCAACTGGTGAAGCAGGCCCCCGCCGGCCACTACATCGTCGTCGATACGGCGAAAAATCACCTATTGATCAAACGCGGGACCGAGGTCCTGCTGGATGCCGTGGCGTCAACCGGAAGCGGCGTCATTTTGGACAAGCCCGATCGGCCCGGTTCCCAGTGGATCTTCGACACGCCGCGCGGTGAATTTTCGATTCAAACCCGCCTGACGAATCCGGTGTGGATCAAGCCCGATTGGGCGTTCCTCGAAGAAGATCAGGACATCCCTGCGAATCCAGCCGATCGTGCGGAACCGGGCGTCCTTGGAGACTATGCGCTTGGATTCGGGAAGGGCTATTTCATCCATGGAACCCTCTATACGCGCCTCTTGGGAAAGAACGTGACCCATGGGTGCATCCGACTGAACGACCAAGACCTCCTGGCTACGTACAAACTCGCCAAGATTGGGACGCCGGTTATGATATTCTGAGCCCACCATGGGCTCTCCAGACCGGACCGGCCTCTCGGACACCGCCCGACGACGCGCGCGTCATCCGCAGTTCTCGCCGCTGACCTGCGTCGCTGCGCTGCTCGGCCTCACGTGTTTCTTGACCGGTGCTGAGCAAGGGCCGACACCGCTTGTGACGCAGGACCCTCGGGTGCTCCAGGCGCTGACGAGGACACTGGAGGAAGAGGTCAAGCTGGCCTCCAGACCCCAGCCCTATCTCCTGCTCGATCTCTCGCATCCGGCTCTCTTGCTGAAAAGTCGAGGGCTCGTCCTTCGCCAATTTTCCATTGCCGGCTGGAGATCCGGGGGGGATCAGCCCCCAATCATCACCTATCGTCTTCGAGCGAGGCCGCCCGTCTCGCGGCCGAAGATCCAACCGGGCCAGGATTCGACGGAACATCCCATTGATGTGCACGACATGCCTTTGGAATATCTCCTGGCCTTCGACCACGATCTCGTCATCGAGGTCTTGCCGCCTTTGGCGGAGCGGCCCTGGCACTGGTTCAAGCGGAGATGGCTCAGCAGCTGGAGTCGACTCAAGACGTGGATCGGTCAGGAGTCCAGCGGAGATTTCACCGCCCTTCCTCCGAGGCTCAGCTTGATCCTGTCTCCGGAGGAGGCCCAGGCCTTAGCCTGGACCGTCACCGAAGGGATGCCCCTGGTGATCGGACGGTTCGAGCTTCCTTAGGAGTCCGTCCGAGTCATGCCATTCTATTGCGGCAAACGATCCGCAGCGGGTACCCGCCTGGCGTGTGTGTGCGTTCTCGGCTCGAAAAATTCCCCAACGTATTCATCACCCGTTGCTTTGACCCGTTGCATTGAAAGAGCAACGGGTGCCCCGAGCAACGGGTTCCCGATACGCCTCCGGATTTTTCGAGCCCGCGGCCTCGCACCTGCCAGCGTCTTCTTTGCCTCGCTACGAAGGATGACTCGGTCAGACTCCTCGGCGCTGTGGCCGCTGCGTTGCCTTTTGGCAGGCGGCGGCCTAAGATGGCGCCCACTTTCGTCGTCGCTCCGTCGCCGCGAACTCCTTCACTCTCGGAGGCGTCGTGAAATCGAAGAATTTCTCGCTCCATCTTGGAAGTCACGCAGGACCGGTCATGGCAGCCTTGGAGGGTATGGCCGGGTCCCGGCTCGTGGACCGAATCTAGAATCGGGACCATCGGGCGTGGAAAGCCGAGCTTACCGAAATGACCAATCGGCTGGGCTGGCTGACCGTGGCTGAACAGATGGTGGAGAACGTTCGGCCCTCCAGGCGTTTGCAAGACCGTGCGGGGCGAGAGCTATCGTGATGTGGTGTTGTTAGGCATGGGCGGCAGCAGGTTGGGCCCCGAGGTGCTTCGATGCACCTTCGGCTCGTCACGGGGCTGGCTCCGAGGCTGGGTGTTGGATTCCACCGTCCCAGGCGCCGTCCGACAAGTGACCGGCGCCATTCACTCGCCTGCGCAGGAAGCCATGGCTGGGAGGCCGTGGAGGAATGCGGAGTGGGTGTCCGCCGAAGCCTCGGCAAAGGCGGACATGCTTCGGCGGATTCCGCCGAAGAAATCACATGAGAGGGACCCCACGGTCGAGTCGTGGTTCGGATCGCAGTCGGACGTCAGGCTGCCGGCGCCATTCGAGCGCTTGCAAAGGCGGAGGCCATGCCTCGCCAGCCTGCAGCAAGCCGACGCCGCCTTGCCCGACGCTCGGTTCGAAAGAAGTGGTCGAGGCGTTGATCATGGCGGGTCTGCCTGAACTCCGAGTTCTTGAGAACCTTGAGGAAGTCGCGCGTGAGGCCGCGGAGTTTTTCTATGAGTCGGCCGACGAGGCCATTGCCACGCGGGGGCTCTGTCGCGTGGCCCTCTCGGGCGGCAGCACCCCGAAGGCGCTCTATGAGCAGTTGGTTCGGTCTCCGAGAAGCGGTCGATTTCCTTGGGCCAAGATGCAGTTTTACTTTGGGGACGAACGGTGCGTGCCGCCGACCCATGCCGAGAGCAACTTCGGCTTGGCCGATGCCGCGCTCTTTCGTCCGCTGAGTCTGGAGGCGCAAGGGATCTTTCGCATGAAAGGCGAGGCCGAGGACACCGAGCAGGCGGCGCGGGACTATGAAGCGCTCCTGCTCAAACAGTTCGGCGTCCGTCCTCCGGCATTCCCCCAATTCGATCTCCTCTTCCTTGGTTTGGGCGATGATGCTCACATCGCCTCCTTGTTCCCTGGAACCGCAGCCCTGGATGAGCGACGCCGTTGGGTCGTGCCCAATCAGGCGCCCCGGGGCGTTCCGAACAGACTCACGCTCACGGTCCCCGTCTTGAATCAGGCTGAGGCGGTGGTTTTTCTGGTCACTGGAAGCGGAAAGGCTCCGGCCGTGCGGACGGTCTTCGATGATCCGGCGGCCGATGCGCGGCAGTTTCCCGCGCGGCTGGTTCGTCCGGAAAAGGGACGACTGATTTGGTTTGCGGACCGGGCGGCCGCGGCGCAGTTGGCCATGCTGAGCCGTGGAGATAGTTCGCACGAGGAGTGATGCCCGCATGATTCTGGCCGGGGACATCGGAGGAACCAAGACCCTGCTCGGTCTGTTCGACTGGATCACCGAGCGCGTGGATGCCGTACGCACACAGAGTTTTGTCAGCGCCGATTATCAGTCGCTCGACGAAATCGTGGAAGAGTTCTTGGCCGACTCATCCACGGCTCAGAGCACAGAGGCCGGCGAAGAGCAGGAGCCGGGACTGCGGTCCGATGGGAAGACCGGCCCGGCGAGCATTGCCGCCGCCTGTTTTGGAGTCGCAGGTCCCGTCATCGACAATCGCTGCCGAACGACCAATCTGCCCTGGGTGGTCGATGGGGTTGACTTGGAGAAGACCTTTTCGATCCCTCGCGTGCGATTGCTGAACGACTTGGAAGCCACGGCCTACGGGCTGGCGGTGCTGAAGCCGGACGAAGTCCATACGCTCAATGAAGGTGTTCCGCCGCCCTCCAAAGGGGCCATCGCCCTGATCGCCGCAGGGACAGGATTGGGCGAAGCGATTCTCTATTGGGACGGCTCGCGCTACCGGCCGCAGGCTTCGGAAGGGGGGCATGCGGATTTTGGGCCGAACAGCGACATCGAGATCGAGCTGCTCCGCTATCTGCGGGCGACCTATTTGCACGTGAGTTATGAGCGGGTCTTGTCGGGAGCGGGATTGCACGCCATCTACGAATTCTTGCGTGATACCAGAAAGAACGAACCGACCTGGCTGGCCGAACGGCTCCGCGTCGGCGATCCGGCCCCCATCATTGCCGAAGCGGGGCTGAAGAAGCAGGCGGAGATCTGCGTTCAGGCCCTGGACTTGTTTTCCTCGATCTACGGCGCCGAGGCGGGGAATCTGGCGCTCAAGGCGCTGGCGCTGGATGCGGTCTATGTGGGGGGTGGCATCGCCCCGAAGATTCTCGATAAGCTGAAAGACGGGACCTTCATGAAGGCCTTCACGGCCAAAGGACGCTATAAGCGCATGATGAACCAGATCCCTGTCCGTGTCGTGCTCAATCCGATGACGGCGCTCCTCGGGGCGGCGGTGGTTGCGGCGCAGTTACGCGGAGGGTCACGATGATGCAGGCGGTCTCGCTCGACGAATTGAAACGGCTGGCCGCGATCAAAGCGGTCGACTATGTGCAAGATGGAATGGTGGTGGGCCTCGGAACCGGCTCGACCGCCAGGCACATGATTGTCGCGCTCGGAGAGAAGGTCCGCCGAGGACTGCGGGTCCGCGGCGTGCCGACCTCCAGAGAGACCGCCGATTTGGCCAAGCACCATGGGCTCACGTTGATCGAGAGCGTGGACGAATGGGTGATCGACGTAGCCATCGACGGCGCCGATCAGGTCGATCCTCGGCTGAATCTGGTGAAAGGCGGCGGCGGCGCGCTTTTGAAGGAAAAGATCGTGGCGGCCTCGGCCAAGCAGTTCATCGTCGTGGTGGATCACACGAAGCGTGTGTCGGTGTTGGGAAACACGTTTCCCCTCCCGATCGAGGTCGTTCCCTTCGGGTGGGGCAGCACTGTCAAGCAGATCCAGGAGGTTTCGGGAGGCAAGGCCACGCTCCGCGTGCGGAATGGGCAGGTGTTCATCACCGAGGCAGGGCACTACATCATCGATGTCCACCTCGAGGCGATTCCGGAACCGGGGGACCTTGAAGCCCGGCTGAACGAGATTCCCGGGGTGGTCGAAACCGGCTTGTTCGTAGGGCGAGCAGACCTCCTCTTGGTCGGAACCCCGCAAGGAGTTGAGATCCAGTCGGCCGCGGGGCCCTGAACGGAACGCCTCGCTCGGACACGGGGCCGTGTCTCGCACGACGCGAGCGGCTGTTGACTGTCCTCCTCCAGGCCGGCCTTGAATGCGGCTCCCGCTCGTCGTCGCGCGAGGCGGTCTTCGATCGGCCGTCCCGCCCCTCTGCTTCAGCATTGAACGACCTCAGGGAGAAGATGATATGGATCTACAGATGCCGTCGAGAGCCCTCGATCCACACCGCCTGCCACGGCATGTGCTGCCCGCCCGCTATGACCTTCGCCTGGAACCGGATCTCGATCAAGCCACCTTCGCCGGAATCGTGGCCATTGCGGTGGACGTCCATCAAAGGACATCCGATATCGTTCTCAATGCCGCCGAGTTGGACATCGCGACCGCTTGCGCGGAGGCGGCTGACGGCTCTTCATGCGAGGGCAGGATTGAGATCGAGGATGCTCTTGAGCAGGCGCACATCCTGTTCAGGAGGCCTCTCGATCCGGGCCGCCGGACCTTGCACCTGACGTTCAACGGCCGGCTCAACGACAAGTTGCGCGGCTTTTACCGAAGCACGTACAGGGATACGAGCGGCACGATCCATCGGCTCGCCGCGACCCAGTTCGAAGCCACGGACGCGAGGCGGGCTTTCCCCTGCTGGGATGAACCGGATTTCAAGGCGGTCTTTGGGACGACGCTCGTGGTGGATCCGACCATGACCGCCGTCGCGAATACCACCGTCATGTCCGAGCGCGTCGAGGGCGGCAAGAAAGTGCTCCGCTACGCGGACACGATCAAGATGTCGACCTACCTGGTGGCCTTCATCGTGGGACGCCTTGAGGCCACGGAGCCCCAGCAGGTGGGGAAGACACCGGTCCGGCTCTGGGCGGTTCCTGGAAAACGGCAACTGACGCCGTTTGGGCTGGAGATCGCGGTCGCCTCGTTGAAATTCTTCGAAGGCTATTACGGCATCCCCTACCCCGGCGACAAGTTGGATCTGCTGGCCATTCCCGACTTCGCATCCGGAGCGATGGAAAATCTGGGGGCCATCACCTTTCGCGAGACGGCGATCTTGGTGGACGAGCGTCGCGCCACCCATGCGGAGCTCGAACGCGTGGCCGACGTGGTGGCCCATGAAAACGCCCACATGTGGTTCGGCGATCTGGTCACGATGTCCTGGTGGAACGGGCTGTGGTTGAACGAAGCCTTCGCGACATTCATGGAGATGCTGGCAGTCGATGCCTGGAAACCCGAGTGGAAGCGCTGGGAGACTTTCGGCGTGTCCCGGGCCGCGGCCTTCTCCGTCGACGGACTGTGGAGCACCAGGCCGATCGAGTATCCGGTCCGTGCCCCCAAAGATGCCGACGCCATGTTTGATGTGCTGACCTATGAAAAGGGCGCGTCGGTCTTGCGCATGGTGGAGCAGTATCTGGGTCCGACGGTGTTCCGGGGCGGCGTGCGCGAGTATCTACGGGCCCATGCCTATGGCAATGCCGACACCAAAGATCTCTGGGTCTCGCTTGGAAAAGCGGCAAAGATTCCTGTGCCTGAATTGATGGATGCCTGGATCTTTCAGTCTGGTTATCCGCTCGTTCATGTTGGAGTCCGCGAGAATATGCTTTGGCTTTATCAGGAACGATTCACATATCTTGCCGATCCCGACGCCGTCACAACCTCATCAAGCATGAACATTTCGGGTGGGAGACAGGAACAGCTGTGGCAAATCCCAATACAAATCCGCATCACTGCAAATGGGAAGGCGGAAACAACAAGACTGCTATTGAAAGAAACGGAGACACATCTAGAACTTCCAAAAGGCTTGGAGTCCGTGCTTGTAAACGAAGAGGGTCATGGCTTCTATCGCGTGGATTATTCTCCCCCTCTCATGGATCGTCTGTTGAACAATCTGAACGCGCTTTCTCCCATCGAGCGATTCAACTTGGTGAACGACGCCTGGGCCATAGCCGTCAAAGGAATCAGGCCCTTGACCGGCTACCTGGACCTCACGGCGCGGTTCAAGTCAGAAACCAACAAGAATGTGTGGGCCGTCCTGCTCGATTCATTTCAGACCCTCTACCGAATCCTTGGCTCAGGTGATCGACCGGCTTTCGAGGCCTTCGTGCGAGACCGTGTCGGTTCAACCGCGGGCGAACTGGGATGGGCACCGCAACGTGGTGAAGACGACCTCGTCAAACAGCTGCGGGGCGAGATGGTTGCTGCCTTCGGGAAGCTGGGGAACGACAAAGCGACGCAGGCGCGCGCCGTCGAAGCCTATCAAGCCTATCGGGAAGATGCGGCAGCCGTAGATCCAAACCTCTTGCCGGCGATCGTGTCCATTCTGGCGTACACAGGTGATGCGGCCAGGTACGAGGAATTCTTCTGGCGATTCCGCTCCGCCGCCACGCCGCAAGAGGAGCGCCGTTATCTCTTCTCTTTGGCCGGGTTCCGGCAGAGGGAACTGCTTGAGCAGACCTTAGCCAAAACCATCAATGGTGAAATCAGAACTCAGGATGCCCCTTTTCTCGTCAGCGCGGTCATGAACAATGTCCACGGACGGGAATTGGCGTGGGAGTTCGTCAAAACAAACTGGGATGCGATGGATCGACTCTTTCCCAAACAAGGATTGCGCCGGATGTGCGGCGGGATCACGGCTCTTGCCACGCGGGAGTTGGAACGCGACGTCCGCGACTTCTTCTCCTCGAGAAAGATCAGTCTTGGCGGGAAAACGCTGGACCAGTATTTAGAGCAACTGCGGATTGTTGTGCGTCTGAAAGGTGAAGAGAAAGACCTCATCCGTTATCTGAAACCATTCTCCTGGCTGAGACAGGAATAACCCACTGATCCAAGTTATTCTCTCCGTAAAATCGGCAGCGGGCGTTGCCCCAAGATTCCGTAGGTCCCCCAAAAACCGATCAGCACCGTAAGCAGGACCGTGCTGGATAGACCCGCGGCCAGCAATGCCGGATGAAATGTCCAGGGGAGCTCGAAGATGAAACGAAGGACCGCCCAGCCCAGCCCGCTGGCCAATATCGTTCCGACCAGGCCGGCCACGGTGCCCAGGAGGAGGTACTCGACGGCGAAGGTCTGCGCGACGAGCCCGCGAGTCGCCCCGAGCGCTTTGAGAATGACTGATTCGTACAGCCGCCGATACCGAGTGACGGCCAAGGCCGCGCCCATCACCGATCCGGCGGCCACGACACAAAAGAGCGCCACCGCCCGTATGGCCAAGGACAGCCGGTCCAAGACGCGCGCGAAGCCCTCCAGCACGTCGCCGATGTTGATCGCGGTGACATTGGGAAAGGCCGCGACAACAGCTTGTTGGAGCGGGATCTCCTTGTGGGGAAGTACGTTGACGGCGGCCACATAGGTGATCGGAGCCCCGTCGAGCGAACCCGGGGACAGGATCATGTAAAAGTTGGTCGAGAAATTGCCCCAGGCCACTTTGCGAATGCTGCTCACCTCCGCCGTGAGTCGCGTGCCTTGAATGTCCAGCGTCACGGTCGAGCCGACGTCAAGGCCGAGGTTCTTGGCCGCCTCTTCCTCCACGGAGACGAGCGGCTTCTCCGGACGAAGAAAGCGGGGCCACCAGGTCCCCTTGATGACGGTGTTGTCCTTGGGAAGGGTCTCCAAGTATGTGAGCACGTATTCACGCGAGAGATACCAGGCCTTCCGTCTATCCTCCCGATCGCCGCGGTCCCCCTCCCCGGTCTCCTTCGGCGGAATCGGCTGACCGTTGAGCGCGGCCAGGCGCGAGCGAACGAGGGGCGTGAGCGCGGGCGGCATGGCGCCCAGGTGCTCGCGCAGCAGAGCGGCGAACCCTTCGGCTTGATCCGGTTGAATATCGATGAAGAAAAACGTGGGTGCGTCAGAGGGACGGCTGTCGCGCATCTGGGCCACGAGGGAGCGTTCAAGGAGCGCGACGGTGAGAATGACTGTCACCCCGATGCCCAGCGCGATGATCATCCCGGTCGCATGGCTTCCGGGTCTGGTCAGATTCCCCAGCGCGTAGCGAAGGCGGATCGAGCGTCGAAGCGGAATCGCCGGGAGCACCGACAGCAGGCTTCTCGTGGTCACGAGGAGCAGGAGCACGGACAGGGCGAGCCCGCCCATAAACAACAGGCCGAGCTGCCATGAAGATGCCTGCCACAGTGAGAGCGCGAGCAACCCTCCGCCGCCGGCGAGCGCAGTCATGAGATTGTCGCGCCGCAAGGCCACGTGCAAGCCGGCCCGGAGATCAGACCACGAGCGGCGACGACCCGGCTCGTCGCCGGTCTCGGCCACGTCACGACGAAAGATCCCGGCCGGGCGTATGTCCCGAATCTGCAGCAAGGGCCAAAGGGTACACAGCAAGGTGGTCAGGACACCCAAGGCGAATCCCTTGGCGATGGGCGCCAGGGCGACAACGGAGAGGGTGCTGCTGAACCCCACCTGTTCCAATAGATGGCTGTTCAACAGCCCTGCCAACGCCTTGGGCAGAACCCCCTGCAGCAGGACGCCGACCCCCACACCGGCCGCGGCCCCCACCATCGCGAGCTCGAGGGTTTGAATGAGATAGAGGAGGATCACGAGTCGGGAATCCGCTCCCAGCGTTTTCAGCACGGCCACATGCTCGATCTTCTCACGGAGAAAGGCCCGAATCGACATGGCGACGCCGATACCCCCCACGAAGAGCGCGGTCAGGCCGATCAAGCCGAGATAGCGGGAGAGCTGTTCAAGAAATTGCTTCAGCTGTGGCTGCGCATCACGGAACGAGGAGATCCGGGCCGATTCAGCTAACACCCGCCCCATCAGTTCATGCCGGAGGGGGGACAGGGGAAGCGCGCCGGGGACCTTGAGCAGATACCGTTCGCGCACGCGGCTTCCGGGCTTGATCAATTCGGTCGCCGCCAACCCAGACTGCGAAATCAACACGCGGGGGCCGAGGCTGAACATGTTGGCCATGCGATCCGGCTCTTTTTTGATGAGGCCGGTGATCCGAAACCGGGCCTGTCCGATTTTCAAGGTCTGCCCCATGGAGAGCCCCATCCGAATCAACAGGGACTCCTGGACGACCGCTCCGTAGCACACGTCGCCGGTTGTGAGGCCTAGGGGGTCCGGGCGTGCCGATTGATCGCCGCAGCCTGAAGCCGAAGGAGCAAGCAGATCGGGCAGAGGTCGTTCGGGCTCGAGCCGGACCGTCCCATAGAGCGGGTAGGTGTCCTCGACCGCCTTGAGCTCGACGAGTTGCGTATCCGGGTACGCCTTGTCCCCGGCCCTTCGATCGGCGGCGGCCATGGCCACCAATTCGCTCGCGTGCGAGACCTCCACGCCGCGCGCCGTGAGGGAGTGCAAGAGTTGGCGACCGGTCTCGGAGAGCCGGTGCGATAGACGAATCTCCAGATCCCCGCCATGCAAGCCCCGCGCTTCCCGGAGCACGGCCTCTTCGACATTGGCGGCGAAGAGACCGATCCCGACGACGGCGCCCACCCCCAAGGCGATGCAGCTCAAGAAAAAGACAAAATGACGCCAGCCCGCGCGAGTTTCTTTCCAGGCTACTCGGAGGAGAAAGGTGCTCATCGGCTAGGCCTGTGGAGGTTCCGCGTTGAGCCGGTCCGACACGACCCGCCCGTCTCGCAAGGTGATGATACGGTCCATGCGGCTCGCCAGTTGGTGGTCGTGCGTGACCAGCACCAGGGTGGTGCCGTGCTCCCGATGGAGTTCCAGCAAGAGGTCGATGACCTGCTGCCCGGTCGCGGAATCGAGGTTGCCCGTCGGTTCGTCGGCGAGGAGGACGGGCGGACGGCAGGCAAAGGCCCGTGCCACGGCCACGCGCTGCTGCTCTCCACCTGACAGCTGCACCGGGTAGTGATGCAGACGACCATCCAGCCCCACGGCTTTGAGGAGCTCGGCGGCCCGCAGCTCGGCCGAGGGATGGCATCCCAACTCGAGAGGGACCGCCACGTTTTCGAGAGCCGTGAGCGTGGGAATCAGGTGAAAGGATTGGAAGATATACCCGATCTTCTCGCGGCGATACCGGGCCAGGGCGCGCTCCGGCATGGAGGCCATGTCCGCTCCGTCCAGGAGGATGGTCCCGGACGTAGGCCGGTCCAACCCGGCGATCAATCCCAGCAGTGTGGATTTTCCGCTTCCTGATGGGCCGACAATCGCGACCCGTTGAGCCTTGGGGATCTCAAACGAGATATCGTCGAGAATCGAGACGAGCTGGCCGCCGGCCGGGAGTCGCATCACAAGATGTCGAACGGTAATCAAGGGCATCAGACGAATAGGGATGCGAGTCGGGTCGGCACGCGATATTATACCGTATGCGGTTCACTGATCCTGCGAAGTTCTCGAAGCGTGCCCGCCTCCGCGCTGGACTGGCGGTCGTCTTGGCGGGTGCCTTGATCCTCGGCTGCGACCGTTCGCCGGACCCATCGGCACGCGTCACATCGCCGCCGGCCGGGCCTGATCTGCCAAGGGAGGGCATTGGTGTCCGGGCCGGGACAGATGTGACGGGTCAGCCAGGCCGAAGCAAGGGCCCTGCGCCAGATGATCGCCCGGTCATCGTCGCCTTCGGCGACAGCCTGACGGCGGGCTTAGGGATCTCACCGGATGCGTCCTATCCGGCTCAGCTCCAGCGTCGATTGGACGAAGCCAGCTATCGCTATCGCGTTCTGAACGCCGGCGTGAGCGGCGATACGTCGGCCGGCGGGCTCCGTCGCCTCGAATGGGTCCTCAAAGCCCATCCACGGATCGCGATCGTTGAGTTCGGCGGCAACGACGGATTGCGCGGGCTCGATGTGAGGCAAACCAAGGCCAATCTGGAAGCGATGATCAAACGGTTCCAGCAGGCGGGGGTGACGGTCATTCTGGCCGGTATGCAACTGCCGCCCAACTATGGGAAACCGTACACCGACCAGTTCGTCCGCCTCTACGGCGAGCTGGCGCAGGCCTACGGTGTGACGCTGATGCCGTTTTTCCTTGGAGGGAGTGGCGGCCCGGCCGGCGCTGAATCAGGCCGACGGAATCCATCCCACCGAGTCCGGCTACCGCATCATTGTCGACCATGTGATGAATGTGCTCCGGCCTGTCGTGGACGCGATTCCAGAGGACCGGCCTGCTTGGAAGGAATGAAAAAAAAGAACCCGCGACGATACCGGCAAGGCCGGAGATCTCACGGGTTCTCACGTGTAGAACGGAACGAGTTAGGACTTCTTGAAGAACGTATCGTAGACGCCGT
>FKKE01004280.1_pt3 | contig 14201 bp, 9 predicted proteins | sample 1106331 | NCBI WGS metagenome assembly FKKE01 (sample SAMEA3931202, study PRJEB13176) | freshwater metagenome | biome: Drinking water system; feature: drinking water; material: freshwater | place: China | collected 2013-02-06 | reverse complement strand
AGCGACCGTCGTTGATCATCTTGACCTTGTCGGGATTGATGTCGACCCCGACCACCTCGTGCCCTTCCTTGGCGAAACAGGCGGCACTGACGACTCCGACATAGCCCAAGCCGAAGATGCTGATCTTCATAAGACTCTCCTCGGTTACGCCGCGTACTGCGACAAGATTCGAATGATGCGTTCGCCGGCATGACCGTCCCACAATTCGGGCACCCGATGGGGGCCGCGATCGTGGAGTTTCTTCAGGCCGCCGTCGATGATGTGGGACTTTTTGGTGCCGACCAAGACATTGGTGCCGTGGGTGATCGTGACCGGCCGCTCGGTGTTTTCACGGAGCGTGACGCAGGGCACGCCAAGCACCGTGGTTTCTTCCTGGATGCCGCCGGAGTCGGTCAGCACAAGCGTGGCGTTGGACGTCAGGCAAAGAAAATCCAGATACCCCTGCGGCTCGATGCAGCGGATCCCGGACTGTCCGACCGGTGTCTCCGTCCCGACATCCGCGAACGCGATCTGCGCCCCCAGGCCGAACTCGCGGATGCGAGCCTGCGTCCGCGGGTGGACCGGAAAGATGATCGGCAGATGCGTGCCGACGGCGGTGAGCGCCTCCAAGATCTCCCGGAAGGCCTCGGGATGATCGACGTTGCTGGGGCGATGCAGCGTCACGACCGCATAGGCTCTGGCTTTCAGGCTGGCCGACCGGATCAGGGCATCGGGCTGATTCTCCCCTCCTTGTGTTTTGGCGAGCCCGAGTTGATCGAGAATCCTGGACTGCTCCGCATGGCGCCGATGCTTGAGCAGCGTATCCACCATCGTATTCCCGACAAAATGGATGCGGGACTTGGCGATTCCTTCCCGGATCAGATGCTCCTGCGCGTCCGGTTCGGTGGTGAAGTGAAGGTCCGAGAGGGCGTCGGTCAAGATACGGTTGATCTCCTCGGGCATCGTCCGATCGCCGCTCCGCAACCCGGCCTCCACATGCGCCAGGAGCGGACGTCGCCGGCCCAAGCGATTGCCTCCGGGATACTCTAGCTTGGAGGCGACCAAAGTGCAGGCGATCGTCGAATTGACGTCGCCGACCACCAGCACCACGTCGGGCTGCTCCTTGACGACGACCGGTTCGAATCGCTTCATGATTTCGGCCGTTTGAACGGCATGGGAGCCGGACCCCACCCCCAGATCCACCGCAGGCTTTGGAATGCCCAGGTCTCGAAAAAATGAGTGCGACATCTTCTCGTCATAGTGCTGGCCTGTGTGCACCAACACATACTCCAAGGGGGCGGTCGACTGCTGATTGTGCGCATGGATCGCGTCGATGATCGAGGCGATCTTCATGAAGTTGGGACGTGCGCCGGCGACCAGGAGCACTTTCATACACGGGCTCCTTCCCGAAGAAAGAGGTTCAGCGATTCGCAAGAGGCTCAGGCGGCTTTCGATGAAAGACCCGGAGGGCGATTCAGCACCTGCGCAAAGGCGCGCGAGAGGCTGTCCGCCACACGAGTCCACGAAAACGGGGCGGCATGTTGACGGAGCACGTCGCGGCGCCAGGGCCGTTGGAGGGCCGACAGGATCGTCTGGGCCAAATCTTTGTAGTCGCGGCGGGCCAGCAGACCGATCGCCTCGGAGGACACGAATTCCGGGATGCCTCCAACCCGCGTGGCCACGATCGGGAGACCGCAGGCGGTGGCTTCCATCAGCACGTTCGGCCACCCTTCCCGGGCGCTCGCCAAGCAAAAGAGATCCGCGGCGCTGTACCAGGTATGGAGCTGCTCGTGCGGAACCCGGCCGGCAAACCGCACTCGGTCCGTGACGCCGAGCGACGCGGCGAGACGCTCGAGTTCCTGGCGCAGGGGTCCGTCCCCGACGATCAGGAGCGAGAGCCCGGTCAGGTGGTGACGGGCCCGCAAGAGCTGCAGGGCCTGGATCAAGAGATGAAAGCCCTTGTTGTCCGTGAGATTCCCCACGGACAGGAGATAGGTGCCGTCGTCCAACCCCAGCCGAGTCCGGGCTTCCTGTCTGGGCATGGGGGAAAATTTCTGGGCGTCGACGCCGTTGGGAATCACCGTGACGTGCTCTTCCGAGATCCCGAGTCGGACCATGGCCGCCTTGAGCGCCTCGCTGACGGCGATAACTCGATTGGCGCGGGTCAACGTAAACCGAAGCAAAGGACGGATCATGGCCATCTGGGAATACAGATTGATGTCACTGCCTCGGGCCGAGACGACCACGGGCTTTCGCAACGTCCGACCCAGGAGCACGGCGGCGAAGCCGTCGGGGTAGACATAGTGGGCGTCGATCACATCGAAGTCGAAGGAGCGCTGGAGACGGCGGACCATCGCCAGCGTCGAGAGGAACATGAACGTGCCGTAGAGCGTCATGCCGACCTTCGGCGTCATCAGGTAGCGCGGATGGAAGGTCTCCATCGGTCCCGTCGTCTCATGTCGCTTGACCTGTGAATAGAGCCAACGCGACCCGATTTTGATCGGCGGATAGTATGGCACCGGCGCGACCACTTTGACGGCGGCGCCGGTGACTCTCGCGAAATGCGACATCCGTTCCTGAATGAAGACCCCGTGCTGGGGCCAGACATTGTTGGGATAGAGCGATGAGAAGACCAGGACCTTCATGCTCGTTCGATTACCGCGAGCCGTTGCCCTTCATGAATCGCTGCCCCCAACATTCCAGCACCAGCAGGGCCCACAGATGATTCGAGTAGTCCCGCATGCCGCATTGGTGGTGCGACCACCAGCGGCGAATCACGTCGAGATCCAGGTACTCCTGGAGGAACGACTGGGGGGCGAACACGCGGGTTTCGAACACATTCTTGAGTTCACCCCTGAACCAGCGAGCTAGGGGGATGCTGAATCCCATTTTGGGGCGATCCATGGCCTCCGCCGGAATCAGGTCGCGCAGAGCCCGTTTGAGAATGTATTTGCCCTCGCCGCCATGCAGCTTGAACCGGGACGGAATCCGGGCTACGAATTCCATCACCTCATGGTCCAACAGCGGGACGCGCACCTCGAGGGAGTGGGCCATGCTGGCCCGGTCGACTTTGGTGAGGATGTCGTCGACCAGATAGGTCTTCACGTCGACATACTGAATGCGCGCCAACGGATCCCAGCCCCGCGTCCGATCGAAGTAGCGTTGCATCACGCTCATCGGGCGGTGCCCGCCCAGGGCGGACTGCAGGGACTCCCGGTAGAGTGTCCGCTTCATGGCGGGCGAAAACCACGTGACGGAGCTGAAGTACCCTTCCTCCGGCGAAAGCGCCAAGTTCCGCAGCAGGGATTTCGCGCGAAACATCCGAGGCAGCCAGTCGGCCTTCGGGTAGACGCTTGCCACGGCGCCGAAGAGCGGTCTTCGCACCGCGCCCGGGATCCACCCGCGGATGCGGTTTTCGAAGACGTCGAACTTATACCGACGATAGCCGCCGAAATTTTCATCCCCGCCGTCGCCGGAGAGGCAGACCGTGACCCGTTCGCGTGCGACCTGGGACACGTAATAGGTCGGAATCATGGAGGCGTCCGCGAAGGGTTCGTCGAAGTGCCAGACCAATTGGTCCAGAATCCGTGAGGCCGATGCCTGGACGACTCGTTCGTGCGCCTGTGTGCGGTACCGAGCCGCGACCATCCGCGCATAGGGCAGCTCGTCGAACCCCGATTCCTCGAAGCCGATCGTCGCCGTCTGCACCGGCCGGTCCAAGATGCCGGCCATCAGCGCCACGACCGCGCTCGAGTCGATCCCTCCCGAGAGAAAGGCTCCCAGCGGCACCTCGCTCACGAGATGAATCGCGACGGATTCTTTTAGCTTTTCCCGCAATCCTTCGATCCAATCCTCCTCGCTCAACCGCTCGTCCGGATCAAAGCGCAAGTCCCAGTATTGGGAGAGGGTCGCCCCGGAGGAGGAAATCGTCAGCGTGTGGCCGGGCTCCAGTTTTCGGATTCCCTTGAAAATCGTCCTTGGCGCGGGGATGTAGAGATAGGTGAGGTACTCGTCGAGTGCCTGAACGTCGAGTTCCCGTGGAACCGATGGGTCTTCCAGGATCGCTTTAAGTTCGGATCCAAAGAGACAGGTCTCCCCGTTCCAGTAGTAATACAATGGCTTGATGCCGACCCGATCGCGTGCCAGGAAGAGCTGCTGCTTGGTGCGATCCCACACGGCAAAGGCGAACATCCCGCGCAGGTGCTCCACGCATTTCTCTCCATACTCCTCATAGGCATGGAGGATCACCTCGGTATCGCTGGACGTCCGAAAGCGATGCCCTTGCGCCAGCAGCCGCTCCCGCAGCGTCCGGAAATTGTAGATTTCCCCGTTGAAGACGATCGCCTTGGTCTGATCCTCGTTGAAGATTGGCTGTCGGCCCGCCTCCAAGTCGATGATGCTCAGGCGACGATGGCCGAGACCGGCCGGCCCGTCCATATGCAATCCGTCTTCGTCAGGGCCGCGATGGGAAAGCGAGCGAGTCATGCGCTGGAGCAGCGCCGCCGCTTCGGGCCGTTCGAGTTTCGGATGAACGAATCCTGCAATGCCGCACATGGGGATGTCCGTAATCTGCGAGAGAGACGGGTGTCGACCGACTACGCGGCCATGCCGACGAGAGGCACAGACGACGCCGGTTGCCCCAGCGCGGGGGCCTGGTCCACAAACTGACGGAACCAGAGTTCCAGGACGAGGAGGCACCAGATCCAATTGCTGTAATCCCGCCCGCCGGCCGCGTGGTGCGAGAGCAGTCGACGGACGGCGTCTGGACGGAAATAGCCGCGATGGAGCGCGCGTGCATCCAGCAGGATGTCGGCCGTCATCTGCCGATGATCCTCTCGAAACCAGCGCACCTTGGGAATGGCGAAGCCTTGTTTCCGCTTCTGCAGCACCGAGGCGGGGAGCCACTTGGTCACGAGCCGGCGGAGCAGATGCTTGCCCAGCCCATTCCGGATTTTATACTCGACAGGAAGCGTCGCGAGATACTCGACCAGCGTGTAATCCAACAAGGGCGAGCGCACTTCCAAGGAATTGGCCATGCTCATCCGGTCTACTTTCATCAGGATGTCGGCGGGGAGGTATTCCAAGGTATCCGCATACTGATAGCGCGAAACGGGATCCAACGCCGATACCTCCCGCTGCATCGCTTTCGTCTTGGCAAAGGGATCGATCGCCTGCACGCGCGCCGCGAACTCCGGGCTGTACAGTTGCGACTGAATATAGGGATAGATGCCGAGCGTGAGCGGCAACTCGCCGTCGACATGGCGTCCGACGGCATGCAAATAGTTCCACCCGGGCATCGTGAACGGGAGTCTAGCGACCAGAGGCGCGACAATCCCTGTACGAACCCATTGCGGAACTTGTCCCATGCGGAGGTGCCGATCGAGTTGCAGATACCGGGCGTAGCCCGCGAAGGTCTCGTCCCCGCCATCCCCCGAAAGCGCGACGGTCACATGGCGTCTGGCTGCTTCACAGACATAATAGGTTGGAACGGCGGAGGAATCGCCGAACGGCTCATCCAGATGCCAGACGATCTTCGGGAGGACGTCAAGGCCGGCGGGCCTGACGATGATCTCCTGATGGTCTGTCCCCAAGTGTCGTGCCACGAGCCGCGCGTCATCGAGTTCCGAATACTCGGATTCCTCAAAGCCGATCGTAAAGGTGCGGACGGCCCGATTGGAGAGGCCGGCCATCAGGGCCACGACGACGCTGGAGTCGAGCCCGCCACTCAAGAAGGCTCCGAGGGGCACCTCGGCCATAAGGCGCCGTTTGACGGCGGCGCGCAAGAGGGACTCGACCTGTTCAAGGGCTTCTTCCTCGCGAGGCACCGTCCGACCGGCGCCGAAACGGAACTTCCAGTAGGAACGCACGATGGAACGGCCTCCTTCGAGAATCAGGAGGTGCGCAGGCGGTAGCCGTTTCACCCCGGACAGGATCGTCTCATCTCCCACCCCATAGCTGTGCGTGAGGTACTCATGCAGCGCCGCGTCGTTGATCTGCGGCTGAAGATCGCCGTACGCCAGGAGCGCTTTGATCTCCGAGCCGAAGAGGAGACGGCGGCCGTTGTCATGATAGAAGAGCGGTTTCTTGCCGAACCGGTCCCGCGCGAGCACCAGCCGATTGGCACGCTGATCCCAGAATGCGCAGGCGAACATGCCGTTCAACTTCGGAAAGGCTTCCAGACCGTACTGGAGATAGAGCGCCAGGAGCACTTCCGTATCGGAATGGGTGCGGAAACGGTGTCCAAGCTGTTCCAGTTCATCTCTCAACTCCAGGTAGTTATAGATTTCTCCATTGAAGACCAGGTGCACCCGCCCGTCGGCGCCCGACATCGGCTGTCGGCCGCTGGCAAGATCGATGATGCTCAGGCGCCGGTGCGCAAGCCCGACGCCGCCTTCTTCCCAGAAGCCGGACGCGTCGGGACCCCGGTGGTGCAACACACGGCTCATGCGGCGGAGTCCCTCCGAGGAGTGCTCGGCCGCAGGGTCGGACATGATGACGCCGGCGATGCCGCACATGGTCAGCCTCGTCGAAACCCTTCGAAGACGCCGTTGAGTTCCGCGTCGAACACGGCGGGATTGAATCCGCCGGGCATGCGGCTGAATCCCGCGTCGATGCGCTTCAAATGATAGCGATCTTCCGTCGGCCGGTTCTGCCCGGCGTCGGTACTGAGGGCGGCCTCGATGTTCATCTGTTTGAGCTGCGTTTTGACCGACTCGCAGAGGCGTCCCTTGGGGTAGGCGAAATAGCGGATTCGCGTATTGATTTGAGATTCCAGACGCCGGATGCTGCCTCCGATTTCTGCTTGGACCTCGGCCGGCTCCAATTCATCGACAAAGGCGTGACTGACGGTATGTGAACCGATTTCCATGCCCTCGCGATGAATCGTTCGAACATCATCCCACGTCATCATGAGGGCATCGGTCATGCCCCTCGTCTCCACATTGTGAAGCAATCGCTCCATGAGGGGGAGGCGGATGTGCCGGGGCAATCTGTTGAGGTAGTCCACCACGGCCCGCGCCGCGGACGCCGTCTCGTGCGCCTGACTCCCCTGCTGAAGAATCCGCAGCAGGTCGAGGGGCAGCTGTTCGAGACGCTGCCGCTTGTCCCGCACGGCCAGCAGCAGTTCGGGCATCGCCTTCCAGAGCGCGTCCCACCACAGATAATGGGTTCGGTCCAGCACCCCCGTGATGACAAACAGCGCGCCGGGAATGTCATATTTCTTCATGATCGGCCAGGCATAGCGGATATTGTCCGCATACCCGTCGTCCAAGGTGACCGCCACCGCGCGGGGCGGCAATTCATCGGCCTGTAGTCGCTTCACGGCTTCGTGGAGCGGCATCACATGGTAGCGCCGCCGCAGATGCGCCATCTGGGCTTCGAATTCATCGCGCGCCACCATGAGGGACTGGAAGGCATAGGGCTGCGTGTCATGGAACGGCACCACCCGATGGTAGGTGAGAATCGCGAGGCAGCGGGCATGAGCCCGTGCCGCCCCCGCGGTCACGCCCGACCAGGCACAGGCCTTCCCGAGAATGGCTTTCGCGCGCGCGCGCGGCAACACGCGGCCTCTGGTCTGCCAGCGCGCATGGAGTTCTTGGTACAGCTCTCCATTGGCACGCACCATGGCATTCATGGAATGCTGACGTTCGACCATCGCGCGGCCGGCCGCGCCAATATCCGCCGCCAGCGTCGAGTCGGTGAGTAGCCGCATGATGTGGTCGCCCAACCCCGCATCGTCTCCGGCCGGAGCCAGCAAGCCGCTCACGCCATCCTGGACGAGGTGCGGCGTGCCACCGACAGCGGTCGCGACCACCGGTTTTCGCGAGGCCATGGCTTCGAGAATCGTGTTCGACATGCCTTCAAACCGCGAGGTATTGACATAGACATCGCACAGAGCCAGCAACTCCGGAATGTCGCGTCGGTCGCCCGAATAGCGGATCGCGTGCTCGACGCCCAGTTCATTCGCCACCGCCTTGGATTCGTTGCGATACTGTTCGGAGATGTCGTGAAACATCGAGTCGGCGCCTCCGACGATCACCAACCGCGCGTCGGGATATCGGCGATGGACCCGGGCAAAGGCGCGCACCAACGTCGGGTGGTCCTTCACCTTACGGTACCGCCCGATGCTGAGGATGACAGGTTGGCCGGCGGTGAGCTGGAACTCCCGACGGAGCGACTCGATCGCATAGGGGCGTCCGAAAACGTCCGTATCGACTCCGTTGGGGATATAGGTCACCCGTTCAGGCGCCAGGCCCCACTGCGTCACGAGATCGTGGCAGAGGGACTGGGAGACTGCGACGAAATGATGCACGCCCCGCGCCAGATGTCTCGAGATCGCTAACTGGCGGGCCGGAATGGCCTGATCCTCTCGGCCATGTTCGCCATGCACGACGACGGGCGTGCCCGCCAATTTTGCGGCGGCCACCGAATAGAAGTACGTGCCCCAATTGTGCGAATGCACCACGTCGATCCGTTCCCGCCTGAGAACGGCGGCCAACTCAAGAACGATTCTCCAGTCGCGACCGGCACGCTTATGGAACTCAACAACCGGAATTCTGGGTTCGAGAATGGTCTTGGTTTCGGGCGACTGCCTTCGGAGACACCCGATGTGCGGCGCAAACCGGGCGGGATCGAGCCGGTTGACCACTTTGATCACGCCGTATTCCATGCCTGCCAGCGTGAGCACGTCGACCATGTGCAGCACCCGCAGTTGACGCGGCTCGCCGTTCGGATGTGTGGATGTCGGCATCATCATGATTCGGAGGCCATCCGGCCGGCGCCGCCCCGCTCCTCGGTATGCGTGTCCCGTTTGGCGGCGCCCGGGGCGTCTCTTCGGAACGCCCCGAGGCCCATCACGGCGGCCTTGAGTCTGCCTAACTCCCGTCGGATGCGTCGATGGGCGTGGACCCATCGGCTCAGAGGACGGTCGTCAAAGAAGCGAATGAGCGAGGTGGTGCGGACGCCCGTCGCCCATTGAAACTTGTAGGCTTCTTCGCCTCTCAAAAAGTCGAATTCCGTATGGCCGTCCTTGATGGCTTGTTCGATGACGGATCCCATCATGACGAGCCCCACGCTCAGGCGGGACCACTGTGGGTCTATGCCGGCTTGAAAGAAGAGAAAGCGGGTCCCCATCGAGAATCCGTACAGCGCGGCGACCGGCGCTCCACGGAGTTCCAACAGGAACAGGCGCGGAATCGACGCGTCCGAACAGGCCTTCAACGTCTTGCGGTGAAACGTCTGGACGTCAGGCGCCAAAAATGTGCTGGTCTTGTCCTGACTGGTGAATCGGGATCCGTGCAATCGCACCAGGTCGGCGAAGCGGGCTTCGATTTCCTCCGGTCGACGCAGGACCGCCAGGGCGAGCGGTCCTTCTTTTTGAAGCGCCTTCAAGCGTCGCCTGAAGTTGTACCGCACGTTGTGGCTCAGTGTTTTGAGATACGCAGCGAACGTGCGAGGCAACTCGGCATACGGACAGACATTCCGGGGCATGACCATTTCACGACACCCGGCGGCGCGCAGCGCCTTCCGCAAGGCCCGCATCACCGGGTCATTTTCCAACGTGTGATCCCACTCGATGTAATCCCACTCCGATCGATGTCGGATCAATTCCGAGGCAATCGTCTGGGCGGCCGGTTCTTCCCAGCCCGGCTCCGCCACGACGGTCAAGTAATCGGATCCCGAAAAAGTATTGGCCAACCAGCAGAGCGCGTTCGCCCTGAAGTCGGCTGCCCCGCTCGGAGCGATCTGGCAGGGGGCCACGGCAACAAGCCGGCCCGCGCGATCCCGCACCAGGATTACCGAGAGTGTGGCCCTCCGGCCCCACTGTTGCCACCAGGTCACGAGCCACTCGAATCGGAGGAACGGATTGGCGCTCCCGCTTCGGCGAAACAGATCGTCCCATTCCGGACCGAGACGCAGGAATTGGTCTTCGCTCCGTACGAGCTCGGCCGTGACCGTTCCCGCGTGGGCCGTCGGAAGCGTCCGCCCGGCCCCTGCCGGCCATTCGTCATTCGTCACCGCCTGTGATTCCCGCATGCCCATGTCGTCAGCCTAGTAGGCCGCCGCTGGCTTCAGAGAGGTTCTTCGGCTAGGAAAGAAAGTCTGGCCGAGCTCCGGAAATCGCATCCACCACTCCCCATCCAGCCGACTCAACCACGCTCCGCCACAATCCACGGCCTGAAGGATTTCAGGGCGTCTCGCATGCATCAGGGTCCATCCGAATTCCCGCTTGAAAACGCACTGCTTGTCCGAGAGCTCGGAGAGATAGGCCGGCTCCATGCGGCCGGAGATGGCCACCGCGCCCTCCCGCCATGCATCCCAGAAGAGGTGATCCAGCACCTTGCCTGCGCGTGCGCCGCAGATCCCCAACGTGAGCACCTGCGCCGTCTTGCCCGGGTGCAGGTAGTACCCATACCATCCGGCGGGATGGCCGTCGGGATCCCGCAGCATGACCCCTTTGAACGTTCCGAAACAGGTTTTTCTTCTCGCTTGCTCAAGGAGCCAACTGAGCGAGCGTGGTTCGTATGACGGGCGAAGCCGATAGGCAGTTGCGTATGCTCCGGCACATTCCAGCAGTCGTGTCGCATCGAGCGGTTCACCGGTCAATGTGGGGCGAAAATCGGAAACGTCGCCGATCGCAATTTGTCCGAGAAGGGCGTCGACGCCCTTCCCCACGCCTCTCAGCAGATCGTTCGCAACGGTGGACGCTGGGCCGGGTGACGCCAGGGAGGCAAGAAATCCGGCCGGTCGGAGAATGCGAAGCCATCGGAGGCTCAGCAGATGACACGTGTGGCCGCCAAAGCGTTCCCACATGGTTCGTGCTTTGTCGTTGGCATCGTCGGCAAAAAGCAGGTCATGCGGTCCCCCAAACAGTCGTCTGATGAGGTCCAACCCCATCGGGCCGGCTTTGGGCACCACCATCCACTGCGAACTGGTCGCCACCTTGATGGCTTGTCCCTGAAACAGCATGGGGCGCGTCAGGATTCCAAGAAATCCCACAATGGCCCCGCCCTTGTCCTCGATGACCAATGACGGTGAATCGGGATCACACCAGGGGCTGTCCAGGAAAATGTCGCGAAAGTACGTGGCGATCGACGATGGCGCAGGGCCCTCACCGCTCCCAAACGCATGCCACCGCAAGTCTGCGACTTGCTGGCTGTCCGACTGGGTAAAGGGACGAATGAGCGCCATAGGCGGCATCTTCCGAATCGATTACGGAGCGCAGACTTCTTGGAATCGCATCCACCACTCTCCGTCAAGCCTGGTGAGCCGGACTTGTCCGCGACAGAAGGCCTGCACGATATCCGGACGCCGGGCATACACGCAGGTCCAGGCATAGCCTCGATTGACCAAGCACTGACGATCCGTCAGTTCTTTCAAATAGGCCGGCTCCATACGGCCGGAGACCGCCATGGCTCCCCGGCGCCAGGCATCGGCAAAGAGATGATCCAGCACCGGACCGGCGGCCCGGTCTCGCGCGCCGATGGTCAGGACCTGGGCGGTGTTCCCCTTCTGGATGTAGTAGAGGTACCAGCCCACCAATCGACCGGCGGTATCCCGTAGCGCCGCGCCGGTTAATCGTCCATGACAGCGTTTATCCGCCAGGCGAGGGAAGAGCCACTGAGCCGCCTCGGGCGTGTAGGTCATTCTCAATCGATAGGACTTGGCCAGTTCGGATTCCAGTGTGAGCCATGCAGAAGCCGTCAAATCTTCCGCAACGAGCGGTGAGGGTGTCGGCCGCATCCGATGTCCCGCCACCAGACTCAGTGTGCCGTCGACAATGCGTCCGGTAAGAGACAGCGGCCCTGCGATCCATCTTCCGGAGAGACGGCGTGCCGCGGTGGCGGCGATGAATTGTGCGGGCCTCAGGATTCTGGTCCATCGCAGGCTGAGAATCGGCACGGATGTTCCACCGAGACGTTCCCAGACCGCCTTCGTCTTGTCGTGATTTTCATCGGAAAAGGCGACATCCTGCGATCCCATGAAGAGCCGTTTGACCAGGTCGAACGCCACAAGCCCGCCGGCTCCAGGTGCCACCATGAATTGCGTGTCGAGCGTCGCGCGGATCGCCTTGCCGTCCATTTCCATGGGACGCGGAATCACGCCGAGAAACCCGACGATCCGTCCCTGCCCGTTTTCATAGACCAGGGAGGCCGACTCGGGGTCCTGCCACGGACTCTTCAGGAACATGTCCGCAAAATAGGCCTGCAGCCCGGCAGGCGCCGCTCCACGGCCTTGGCTGAAAGATCGCCAGTGCAGACCGGCGACTTCTTCGAGATCCAAACTGCGAAAGGCGCGAACAGGACTCATGGGCATGCGGGAAGAAAAGAGGTTCTAGAGACGACTGAGGATCGGTTGTGGATGGTCGCACGCGAGCGGCACCGGCGGTCGGCGAGCTCGGCACTCCGGATGCCATCGCCGCGATCGGACCGCGACCACCCTACTCTCGAAAGCCGGGTGCCATCGTGCTGGCCGTCAGGCACAGGCCGGCATGAAGCATCTCCGCGGGTGAGACAGATTTGCCGTTGATCCTGAGGGAGGTGACTCGCAGCCATTCGTCCCCGCACGCGACCATCACGCCGTCAGGCGTAGCCTGGCCGATGGTCCCCGGAAGCGCCTGGCACCGATCATCCGTCAGCGACGCTTTCGCGACGCCGATCTCCACTCCCCCTAGCAGGGACTTCGCCACCCCCCAGGGCGACGGGAAGGGCGCGTAATCGCAGGCCCGGATGAAGTTACGCACCTCGCGGGCGGGGCGGTCCCATTGAATGAACCCCCGATTCGGGACATCCCTGCCGAAGTACTCACGTTTCGAGAGATCCTGCTCGATTTTCGGAATCGCAGCCGGATTGCTCGCCGCCTGCTCCAACAATTGATAGACCAGCGGCAAGCCGGCCTTGACGCATTTCGCACTGACCGTCAGACCGGTGTCGTCGTCGGTCACATCCACCATGGCTTGGTAAGCGATGGGGCCGGTGTCGATCCCGGCGAGCATCCAATGGATCGTGACCCCGTGCGTCTTTTCACCCCGGTAGATGGCCCAACTGGGCGCGTTCAGCCCCGCATAGCGAGGCAGTGGACCGGGATGCATGTTGAAGGCGCCGAGCCGCGGCGCCGCGACCACGTCTTTGTTGATGAGGAAGAGGGAATGCACGTTCAGCAAGAGATCGATGCCCTCCGCCCTCATCCGGTCGGCGAAGGTCGGATCCTTGACCAGTTTGGCGGGCCATGTGGTACAGCCCAGTTTTTGGGCGATGGTCCACAGATTCCAGTTCCCCACAGCCGCTTTGGTTTCCGAGGCCAGGACGGCGACGAGCCGATGGGGCGTCGTCAACAGCGTCTTGAGCGTCTGGGCACCGGCCGCTTCTTCTCCAACCAACAGGATGTTCATGACCGTGATATTCTACTGGTTCTGGATTGTCAGAGCACGACAGGAAGCCTCATGCCGGCCTGACGCGACGCCTTGCCTCGGTCACGGCCGGCTGCGAGAGGACAGCCTGGGATCGAGACACTCTCAGGGAGCAGAAGCACGCAGGCCTGAAGGACCAGCGCTGGAGGCAGGGAACAGCGATTCACTTCTCTTGTCCGGTCGCGACGGTCTGGGCAAGGAATTGTTCCCGCAGTTTGGGCCGGTCGATTTTTCCGTTCGCGTTCTTCGGCAGCTTGTCGAGCGGAAGCCATCGCGCCGGCAGCATGTAGCTCGGCAAGGCCCGGCTCAAGTCCTTGCGGAGTTGGGCCGGTGCCACCGTGACCCCGTCGGCCGGTACATAGGCGCAGCAGATGATCGCCCCTTCGAATCCGTCCGATTGAATAGCGACGACGGCGCTTTCTTGCAGCGAAACCATCGCATGGAGCGCGGCTTCGATTTCGCCGAGTTCGATCCGGTACCCGCGGCTTTTGATTTGCGTGTCGGCCCGTCCCAGGAAGTAGACCAGGCCGTCTGGCCCCATCTTGGCCAAGTCACCCGTCTTGTAGATGCGGTCTCCCGGGACCGGTCCGTTCGGATTGGGCAGAAAAGCGGCCTTGGTCTTCTCAGGCTCCCGCCAGTAGCCTGGGCTGAGGCCGACGCCTCGCAGATACAGATCGCCGATCTCCCCGGGGGGAACCGGCCGGAGCTGCTCGTTCAGCACGAGGAGTTCTTCCCCCCCGCAGGGACTTCCGATGGGAATGGCCGCGCGCGGATCGCCGGGACATTCCGGTACGGTGTAGTAGCTGCTGGCGAT
>FKKE01001882.1_pt1 | contig 14227 bp, 16 predicted proteins | sample 1106331 | NCBI WGS metagenome assembly FKKE01 (sample SAMEA3931202, study PRJEB13176) | freshwater metagenome | biome: Drinking water system; feature: drinking water; material: freshwater | place: China | collected 2013-02-06 | reverse complement strand
TATCGAACCAACACTGCTTGATGAGGTGAAGACGAATGATCCTGTGATGCGTGATGAGATCTTTGGTCCTGTTCTTCCGCTTCTTTCTTTCCGTACAAAAGAAGATGCATTACAAATAATTGAACAGCATCCAAACCCTCTTGCATTTTATGTTTTTACATCAAGCAAAGCAAAAGAAGAAGATTGGATTGGCAGTGTAGCCTTCGGCGGTGGCTGTGTAAATAATGCAAGCTGGCATCTTACCAATCATCACTTGCCATTTGGGGGCAGGGGTTTTAGCGGTACCGGTAATTATCATGGCAAATATTCATTTGATACATTCAGTCATAAAAAAGCAGTGATGAAAACGCCAACATGGTTTGATCCTGCAATAAAATATCCGCCATTCAGAGGGAAGCTGAAGTTGTTTAAGTGGGTGATACGGTGAGGTGCCAGTAGCGAATTTGGTTAAATTATTCATCATCTTCTTTACTACTGTCATCGCATTTGTCCTTCAGTGCACTCTTATACAGTATTAAATTCTATTCGGGAATGAGCAGAAAGAACAAAATAATCAGATTTCTTAAAAAGCTGTTCATAGCTTTGTTATTGCTATTGATTTCATTTAGCATATATGTTGCCATTGTAACCAGAAATGTAAAAGATATGACCACCAGACAAAGAGTTTTGAAAGCCGTTTACCCTGCCCTGACCTGGTTTAATAAATTAGTTGGCAGGAGCAGTAAAATATTTACCAATCATACTCCGGCTGCACCACCTCAGTCTTTATATGAACTTTCTATCGTATTGAATAATGGCGACCCGGTTTCATTTTCAAAATATAAAGGCAAAAAAATACTGCTGGTAAATACAGCTTCCGATTGCGGTTACACCGATCAGTATGATGAGCTCCAAAAATTGTATACCGATAATGCAGACAAGCTGGTGATCATTGGATTTCCTGCCAATGATTTTAAAGAACAGGAAAAGGGAACGGATGAGGACATTGAAAAATTCTGCAGGATTAACTATGGGGTTACTTTTCCTTTGGCAAAAAAAAGTTCCGTTTTACCCGGACCAGAACAAAACCCGGTATTTCAATGGCTGTCTGACAAAAACAAAAATGGCTGGACAAACAAAAAACCTTCCTGGAATTTTTCAAAATACCTGGTGAACGAAGAAGGTGTTCTAATAAACTATTTTGATCCTTCCGTTTCTCCCATCAGCAAAGAAGTGACAGACGCTATTAAAAAATAATTTTATTTATAACCTACTACTATGACATACAACGATTGGATCGGTACCATTGGTGTTGGTCTTATACTCGTAGCCTATTTTCTGAACACAATGAAATGGATACCCCAAAACGGAAAATTCTTTTTTATTCTCAATACGGCAGGCGGCGCATTAAGTTGTTATGCAGCTTTCCTGATAAATTTTATTCCTTTTATTGTATTGGAAGCGATCTGGACTTTTGTATCTATCTATGGATTCATGAAAGTGTATCGTTATGCGGGATAGTCAGGCTGAGCATTTCTCATGATAATTCGGAAGTTCGATCACCGTTCTTTCAAATTCATAACCAGAGTAGGTACTTATAATTTCATTCAGCACTTCATCAATTTCTTCTACAGTTTTTAAAGTCACCAGTTTGTTACGGTATTCTTTTATGTTTGGTAATCCTTTCAGATAATTCGCATAATGACGGCGCATCTCATTTACACCCACAACAGCATTCTTCCATTCTACAGAACGGTACAAATGTTTCCTGATCACTTCAATTCTTTGTTCAATTGTTGGTGCAGGCAAATGGTCACCCGTTTTGATAAAATATTTTATCTCGTTAAATATCCATGGATAACCAATAGCAGCCCGCCCGATCATGATGCCATCAATACCATAACGGTTCTTATATTCCAATGCTTTTTCAGGAGAATCAATATCACCGTTTCCAAAGACAGGAATACTGATCCTTGGATTTTCTTTCACTTTTGCAATCAATGTCCAGTCCGCTTCACCTTTATATAACTGTGCCCTTGTTCTTCCGTGTATGGAGATGGCTTTAATGCCGATATCCTGTAAACGTTCTGCCACTTCTTCAATGTTCTTACTGTTCTCATCCCATCCCAATCTTGTTTTTATTGTTACAGGCAGTGAAGTTGATCTCACCACAGCATCAGTTAATCTTACCATCAGGTCTAAATCTTTTAAAACACCGGCACCGGCACCTTTGCTTACAACTTTTTTTACCGGGCAACCAAAGTTGATATCAACAAGATCAGGATTCACTGTTTCGCAGATCCTGGCACTCATTGCCATTGCTTCTTCGTCACCGCCAAATATCTGGATGCCAAAAGGACGTTCCTCTTCACTGAAGTCAAGCTTCATTTTACTTTTCATTGCATCACGTATCAACCCTTCACTTGAAATGAATTCACTGAACATAAGATCGGCGCCATTGGCTTTACACACAGCACGGAATGGGGGATCGCTTACATCTTCCATTGGCGCAAGGAGCAATGGGAAATCCGGTAATTCTATTTTTCCTATCCTTATCAACGGCTTTTGTTTGAATTAATAATTAATAATTATCATTTAATAATTATTGCTTTCTACATTTGCTGCTATTCGTGGCAAACGGCAAATTTACTTCCGATAATTCGTGGAACAAAACGGTTTTTAACTATGGCATATTTTAAAAAAGTACATCCCTTTTTGCAATTGCTGGTCTTTGCAGGCATTGCAGGCGGCTGTTTTATGCTGATTGGAACGATTGGCTCGCTGATACTTGCCAGTACTTCGGGGATCGACCTGCTTACTTTAAGCGATCCTGATAAATGGGATTATTCTGATCCCTCAATGCTTGGTTTTTTAAGAGGAATGCTCGTTATACAGTTCATTGCATTATATATAATCCCCGTTTTCATTTTTGCCAGGCTATGCGATTCCAAACCGGCTGAATACCTCGGACTGCGGTCTTCAAAACTGCTTTATTATATTCTGGGAACAATTGTTTTGATCATTGCATTGCCTTTTGTTGACTGGATGGGAACGATCAATCATAACCTTGTACCTGAATCAACTTCGTTAGGCAGCTGGATGAAAGAGGCGGAAGAAGCTGCTGCCAAACAGATAGGTTATATGTTGAAAAGAGACAGTATTAGTGATCTTTTGGCTAACCTTCTTTTTATTGCAGTGTTTGCCGGTGTTGGTGAAGAATTATTTTTCCGTGGTGTGCTGCAAAGATTATTTATAAAACTTTTTAAAAACGCCTGGGCCGGTATCATTGTCACTGCCATTATTTTTTCCGCTATTCATTTACAGTTTTATGGTTTTATTCCACGGTTGATCCTGGGAATATTATTAGGATTGATCTATTGGTATAGCGGCAGTATCTGGCCGTCGATCATAGCTCATTTTGCGTATGATGCATTTGCGGTGATCATGATATATTTTAATCCCTCGTTGGCAGACCAGGCCGCGGTGACTTCCTTTGGCAATCAAACGGTGATGGCTCTTATAAGTTTTGCATTAGTGGTAGGTATCATTATCGTAATGAAAAAAAGATCGGCAGTAAATTATGAAACAATGTATGCACGGGATAAAATTGACGATTCAAATCCCTTTGCTCAATAAATATCATCTATTATATATCAACTATCATCTGACCGATGGCATTTAACCTGAAAACATTTCAAACAAGAACACTAACTGCGATCGTCTTTGCAGCAGTGATGCTGACGGGTTTGCTATGGAATCAATGGAGTTTTTTGATCTTGTTTTCCATTATACATTTTGGTTGCTGGTGGGAGTATTTCAATTTGCTGGAGAAAATTCATAACACGAGTTATCATCGTTATACCCGAATAGGATTTATACTTCTGGGTTTTGGAATGCTTCTTTGGTTTTGTGATAATAGCTTTGAAATTAATAATTATCATTTAAAAGAAAATTTTTCATTACCCGTTTCTATTGCAGGGTTCGTAATGTTGATATCAGGAGTTTTTAAAACAAAACAGATAAGCTTAAAAGCTTACGGAATTGCTGCCCTGGGATTAATTTATATTTCTTTAAGCTGGGGATTGATGATTGATCTTTATAAAGAGATCGATATATACATTCACGACACAAGACTTGTCATGGGCGGATTTGCTGTGCCATTAATTATCATCATTTCAATTTGGATAAACGATACAATGGCTTATGTAGTTGGATCACTGATTGGTAAAACCCCACTTTCAAAAATTTCACCAAAAAAAACCTGGGAAGGTACAATTGGTGGAATATTACTTAGCGTAGGAGTAGCAGGTCTTATTTTTTATTATTATGAATATGATGGTACATGGACATTTTCTGTTTTCATTATGATCTTATCAGCTATCGCATCGATCGCAGGAACATTTGGCGATCTTCTTGAATCTAAACTTAAACGAATGGCCAATGTAAAAGATAGTGGCAACATCATGCCTGGCCACGGAGGGTTTCTTGATCGGTTTGATTCATTACTATTAGCTACTCCTGCTGTTTGGTTATATATTTATTTTTTAATAAGGTAGATGTATTCACCATTGACCATTCACGACTCACCACTCACCATTTTCCTATATTTGCCGCATGACAATTCATAAGGAAGGTTATAGCAGTATTGCCTGGGCAACCATATTGTTTGCAGTTATTAATCTGCTTTCATTTTATTTTATCAGCTATTCTTATCCCGTTCTGAGCTGGATCATTTTTATTGGCACATTAGCATTATTAATATTCCTTATTTCATTTTTCCGTATTCCAAAAAGAGAATTGTATGCAGGAGAGGATGCAGTAGTAGCACCGGCTGATGGAAAAGTGGTTGTGATTGAAGAAACTGAGGCGGATGAATATTTTGCAGACAGACGGATACAGGTTTCCATCTTTATGAGTCCATTGAATGTGCATGTGAACCGTAATCCTGTTAGTGGTGAAGTTGCATATAGCGAGTATCATAAGGGAAAATACCTTGTTGCCTGGCATCCAAAATCATCTACAGAGAATGAACGTCATACGGTTGTTTACAAATCAAATGGAAAAGAGTTATTGATCAAGCAAATTGCCGGGGCATTGGCAAAACGTATCGTAAATTATTTACAAGCTGGTCAAAAAGTAAAGCAAGGTGAGGAGATGGGTTTTATTAAATTCGGATCAAGAGTTGATGTACTGCTTCCATTAAATGCTAAAGTGCAAGTAAAAATTGGTGAAAATGTAAAGGGCGGGATAACTGTGATCGCTACCTGGTAAATGCACATTAAAATATTTCTTCCAACTCTTTTAGTGATCTTACAGTGTATGTAGGCTTAATGTCTGTTGTAATATTTTGATGATTGATGAATACCTGGTCAATACCGGCTTTCATCGCACCGAGAATATCTACTTCAATGCTATCACCCAACATAATACTTTCTTCAGGTTTGGCGCCGGTTTTTTCAAATGCATAATCAAATATTTCTTTATTCGGCTTTAAACTATTACTTCCTTCCGATGTGATCACTACTTTAAAATACTTATCTAGTCCCGAATACTTCAATTTGCTGTGCTGGGTTTTTTCAAATCCGTTTGTGATCAAATGAAGCTGGTAATTTTTTTTGCTGAGATAGTGTAAAATTTCATTTGAATAGGGAAAAAGGATCGTTCTGGTTGGTAAAAGATCGAGAAACTGTACACTCATATCTTTCGCCAGGGTTTCATCAGCTATTTTAAAATCCAGTAATGCTAACCACATCCTTTTTATTCTTAATTCGTCCTGTTTTATAAAACCATTCCTGTATCGCTCCCATAGTTTTTCATTATGGGCAAGGTAATTTTTATGAAAAAGGTCAAAATCACTTACACCACGTTGTTCTAATTGCATTTTGTTATATAGTTCAAGAAGCGTTACTCTTGCATTTTCCTCAAAATCCCAGAGAGTATGGTCCAGGTCGAAGAATAGATGCCGGTACGTTTTGCCCCCAACCCCTGAAGGGGGGTATTGGATATTTTCCTCAGGAAATGACATTCTTTACTATTCAGTATTAAGTTTGCAAATTACAGAACAAATTTTCATTTATGAGTACTAATAACTCCCCTTCAGGGGACGAAGGCATGAAAGTTCTTATTACAGGTGCTTCAAGAGGAATTGGTAAAGCGGTGGCAGAAATTTTTGCCGCTAATGGTCATGATCTTTTTCTCAGCAGCCGCAATGAAGTGGCCTTATACAAGGTGATGGAAGAATTGCAAACAAAATATCCTTCTGTTTCAATTAAGGCAAAAGCATTTGATCTTTCGGATAAGCAACAGGCAAAAGAGCTTGGTATTTGGTGTTTGAAGTATTCTGTACCGGGTATCCTGGTAAATAACGCAGGCTTATTTGAACCGGGGAGTGTTCATAATGAGCCGGAAGGAACATTGGAGAGCCAGCTTGATATAAATCTTCATAGTGCTTATCATCTTACAAGAACAGTACTACCAAAAATGATGGAAAGGAGATGGGGTCACATCTTTAATCTTTGTTCTATTGCATCTCTGCATGCATATAATAATGGAGGAGCCTACAGCATCAGCAAGTTTGCCATGTATGGTTTCAGTAAAAATCTGCGGGAGGAAATGAAAACCTATAATATTAAAGTTACGTCTGTGCTCCCCGGCGCTGTGCATACTGATTCATGGGAAGGTTATGATAATTCTTCAAAACGTATAATGGAAGCTCAGGATATTGCTAAAATGATCTTTGCGTGCACACAATTATCATCCGCCGCTTGTGTGGAAGAAATTGTGATACGGCCCCAGTTAGGCGATCTTTAAATTATTCGGAATATTTATAGCCCACACCCCGAACGGAATGAAAGTATTTGGGATTACGGCTATCCTCTTCAAAGTATTTCCGGAAGTTGAGAATAAAATTGTCTATCGTTCTTGTAGTAGGATACACATTATAACCCCAGACGACCTGCAAAATCTTCTCTCTTGGCACTACTTCATTCTTATTTTCAATAAGCAGTTTTAAAAGCATTCCTTCTTTCTTACTCAATTGGATCTTTTCTCCACGGCCGGTAGTGGCTTCCTGTGCTTTAAAGTCTATTGTATTGTTTCCGAATGTATAGGTATTGCCAATGGTTTCTTTGTCCAGTATCTTTTTATTTTTCTCGATAAGCTTCTGCACTCTTAGTAAAAGTTCCTCAAGATTGAATGGTTTGGTCATATAATCATCGGCTCCCTTTTTTAACCCAAGTACTTTATCGGCATTGCTGTTCTTAGCACTTAAAATCAGAATGGGCACATCATTATTGCTGAGGCGTATAGTTTCAGTTACGTTGATGCCATCCATTTCGGGCAGCATTACATCAAGAATGATAAGATCAAAATATTCGCTTTGCACCGATTTTATAGCACTACCTCCATCAAAAACTGAAGAAACCTCGTAACCTTCCAGTTCAAGATTCAACTTGAGTGCATCATGAAGATTTTCTTCATCTTCTACCAGTAATATGGATGCTTTTGCATTTTCCTTGCTCATAAATGAAAATAAACGGCAAAATTACTGCCGGTGGGAACATTGTTTGTCACCGAAATGTCGGCATTATGATCCTTTGCTATTTTACTACAAAGATAAAGTCCAAGCCCGGTGCCCTGTGTTTTGCGGGTTGATTCATTACCGGTCCGATAAAATTTTTCAAATATTTTAGTCTTTTCTGTATCTGAAACCCCAATCCCTTCATCAATGATATTCAGAATAACTTTGTTATTACTCTTATGCAGTTGGCAACTGATCGGTTTTTCTTTGGCAGAATATTTTACCGCATTTTCAAGCAGGTTGCTGATCATTAGCTGAAGTAAAAGCGGGTCGCCGGCAATTTCTATTTCCTCGTCAATGTTTTCGCTGAATATTCTATCGGGATAACGGCTTTTTGCCTGTTTCACACAATCTCTTACCAGCGACGAAAAGTCAAGCTCTTCTTTTGATGAAATATAACCTCCACCCTCCAATTGTGATGAAACAAGAATATTATTTATCAATGTATCAAGTCGGGCTGTTTCCTGCAGGGTCATTCGTATCAATTTTTTTTGCTTGTCTTCATCAAGCTGGTATTTCTGCAATGTTTCCAGGTTTAATCTTGCAACGGATATTGGCGTTTTTAGTTCATGTGTGATCGCCATCATAAAATTCTGTTGCTGGTATTGCATCCGGAATTGCCGGCGAACTGCCCGGTAAACAAAAAAAGCACCGATCAGTATCAGGATGAGGAAGGTGATACCTTCTGCAATATATTTCTGTGTATTTCTTTTGGACTCGCTTTGGATCTGGTTATACTGCTTTGTATATTCCCCCGGCTCCAGCCTTGCTTTTTGAAAATTCAGTTCAGTAAAACGCAGATCGGTGATTTGATGGCTTTGTTTTTCCAGGGAAATGAACCACCATATCAATGCTGCCACTATATAGGATAGTAATAGCCAGTATATAATGGTGATCAATCTGAATTTCTTTTGCGTAGCTCCTGCCATACTATCTTATTGAAGCTTTTCTATCCTGATGCCAACATTCAGGATATGCTGAAGAGGATCTTCACGCATAATATTTTCAAGAATGAATTTGTAATTGCCGGCTTTTAGTTTTCCTGCATCGGGTGATAATTTGATCCTGTGTTCATATATGTCATCCATGCCAGTGCCCAGCCATCCTTTTTCATGGGTAGCTAATTGAAATTCTCTCATCTCCTTATGCAAAGTATCTGCTGGTGGCTGATAATAATAATTGATCCAGATATTGTTATAATTGTATTTTTCAGTATGTCTTAATACAAAATATACCTGGTAAAATGAATTCGTGTCTTTGATCGTAAAATTGAATTCAGGTTTGTATATACTTTTCCATTCATGATCAGGAAGAGGAACCGTTTTCTCGTACAGATCAACTGTTGTGCAGGAAGAAAAAATGAAGCAGGAAGCCAGAAGTATGATGTATGATCTTCTAAATTGAATATAAAACATTGAATATTGAATATTGAACATGTTACCAGCAATTCAGTATGCTAAAATAAGCTAAAGGACATTCAGCACCTGTTCCTTTGCCTTTTCCAGTTCATCTTTCATCATCACCACGCATTTTTGAATAGAGGAATCGTATGCTTTGGCACCGGTAGTATTTATTTCCCGGCCGATCTCCTGTAAAATGAAGGATAATTTTTTGCCTTTTGATTCTTCCTTTTCTTCAAGTACAACCCTAAAGTAATCACAATGATTTTTCAGGCGAACGATCTCTTCGCTGATGTCTATTTTTTCAATGTAGTAGATAAGCTCCTGTTCCAGCCGGTTCTTATCATAGTTCTCTTTACCAACATATTCTTCCATTAGTTTGGTAATATCATCACGGATCAACTGCTTACGCTGCGGTTCTAGTTTTTGCACATCTTCTGTTTGTATAAGTATATTACTGATACGATGCAGCAGGTCTTTTTCCAGTACTTTGCCTTCGTCATCGCGATGAATATTGAGATCATCAATAGCTGCCATGATCACTTTTTCAAACGCTTTCCATTCTTCGTCCGTTAAGGTTTCACTTGTTGGTGTAATAACCTCCGGCAGCTTTACCAATGTGCTTAAAATATGAGAAGGATCTAATTTTAATTCAGCCGATAATTCAGCCAAAGGTTTAAAATAAGCTTTGGCCAATTCAATGTTAATAGACACCGGTTTTGCATTGCCCGTTTCCTTTAAGCTGATGGTACAATCTACGCTGCCCCGGCCAAGCCTGGAAGAAAGGATGCTTCTTATATCAAATTCAAAAGGTTTTAAAAATGCGGGAAGTTTCAATTGCAATTCAAACTGTTTTCCATTGAGGGATTTTATATCTACAAGAAAAGTTTTATCACCAACAGTTCTTTCTGCCCGCCCAAAACCGGTCATTGATTTCAGCATGTAATTTTATTTGATTGAAGTAAAGGTATTGGAAAAAAAATTGAAGATATCATTTGAAAAAGGATCCGAAAACCACATCCTGCTACACCGGGTTGAAATTTTTTTTAACCTTCTTCAGGGGTAGGGTTAAAAAAAATCTCTCCCGAAGAATCGGGAGAGAAATATGTGGATGGGTTAGTAAGTACCGGGAAAATAAATTCCCTTCACAATATTAATAACATTTTTTTCTAACTAAAAAAAATTTTCAATGTTTTTTATTAACATTTTAAATCTTCTTGTGGATAATAGAACAAAACATTGCAGTAATTAAAAAAAAATTTATCGAAACCAATTTTAATATGTTCATTAAAATCAAATAATACATACCTCACTTAGGTTCATCAAATACGATGAAGCATAATAAACCAATTACCTTTGAAAAAATCTTACCATTATGCGATTAGATAAACCGGTAACTGTTCAGTGGATCGCAAATTTTATCGGCGCTGAACTTATTGGTAATGCTTCCGCCACTGCTACAGGCATTAATGAAATTCATAAAGTAGAAAAAGGGGATATTGTATTTGTAGATCATCCGAAATATTATGAAAAATGCATCAACTCAGCTGCTACCGTTATCATTATTAATAAAAAAGCATCCTTTCCACCGGAAAAAACACTTCTCATTGTTGATGAACCGTTTGAGGCTTACCTAAAACTGGCAGATCATTTCCGGCCATTTCTTCCTTCTTCAAAGAGCATAAGTGATTCGGCTAGTATTGGTATAAACACAGTCATCATGCCTAATGTTTTTATAGGTCATCATGTACAAATAGGGAATGATTGCATCATTCATCCCCATGTTACCATTCTTGATCATTGTATACTTGGCAATAATGTGATCATACAGGCCGGAACTGTTATTGGTAGTGATGCATTTTATTACAATAAAAAACTCAGCCGGGATATTCATTATAAAAAAATGAAAAGCTGCGGCCGTGTGGTCATTGAAGATCATGTTGAGATAGGTGCCAATTGTACAATTGACCGAGGGGTAAGTGCTGATACTCTCATCGGCGCAGGAACCAAGATCGATAACCTTGTACATATCGGTCATGATACGGAAATTGGAAAAAATTGTTTGTTTGCCGGCCAGGTAGGTATTGCCGGCGCTACAAAAATTGAGGACAATGTGATACTATGGGGGCAAGTAGGAGTAAGTAAAACATTGACCATTGGTAAAGATGCCATCGTGTATGCTCAAAGTGGTGTAAAAGATTCTATAGAAGGCGGTAAAGCTTATTTTGGTTCTCCGGTTGAAGAGGCAAGGGAAAAAATGAAAGAGTTTGTTTGGATAAAACGAATCCCGCAATTATGGGAAAAGCTGATGGGGAAGCAGGGTTAAAGCTTTAATATCGTGTAAAAGGTTCAGTGGTTAAAAGCAACTTTTAAATCAATGGACTGCCAAATCTAATTATCCTGTATGTAATCATCAGGAACCTGGTCGGCAATATTTTTCCAGCTCCAATAACCAAAATTTATCCAGTCACGCTGATCGTAATAGTAGCCGTTTTGCTTAATGGTGATAACATCGAGCATATCGATGTATGATATTTGGACACCCAGGTTCATGGGCAGTTTATATTTTTTCAGGTAATCATCTTCAGGTATTTGTTTTGTATAAGTGATGCTGATCCTTCGCGGATAAAAAATATCCACTTCATTTACACTATCAGCTGCGGTAAACCATGTTGTATCGTAAGGGTCAGTTATATTATTGAATTTCTTATCGTCCTCTTCATCAAGCAAAGCAATCCGGAAACCTGCCTCTGTTAAAGAACTGTCGAAATAACTATGCATAAAATGCAGTCGGCTTCCGAGATATGCTTTTTCACGATTTTTTTTCCAAAGTTTCATACTGTCTGCACTTGCCGTTCTTTCTTCATAAAAAGCAAAGCCGCGATAACTGCAGATATCGGTTTTATAAAGGAACAAAAGTGAATCGAGGGTGTAGCGGATCGTATATCCCAGTGCGTTATTTAAAATGATCAATGGAGAGTCGGCAAGCACTTTTAGTTTATCCGATCTTTTGAAATAATAGAAATGCAAAACTTCAGGGTTTAATAAGGTAGTTTGAGAAGCATATGGAGTGGAGCCGATAAAATTCTCTAAAAAGAACTGCCCATATTTTTCCCAGCCATTCTTTACCTCATTGCTGCTTCGTATCACCACTTCTTCAATACTTTTTTCTTCTTTTACCAAAGCAATTTCCAGTCCTGTTGTTTTTATTTCAGGCCCAATACGGATCAGATGCGATCTGTACCCGGTATAAGTAATGATAAGATCATAACCACCATTCTTTACAGTTAAATAAAATGACCCTTCTTTATTAGTTGTAGTACCCAATGTTGTATTCTGGCAAAAAACAGAGGCAAATGCCAAGGGTTCATTGGTTGCTGAATCAACAACTTTGCCGGATACGGTAAAATCCTGGCTGTATACAATGGCAAAAACAGGGATAAACAGGGTAAGCAGGAAAAGCTTTTTCATAGAATTGTGCAATTACGGATAAAGATAATGCTCTTATGGTTTTAGTTGCATACTCTTAACAGCATCTGCGTATTTTTTGCAGGCAGTATTAATACAGTGTTCGAGCGGTATAAAGGAAAATCCCGGAAATGCTTTACGTATTTTATCGTTTTGCCAATAAGTTTTACTTAATGCAATCCTCGCTGTTTCTTTTGTGATCAATGGCTTATCTCCTTTTAGTGTTGACCTCAGTTTTTCATACCGCCACGCAAGGCTGCTTAAGAAAGGTGTTGCTTCCCAAGAGGGGTGGGTATTCCCGAATCCATCAGCGATAGCATCAAATAGTTTTTTAAATTCCCAGTTCTCATGGTTAATGATAAATCGTTCTTCATTGATGGGGTTTTCCATAAGAAGCACTGCGATCTTTGCCACATCTTCAACTGCTACAAATCCATTTACACCCTTAGTATACCATTTAAAACCCTTGTATACATTTTTAAAAATGGCGCAACTACTATCATGCCAGTTGCCAAAACCCAGTACAGTGCTCGGGTTGATTATAACCGCATTCAAACCTTCACCAATGCCACGCCATACTTCCATCTCCGCCTTATTTTTGCTGATGCCATAATGGGAGTTGAGTTTGCTGGTTACCCATTTTTTTTCTTCATTCACTTTTTCACCCGTTGTTGTTCTTCCCAGTGCGGAAATAGAACTTATATGAACCAGTTTCTTTATTTCATTCTCCAGGGCAAGATTTACAATATTGGCTGTTCCATCTACATTGGTATTGTATAATTGTCTCCTTTCCTTTTTTATAAATGAAACTGAAGCGGCTGAATGAATGACATGATCCATGCCCTGCATCGCTTCATTTAATGAAATAACATCCAGTATATCACCACTTACCCATTCTACTTTATTCAAAATTTCAGGAGAAATAAAAAACGGAAGCTTTTTATTACGTCGGATTGCCCGTACGGAATATCCTTTTTCAATAAGTTCTTTGATAATATATGCGCCGATGAAACCCGTGCCGCCTGTAACTAAAACTTTGCCCTGTGACATTTAATAATAATTATTGCAAACTTATAGGAAGTGAGGTAATCAGGGTCAGTTATTATAATCGTAATAACCTTTACCGGTTTTTTTACCTAAATCACCTTTTTCTACTTTTTCATTCTGAATAAAAGAGGGTTTCAACCTTTCTGGTTTGTTTAATTGATCATAAACTGAACAACTAACCGCATAATTGATATCATTGCCGATCAGGTCCATCAGCTTAAATGGCCCCATTTTAAATCCGGTTGCTTCCATGATCGTATCGATGGTTGAAAAATCAGCAATGTTTTCTTCTGCTGTTCTTAGTGATTCAATATAATAAGGTCTTGCCACACGATTGACAATAAAACCGGGAGAATCTTTACAAAGCACGGGTGTTTTATTCATTTGCTTTGCCAACCCAAGGATAATTCGTATTGTATTTTCATTTGTATAGTTCGTATTCACTACTTCAACGAGTTTCATGATGGTGGCAGGATTAAAGAAATGCATCCCGATCACTCTTTCCGGATTTTTTACTCCTTTGGCGATCTCAGTTATAGATAAAGATGAAGTATTGCTGGCAAAAACTGTTTCACTATGATTGATCTCGGCCAGTTGATTGAACAAAGCAATCTTTGCTTCCGGTTTTTCAATGATCGCTTCAATGATCACATCACCCAAACAATCATAAAGGTTATTGGTAAATCTGAGATTATTCAGTGTTTCTTCTTTGGCATTTCCGGTGATCTTTCTTTTTTCAACCAGTGATTGCAGG
>FKKE01001946.1_pt2 | contig 14233 bp, 11 predicted proteins | sample 1106331 | NCBI WGS metagenome assembly FKKE01 (sample SAMEA3931202, study PRJEB13176) | freshwater metagenome | biome: Drinking water system; feature: drinking water; material: freshwater | place: China | collected 2013-02-06 | reverse complement strand
AAGACTCCAGTGTACGACCAAGAACATATAAAATCTGAACGGTTTCTTTTGACGAGGCCGGAGTGGCTTTGAGTGCCTGTTCTAAGACCGGAACAGCCTCCTCATAGTGACCGGAGAGCTTATAGCAGAGCCCCATCTGCGCATAGGCTTTCACCGCCAATGCGGGATCGACCGCAGCCATTTCAAACTGGTCGATCGCCGCCTGATGCAGCCCCGCCTGTTTCAGTGCAAGTCCACGCTCATAGCGTTCCGCAGGACTGACGGACGGGTCATGTGAGTCCATGCGCTGATCCGACATGACGGGCGGCCCTCCTGAACAACCGGGTTGTCCTAAACTTACATCTCAGAGAACCGATCGTGGTGAGCCTGCCGGACCATGAATGTAGGCCCAATACGATACGAGAACTGATCGAGGAATCAGGGCAGTCCGGCCAGAACACGGCGGTTACCTCCGACCACCGAACAGGTACCCCCAAAAACTCCGCCTCGTCCGTTTCAGCCCTGAACGGTCCGCCAGCGACGCGTCTTGCCTGTGGTCGGCTCGCTCTATGTTCAGTCGCAACCCGTTCACACGATCCGTGATATTCCGAAACTCAGGGTCCACCCCGCTGATACGATCATAGACCTCCAGCGCTTCTTGCGTCTGCCCGGTACACTCCAAGCTCTGCCCGAGGAAATACAAGACCTCAAGCCTGTCCGGGGTCGACGCCGACTGATCAGCTAGTGCGGTACGAAACGCCTGGATCGCCGCCTGATGCTCTCTCATCCGACGATAGCAGAGTCCGACCTGAGTGTTGGCCTTCAGCCACATCGATTCACCTTGTGCCGCCCGGTGGAACAGGTCGACGGCTTCTTTCAAGCGACCGTGGTCTTTGAGGACGATCCCCTGTGCATAGGCCTCTTCCGGAGACAGCCGGTGACGACTATCGGACGCGTCGTCTTCTCCACTCTCTCGTCCAAGCCCGGGAAGGGAGTCATGTATTTCGGTAGAATCCGCAGCCGCCGCCAATGTCACCAGCTCATCCTCGGCAACCAGAGGGAGGATGCCCCCCTTCGTCCGGTCGAGAGCCGCTTGGGCGATCAACTGGGAGGTGATCACCTTCGCTTGTTCGGCATATCCGTAGGTCAATGCCCGGTCCGCCACCTGATTGATCAAACGAGGATTCCCTTGCGTCAAGCGATGCACCAGCGTACAGGCTTTCCTCGTGAAGAGAGAGGCGTACCCGCCGGCCACGTGAACGCGATGTCGAATATAATGCCCGGTGTCGATTTCCGTCAGCGGCTTGAGATGATAGTCGACCACGATCCGCTGGGCGAACTGGGTCATATCGGTTCGCTGCAACAACGAATAGAGAGCGGGCTGCCCGGATAAAACAACCTGTAACTTCAGGGAGGTCCCGTCGTTCATATTGGAAAGGAGCCGGAGCTCTTCGAGCAGTTCGGCGCCAAGATTTTGGGCCTCGTCGATGATCAGAATCACCCGCCGAAGACTTTTCGACTGCTGGGTCAAAAACTCTGAGAAAAGATGATAGGCCTCAATAGGATCAAGCCGCTTCGTGCTTAACCCAAGTGACAGCAGGATCCACGGCAAAAGATGATCAACGTCGTACCCTGCGTTGGTGACCAAGCCGATCTTGTGCTTCGCTCCATGTTCAACGATCAGCTTCTGGAGCAGGGAGGTCTTTCCGACCCCGGGGTCTCCCGTCAGCACCATGAACGGGGCCTGGCTGACGATGCCGTACTCGAGCAGGCCGTACGCAGCTTGGTGTTCAGGGCTGGGATACAGAAAGCTGCTGTCCGGCAAGAGCGCGAACGGCTTCCCCTTGAGCTGGTAGAATGCTTCGTACATGGGGACGTGATTGGGGTTAAGGTTCAGAAGACGTCATCTATACGGACAACCTCGCCTTCATCTCCGCAAGAGTCACCGACGATCGACCGGCCTTGTTCAACACCGTGCCGAGGACAGGACGTGAATGCTTGACCAGCGCCAGCGCCCGCTGTAACTCTTCCCCCGTCGTCTTTCCCTCCTCAACCACCATCAGCAGCGCATCCGTGTACGGAGAGAAGGCCAGGACGTCCGCCGTATGGAGCAAGGGGGGGAGATCGAACACGACAACCCGGGAGGGGTACCGGTGTTTCAACTCCTCGACCAAGGCCAACATTTTCGGCGAGGTCAGAATCTCAGACGAATTCGAAATCGCCCGCCCGCCCGGCAGCAGGACGAATCGCCCGATTCCTGGATGCACGAGGAGATCTTCAACGGGTTGATCGTCCAATAGGTAATCAGCAAGCCCGAGAGAATGTGGCAAACCGAACACCTCGTGCACCGTGGGATCCTGAAGGTCTGAATCGACCAGCAGCACCGTCTGGGTCGTTTCCATCGCGAGACTCACGGCCAGGTTGACGGCCGTCAGCGTTTTTCCTTCTCCATAGCCGGGACTCGTCACACCGACGACATTCCATCCGTTTTCACGAAGCCGCTGCGTGACCTGTGTGCGTAGAATTTTATAGGCATCGATAAAAGGTCCGTACTTATAGGTCGACATCACCCGATGGGTACGGAGCGTGGCAGACGGAGTCGAGAGCGATCTCGTCCTGGTATAGGTAATCGGAGGCGGTACCGAATAATCCGTCGCATGCCTTGATGCCGTCCTATCGGGAGAGGCCTCCACCGAATCCTTGTACCGTTCAAGCGCGGTTCGTATGCGATCCATAGGTCTTCCTCAACTAGCCCAGTCCAAAACGCCGCAACGCGGCAAACCACAAGACATCCAACGGTACCACGAACACATGCAAAAAGAAGAGCGTCACGCCGACGGCCCCGATACCCGCCGTCTTAAAGAGCCGGCGTCGCATCCTTTCGCGTGCGAAATCTTCCTCATTCGGCATAAACGGCACGACCGCCAAGGGAAACTGTTGCGTCAGCGAGAAGAGTTGTTCCGGCGAACGGATGGAGTGATCGAGCGCTTCCGCGAGGGCGCCCAAGCCGACTCCACTCCCCACCGCAAGCATACAACCAAGAAGCACGATGGCCATCCGATTCGGTTTAAACGGCTTTTCCGGAAGCGCCGGTGGATCGATCAAGGAAAACCGCTCCCCTTTCCGCTGAACCTCCAATCCTTCCGATACCTTGGCTTCCAATAACCTGGACCGAATTTCTTGGTACTTTTGTCCGGATGTATCGCGATCGCGCATCAGCACCAGATATTCCGGCTCGATTCCCGGAGCTCGCTCCAGCCTGGTGGCATACTCCTGGAGACGCCGTTTGACCTCCACTCTGGTTTTCCGAAGCGCTTCCAACGACGAGGCGGCGCTGTTCAGCTGGGCCTGCAGATTGATATAGGCAGGATTTTCAGGCCGGAGCGCCGGGGGCTTCCTTGAAACGGATTTGACTCGCTCCACTTCCTGCTCAAGCGACGCAATCTTCCTTTTCGCCTGAAGCACATCCGGATGCTCGCTCCCCAGCCGTTCCAAATCGGAGGCCAGCGCAGCCTGGGCATCGACCAGCCGCTTGGATACCTCGTCCACATCGGACGGTTGGCCGGTCTCTTTCTCCAACGCGTCGATCTCCTGCCTCATTTTGATGACGTCAGGATGCTCGGCCGAAAGATTCGCGGCGACCCCGGCATATTCCGCGCGCAAAGCGCGTAACCGCTCGTTCGAGTCCAGGATCCGTTCCCCCGTGACCGAGAGGATCGGCGTGTTCGGCTTGATCGTCGCCAATTCCCCTTCCAGGTAGGTTTTTTTCTCTTCATAGCCTCGAATCTGTTGGTCGAGATCGGTCAACTCGCGTTCAGCCTGGTTCAGCAATTGCTGATTGAGCGACATCAATTCAGGGAGCGCGCCCTGCGCGCGGTGTTTGAACGTGGCGATCTTTGCGTCGATCGCGCCGATATGCTTCTCAAGATTTTCGGCTTCCTGCTGAAGAAACGACGTCGCTTCCTGCGCCTGCCGCTCGCGGCTCTTGAGATTTTCTCCGAGAAACAAGCTGGCCAGCTCATTCGCGACTTTTTGTGCCAGTGCCGGAGATCCGTTCTGATAGGCGACCGTAAAAGCGATGGTCGCCTTGGTCGCATGCTGTGTGCGTTTGTCCACCACGTCGGCGCTGATGACTTCCACTTCAATATCCTTGACGAACCTCCTCACCACCTCTTCAGCCGGGCTGTTCTTCCGTTCTGCTTCGTACAAGCCGAATTGTTCCACGAGCTTCCACAGAGTGGTTCGGCTCATGACTTGCTGTTTGATGGTCTCAATCCGTTGATCCGCATAACTCGTGATCGTCGATCGGACGAGGTCGGACGGAATCTCCTGTTCTTCGATTAAAATCGTGGCGGTCGACTTATAGGTCGGCGGCCACACAAACGCCAGGACTAGGGACACCCCCAAGAGTCCCGTCGCTGTAAAGAGGATCAAGTTGCGACGCCGACGAAAGACGGCAAGATAGTCTTTCATGCTCATGAGCCGTTCGGATGTCTCGATGGAAAGCGGTGTCTGTGCCATAGCCTAATGGGAAAAGGATTGTCGCGGATGAGAATAGGTGATCATGAATGTCGTCGCATGCGATTGAGCGCCGGTGGGTGTCGCCGGATTGTCGGTTGAAGACAATTCGAATTCTCGCCACCGATACATATAGGACAACTCCGCCTGCCACCATTCAGAAAACTTCCATGAAATTGCCGGGCTCACGCTGACATAGCGCTGATCGCGAAACACAATGCCCGTGGCCGCCTCCGACTTCCCTGAAGTAAGGGACGCGACAACATTCAGGGAAGCGGTCACGGTTTCCGACAACCGGTATGAGCCGTCCACCGACGCTCGATTCGTGGCGATGATCAACCCGAATCCACTTGGAGAAAGGTCTCGATTGATGGAGCCCTGGATCGTGGCACGCTCAAACTGTTTGGAGAGGCTGCCTCCCGCAACCCACACGGTGTCATGCGACGTAAGACCGACACCGTTTCCCAGTTCCACGGTGGATGATAGGAACTTGGGCCCGCCATAGACAGTGCCTGACGAGGACTCGCTAAAAGCATGGGTCAGGCCCATGCTCACCCCGGGGAAACTGGCTTGCAAGAAGGAATTCGCCGTCTGGAAATCCGTATAGGACCCGGTGAGTCGAATGTCATCCCGTTCGGTCACGTGATAGAGTACCCCGCCGGAACCGCCCACCGATCGGTAGTCGACCAGCCGATTCCCGCTTCCATCGTACGTGACATGCGTGAACTGGCCATCCATTTGAAGCGACCATCGCTCCGTCAAACTTCTCGTCCAGCTGGGATTGCCCGACCATTGATTGCGCTGAGTAAAATCCAACGCGACCCCCGTTTCCTGCAACTCTCCCAAGAGTGTGTTGTCACGAACAAACCCGCCGGTAAACCCCAGCACATCCTTCTCCATTTTATACCGTGCCGAGATGGGGGCGAAGACGTTTTCAAACGTCTTATCCACTTCCGGTCCCCCATAGTACCCGACAAAATCGGCGGCCAGCTTGCTCCCGACCTCTAGACGTTCCGTCTTCCCCGCGAACTCTGTGGCCGGAGAGACCCAATACCCATAGCTCTCCTGATGCGGCAACGGGGTCAGGATTAAATTGCTGTTATAGACTCCCTTCATGCTGAGCGAGGGCGCAAGCGACCACTCCGCCGCCTCACTTTGGGAGGTCGCGCCGTCTCCCATGAGCCAGACTGCCAACAGGAACAACGTCCCAATCCTCCGGGTGCATTGAAATCGATCTCCGCCTCCAACCTCCTGCCTCCTACACATCAGCTACGGTACCATGACGACGTCGCCGCGCTGGAGCAGGATATTCTGTTCCAAATCCTTCCCTTTGCGGATATCGCCGTATCGAAAGGGAATCGACTGTTGCACGCCTTTCACTCGCCGCAGAACCTTAATGTCGTTTTCCGCCGCAAAGGGCGTGAGCCCGCCGGCCAGGGTCAAGGCTTGCAGCACGTCGGTATAGTGACCGACCAGGTACTCGCCCGGTTTATTGACCCGGCCCACGACGTACACCTTGTAACTGACGATCTTCGTCACGGCAACGGAAACATTGGCATTCGGAATGTACTTCGTCAACCGCTTCACCAGATCGTCCCGAATGGCGTCAACCGTCCGGTCCTCCGCCTGAATGTCGCCGACCAGAGGGAACGAGAACATCCCGTCCGGTCGAATCACCACCTCGCGTGTCAGCTGTTCGTCTTTCCAGACCGACACCAGCAGGACATCCTCCGCGCCAAGCCGATATCCCGGATCCAGCTGGGACACCAGCGCAACCTGCATGGCCTCCTCGGCATGAACATGTCCCGCCCCCATCGTGACAGCCGCCATCACTCCCACACCCAGCAGTGTTCGTACTGATCCCAACATGGTTGCTCCTTACCCCCGTAGTTGCGCGAGCGCCTGCTCCGCCTCCCGACGTCCTTCGAATGGATCCGTGCTCTTGAGCGCCTTGGACAAATAGGCGCGAGCCTCAGCTCGTTTCCCGGATTGAAAGAAGGCGATCCCGAGATGGTAATTCAGCACAGGGATATCCGGTGCCTTGGCCGCGGCATCCTTCAGCACACGGATCGCGTCTTCCTGCTGCCCCATCTTGAACCGGACCCAGCCGAGCGTGTCAAGAAACAGCGGGTGCGGAGTCTCTTTCTCGAAGTCGCGGCTCAAGGCGAACGCCTTCTGAAGGCTGTGCTGGTCTCCCTTATGGTCGACCAGCAGAACCGCCAAATTGTTGGCGGCAAGCACATTCTTGGGATTCAGGCGCAACACATTCTCGTACGCATGAATGGCCTCATCGAGTTCCGGTTGCGTCGAGCGAACCGACGCCAACAGCATGTAGAGCTCTTCGCTCTCGGCATTGACCGCGAGTCCATTCTGCACGACCTGGACCGCCTGATCGAATCGTTTCTGTCCCAGCCACAAACTTCCCCAATCCAGCCATGGCGTGAGCCACTTCGGGTTCAACTTCGTGGCCTGTTCAAAATGGGCATCGGCACGAGAAACCTCGCCGGCGATCGTATAGACCTCACCCAGGAGTCCATGCGCATACACATGATCCGGATGCGTGCCGATGAGCGCTTCCAGTCTGGCCTTGGCCTGCTTCACACGGCCTTGGGCCACCTCCAGCTTCACAAGGGTCAAGAGCGGATCCGGATCCGTTGGGGCCAACACGGCGGCACGCTCATAGGCAGCGAGGGCACGTTCAACACGCCCCTGCGCTTGATGGAGCCGGCCTTCCGCCATGAAGACGAGAGGCTGTTCCTTGGCGGCAGCCTGCAGCCGCTGAAGGGTCTGCTCCGCTCCCGGCCAGTTCTTCGTCACCAGATCCACCGTCATGAGCATGTCGAGGGCGACCAGGTCATCGGGGCGCTGTTTCAACAAGGCATCGAGTCGCGTACGAGCCTGCCCGTACCGGCCGCTCCTGGTTTCCAGCACGGCCAGAGACCGTTTTGCCTCCACTTGATTGGGATAGAGCGCGACAGCGCGCTCAAAGCTGTCTTTTGCCAGGTTGGTCTCCCCGGTCAACTGATAGGCTTGGCCGAGCAGATAATGAACCGTCGCCAGGTCAGGCTGATCATGGAGGACGATGCGGAACGCCTGCACCGCATCCTTTCCATTTCGTCTGGCTAGGGCCATTCGCCCGGAGAGAACCAACCCGTCGGATGAACGGGGATTCACCTTGAGCACCTCCTCCACCTGCCGCTCAGCCTCGGCCGGCCTGCCCGCCAGAAAATCCATTTCCGCCAGCTTCACCTTCGCTTCGAGCCCGACCGGCTTGTCGTGATGCTCGTCGACCAGCGCGGTATAGCGATGTCGAGCCTTCTCCTCCTGGCCGCTCTGCCTGTAGAACATCGCCAGGCCGAGCTGAATCTTGTTCGAATGCGGCAGCTGCGCCACGGCGTCGAGCAGGACCCGCTCCGCAGCCGCCTCGTCCTTTCGATGCACAAAATACTCAGCCAAGATCACCCTGCGCTCCTCGTCCTCCGGCGCCGTCGCCACGGCGTCGCGTAACACCGCTTCGGCTTTCGGATGCGCACCCTGCTCCATATAGAAACGGGCAAGCTTCACCCGGTGATCCAGAGCCTTCGGCTCGGCCTCGATCATCCGGCGAATGACCGCCTCGACGCGGGGCACCTCCTTCGCCCGCGTCAGGATCAGACTCAGATTGTTCAGCAGGTCCATGTCCCGCGGATGGGCCTCGAGCGCCCGTCGCAAGGTCGACTCCGCCTCCCGATACCGCTGCTGCTGCCCGTAGAGGGTCGCCAGCAAAATAGCCACATCGGGCTCGACCGGATGCTGCGTCGCCAACGCTTCGGCTGCGGGAACGACCGACGGAATCTCGACCTCGGTCACCGCTTGCGCGGCAAGTTTCAAGGCGCGAGCCTGGGGATGCCGGGAGTCATGTGCCAATACCTTGTCCGCAGCTTCATTCACTTGATCCGTCAGATGGGCTTCAAGATAGTACTTCGCCAAGGTGACCAGCGCGCCGGCATGATCGGGAACCAATCGGATGGTCTCCTGATAGAGCTGCACGGCGTTGCGCCAGTTCTTTTCCTTTTCCTCGACCCGCGCGAAGAGGTAATAGGCCTCCGCATCCTTGGGGTCGATTTTCAACACATTTCTCAGCGCCACTCGTGCTTTGGGATAATTGGAGGCTTCGATGTAGTCCCGAGCAAGAGTAAAGTACTTGGCTTTTCTCTCCTCGGGGCCCCCGCACGCCGCAGTGACCATCAGCAAGAGCACGACAAGAACAGGCCGCACGTTCATGATATCACCCAACTTTGATCCACCATTGTTACACATTACATCCGGTAAACGAAGACCGACGAGCCGGATCGGTTGAAGTCAAGGTCGAGAAAAAGATTACATTCAAGCGGAGAGTCCAATTCACGTAACCTTAATGCTCAACCTTGACCTTCATGATGCCGGAGAGATTGTGCAGCATCCTCAACCTCTGTTCCGTCTCCTTCGATCCGCCTACAAGAATGTCCGAATTCCGAGGCCGAACAAAATCCAGAGCGACACCAGTCCGAGTTGCCGTACACGGCTCGAAAAGGCATGGAGCAACAACTCGAACGAAAAAAAGAGGACGATCAGCTTTGCGGCAAAGACACCCACGTGCGAGATATCGACCGACACTTCAGGAAGAAACGGAAACAGCACGGCCAAGAACACCATGAGATAATCGAGCGGCGTGGTTTGGAATCGATTCTCTTCGTTGAAGCGAAGATTCAACAATACCATGACGGCCACCAAGATAAAGAAGATGTTGTGAATCATCGCAACGGCCGGCACGGAACCGATCCGAGACGGTTCACTGACATAGAGCAGGAAGGTCGTGCCCACATACAGTCCGCCCCGCACAAAATACGGTACGACCCGGGACGACAGCGTGAGGCCGAGTAACACGACCCCGAAGAGCCCGAGAGAGAGATACCCCACGTCATTCGGGACCTCGGAGGGAAGCAAGACCAGCACGACGAGAAACACGGGAATCGCCACGGCCAGGCATTGCATCGGGATGTCGCTGAGCCATCGGCCCTCCGGGGACCACCGATCAGTCACGCTCGCGCGGCCTCTCGTTTCTTCTGAAGAGAGATTGGGCAACAGCCCCCGTCCCGCCGCGATAAAACCTGCCAACACCGATCCCGCGATCACGGAATAGATCGCAAGAATCAGCAGGTCGGATTGCCAGCGAAGCCCATAGGCGACCCCCACCATCCCGATTTGAATCACATAAATGACGGGGACCGCCTCGTAATGGGACAGACCGACCTTCATCAGCTTGTGGTGAATATGACTGCGGTCGCCGACAAACGGGGACCGGCCTTCCGCCAGCCGTTGCCCGGCCACCCCGAGCGTGTCAAGAAACGGCAATCCCAACAGAAAGAGGGCCAAGGCCGGACTGAATGGTCCCCTGGTCGGGTCGGTCAGGAGGATGGTCAGCACCCCCATCATGAGTCCGAGCAGTTGACTGCCTCCGTCCCCCATGAACACCCGCGCCGGATAGGTATTGTAGCGGAGAAATCCCAACACTCCGCCCATGAATGGAACCGCCAGAAACAGGACCATCGAGTCCTGCGAGAGATAGGCCAGATAGGCAATCCCGCACAGGGTCACAAAGGAGAGCCCTCCGGCCAGCCCGTCGAGACCGTCCGTCAGATTCACGGCATTGGAGACCGCGATGAGGAACAGCACCGTGAACGGAACGGCGATCCACCAAGGCAGGTCGCTGTCGGACAGCCCGGGGAGATTCTGGAAATGGATTCCCCCGACCACGACAAGAATCAGCGCGGCGGCGAGTTGTCCGAGCAGTTTCACCTTGTAGCCGAGATCCACACGATCGTCCCACGCGCCGAATCCCAGAATGGTCAATCCGCCGAGCAGTACCGCGACCTTGATCTGGCTCTGCGGGCACCACAAGAGAAGACTGATGAAGGCTCCCATCCCGAAGGCGATTCCTCCGACACTCGGAATCGCCTGGTGGTGCACTTTGCGCCCCCCCGGCACATCCACAAAACGCCATCGTTCCGCGACAAGACGCAAGGGTGGAATCAGTGCCATACTGATCAGGAGCGACGTGAGACAACTGAGATACAACTCGCTACTCATCACTCTTCAAAATCCTGAGTTGGCAACAAGACCGCTAGAGGTTGGAGGCGTGAGGCAACGTCCGCGACCTTCCGACCTCCAGCCTCCATTCTCAACCTTTCTTCCTCTCCCACTCACAACTCTCAACTCCACACTCCACACTCTCAACTTCAAACCATCCCCCCGCCTCCAGCCTCCCACCTCCAACAGCCCTCATACATCCACCCTCACACCTCCGACGTCCCATCAATCCGGCACGTACCGAGTCAACTCCGGCGCAACGGCCGACACCAGCCGTGTGAGCCGTTGATCGACGCTGGCTTCCGTATCGCCTGGCTCGACACGTGAAGAGACACGGATCAGCGCTCCATCGGTTCGTCCCCTCGACAGCGCATCCCACATCAAGTAGAACTTGACCAGATATTCATTCGTGAGGATCCGGTCGCGTTGCTTGAACCAGTACCACACCACCTGTTTGTCGGAACCCTTCTGAATCACGGCCCGGTTGACGTACAGCCCAGGATCCGTCCCATGACGCATCGGCACATCGGCGCCGGTCATCGAAAGAATCTCCCATCCGCCCCCGGGAAGACAGCTTTGGGGCGAATGCGCCGACTGCCCCTTTCGTTGAGACTCGTAATAGGCTGCGTAAACCGTCGCGGACTGTCCCTTGTCGGAACGAAAGTCGACCAACAGATAGTCGTCGAACCGAAGCGCATCGATGTACTGTTTTTCCAATGCCATCGCCGTGCCCGTCCAGCCGTCGATCTGCTTGGGAAAATCGATAAACATCGCACGAGCAGGCGCGACCTCCGCTCGTTCCTCCAGCAGAGTGGACGCACAGGCAACGGGAACCAGGATCGCCACGCTGCAGACATAGGCCGCTCCCGGGGAAAGCCTACTAGAGGGTGGAGGGTGGAGGTATGAGGGCTGTTGGAGATGGGAGGCTGGAGGGTAGAAGGTCGCGGCCGTTGCCTCAGGCCTCATACCTCGTTCCTCCGCCGTCTTGTGAGCCTCAGACCTCACACCGCTCTCCTCTACCCTGTCAGCGCCCTCCGGGCGAATCTTCGCAAGCAGCCACATCTCCACCACCAACAGACCAAGACTCACCAGAAACAACACCGCGCCCTCAAAGAAATGAGAGAACCCCTCCGCGGCTCCCTGCCCGGTCCATTCAACGAGTGCACCGATCATGCCGATGCGGAACCCATTGACGACTATCGAGATCGGAACCGCGGAGCAGACGAGCACAACCCGTTTCCACATCCGGTCGTTGAACAGATACGCACAGAGCAGCGCCAACGCGCTCAGGGGAAATAAATAGCGGATCCCGCTGCAGGCCTCGACCACTTGCAGTTGGACCGGCCCGAGGTCGATGACGTTTCCTTCCAAAAACGCCGTCACCCCGATCACCTGCAGGCACCCGACGCCCAGCGCCGAGGACCACAGCTGGAGCCTGCTGGACAGGCCCGCATAGAGAAAGTTCGGCAACGGAATAGCGGTCAGCAAGTAGCCCAGCGGAAACATGATTTCTCGCGCCGCGCGAACACCGATCGCGCCGATCACCAGCCCGACGATCACGAACCAGAGGGAGATGTGGTGCACAACGTACAAGGTGGCCAGCTCACCGACCCCATACAGAAACAGCCCCGCCGAGACCGCCGCCACGCCCCACCAGGAACTTTCCATGCCGGCGGCGGCAATCCGATCTCTGGCCTGCCACGCTAAAAAGAGACTGACCACCGGAACAAGCATCCCGTGGCTATAGTCGTCGTTCCCGACCCACCGGTTGAGGAGAAAGGCGAGACTGTCCCCGTACAGGTAGCCCACTGATGCCGCAGCGACAAGCACGCTGCCGCTATAAAGAAGCCGGTGACGCATCGACCCCCTGTGCGAGAATCAGGAAACGGGAAACCAGGCGGCTTACACCGATCACTGTACCGTTGGAAAAACGTTGGGCCAACAAACTTCACAGAATCAGGCGCAGACATCGGCCATGCGCGGCTTCTTGATCAGAAGAAGCCCTCAAAAACGAAACGGGGGTGATCCCCATGAAACCGAGGCATCACCCCCGAACGACAAAACAGAACCAGCTAGTCTTACTACGCCTGAGACGATCGGAGGTTCCGCAGCCCCCCCGCCCCAAGACCGATCAGTGCGACGAGACCTATGCCAAACAACACGACACCGGCCGGTAACGGAACGGCCGTGAGCGAGGTCATTTGTCCAATAACTGCCCGATCAAGTCCATTCCCAGTTCCAAACTGTAAGCGAAAGGCATTGGTGATGAATGAACCTATGCTTGGCACTGTACTTGGCAAGGCATCGGTAGCAAAAATATTGCTCAGCCCACGCAAGTTGATCGTAAACACCCTGGGATCACGAGCGGGGGCTCCTAAATCATCACCATCAACACCTGCCGATACGAGAAATCGATCTACCCCAAGCCCATTGCCGGTACCATTCCGAATGGTGACCGTGCTGCCAGCCGCAGAGTTGAACGTCGCACTGGTGTAGTTGCCGATGTTGAGAGTAAATCCCTCGATAGTATACGTCCCGAGCACTCCATTCAGGGTAGTACCATCCGTGGTGTTAACGGTCATCGTACCTGTCATGGACTTTAAGGTGCTGGTGTTAAATGGTGCCGGTGCCGGTGACGGCGGGGTCAGATTATTGCCGACAAACGTGACAGTCCCAGCAAAATTATAAGTAATGGTAGCAGCCATCGCGGGGGCTACAGCGACGCTTCCGAACAGTACCAACCCGACGATCACCGTCAAATATCTTGACCTGCGAAGAATTCCCCTCATGCCACACCCCTTTCATGCTGTTGTGAGCAATTATTGCACCTTGCATAGCAAACCTGGTTGCTCCTGGTCACTACTGACAGTAATCCTAATTATAAGTGAAATGTACCGCTCCCGATTTCTTGGACACGGTTATTGCCGTATTCGCCCGACCTTGTGGGTCGCCTTGGTCGGCGATCGTCGCGCCTCGACCCACTGTGTGCGTCGTTTTTTGAGGGCACCTCACAAGAAGCCCCCCCCTCCTCGACGATCGACCTCGTCATGCGGCCTCCAGCGTGACCCGCAGGTCCCGACGCACCTGGATCGGTGAGCGAAACCCATGCCGCTCGACGAGCCACTGTTCATTATAGAGACGCAACCAGTCGAGGAGAGCCTGGCGGAGCTCCTCCACCGTCTGGAACGTGCGCACCCATAAGAGTTGCTCTTTCAGCGTCCGAATGAACCGCTCCGCCACGCCGTTGCCTTCTGGGGCACGGACAAACGCTGGACTCGACGTGATGCCCAGGAATCGGAGTTCGGCCTGGAACTCGTCGCTCATATATTGACTGCCATGATCATGCCGCACCTGCAGGCCCATCGCGATCCCGGCCGAGACAGTCCCGAACTGCTGGCGCACCCCTTGGCGAATCGGTTCCAAGGCCTCGAAGCGGGTGGCCCGCTTCGCCGCATGGATGCCGATCCCTTCAAGCGTACAATGATCCACCCCGATGAAGACCGTGACGGCCCCGTCCTCCACCGTGACCGTGCTGGTCGCATCAGTCCCCCACATCTGATTCGGGCGCTCGGTGGTGATCGTGCCATCGTGGACCCGCGGTCCCACAACGCGCGGCACCCGGCTGGGC
>FKKE01003114.1_pt3 | contig 14249 bp, 19 predicted proteins | sample 1106331 | NCBI WGS metagenome assembly FKKE01 (sample SAMEA3931202, study PRJEB13176) | freshwater metagenome | biome: Drinking water system; feature: drinking water; material: freshwater | place: China | collected 2013-02-06 | reverse complement strand
GTGTACATGACGCCCATGTGCGCCCGCCGCTCGATCTTCCCGATCAGGTTTGTATAGGTGGGATGGGATTCGTCGATCACCGGCGCGCCCTCCGTGGGGTCACGTTCGACGATGAGATTGACGAGATAGCGTGTCAGGTCGGGCCGTCGCATTTCCAGGCCGGGTAGGGCGATGGTCGGCCCTTCGCGCGGTAGAAAGTCTTTGTAGTGGCGAACGATATCATCTCGCACACGCTCCAAAAAGGCGGACACCGCCGGCAAGTCTTGATAGGTCCGCCGTAGCGTTTCATGGCGGCCCTCCAGCACGTTGGTGACCACTTGGCGGTCGAGATTGCGCAGTTCCTGCTCTGCTTCCTTCTCCAATCCGTGGACATGCACATGGAATTCGCGGATCTCGCCTTCCAGCGTCTTACGCCGCTTGGTCAGATCCTGCTGCTCCTGTTCGGTCATAGCCTCCATCGCTTCGTCCGTCATGGCATGGCCGTTTTTCAACGGGACTAGTCCAAAGCCGGCGGGCGTTTCTTCAAACCCAAATCCTCTGGTGCGGCTGAGCTCTGTGAGGTCCCGGAACAGGGATTTCTTCTTGCCCTCCGTGTCGTCGTGCAGCTTGGCCTTCGCATCGAGGTATTTCTTACTTTCGAAGGCGCCGGGGATGTCGCGTCTCAAACTTTCGATGAAGGAAGCCATCTCTCGTTTGAAGGCGCAACCCTGTCCGGCAGGAAACGACAAGCCCAGCGGGCGGGAGGCATCCTGAAAGTTGTTGACGTAACACCAATCAGAAGGGGCGGGAGCCGCCTGCGCCAATCGTGTGACCATCTGGCGAACGAGTGTGCCTTTCCCGGTGCCCACGGGCCCTGAGACGTAGAGATTGAACCCCGCGCTCTTCATGCCCAATCCGAACTCCAAGGCTTCGACGGCCCGTTCCTGCCCGATGATTTCCGTGAGGGGTTCCAGTTCGCGCGTGTCTTCAAAACCCAGCTGCCCGGGATCGATCACCGGAGCCAGCATGGAGACAGGGACCTTGAATTTGTCTCTGGTCACCTAGGACACCTGTGATGTGATGGGGGGCGGGAGGGACACGACCGTTGTCTGTGGCCCTTTCTTTCCTTCCTCGATGCCGAACACGACTTCTGTACCGTCTTCGATCCCGTCGAATGTGAGTCCTTGGAGCGCGTTCGCGTGAAAATACACTTCGCCGCCTCCCTCCTTCAGGATGAATCCGTACCGTTCTTTGGAGAACAGCTTGCAGATCACGCCGCGATGGGGTGGAACAGGTGACACGCGCACATCGGATCTGGCCCGTTTCTCCCGATGTTTCCGTAGTTCGATACCCACGGCATGGAATGCCGAACGGATAGCTTCTTCAAACGTCTTGTCTTCTTTTCTCGCCGTCAGTGTGCGCCGTCGTGGCAGCGTGACGATGACCAGCGCTTCGGCGACGTTGGCTAGTTTCTTGTGGTGGCGATTCTTGGTCAATGTGACACGACCATGAATCAAATCCTCGTGCCCTCGTAGCAAATCGCCCATCCGGGTTTCGATCTCCGTCTTCCAGCGAGGGGTCATCGCGACGTTGCGGCTTTCAATTTCCAGTTCCATAGGGCCTCCAGATCGTGCCGATCCGGTCCGATGTCTACAGCAAGGCTCAGCAAACGATGTGCCGACGTTGAAACAATCGCCACTTGTGGTGTCAGTAGGGCGGCGCTCGATGTTTTCACGCTTCTTCATGCCCTGTCCTGCTGTTCATCTCAATCGGCCTGACAGAGGTGACGCTTTTCCCCACAGTGCGGTTCTGTGCGATGGGGTGCTATGCATCAGTTCGTGAATGTGTGAGGGGTATAGGGTGCGGCGTGAAGCGCAACGAGGCAGAAGCAGTGTGAGTGGAACATGATTTGCGTGAACTTCGTGCATGCCGAAGCTTCGCCGGGACCAGCTACAACAGTACCTCCAGGATCGGTTCGGTCCCGAGGTGTCGCTCTTGTCGTATGAGGTCATTGGAAAGGCCAGTTCGAAGGGGGAGCAGAAGCGCTATGGGTATGGCACACCAGTCAAATTGACGTTTCGGCGAGGCCGCCGAACGCAGTCAGCCGTGCTGGAAACGATGAGGCCGGGCCCCTTCGGGCACGAACATCTGGCCGACCGTGCTCAGGCGATCCTGTGGGACTATGATTCCTACGGCCGGCTGCCTCGCCATGTGAAGGCGCTCGATGTGGGGGCTTTCGACGGCAGACAAGCGCTCTTCTCCGTGGCCAAAGCTCGCGAGTTCTTCGTGTTGAACGAATGGGCGGAAGGAACAAGCTACCATCTGGATCTTGAACGGCTCGCCAAAGGCAAGGTGCTCAGACAACTTGACCGTGACCGAGTCAGGGCGCTGGCCCGCTACCTCGCGCAGATCCATGCGACGAAACGGCGGGATGCGGATCTGTACAAGCGGCGGCTTCGTGAACTGATCGGCCACGGTGAATGCATTATGGGGCTGACGGACAGCTACCCAAAGCAATACGGGTTCATCACCGAGGATTTATTGCGCACGATGGAAGAGGTCTGCAACCGATGGCGGTGGCGCCTGCGAGATCAGGCCCACCGGCTGTCTCAAGTCCACGGGGATTTCCATCCGTACAATGTCCTGTTCCGCAAGGGGACGGATTTCTTCGTGTTGGATCGATCGCGCGGGGAATGGGGCGAGCCGGCCGACGACGTGACCGCCATGACGGTCAATTATTTACTCTGTTCTCTGATTCGATGGGGCAGACTCCACGGGCCATTTGAAGTCCTGTTTCGGTTGTTCTGGGAGACCTACATGAAAGCCAGCGGCGACAAGGACGTGGTAAGGACGGCAGCGCCCTTCTTCGCGTTTCGCGGTCTGGTGGTGGCGAGTCCGGTCTGGTATCCCAACCTGTCGATCGATGTCCGTCGTAGCCTCTTTCGCTTCATCGAAAACGTACTCGATGTCCCGCGCTTCGAACCGGAGCGGGTGAATGAGTATTGTGGACTCTAGTGGTTCCCCCGGTCAGGCAGGAGTGATGGCCGCCTTCGTCCTGGCGGCGGCAGGCGAGGAATGTTTCCTGAAAGGCGTGCCGGGTTTCGTAGCGAGCCTGCGCGTGCCGAAATTGCTGGTTGCCACGACGCTGGTTGCCTCGTCCGTGCTTTTTCTCTATGAGGCGCGTAAGCTGTTGCAGAAGATTCTTTCCAGCAAAGGAGAACACTATGCGTAAAGTGCTCTTGCCCGTCGATGGTTCCGATTCCGCTCTCCAGGCGGCATTGTATCTGGTCGAGTTCGTGCGGCAACATGACCCCGTCGAGGTTCATGTCGTTAATGTCCAGCCTAAACCTATCGAATGGCAGACCCGCGGTATGGAGAAGGACGCGATCAACGACCATCTGGCAATCGCCGCCGACCTTGCGATGAAGCCTATCCTGCATGTCCTGAACGAAGTACAGATTCCCTGCAAGACCCACCTCAAGATTGGCGACCCAGCGGAAACCGTGGTGGCGCTAGCCGAGGAACTGGGTTGCGACCATATCGTCATGGGCACGCGCGGGCTTGGGGCGATTTCGGGCCTCGTGCTCGGCTCAGTCACGCGCAAGGTGCTGCACTTGGCGAAGGTGCCGGTGCTTTGCGTCAAAGGGTGATCCTCTCACGCAATCCGGTGACCGATGACCAATAATGCCACATCAACGGCATGTGCCATCTGGCTCACTGGCCTGCCAGCATCCGGAAAGAGCACCATTGTGGCAGCACTCAGGCCTCGGCTCGATGAATTGCGATTATCGGTTGAAGTGTTGGAATCCGATGCCGTGAGGCGAGTGCTCACGCCGACGCCGACCTATTCGCATGAAGAGCGGGATCTCTTCTATCGCGCGTTGGCCTTCATGGGCGCAAGGCTGGTTTCGCATGGTGTGACCGTCATCTTCGATGCCACGGCCAATAAGCGCACATACCGCGGCTTCGCACGAAGCCTAATTCCCAACTTCATCGAAGTGGCGGTGGAATGCCCATTGGAACTGGCCATGCAGCGAGACTACAAAGGCACCTACCGGCGAGGTCAACGGGGTGAATCGACGACCGTACCAGGGTTGCAAGAGCCTTACGAACCGCCGTTGATTCCGGAAGTGAAGATCGATACAGCTAAACTTTCCGCGAAAGAAGCAGCGGGAAAGGTCGTGGAGTTTATCAGTGGAAAATTCGGATAGCGATTGCATCTCCCCATATTTCGGCCTATTTCACATCCTCCTTCAAGTGTTGTAGGAACCATTGCCTTGTGTGGTCCGCCACTTGTTCCAACGTGCCCGGCTCTTCGAAAAGGTGGGTGGCGCCGGGGACGATGATGAGTTTCTTTTCGCAAGTCAGGAGTTCGTAGGCCGCCTGGTTCATCTCGATCACCGGAAAGTCGTAGCTGCCGACGATCAAGAGCGTCGGTGCTGTCACCCGACTAAGATAGTGTTCAGCAAGATCAGGCCGCCCTCCTCGCGACACGACAGCTCTGACGTTCAACGGTTCTCGCGCGGCTGCTTGAAGGGCTGCTCCTGCACCGGTGCTCGCGCCGAAATAGCCGAGTCCGAGATTAGTCGTCCGTGGCTCTGCTTCCAGCCAAACCTTGGCCAGCAAGAGCCGATCCGCCAGCAGGTCGATATTGAACGCCTTGCGCCGATCATCCGCTTCCTCTTCGGTCAAGAGATCTAAAAGCAACGTAGCCAGTCCGTTCTGTTGAAGGTGGCGAGCCACGAAATTATTGCGCGGGCTGAACCGGCCGCTTCCGCTGCCGTGTGCAAAAATGACTATGCCGTTCGAGCCTGATGGGAGGTTGAGTATGCCTTCCAAGGCGAGCTGCCCTTTTGTGATCGTGACCCGGTGTTCGTGCGCGAGCGTCATGGCTTGGGCCGTTTCTTGGTGGTGCTGCAGGACGCCGGTCTGTTTAATCCGTCCGGTAGTTTCGTCTGGTCATCGATGCAGGCGGTATCGATTTGCGCCTGAGTCAATCCGGTCACAGAAGTGAGAATCGCACCGCGCAAGTCCGTCGCATCGAGACGCGCGCCAGAGAGATCGGCTCTGACGAACAAGCCATCCCGGAGATTGGCTTCCTGAAGATTCGCCTGAACCAAGTTCGCCTCGGTGAAATTGGAGCTGCCCAAATCTGCCGCAACAAGATTAGCTTCTTCCAAATTGGCCTTATCAAATCGCGATTGTCGGAGAACGGCTTTCGGTGCGTAGATTTCGCTCAGGTTCGCCTTCGTGAAGGCTGCGCGTGTGCCTCGTGCGCCAATGAGGACCGCGCGACTGAGGTGGGCGTCTCGGAAGTCAGCGTCATCCAGTGCTGCGTGGTAGAGAATGGCCATGTGGAACGTCGCTGAGTGCAATTTCGCTTTGACCAAGCTGGCCTCTTCCAGGTTGGCTCCCTCCAGGTCAGCGTGGGGCAGCGTCGCACCCTGGAGATCTGCGTACCGTAGGTCTGCCCCGCGCAGGATCGAGTGCTGGAGGTTTGCCCCGCGCAGATTAGCTTCGGGCAGATAGGCGCTCTCCAAGTCGGCTTCGATTAGCCGAGCCCGCTCAAGGTGTGCGTTGTCGAGGAGGACGCCTTGAAGGTTAGCGCGAGAAAGGTTCGCGTCGGTCAGCGTGGTGCGGCGCAAATCCGCGCCCATCAGATCAGCGTCCGATAGAATGGCCTTTCGGAGGATAGCTCCATAAAAGTAGGCTTCGACGAAGTTGCCGCCGGTCATGTCGGCGGACGAGAGATCGGCACCCTCGAACTGGGCTCGTTCGAACGTGGCTTCGTGTAGCTTGGCGCCGGTGAGGGCAGCGTCGAAGAGTGCCGCTTCATCGCCGATGATGCGAATAAGATTCGCGCCCGTGAGTGTCGCACGGCGAAGATCGGCTCCGGCTATGTTCGCGCCCTCCATGGTTGCACCAGTGAAATCGGCTCCAGCGAGACTGGCCTGTGTGAGCACAGCCAAATTCAAATTGGCCCGCCGGAGCATGGCGCCTTCCATTTCGGCCCGCTCGAGGTTGGCGCCAACGAGCAAGGCCCGGCTCAAGTCGGCTTGGCAGAGCTCAGCGCGGCGAGCGTGCGGATTACCCCGGTATTCCACCCATCGTTCGTGCGCCCGCACCAAGGCGCTCAGCGTCTTGGCCGAGACGGGCTTCTTCTTGTAGGGGCCTTTGCAGGCAGACACTGCAAAGTCGGTCGGACCGAGGTGCGCAGGCCCAGTTGCCCAGGCCGATGCGGCAGCAAATCCGATCGACATCACCATCCCGAGCAGCACCGAGACTTTCTTCATCTGTGTCTCCTTTACGTGTTAGAGACCCTGATTCACCAGGTCACGAAATGAGCAATGGTTTGGAGGGTGCCAGTCGCCGTCAGAAAAATCGGAAGCTGGCGAGTGTGGAGCCGACGATCATGGTCCCTGTTGCGACAGGAAGCGGATATAGGCCAGCACGTCCTGCATTTCCTCGTCGGTCAGCTGTCCGCGCCAGGAATGCATCGGGCTGAAGACGACACCGTGCTCGATCGTCCGTAGGAGCTCCTCATCTGATTTCAAAAATGACCGCACGCGATGAAAATCCGCCGGGGCGACTTTCAAGGACGCGGCGGCCGGCCCATTCCCATGGCCGCTGTCCCCATGGCAGGTTTGACAGTGACGCCCATAGACTGCTTTCCCGCGTGCGGGATCAGGCGGATAATCTTGAGCGTAGAGCCACGAACCAGCCAGGGTGATCGGGGCGAGGAGCAGAAGAAATCCCGCGAAGCGGGGATACGGTGACCTATTCATGCGCTAGCTCTTTTTCGTGGTGTGAGCGATAAACGGACTGAACAGTTGCTGCAATTTCTTGCTGCCACAGGCTGGACAGGCTACCTCGCCCCGTTCGTGTTCCTTCAACGTCACGACGATCAGCGATTCCTTACCACAGTCCAAACATTTGTAGTCGTACATCGGCATGGTCACACCTCTCTCGGTTAACCGAAGACCATCAGTGGGTACCGACTTTGGTGCAACAGGGCATGGGAGGCACTGCCTAACACCAAGCGGGTGACGCCATGACGCCCACGGGATCCCATGAGGATGAGATCCGGATTCAAGGCCGTGGCTTTCTGCAGAATGCTCTCGACGGGAATGCCCAACGAAGCGGCCACGTTGGTTCGATAGCCAAGCGAGGCGAGCTTGGAGGCGATGTCGTTGAGGAAGTCTTGGGCCTGGCGAAGCGCATGGACCTCCATCTGCTCGGTCGAGGCGGCATCCATCGGCCAAGGGGGTCTGGTATGCGGCAGGACGGTGAAGAGGGTGATCGTGGGCAGCTCACGAAACGGCTTCAGTTGGAGAAAACGCAGGGCATGGTCCGCATCATATTGGCCCTGCAATGGGAGAAGCACATGGCTCAGGGCTTTCAACGGGCCGGGAAGAATCAGTTTCGCGCCGGACGCGTAAGTCAGCACGCGATGTGCGACGCTCCCGACCAGTCGTTCTTTGATTGGACCGAGGCCGCGGGTGCCGAGGAGAATCAAATCGGCCTCCTGTTGTTCGGCCAACGTGACGATGTGATCAGCCGGGGAGCCGACGACCAGGTGTTTCGTCACCGGGCCGATCCCCATCGGAAGCAGCGACACGATTCGGTCCAACAGGCGGGTGCCGTCCTCCCGCATATTGCGTTCGACCGTCTCATAGAGTTCCTGCGAGACCTCCGGCATCATCATCGGATAGGCCGGAGTCGGGACATCCAGCACGTGCAGGATGTGCAGGGCTTCCGCCCGGCTTAGGTACTTGAGCGATCGCACCGCCTCATACGAGTTGTCGGATCCATCGACTGCGAGTATGAGTTTCATCGACATCACCTTCCACAGGGAGATTCACCACCGCACACCGACGCGGATCACTCCGGAAGCAGCACGGTCGCAATCAGCAAATAAATGCCTACGCTCAAGATGTCTTGAACGACGGTCGCCACCGGTCCGCTCGCCAAGGCCGGATCGGCTCCCAGGCGTGCGAGCCCCAACGGCAGGATGCTGGCGATGAGCGTCGCGACGATTGCTGTGACGCCCAGCGACGTTCCCACGACGATTGCCAAGGCTGCCTGTCCGTTCCACAGCCACAGTCCTCCTGCGGCCACGATGGCGACGATCGTGCCAATGGACGAGCCGATCAACCCCTCTCCGGCCAGCTGTGCCCCCAGAGGGACTTCTCCATAGGCCAACCGGCGGACCAAGACTGTTTCCGTTTGTGTTCCTACAGCGTCGGCCATATACACGACCAGAGGGAGGAAGAATGCGAGGGCAACCTCTCGTCTGAGCGAATCTTCGAACGCTGAGGCCACGCCACCGGCCAAGAAGCCGCCCGCAAGGCCGACCATCAGCCAAGGCATGCGTGTGCGCACAGCGGCCCAGGTTTGCCGTCCGGCGAACGACAGCTGGAGATGGTCGATTTTGGTCACGCCGCCCATCCGCAAAAAATTGTCTACATGCTCCTCATGCAACAGGGCCAAGAGCCGTCCAATTGGAATGGCACCCAACAACCGGCGGCGGCCGTCGATGACGGCCACGTCTGCGTCGTGACGTTCGACCGCGCGCAACGCCACCGTCTCGGCCGGATCTCCAGGCAGCACTTCAATCGGAGGAAGACCGACGAGTTCAGCCAAGGAAGTCCGTTCTTCCGCTTGGAGCAACCGTTCGATCGGGACCTGGCCGACCAACGACGCCTGGTCATCGACCAGATAGACGTGGCCGACTTCTTCCCAGGTACGGTGCCGAAGCGTGGCGACCATGTCGCCGACCGTGAGGGTTCGCTCTCCTTTGGGGATGTCCACGGTCATCAGTTCCGCAGCGGTCGTCATCTGAACCCTCAGGACGGAAGCGTCATTGACAATCCGTCGGACAGAAGAAAATGAAGTAGATCACGATTGCCAGACCCACCCCCCCTGCTCCGAGTAACAGCCATTGTGCGCGTGTCATCTCTCGATCCCTCGCAGAAAAGTTCAGCAAGTCCAGTGCCGCTTCTGAAAGCACCGGTCAGGGGTAAGGGGTGACAGGGTAAGGGGTGAAGAGGCAAAGAAAAATTGTTTTACACTCCCTCGGTCCTCACCGGTCACTCCTCACTTCTAATGGCGCCTTCTGCTACAGCGGGCAAATGGTTCCTGTGGCAAAGAGCCCCGGCATACAGAGAGAGAGCAGGAGGCTCAGAGCCGGTAGCAGGGAGAAGAAACGCAAAGACGCGGTTTCTCCAGACTGTCGACTATCAGCTGTGAGCGCTCGATAGTGGCACCGGCCTTGCTCAGTTTCTTCTTGGGGGGATGGCGTATGGGGCAAAACACCGGTCTCTTCAAGAAAATCCTGGTCCCAGTCGATTTTTCTTCCTGTTCAGATGAGGCATTCCGGATTGCATGCGAGATGGCACGGTTGGGTGCGGCGAGCCTGACGGTGTTTCATGTGATCGATACGGGTGCGCTCGCCACGTTCAATCGCTTGGGCCTGCTGGCTGTGCCCTCCGATGCCGCCGCGCAACGGCGGCGTCTGCGCCATCATGCCCGATTGAATGTGCGCCGGTTAGTGGACTCCGAGGATGCCAAGGGGATCCCGATCACGCGCATGGTCGTGGAGGGATCGCCGTTCGTCGAAATCGCCAAAACCGCGCGCACAGGAAAAGTCGATCTGGTCGTGATGGGCAGTTACGGAGGCCGGGCCGGCAGCGTGGACAAGATTTTCTTCGGCAGCACGGCGGAAAAGGTCGTTCGTACCGCCGGCTGTCCTGTGTTGACCGTACCGCTTCCGGCGTCTGCCGTTCAGCGGAAGTCGGTGTGACAATAGGAGGATGACGACATGCCGTATGCGAGAACATGGGCACCATGCCTGGTCCTCGGTCTGGTCTTCGGCTGGCCGGGAGCGATGGAAGGTAATGGGGGCGCTGCTGCCGTGGCACAATCCGAACAGATAGTTGAAGTCACTATTAAGGAGTACAAGTTTGCGACAAAACAGGGCCCGTTGCGCCTCGGATTGCCCACAGTGATCAAGGTGCGGAACGAGGATGCGGAACGGCACGATTTCGGCTCGACGATGTTCGAGGGGCTGTCGGTGAAGATTGAAAAAGACGGAGTGATCGTCTATGGCCGCGGCCTCGGTGGGATGTTTCTCGATCCAAAGCGCGATGCCATCGTGAGATTCGATCTGACGCGGCCGGGGCGGCATGAGTTCCGCTGCTCGATCCATCCGACGATGAGCGGCGAATTGCTCATCTTGAGCTCGGAGGCCGTGTGAACGAATCGGGCGCAAGGCCGAACATTCTCTTTGCAACGGACTTATCGCGGCTGGCGGAGAGGGCGGAGGCGTATGCGTCCACATTGGCGGCGTCCTGGGGGGCTAGTCTCACAGTCATGAGTGTGTTGGAGTTCCCTCCTGGGCTCAATCCGGAGTATCCCGTGAACCGCTTGTATCTTGGGGAACTGATGAAGCAGACCACGCGGGGGTTGGTGGATGTGAAAGAGCGGACCTCCGCGCGAGGAATTGTGGTGCAGACCAGGATTGCGACGGGGATTCCGAGCGAAGAGGTGGTATCGGCCGCTAGGGCTGAGGGCACGGATCTGATCGTTGTGGGCACAATTGGAAAGACCGGAATCGAGCATGTGTTGTTGGGCAGCTCGGCAGAACGGATCATTCGGACCGCACCCTGTCCCGTGCTGACTGTACGAACGGAGCGGTCGAAGGCGGAACAAGACGGCGGCCAGCAACCTCCGGTGGAATTCGGACGGCTACTCGTACCGGTCGATTTTTCCGATTGCTCGCTCGACGCGGTGGAATACGCGGTCATCGTAGCGCAGCGAGCAAAGGCGTCTCTGACATTGCTCCATGTCCTGGAGCCGGTGTCTTACGGCCTCGATTTCACGTTCCCCCATCCTGATAAACGAGAACAGCAGCGGAAGGCGATCACATCGCGGCTTGACAGCCTGGTATCGTCTTTGACTTCTGCTCAGGTGACGGCCAACTACCTCATTCGAGGGGGACTTCCGAGCGAGTCCATTCTTGAAGCGGCCCGGACCGAGGCGGCCGACCTGATTGTCATGGGGACGCATGGACGCCGCGGCCTTTCGCATGTCGTCTACGGGAGTGTGGCGGAGTCTGTGCTCAGACATTCCCCTTGCCCTGTCCTGACGGTCCGGAGCCCGACATTTCCCCCGGACCATCGCCGTGTGCTCACGGCACGGTCTGACTCCCAATAACCCTCGAACCAAGGAGCCTCTCATGCGCGCCATCGTAAAAAAAATCGGGGCAACAAGAAAGCAGCGTTCGCTGGCCGCCGGGACGACGGAAACCGCGATTGAATTGCCGGAGGGCATGTGGGAGCGGATTGCCCGCAAGGCCTACGAGTTGTGGGAGCAGCGGGGCCGCCAGGAAGGCAACGATCTCAGAGATTGGCTTGACGCGGAAGAAGCGGTGATGGAAGAAATCCATGAAGCTCGCGAATGAACGCGCAGCTGGCTTTCAGACTCCGGTTCCATCCGCCCTCCAAGCAGTGATGGGGCGGCTCGAATCGTTGTCGTTGAGATCGGGATTTGCCGTGCAGCGGGAGGTGGCGTTAGCGCGTGCGCTCAGACCCTACCTGCAAAGTGGCGCCGGCGGGATTGTCGCACCGCTCATCCAAGAAACCGAACTCGCCGAACTGTCGCTGTTCTGCGATTTCTATCCGGAAGACGGGCAGTTGACGTTGATCGAACAACTGCGAGACATGATCACCGAACACATTCCGAACGAGGAACGGGCCTGGCTCGATCCGCTGAAACATTCCTATCTGGATCTATTGGAGCTAACCCCGTCGCCGCAACTGGGCGTCGCCCTCTCGTTACGGTCGCTGGGCGATGGAACCACGCTCGTTCTGCCGGGCGGCGAGTTTGCCAATGATATGGCGCCGGGGCAGGTGCTGCTGACTCGTGTCATTCGTGTCCCGGGCGAGCAGGGGGCTGGCCGGGCCGTATGGGCCGGTTGTGGGATCGTACTCTCCTCCGCCGATGCTGAGGCGGTGCTCAAGATAACCGCAGAATGGCGCCGTGAGATGGAGATGAATTCAGGATCCTTCGCACTGGGGGAATGGCAGGAGTTTGCCAAGCGGTATGGGTACATGCTCCTCTGGGCGTTTGCGCAGCTGCGCGTGGATGCCTTGGTGGATGCCGTGGTGCATATCCGTTTTCGTACCCCTGACGGACAACCCTATCTTTATGCCGTGGCGCTGTACGACCATCATGAGTATCGATTGTTTTCGGATCGGTTGTCGGAAATGGAGGAATTTCGATCGGAACAACCGGCTGGTTCAGTGAAGAGCCAGGGGCCGATCGAGGGTGTTTCCCCGACTCTGACCTGGGTCCAGCGTGAGGCTGCCGGTCTGGCTGAGACGACCGTGGCGCGGCTGACGCTGACCTCCTCTCAGCTGATTGTGGAATGCGATGGGCCGGAACGGCTCGACCGGATCAAGCACAGACTGGCGGCTTCATTGGGATTCTCACTCCATTTCCGTGGCGAGACGCTGGCGCCGCCGGTCCGGGAATTGTCGGTGGGAACATTGATGTCGGACGAGCCTCTGGCCTTGGTTGTAACGCAAGACGAAGACCTTGCCCTCCTGAACCAATTTCTGGAGAAGGCCTATCTCGAATGGTCGGATCAGCCGCATCGTTCGCTCGGCGGGCAGACGCCGCGCCATGCTGCTGCGAGCGCGGAGTTACGCAACAGGGTCAGCGCGTTGATCGACGAAATGGCCCGGCACGATCCGGGCCTCTCACGGATGGGCCGGGCCGCGTTCAATTATAACCGGCTTCGCGCGCATGTGGGGCTGGATGAAGTGCCGGAATAAGCTGGCCGCACCGCTTGCCTCTCGACGAAATGGAGTATACAACCATGCCGTAGCTCATACCGAAAGTGGGCGGCTGGGCGGGTATGTAAGGGGACGGCTGGATGGCATTGGGGCGGACGATCACCGGGATTCTGGTCGGCGGCGGACCGGCGCCTGGTATCAACAGCGTCATCGGCGCCGCGACGATCCGCAGTATTCTGGGCGGCTGCGATGTCCTGGGTATTCTCGACGGCTTCAAATGGCTCATGGACGGGAGCACTGGAAACGTGCGGCCGCTCTCGATTGAAGACGTGAGCCGGCTCCACTTTCGCGGCGGGTCCTACCTCGGCACGTCGCGGGCCAATCCGACGAAGAAGGTCGAACTTCTGGAACGCGTCCTCTCCGCGCTGATCAACCTCGGCGTGACGCGCCTCGTCACGATCGGGGGAGACGATACCGCCTTTTCCGCACTCAAACTGGAGGAGCGGGCGGCTGGGCGAATCCAGGTCGTCCATGTGCCGAAGACGATCGACAACGACCTCGACTTGCCCAACGGGATTTCCACATTCGGGTTTCAGACCGCACGGCATGTTGGTGTAGAGATCGTCAAGAATCTCATGGTCGATGCCCAGACCACCTCGCGCTGGTATTTTGCCGTGACGATGGGGCGCAAGGCCGGCCACCTGGCGTTGGGGATTGGGAAAGCCGCCGGGGCCACATTGACGGTGATCCCGGAAGAATTCACAGAGCGGCCCGTCAGGTTGAATCGGGTGGTGGACTTGCTGGTTGGCACCGTGATCAAGCGGTTGAGTCAGGGCCGAACCGACGGCGTGGTGGTGCTGGCGGAAGGGTTGATCGAAATCCTGGACCCGCAAGATTTGGGAGGACTGGAGCAAGTGGCACGTGACGAACACGGCCATTTGCGTTTGTCGGAAGTGGATGTGGGGGCGTTGCTTCGGCGGGCAGTAACGAAGGAGCTCAGCGCCCTTGGGCTGTCCATTTCGATCGTCGCCAAAGACGTCGGCTACGAATTGCGCTGCGCGGACCCAATTCCATTCGATCTCGACTATACCCGAGATCTTGGCTATTGTGCCGCCCAGTTCTTGCTCGATGGAGGGACGGCGGCGATGGTGTCGATCCAGAACGGGCGGTTCACGCCGATCCCGTTTAAGCAGATGGTAGATGCTACCACCGGGCGCACCAAGGTCCGCATGGTGGACGTCAGTTCCCAATCGTACGACATTGCCCGGCAATTTATGATTCGGCTCACGCAGGAGGATCTTGAGAATCCAGGCATGCTGGGCCATTGTGCTGCGCTCGCCGGTCTGTCGCCGGAATCGTTCCGCGAGCGATTTGCCGGTGCGGTTAGCCTGGTGCCGACTCAGCAAGTGAAAGGATGCGCATCATGAGGGTGTTGGCAGCCATAGATGGATCGAAGTACGGCCGGTGGGCGGT
>FKKE01022535.1_pt2 | contig 14261 bp, 15 predicted proteins | sample 1106331 | NCBI WGS metagenome assembly FKKE01 (sample SAMEA3931202, study PRJEB13176) | freshwater metagenome | biome: Drinking water system; feature: drinking water; material: freshwater | place: China | collected 2013-02-06 | reverse complement strand
GGCTTCATCTCTTATGCCCCCCAAAGACATTCTTACGAATTTGCGCCCCAGGGCCTTAGCAATTGATTTACCTATAGAAGTTTTACCTACACCGGGAGGGCCAATGAAACAAAGAATAGTTGGTTGTGACTCACTTGTTTCTGATATCTTGCCAGCGTCTTTTGTTTTGCTTTTTGTAGGTTCTTTGTGCTCACCTTTTATTTTCATGACAGCGAGGTACTCGAGTATGCGCTCTTTGGCTTTTTCTATACCATAGTGGTCACGGCTTAGAGTTTTGGCGGCTTTGGCAATAGATACGTTATTTGGTGTAACACGACTCCAAGGCATATCTGTCAACCAATCAAGATAATTTCTAAGGTATCCACCCTCAGGATTGTTGGGTGACAGTTGTGAAAGTCTTTTTAATTCTTTTTCAGCTTTAACACGTACATCTTCGGGCATTTTGGCTTCCTTTATTTTCTTTTTATATTCGGACATTTCTTCACTTGTAAGGTCGCCGTCCTCGCCTTCGCCCAACTCCTCTTCAATAGTGCGCTTTTTCTCTCTTAACATTGCGCGGCGCATTTGGTCTTCAAACTTCTTTTGAGTTTTAGTGGAAATTGTGCGCTCGATTTCCAAAACATTAACCTCGCGAGCCAAATGTTCAAAAACAATTTGGAGTCGTTTTTTTAGCGTGAGCGTTTCTAAAATCTCCTGCTTTTTCTTCACGGTAAGCTCAAGAAGCGCAGCAACCTGGTCAGCAAGCTCTTCAGCATGTACCTTATTGGAAACCAACTTCATAACTGCCATAATTTCTGCTTGTTTACCCAAGTTAATGGCTTTTTTGAAGAGCGTAGTAATTTTATTGGATAAGGCTTCAATTTCTTGCTCGTCAGCACCTCTGGTACTTGGTATTTCCTCCACCTTACCTATTAAATGAGGTTCGTTTTGGGTAATTTCCAAAAGTTTTATTCTAGCCTGGCCCCTGACCACTGCGTGAATTTCCCCGTCTGTCGACATCATCTGGGTAATGGTAACAATAGTACCCACTTTACTTAAGTCCTCACCTGAAGGGTCGGGCAAGCGCGAGTCTTTCTGGCTAAAAATACCCACTACCCGGTCGTCTTGAAAGGCAGAATTGACGGCAGAGACGCTTTTTTTGCGACCAAAAGAAAGTACCGAGTCAGTATGAGGAAAAATTACTGAACCACGAATAGCAACTATTGGGATTTGTCTATATACCCTTGCAGTCTCTTCCATATCTCTAACATTAGCAGTCTAAACTCTGGTCTGCTAATTGTCAAGTAGAAGTTGTGCGCAACCTGTCAAGAGCGAAAGCAACAAGTATGCCAAGGAAAGCGCCACCAAATACGTCCGCAAAGTAGTGGACGTTTGAGAGCATTCTGCCCCAACCTACTAAAACCGCTGAAGCAATAAAACCAGTTCCCAGTTTTTTATCATGTACCCAAAGACCTGTTGCTAAACCAAAAGAAGTTGCTGCGTGGGCTGAGGGAAAAGCGCCGTCACTGGGTATCGTAATGGTCAAAGGCGGCAGGCCGTTTTCCATAAATGGTCTAGTTGTTGGAAAAAGCGTTTTTATAACTTCCGAAACAGTTAAAGCGCCAATTGCCGCAAGGCATGCATGCAATGCTTGGCGATTTGTTATTCTGCCATGGAAGAGCCAAAGATAAACCATAGCGCCAATCATGAACCATATTAGAAAGCTTGCAAGAAAAGTTATGAAGGCGGGTGGAAAACTATTCATGAATTACTATCCTAGTCCCCGGATTTTCTGTTGTTGATTTAGTATTAGTTTTGCCATCTGGCAAGTTGGGTGTTGCCCAATAGTAAAGTTTCTCAGCAGCGGGAATGGGCAAATTGACACAGCCGTGGCTTCTTCTCGTACCGAAACTGTTGTGCCAATAGGCACCGTGCAAACCATAGCCCTTGTAACCAGGTACCTGATCATTGGCAAAATACATAACATAGGGAACGTTGGGCAAATTGTAGTAATTTCTGCCCACGCCCCCCTGCATACGTGTACTTCGAAGTTTTATCCAAATTCTAAATTCGCCCAGTGGAGTAGGTGTTGCTGGTAATCCTGTTGACACGGGAGTTTCTAAAAACACGCTATCACCTTCTCTAGCAATTAACTTTTGGTCGGAAAGATCAACCTCAATCCACTTATCGGACGAATTGCTACCTAAAACTGCGTAGGAAATGGTTGTTTCGGGCATGCGCGGCACGGAGTAGTTTTCACCATCGATAAACGCCATGCTTTCTTCGCCATAAAACTCACCCGAGAGGTCGTCAGTTGAGCAAGAGTACATTTTGGATAAGTCAGCTGGTTTTTCCACCGACAACCTTAAAGGCATAGTGAGCGTTAAAATAAAAAAAATGGTTGAGGCTGACAGAAAAATCAAAAAGTTGTTTCTCACGCTTGAAACTTTCTTTTTTAGAATAGTCTTTTAGCGTTAGCTTTTCAAGACGCTTGAAGTATACTTAAAGTTACATGGGTCTTAAACACGACACTAAAAAAAGTTTTTCCTTCGCCATGAGTGGCATGCGCCAAGCAATAGCTACCGAGCCTAATTTACGCATTCACTTTGGATTTGCAGCAGCCGCAATTATCCTCGCGCTCATTTTGGGTTTAACAGCTATCGAGTGGGTAATTATTTTGTCGGTCATTTTTTATGTAATTTCTCTTGAACTTCTAAATACCGTAATCGAGGCACTTGTTAATATGGTGTCACCCCAAATAAGGAAAGAGGCAAAGATAGCAAAAGACGTGTCTGCGGCGGTCGTTTTTTGTGCAGCAGTGCTTTCTGTCTTTGTCGGTATATTCCTTTTCCTACCCAAAATAATTGCACTTGTTAGATAAAAAGAGCGATAAAGGCAATTACTAAAGCATAAACGCCAAAGACTCTAAACAGCCGTCTATCAAGTAGTTTAATAGTTAAGTAAATAGACACCATACCGGTTAGTAAACTAGCAAAAAGGCCAATCAAATAGGGCGCTGGCAATGGGAAAATAGTGGCTCTATGGGAAATAAGCTCCAAGGCGTTAGCGCCAATAATGGCAGGCACCGACAAAATAAAAGAGTAAGTTGCCGCTTCTTTTTTATTTATACCAAGAGTTGCTCCTGTAAAAATAGTCGCACCCGATCTTGATATTGCTGGTAAAATCGCAAAAGCCTGGGCAAGACCAATCCATAAACTATCTCTTGTTGTAATTTTTGTTTTACTACCTTTTTTATAATCGGTTAAAAAACAGAAAATGGCGGTTATCAGAAACTGGAGCGCCAAAAAGATACCCCCCACGCTAAATGAGTCTTCGAGTAAATCCCTAAACGCAAAGCCTATTATGAAAGCGGGCAAGCTCCCCACAAACAAAAGTTTGATGTACGCGCTATCAAAAATAATTTGCCAAATTTTCCGGCGAAAATAGATAAAAACGGCAAGCAGTGTCCCAAGATGCAAAAAAACATCAAAGGTAACACCAGGCTGGCTAAAATTAGGTAGGAGTTTTTGCACAAGCACCAAGTGACCCGAAGACGAAACGGGTAAAAACTCAGTCAGTCCTTGAATAACTCCCAAGAGGGTCGCGCTAAAAAAATCCATATTAGTTAAAATCTAAACTCGCTTAAACTTTGCCAATTTATAAAAGTCGGGGTCGGCGTGTAAAGTAATTTCCCGCGGGTTTTTAACAAGGTCTATATTTACAATGCCTTTTATATGGTCAATTTCGTGCATGAGCACGCGGTTCATCATTCTACCTGTTGGGGTATCACCTTTATCTGTCCAAAACTTTTTAGCACCGTTCTCATCGTAGTAGGAAAACTCTACCCACGAAGGTCTCACAGTTGGCACCACTACCGGACTCAAGCTCATGCACATTTCAGGATACGTCAAAAGTGCTTTGGAAACTTTTGTTATTTTGGGATTAGCAACGATAATAATATCTTCCAAACTCACGCTCCTGCCACCAGTTTTATTCTGAACCGTGTCACCTTTATAAATGGCGGAAAAACTAAGTGGTATACCCACTTGCACTGCAGTTAGGCCTCGGCCATAGCCCGTAACCTCGCGGTAAGCCAAAAGACACTTTTTCACATAACGAAACGTCTCCTTAGTCTTTGGCGACTTGAAATCTTTTAGAGGTATTTCCTTGGACTTTTGGCGTAGCATTGGGTGCTCACCAACTTCATAGATGAATTTGGCTACCTCGGCAGACTTCAAAAGTCTATCTTTTTTAAATTTATAAAAGGGTGTTTGCATACCAATTCATCGCTTGTTATTTACAATGCTTATTTTAAATCCCAATAGCCGCTCAAGCAAAACAATAACTAAAATAATAATCACGTCAAGAACAATTGGTGCCATAAGCAGTAAATTAGTAAGGCCTACTGCAGACAATAGACCAGTTAAAAACTCACCATCTACACTTAAGAGCATGCGATCTACTATGCCTGTCAAAAACACAGCAAAAATGACAATTACCAAAATGGCAAAAAATTCAATAGCACCACGCATATCCTCCCGACTTGTAAACATTGTGTTAGCAACCTGGAAAAGCACGTAAAAATAAAGGGTGTTGCCCCAGATATAACCTCCAATAACACCTGCCGACCATAAGTAAGTCATTGTTACTAATATAAAAACTCCCCAAATAAAAGGGGCCATACCAATAACAAATCTTCTAATGGGGTCTGTTTTGGCAATTGCGACTTGTCCTAGTTTAATTCTGCCTTCCTCGATTTTCGGCACAAGTTCCATGTCACCTACAGGAACGAGAAGAATTAAAGCTGTGAGAAAATGAGCAGCCTCGTGGAGAAAAGTTCCCGGAAAAAAAAGTAGGGAAAAAATGTATGTACTTAAATTTCTTTTTTTTTTAATTATATAGATAATGCCAAAGAGCTTTTTATTAATTTTGTTTGACAAGAAGTTTAGACCAACTAAAGCACATATTAAAAACGTAAGCTGTAACATACTATACTATTATATATAGTAAATTTAGGAAGTTCTGGAAGTTTTGCCAATTTTGACTTATTCTTAAACTATGGCAGCACCAGCTAAAGCCAGACCCCCCCTGCTTCATAAAATAATAGATATAATTTCTCGCCTTTTAGTTGTTGGTTTTATTGCCTTTGGTGGCTATTACTACCAGGTACATGTCATGGGTTTGAAAGACAGCCTAACAAGAGTGGCTGACGAACTAACACGCGAAAAAGCAGTTAACGAAGAGCAGCTGGGAAAACTCGCAGAGGTGGCAAATGAAATAGACAAATTAAAATCTGAAGACCAAAGGGTAAGAAACGATAAGTTAGAAGAAGAGCTAAAGAGTATCCAGTCAACCTATCAAGCTGCCATTGTCGTTTATGACGACTTAGTTGATCTGCGCTCTAAAACAAAAAATACTACACCTTTTGATAAAGACTTTGCGGATGCGCTAACCAAACTAGCGCAAAAGGAATTTACGAAAGCCCAAGAAATAATAACCGCTCTTAAGGATAAAATTAAAAAAGAGGAAGATAAAATTGCTGCGAGCTTTATTATTCCCCAAAACGTCCCGGAAAGTAACACTCCACCAGGCGCCGGCTACTCAAGGCAATCAGTAAGCGTTGAGGGTCTTGGTAACTATATGGTAAGCATGGTTGCGGGCGACCTATCCAATACGCGCGTAATTGTTGATACTGCCTCAGATGGTAACTGCGGCAACGACTGCCCAGTACTGCCTCTTGCCACTTACGTTTCCAGATCGGGCGCTTTTGCAGGTATTAACGGCAGCTACTTTTGTCCGGCTGATTATGCTAGCTGTGCGGGTAAAACAAATTCTTTTGACCTATTGGTTATGAATAAAAATAAAACCTATTTCAATTCCGATAATAATGTCTATAGCACCAACCCGGCAGTCATTTTTGGCGACGGCTATGTGCGTTTTGTAACAGCGGCTTCGCAGTGGGGCAGAGACACCTCACCAACTGGCGTACTGTCAAATTACCCTCTCCTTGTATTTAATTCACAGGTTGTTTTTGGAGGCGACGACGACCCCAAAAAAGGCAGTAAAGGCGGCAGAAGTTTTGTGGCCAGCAGGGGTAATACTGTTTACATAGGTATTGTCCATAGCGCAACAGTTGCAGAAAGCGCAAGAGCCCTAAGAACCTTGGGTATGGAAAACGCGCTTAACTTAGATAACGGCGGTTCAACTGCACTTTGGAGTGGCGGCTATAAAGCTGGGCCTGGTAGAAATTTACCCAATGCTATTCTTTTTGTCAGGAAGTGACAAAATGATTTGGTTATCTCTCAAAACATATAACGAATCTTCAGGGAAAAAATTATTTGGACTTTTAACTGCCTGCCGACAGGTGCAAGAAAAAACAGGTGTCCCCATAATAGCTTGTGCACAAGTGGTTGATATTTACCGAGTGAAAAAACACTTGGGCATGGGAGTGTGGGCACAGCATGTAGACCCCATAGAGCCGGGAAGAAACTCTGGTTGGATTTTACCAAAAAGTGTCAAAGAGGCAGGAGCAACTGGCAGCGTTGTTAACCACGCTGAGCACCCAGTAAGTTTTAAAACTATTGAGGCAACTATCGCTATTTGCCACAAATACGGTTTAAAAACACTTGTTATTTGCGAAACACCAGCGCTTTGTAAAAAAGTGGCGCTCCTAAAGCCCACATATATTGCATACGAAAAAGGCGCACTAATTGCAGGGCCCAAATCTATGGTCGATGTTGAGAGTCAAAATATTAAAAAACTTGCAAAAACCATACCCATACCATTAATAGTTGGTGCTGGTATAACTAGTGGTGATCATGTTAAAAAAGCGCTAAGTTTTGGCGCCAAAGGAGTAATTTTGGCATCAGCAGTTATTCTCGCAAAAAACCCGAAAGCTAAATTAATGGAGTTGACTAGTGCCTTTTCAGGACAATTTTAAAACTTCAACACCAGGAAGAGCCTTGCCTGCAAGAAAATCAAGCATTGCCCCGCCACCCGTTGATACAAAATCAAACTTGACAGGGTCGGAGAACTTTTCAATGGCGGCAATGGTATCGCCTCCCCCAGCAACTTTGTAAGCTGCGCTTTGAGTAATTGCTGAAACAAGCTCACGCGTACCCAGTTCGCTTTTGGCATCTTCAAACTTGCCCATTGGTCCAGCCCAAATTATAGTTGCTGACTTAGTGATTATGTCTTTGAACTTAGCTACTGTTTGACTATCAATATCAAGGCCATCTGTGGTCAATCCCCCCAGATGAAGATTATTTCTACCCTTAAAGGGAGTAAATTCTTCGCTAAACATCAGTCTGCCGCCCACCAAAATGGCGTCCGCTTTATCTATAAAATTGCCTACAACTTTCGGTTTTGATTCCGCTTTAACACCACCAACAACTAGGGTGAGCGGATGCTTGGGATTTTCCATAACACCCGAAAGCACATCTATTTCTTTTTCTAAGTTAAAGCCGGCCATAGCGGGTAGAAGTCTTGCTGCCCCTGTTACCGAAAACTCGTCCCTGTGGCACATGGCAAAAGCTTCGTTTACAAAAAGGTTAAAAGTTTCTCCCACCGCCTTTGCCAAGTCTGAAGCTTCACTTACTTCACCTACTGTAAAACTTGAACCTTCCTCATTATAAAAACGTACATTTTCAAAAAGTCCCACAAAACCCGGAGTAAAAGCCTTAATCTTTTCAAAGACAACCGTCTCCGCATAGCCACCCAAAAAAACCACTTTTTTACCAATGACTTTTTCAAGGTAGTTAACTAAACACACGGTCGAGAGTTTTTTTTCTTCTGGTCTACCAAGTTTTGTGGCAAGCACCAAGCTTGCGCCATTATCGAGGATGTGTTTAATTGTCGGCAAGGCTCGGTCTATGCGAAAAGTATTTTTTATTTTGAGTTCTTCAGTGAGAGCAACATCAAAATCTGCTCTGACAAACACCCTTTTGCCTTTAAGGTCCTCTTTTTTAAACTCGGAAAGTCTTTTAATATCCATTACATTTGACTAGCAACTAGTTTAGTTAAATCATACAACCTTTTAGTGTATGCCCACTCGTTATCATACCAGGCAAATACTTTTACACTATCGCCAGACAAAACTGTGGTTGAAAGGGCGTCAATAATAGCTGAGCGCTCGTCTTTTTTATAGTCAACCGACACCAGGGGTTCATAAGATATACCCAAAATACCCTTAAGGTAAGTCTTACCAGCTTTTTCAAAAGCTTTGTTAACAGTTGTCTCGTCAACTTTCTTTTTAAGTTTGCCCACCAAGTCAATTAAAGAAACTGTTGAAAAAGGTACCCTTACGGCTGTTGCCTTAATTTTGCCATCCAAGTGAGGAAAAATCATACCGATTGCAGAGTCTGACCCGGTAGTTGTCGGGATAAAAGAGTCGACAAAACCCCTACCTTTTCGCAGGTCTTTATCGCTTGAAGCATCAACTGGTGTTTGCGACCTGGTTACTGCATGTATAGTTGTCATGAATGCATGGGTCAGACCAAATTCCCTATCAAGTGTTGCTACAACCGGGGCGAGACAGTTGGTTGTACAAGAAGCATTTGAAATTATATGGTGCTTTTTTGGCTCATACTTTTTGGAGTTAACACCAACGACTATACAGATATCCTCACCTTTACCGGGAGCTGAGATTATTACTTTTTTGGCACCTGCTTTGAGTTGAAGTTCACAAGACGCCCTATCTTTAAATTTACCAGTGCACTCAATAACCACATCTATATTTTCCCTTTTCAAGTCTATGTCACCCGGGTTTTTATCGATAAAAACTTTAGTTACCTGACCATTCACACTAAGTGTGTTTTCGGTAAAAGTTACGCCTTGGTCAAACTTGCCGTAGGTGGAGTCGTACTTTAGAAGATATGCATGATTTTCCGCTGTAGCACGACTATTAATAGCGGCGATATTTAGACTTTTATCGGCCCAAGTCATTCTATGCAATAGCCTACCGATACGCCCATAACCATTTATCAAAAGTCTTACCTGCCTCATAGAGAGCTTTTTAGCACTAGTCAGACAACTCCGAAACGTCACCCATGTCAGCTGTATTAAGGCCAAAGTCAGATGGCTGTCGGTGAAAATCAAAAACTTTTATATACCTCTTAATTAGGTCTTTGGTGTTTTTTACATTTAGGGCATTAAATAAAAACTCAAACTTCTTTGCCAGTGCTTCTCTAATCTCTGCTTTGTCATTTTCTGGAATTTGCCAACACGCTTTTTTAAATTTACCCCACGCTTTTTTTCTCAGCTTATAATGAAACTGTTCATTGGTCTGACCTTCTTCCCGTTCCTTTTGCTGTTCATTATCAAGCCACTGATACATACTAGCCAAAAGATCTTTTGGAAACTTGGGGTGATCCATAATAATATTCTGAAACTCAGTAGCCAAATGTATTTCTAAAGCGCCACTTTTGGGAAATTGGTTAAAAAGATCTTCAGGAAGGGTCGAGGCGCCGTGTTGCACTGCTCCACCAATTTTATAAGCATCTCTAGCAAACTTGGATATTGCCATTAAAACAGGAAAGTCTATATCTACTTTTGCTAGTGTGCCATCCGGTAAAACAACCCCTCCATGGCTTGTACCTGTTTGAAGAGCAACTTTACTAATACCCTGCAAATTACCTATTGCTGCGTTATATCCCTCAATAAATGCTTTAAAGTCAGCAAGTGTGCTGTTTTTTCCACCTATATGACCTATCTCGCCACCAATAGAAATTGGGTGGGCTTTGGGTTCCAGAGATCTAACAAAATTTGTAAACTCTGCGGAGTATTTAATGTTGGCTTCTTGCTGCTCCTTTTCTGTTGGCTTGCTTAAATCGACAAGTGTAGACATATCAATATCGACATTATAAAAACCGGATACTATTGAGTCTTTTATAAGTGTTTTTAAAGCATCTAGATCGTCTGCTTTAGGAATACCTGGAACCTCTGCTTTTGCCTGAAAATGATCACACTGAATAAACACAGGTCCTTGCCAGCTTTCTTTTATGGCGGCGGCCAGGATAACTGTTGCAAACTCACTAGGAGCTTGATCGGTATAGCCCATTTCACTTCTGGCAAGTTCACAAACAAAAGCGCCTATCTGCATTCGTTTAGCTGTTGCAAAAACTGCCCTTGCCATATCGTAAGCAATTCCGCGAATATTTATGGCTGGAACCGTAAAATCAAGTTCAATTTCTCCCCGACCTTTTGCCATATATAGGTCGTTAATTGATGATGGTTTAATGCCAAAACTCTGGGCTATTTCCCAAATAAGCCATCTGGCAAGTTTTTTGTCACTATCACTGCCGAAAACAGCTTCCCAAACTAATTTATCAATAACTGTCTTGGCAATCTCGTCATTTTTAAAAATTTCAACAGTATTTTTATTAACTCTCAAGACACTTGAAACAGAATTCAAAATATTAGACATAAACAAAAAGTAATTTAAAGCATGTATTTTATTGTACGCTTGTCAAAAGTATGTGTTGTGTCAATGAAGCGCACTTTCTCAGTTTCGGTTGAAAGCATTAAAGAACTCGTTCTTGCACCACCACCAAAAAAACGCACGCCAGCAAGCATCTCGCCGCTAGTTACCCCAGTTGCGCAAAAAAGCACTTCTTTTCCACTTGCTAAGTCAGTGTGCTTATAAATCTTACCAAGCTTGCCACCCATAGACACTATTCTTTTGGCGTCATTTTCGTCTTTGGGCCAAAACCTCGCCTGCATTTCCCCACCAATACAGCGAAGACCAGCCGAAGTAATAACCCCCTCGGGAGCGGCGCCAATACCCATAACCGCATGAATACCAGTACCTCGCATGGACGCAGCAATACCGGGCATTAAGTCGCCGTCTAATACAAGCCTTACTCTGGCACCTGCCTGTCTAATATCAGCTACTAGTTTTTCATTTCTTGGGCGTTCCAAAACCACAACCACCAAATCACCTATTGCTCGTCCAAGGGCTTTAGCAATGGCTTTTAAATTAGCCTTTGGTGGCGCATCAAGACTTACTTTACCCACCGACTCTGGACCAACTACCAGTTTTTCCATATAAGTATCGGGTGCATGAAATAGCCCCCCCGGGCCCGATGCAGCAAGTACCGAAATAGCTCTATCACCTAAAGTAGCTGTTGCGTTGGTATTTTCCAGAGGGTCAACGGCAATATCTACTTTGTCACCCCTACCCCGGCCTAAGCGCTCTCCTATAAAAAGCATGGGTGCTTCGTCCCGCTCACCTTCGCCAATGACCACTTTGCCGTCAAAATCAATGGTATTAAGGTGCTTGCGCATAGCACTCACCGCGGCATCGTCGGCTTTATTTTTATCCCCAAATCCAGCGGCGCGTGAAGCAGCTATGGCACCAACTTCGGTTGCGTGAAGAAGTTCTAACCCTAAATGGTTTTCCATAAATTGGGGTAGACCATTATTATATAGGTGTGTCAAGTAAAAAAGTCAATAAACACAAGTGTCGGGGGTAAATTGATATACTAAAATGCACTTAATGTTATGGAAGAAGTGATTTTTGACGTAGAAACCAAAAAACTTTTTGGCGATGTTATCGGCGATGACCCAGGTCTTCTGGGTGTTTCCATTGTTTCGGTTTACACAAGAAGGGTTGATAACAGTTTTAACGAACTCGAGGGTAAGATGACCAGTTTCTGGGAAGAAGACTTTCCTAACATGTGGCCACTTTTTCAGTCAGCCAAAAGGATAATAGGTTTTAATTCCATTGGCTTTGACGCACTTGCCCTAAAACCATATGCCAATTTTCCTTTTGAAAAACTGCCCCACTTTGACATTATGCTCAAATTCAAAGAAAAAGCGGGTCATAGAATTTCTTTGGACTCACTTGCTAAGGAAACACTAGGGAGCCAAAAAAGCGATGTGGGTACAAATGCTGTCTATTATTTTCAAAAAGGCGACCCCGAAAGCCTGGCCAAGCTTAAAAAGTACTGTGAAGCCGATGTTGCCTTAACACGCGACCTCTATGACTACATTGCCAAAAATGGCCAAGTGCATTATAAAGACAAATGGAACACCCCAAGAAGTCTTGAGCTAAATTTTAGCTACCCCAAAGAAGCCTCGCCAGATAGCCAAATCGGCCTGTTTTAAAAAAGATTGTTGACGAGCTTTTTAATATATGCTTTACTGAAACTGTCTACTTGCCTATGGATAATCAAAGCTATGGTAAAATGCCCGTCTGGCAATGGGTAGTAATATATCTTCTGGTTGGTGGCATTATCTACGGCCTTTTCTACTCTTTTGTACTTTATAAAAACCAAAATAGGGCCGGCGCTCCTTATGGTGGCGAACCCCCAATGTATACTGAGCCGGTTGATGATCCCAACCGTGTCGAAGTAAATGAAGATAGTACAATTGCAGAAGTCGAACTTACAGAGGAAGGTTTCGTTCCTAGTGAACTAACAGTTGAACCGGGTACTACCGTTACCTGGAAAAACGTAAGCGGTGGCGTAGCAACTGTCAATTCAGCTGATCACCCAACCCACCAACTTTTTGCTTTCTTGAACTTGGGTGAATTTGAGGATGGTAGCGAATTAACGCTTACTTTTGATGAAGTTGGTACTTACAGCTACCACAATCACTATAGTCCCGGGCAAGGTGGCACTATAGTAGTTGAACGCTCCGAGTCTGAGTACTAGAAAGTCTCCCAAGTTTTTCCTTTACAGGCTAACAAGAGCTCGCTTTTGTGGCAATAGAAAATGAAGTTTAAGCACCCAAGAAGTTCTCCTCAACTTTGGCCCAATTGACAACTTTCCAGAAAACATCAACATATTCGTTTCTTCTATTTTGATACTTAAGGTAGTACGCATGCTCCCACACATCTATGCCAAGAAGTGGGCTATTGCCCTGCATAATGGGTGAGTTTTGAAAAGAGTGTCTTCGAATGGCAAGCGTACCATCTGGTTTTTTGACCAAAAATGCCCAGCCGCTACCAAAAACTCCCATGGCCTTTTCGGTAAACTTAGTTTTAAAATCGGCAAAACTGCCAAAACTTTTCGTAACGGTGTCAAAAAGCGCACCACTAGTTGGCTCAACTGACTTATCAGGAGGAGTCATAATTTCCCAAAAAAAACTGTGATTAGCATGTCCCCCACCATGATTGGCAACTGCTTGTCTTATGTCTTCAGGTACTTTTGTTAAGTCACCAATAAGCTGCTCCACAGTAAGCTTTTGCAAGTTGGGGTATTTTTCAAGCGCAGCGTTAAGCTTATCAATATATGCTTGGTGGTGTTTGTCGTGATGCAACTTCATAGTTGCCTCAATGAAAGGTTTAAGCGCACTATATTCGTAAGGCAACTTGGGAAGAGTGAACATACTTTATTATAGTACAATAGAGAAATATTAAATATGGCCCAGAAATATCTTTTTTTTAACGACTACTCAGAAGGTGCCCACCCGCAAGTACTCAAAGCCCTTGAAACATATAACGCCGGCCAAGAACCAGGCTATGGTGAGGATAGCATTACAAAAAAGGCGACAGAACTTATAAGAAAGCGTGTTGGGGATGAAAAAGCGGCAGTCTACTTTACCTCTGGCGGCACGCAAGCAAACATTGTTGTTATCGCTTCTATGCTAAAACATTTTGAGTCGGTAGTTGCTCCCAAATCGGCGCATATTAATACCCATGAAGCAGGTGCAATTGAGGCGGGCGGTCATAAAGTTGACGCAGTAGAAACAAGTGATGGCAAGATAACGCCCGAGCAAATTGAAAGCGTTGTTGGGGCTGCCATGCCCATACATATGGCCAAACCCCGAGCAGTTTTTATATCAAACTCGACAGAAGTTGGCACAATATACACAAAAACTGAATTAACCCAAATAAGCGAAATCTGTAAAAGGTTAAGCTTATATCTTTACCTGGACGGGGCACGCTTGGGGTCTGCTCTTACCTCTACCAAAAACGACTTAACGCTTGAAGATATTGCAAAACTAACCGACGTTTTTTACATTGGCGGCACTAAAAATGCAGGTGCCATGGGTGAGGCCATAATCATAACCAATCCCGACATTGCAAATAGCTTTGCGTTTCACTTGAAACAACAAGGTGCTCTACTTGCAAAGGGTAGGTTTATCCCCGCTCAGTTTATTGCCCTTTTTGAAAATAACTTATTTTTTGACTTGGCAAAACATGCAAATGCTATGGCCGAAAAGCTTACCCAGGGTATTGGCAAACTTGGCTTTGCCTTCTTAACAGATGCGCCTTCAAATCAAATTTTTCCAATACTAGCCAATACAGTTATAGAAAAACTAGAAAAGTTGTACGGCTT
>FKKE01002670.1_pt2 | contig 14268 bp, 10 predicted proteins | sample 1106331 | NCBI WGS metagenome assembly FKKE01 (sample SAMEA3931202, study PRJEB13176) | freshwater metagenome | biome: Drinking water system; feature: drinking water; material: freshwater | place: China | collected 2013-02-06 | reverse complement strand
CGAAGTCGAGGTCAAAGAGCAAAAGGGAAATCCGGGAACCGTGGATAAGCACAAAGAGCAGGACTTTGATGTCGCGCGAAAATCGGGTATAACCCGTCCTCTCTCCCAGCAAATCATTTGATTTACGAGGAAAATTATGCGGAAGTATGAGCTGATTCTTGTCTTTACCTCTGAGCTGGACGATGCGTCCGTTCAAACTGAGGTCAGTAAGGTCAGCGACACGATCAAAGCTCATCACGGGACAGTGGTCCGTGAAGAGGTGTGGGGACGTAAGCAACTCGCCTACCGCATTCACGGACGCGAATTTGGCATCTACGTTTACCTCGTCTTGGAGGCAGATCACGGTGTGGTCGCTGAGTTAGAGCGGCAGCTTCGGATCAATGAGTCTGTCCTTCGCTTCTTGTGCGTCAAGAAAGATAAGTTCGCGCCAGATGCTGTCGCTCGACCGAAGATGGCAGACGACGGCGCGGAACTTGAGGAACCAGGAATCGCTGAGTTTTCCGAAGACGATGAGTCTTCCCAGAATGCGAGAGCGTCATGAGAATTGTGCTTACAGAAGATGTCGTCGGTGTCGGTGACATTGGGGAAACAGTTAAAGTTCGACCTGGCTTCGCGCGGAACTATTTAATCCCTCGTGGCTTTGCCATTGAGGCGGGAAGTGTGAGCGCCAATGCCTTGGCCCACCGAATGAGGCAGATCGAAGCGAAGAAGCGTCGATTGAAGAGTGAGGCACTTGCACACGCAAAAACCATGGAAGACGTGGTGATATCGCTCGGTCTTCGAGTGGGCAGCGGTGGAAAAGTGTTTGGCTCGATTACGAGTCGCGATGTTGCCGATAAACTTGCGGAACAGGGATTCGCTATCGATCGGCGTCGGGTCCTCCTCTCGGCACCGGTGAAAAAAATCGGTGCATACTACGTAGAGTTGAAGCTTCATCCAGAGGTGAAGGTTCAGGTACGACTCGACGTCACAGCAGTTGCTGCGACGAAGGAAGAGGAGGCAAAAGAACTGGAAGAAGCGAAATCAGCTCTCCAGGCGGCTACTCCGCCTCAGTCGTCGTCCGATAGCGGAGAAGCTGAGGCTGCAACGAAGCCAGCAGAATCTGGAAAAAAGAAAGCAAAGTCAGCTGAGGAGGGTGATGCACCTCCGAAAAAGCGCAAAGCCAAGGGCGCTTCCGCAGACGCTTAAGCGCTGCGTCTATCTCGCACTGATGAACAACGACCGTGCACTCTGGCTGTTCTTTGTTACGTTCGTAAGTTCTCTCGCTCTTTTTACGGCCAATCTGGCTTACGCAAACACTGAACAGGGAAATGCCGCGCTCAAGGTAGTCTCGGCTCCGGGGCTTGATCCGGAGCCAGGAAATGGATTCCTTGTGCTTGTCGAATTTAATCTCGGAGCGATTCCGCAGGCAGGGAAGAAACAACTCCTCGTCTCAAAATACCACGCAAAGGAGAACCCTTATCCTGGTTGGGCAATGAGCCTGAACAACTTCGGCACCTCAATCCGCCCCGAAATCTATTGGCGAGGGAAGAATGGGAGTGGTGGCGCGTTCACCTTTGACCGCATCGAAGTTAAAACCGACCGATGGTACAGTCTGATTCTTCGTGTCTCAGATGGCGCTGTGATGCAGGTCTTCCTCATTCCGCGTGAGTACTCGTCCACTGATCCAGAGTCAATCGCGACTGAAACGGTAGTTCAGGCCCTCTACCTTGGCGGCTACGATGTGCGTTCCGTGAGAATTCCACAGACGAATGCGGATCTCGTATTTCGCGGCACCGACGATGGTGAACGGAAGTTTCCTAGTCAAGTACGCAGGTTGCTGATTGCAAGAGCAAGTGATCTCCCGCAAACGCCAGACGAATTTCGCGCCGCACTTATTCGAGACACCGCGGATCTTCGCGAGCTGCTTCGAAGCGAAGAGATCGAGCTCCAGATCGAACCTGATGGTCGAGATCATAGCTCAAAACAGCACCAAGTTGAGCCACTTGCGTGAAGGCGAGCAGGTGGGGGTGGGCCGTCTCGTTCGCACTGCTCTTTGTCACGATCTACTACTGGATCGAACTCATTACCCAAAGTTCGTGGACGGTCTTTGCGGTTGTTTGCTACATCTCTGTTAGTTATCTTCTCAATCGCTATCTCCGTGTACCAATCTTAATCTTCTTCTCCTGTTCACTCTTTATCTTTCCCATTCTTGGGTCGATTGCGCTTAACGCCACTCTCTCGAGCATGCTCTGGGGAGTGCTTCTTCGTTCCCGGTTACAAGCGGACGATAACTTTGAAATACCTCTCGCATTTCACCGAGCCTGGGGGCTGATCTTGTCTGTTTCACTTATTGGGCTTTTCTACTCCCTGCGGCGGGAAATCGATTTCGAGATTCTTCGGACTCAAGCGCGAGAGGGAGGTCCTCTTGATGGTTTCTCATATGTGTTTCGAACCTCGTCCACTACTGTCGAGGCAGTTTCGCTATTCTTTGGTATGGTGCTTACGGCACTTCTCAGTACAATCCTCCTTCGACTTCCGCGAGCGGAGCGGTCAATATTAACAATGCTCCAGGGCCTTGCTTTTGGTGCCGTATTCTCGCTCCTCTATCTCCTCGCGCAGATTGTGCAAATTGCGCCATTCTTTACCGAACAGAGGGATGCTTACTGGATATCGCTCGGACGTTACAGCGCAAGTTTCACCGATCCGAATGCGTTTGGTGTTGTCGCTGCAATAAGCAGTCCGCTTCTGTTTTTTTCACCGAGATACAAGCTCTTTTCGCGGCTCATCGCGGTTCTCCTCATTCTCGGGGCGCTCTGGTCTGGTTCGCGAACCTTGTTTCTATTTCTTGGGCTATTTGCTGTTTCGTTCACCGTGGTGTGGTTGTTCTCTCCCTCTCGTGTGGGAACCATAGGAAAGTCTCCCAGGCGCATTCTCATAGGCCTCGTGCCTATTTGCGTCTTCCTGGCGCTACTCATAACTCCGATTACGAACCGAGCTCTCGAGCAGTTCTCGCCCGCTCCAGCGCTCACCCGCTTGCTCCAGACATTTAACGCGGCGTCTGCGACCGAGATGTTTGGAAGTAGGGTCCTTTTCTCTCGAATTGCAATTTCCATGTGGCGGGAACATCCACTCAGTGGAGTTGGACTTGCACGATTTAAAGCTGAACTCCCATCCACCTATCGAGCCCTTGGTCTTGACCTTGGCGATTATCGGGATAATGCAAATAATTTTTATCTCCATATTCTCGCCGAGCACGGTTTCTTTGGGTTTCTCGCAGTGCTCGCTGCGTTCCTCATGTTTCGAACGGCTGTAGCTGAGTCTCGAGTGAAAGAATCATTCGGATTCCCAGTGATTGAAGGCCTGATTCGCCAAACCTTGGCGATTTTTTCAATAGTTCTTCTTACGGGCCCGCATGTGCACTTCGATGAAGTTCGCCATCTCGTGGGTATTTTGCTCATGCTTGTTGTCTTGCCGAAATCAACGGATTCGCGGATGGAACGCTCACTCACCAAGTTCGCTGTCGTTATGATCCTCGCTTATCTGGTCAGTGCCTTTGCTCGTCCCGCATCCATCTCACACCAGGGGTTCTACGGGCTTGAGCGTGATTCGAAAGGAGTGTTTGTCTGGACTGGGGCGATGGAAGCACGGCTCTCCCTCTGCCGCTTACCAAGGCGCGATTTTATCCTCCAGGTAAAGTTGCTCCATCCAGATATTGAGAGCGCTCCGGTATCGGTATCGGTAAGCGCGGAAGGCGAGAACATCCCTGAACGCTCGATGCTCATTGCTGATCGAAGATGGCATGCCCTGAAGTTGAAGGGACTTGGGTTACAAGCCGACACCCCAGTCTCGATAAAGGTAAGTGTCGATCGACTGTGGAATCCAAAACAACTTGGTCTCAGTAGTGATAATCGCTTCCTCGGGGCGATGGTCAGATGGCCAGAGGGGGCATGTGGGTGATTTTATTCTATGCCCCCTGCACCAGCAAAACCCTGAATCGATGAACGTGGATTGCGAAAGATATCGCGGGGCACCTCTGTTCGCCAGAGGCCGATCGTGTTTCCGGGTGCACTACTATTAGTGAGTGCAAATTCGCCAATGCTAGTAAACGGAGTTGCACCGACCCACGGATTTGTCGAGATCCTTAGATTGCAACTTCCAGGGCAGCTACCGCCGCAACATTGTAAACCGGGGAATGACCCGGGGAGTGAGCCAGAATTGTCCGCGTCATAGTACAAGTTGTTATCGAAGTGAAGGTCGCTCGCGTGTGTTGCTCCTAGACCGCCATCGAGCTGTTGCCCCCAAAATGGATGAGACGCGTTCGTGGCATTCTGTCCTACGACGAAGCTATTATTGTACATTCGCCAGTGATTTGACGGGTGATAGTCAGGGTTCCCTGCTTGGGTGTCGCAATCGACTATTCCTAACGCTGTTACACTGCTGTTATTGAGGACGTATTGACTTCCATCAAATACATTGTTGGAGATTAACAGACCTTGAGTCTTTCCGTTGAGTACCATCCGTATTGTAGAGTTGGTTCTCATGGAATATTGCGATGAGAATAAATTCGCTGTCATTCGAGCGTAGCGATGCCACTCTTCTTCTTTTCCCGACCCGCAATCAGTGGTAGCAAAGCCAACAAGCGCCGTTTGTGTGTACTTGCAGGCGGATACGAAGTTATCGACAAAGATTTCATCTTGGCTCGGGAAGTCGCCAGTCGTGCCAATATTGAGCCCGTTTCGTAAAGTTAACACGCCTCCGCCGCGAACCCCGATCGAATTTGAGTCTTCTTCGTATTCATGACCACAACCGATGATCTCATCAGTGATGCCTGGTGAGTTCGGGTTAAGTAAACCCCAATCATTGTGTACGATGTAACCCTTATCGATATACTTTAACCTCCCGTTAAAACTACTTCCTGAGATTCCATTGGTGATAACTCCTGCGAGATCGTCCCCACTCATTGAACCAGCCATCGCAAAATATCGCGCGGTGATATATATATTTGCCAAGTTCGATAAATTGACCTGAGCGCCAGGACCATACTGTGCGGCGCTATCAATGAAGGCGAGCTGTTGATGAACATCACCAGCATCTAAGTTACAGCCGAAGCTTGGTCGGTCTGGATCCCAATTGTTACAATGAGTATAGAGCGCCACATCAAATCGGGTAATATCGGTTCGTAGCCAGAGAGCACGATGGATTACAATATTGTCCGCCGCCTTAAACGCCGAACCTGAGCCTGAGGTTGCTGTGTCAATTTTCCCTCGCACGTCAAGGTCGATAAAGTGAAAGTCAGTAGTGTTGTCCGTAAACTCGACGAGGGTACTGTTTGGCGTTGGATCAGCATCTTGCCAGATTGGTTTTGCTCCAGTTCCATACGCGCCAAAGTACTTTCCACCTGTGGGGAGCGTAATCGTTCCAGTCGATAGGTATGACTCTCCACGACGAAATAAGCACCGAGTTGAACCAGCACATTGCGTTACAATGGCATTGGAGAGGCTCGTTGCTTGACGAACAGCGGAATTTGCTGGGCAACCAGTCGTGACACCTGGCGTCGGTGCCGGTGCTGTGGTGTAGACGCAAACTGTAGCTGCGCCCGCCCACTCATCGTTCGGATCAGCAACATTAATCTGCACCGAACGTGACTGTCCGTTGATCGTTAATCTGGGGTGGTATTCCCCGGGCTGCTCATAAACATGAAAGCCTACAACCCCAGTATCCTCATCGACGTTTTTCGAACGGGGAGTGCCATTTCGGGCAGCAGCACCTCGCGTCCAAAATTCGCCCTGACCAGATACGGCATCGTCGTAGTCGTAATGGTAATCGAGAGCAAGTCTGGCATTAACGACACTCATTTGACTATGAGTTGTAGCTGATGCGTCAAACCAAATCGCACACGGGGCGACACACTCTGTTCGAGTTGGCACGAGACTAAGGGTGAGTACTCCACCACTACTTGTAGAGCTCGAACTGGTGCTGGAGCTTGAGGAACTGCTTGTCGAACTTGAACTGCTTGAACTGGAACTGCTCGAACTCGAACTACTTGAACTGGAAGTAGCTGAACTTGAAGTAGATGAGCTTGAAGTGGAAGAACTCGAGGTGGATGAGCTTGAGGTAGAAGAACTTGAGGCAGAGGAGCTTGAGGAGCCACTCGAGCTAGAACTGGAGCCGGTATTTTCATCGAGGTCACCAATAGGAAGTACTTGGCTTGGAACATTCATGATATAGCCAAGATTTCCTCCTGCCCCCGAAAATACTCGAAGTGTCTCGCCGCTGAATCTCGCCCCTTGTGTGGTCGATGTGGTAGTGCCGAGGCCGATGAAGTTCTTCCCGGTCAATTGATGAAATCCCAGATCGAGCGAACCTGCGGAGGGAATTTGCAGGTCTGATTCGGACACCACTGAGCCATCTTCTCGATGCACGAGCACTCTCAACTCGGTAGATCGATCGGCCTCAGAAAGAAATTTGCCCCAGTTTGCGGTATCGAAGAAGGTATTAAGCAGATTTACTAGTGTATCACCTTCTCCCAGAATAATTCCTCGCGACTGAGTTGCGTAGGCCCACTCTATTGCGCGTTGCTGATCCATTTGGTGCCCATAGAACATACTTTGCACGAGCAAACGCTGGCTTGAGTCTTGTTGATCGAGGCACTGGATTTCAAAGCTGCCACGACTCCGCTCGCCGATAGTTTGATTGAGATAAATATGCTGCTGCGAATAAGGCGAAAGGGTAAGTTGTCGTTCTTCAAGTAGTTCTCCCATAGCAGCTCGGACTCGTAGCCGTGCTCGTATGGTCTGGGCAGTCGGATTAGCGATCTCAGCCCAGTTCGTAGCTGGATCCATTGTGGAGGCTGGTAGTACTGCGGTCTCACAAGATCCCGCCTGCGAAAATAGAGGAAACGCAAAGTTGTATCGATTCTGGTTATCCGAGCTATAGCGGGTAACGAACGCGCCATATGATTGGCTTTCAATTTCAGGAATGAGTCGATAGAGTCCTGTAACCTGGCCGCTTTCGTGTCCGAGCGCGTAGTCAATTCTTTCACCTGGGAGTAAGTTTGCGACAACTAAGCTGCGGTTCTCGTCGATTGTGCCCGCTTGATCATAGACGATAAGCTGACCGCCAAATGCCTCGGTTCCTGGGTTGTAGATGGTGAGCCAATTATAGATCGGTGCTGTTCCCTGATCGGGATTCATTGAATTATAAATGCCGGTACTTTCACCCCGAAGTGGATTCATTACCGGAATTGCAAACGCGTATTCTACGGCTTTTGCTGACCCCGGGGTGCTCAATCGGTACATTGCAGTAAGGCATGCGATGCTCACGGCTCCTTCGTCGCGCGCTTCAATAAGATATGTACCGTATTGATCGACAATCGAAAATTGATTCAGGATGAGATGCTTTGTGCCTGTGGGCGCGAGTGTAATCTCAATTATCCCGAGGACGTCACTCTTATTCGATTTGATTGTGAAACGGAGATTTGCGGGCGTGTCATCGCGGAGATTGCTGCATTCAACCACGTTGATGTGGTTGTTAAACCCATTCCATACCCCCGTTGCGGGAAGATCTAGATTTTGGGAAGTAGCTTCCCGAAGGCTGACTAAAAAAGTAATAACGAGCAGCAATGCCCACTTACAAAGACGCATGTGATACTGGAAAGTTAATTACCCTATCGATAGCAGGAGCAGCGATCTCACCAATCTCGCCTCGCTACTCATCGCCCCACTCAGAAGGGAGTAGCAAAGAGCGTGCCAAATCGGAACAGACTGATTTCCGTCCCCGGAACCTTATCCCTCTCTCATCTTCGGCCAGTCGGACTCATTTACCTTTGAGCTTCAGTTATGAACCCCTCACCGACCTTGTCAATGGACAGCACTTCGCTTCCAGCCGTCGTTGGGCCCCATTTTTTTGGGGAACTGGTGGTGAAGACTACATCCGAGGGGATACTGAAGAAATCAGCGATATGAACTAAGCCACTATCGACCGAGAGTAATCGCGTTGCGTTTCGAATGAGTGCGACAACTTCTCGGAAGCTGAGTTTGCCAACAAGGTTTTGCACTGTGGCCTTGCATGAGTGTGCGAGGTCAGTGGCAAAGCGTTCGTCAATCTTTGATCCGACGAAGTACACATCGTCGGCGTAAGAACGTGCACGGGACACGAGTTCTTTCCAGGCCGAAAGGGAGATTTGCTTTTCCGAGGCTTGGCGGCCAGCGATGGCAATCACAGCGAACGGTGTGGACGGAGGCGGTGCAGCGTCGGGGAGGTGAAAAGAGGAAGCTGCTTCCAGTTGAATTTCAGTTTGAGCGCTTTTGAGCAACGCGCCAAACATTGCACTCTCATGCTTTTCGTAATCGTATGTGATGACGCGATCATACAGATCCGCGCGGCTGTTTGAGCTAAAGCCGATGAGGAGCCCTTGTGGTGAGACAACGCGCGAGGCGAATACCGAAGCAAGGCCAAAGGTTTGTTCGGAATTCACTACAATTCTTGCTCGTTCTCGCCCTGCAATAGCTTGCCAAAATGTGTTTGCGTTATCGTAGCAACGGTGGGGAAGTCCGAGGTAGTCCGCCCAAGGAGCGTTCCTTCGCTCTAAGATCCAGAAAATTGACTGAGGGCTGCTACCAAGCTCGAGACATGCACGGGTGAGCAGCACCACGTCACCGAGTCCGCCTGGCCGCAGTACCGTGAGCTCCTCTCGGATCTTCGCTATCCTCCCACGCCGGAGAATGCCGCGCGAAGGCGCAAGCTTAGCAAGGAAGTCCCAGCGCTTTAACCAAAGCATCTACTTTGCCTTTAGTACTACTAACGCTACGAGAATAACGAAGGTCACCGCCGTTATTGCAAGGGCGAGGAGGTCTGTTTCTCCTCGGACATGGGTGAACGTCGTTATCTCTCGTGTTGGGGTGAGTGCCATGAAGCCGTATGGACCAGGTTCAATTGGCACAGGAGCACGCCATTTCGGATAGTAGGTGTACTTAATCACGTGTGGCTTCCCCGGGCAGGACGTGCGTAAATCCAGTCGATGAAAGGATCGCTCGAGCGAAACTTCACATTGCTCGGTTATCCGCTCGACCAGAGGAATTTCTGTTCCTCCCGGAAGCCCTGGCATGATCTGGTCATCCTTTCGCACGATGTCCAAGTATCGGTACTGCGCCTCCGGTGTGGGAACGAATGTGAGCAGCGAAAATGGTGCTGATGCTCCGGCAACGACAGTTTCAGGGAAGCTAATTTCTTCGTCTCTTTCAAATTGTAGCTCTCGTTCATTTGTGAATGCACGAAAACCGTGTCCGTGGAGTTCGATTGTCCCGGTGCCAGGGGATTTCCGACTTAAAGGGAGACCCACCTCGGAGTGTCCCTCGGTGCTATAGGGGACAAGAACGGAGGGATCCAAATCTCGATCTGCAATATATAAATCGGGGATCTGTTTTAACTCAGTTTCAAGATGAAATTCTCGTTGCCAAGCATAGAGATAGCTATTGAGATATCGTTCACGCTCGGCTTTGCGGATGTCTCGACCTTGGTCAGCGGTTCGATTCCCACGGTACCACTCCTGAATGTAGTAGTTAATATAATTGACTGCACTTACCTGTGGGCCTGCACCAAGGGGGTCCGACGCCGGGTCCGTGTCAAAAATAAATCCAGCCCTTCGTGTTGCATCTAGTCGAGGGAGCGCCATTACTGGAAGCCTCGGATGAGATACCGTTAACCGTGGGAGCGGAGCGGCGAATACTTCAACCATTGGTGAGCGGACTTTAAACCGAAAGAGCGAAAAATCACTCCCCTCATAGATTGAGTCTACCGCTCCGCTAGCACGAAATGCCTCGCGGTTCTCTGCAGTGGAGGCGATATGGTGTGTAATCCCGAGAGCCCGCATGAGGTCAATCGCGCGGGGAATATCCTTCGCTGGAGGGAGCAGTCCAGCCGGCCATCCGGCGCAGGTATTGGAACTGAGACATTGAAGGGCATAGGCCAGTCCTGGGTAGGTCGCTGAGTTTACGATTCCACCTTCGATGATCTCCTGACCAGTGAGATAGGGGAGCATCTCAAATGTCCGAACAGACCCGAGACGCATGTTATTGAGGTGATCCGATTCGAACGATACCCGGCCGAGTGGTTCGTGTTTCAGGACTTCGGTGAGTTGTTGAAAGTCAGACCATCCCACTTTGGCCTCGATACCTTCAAAATTCCACCGATACCAGTGCTTTGCTCCGTCAATACTCGCCTGCGTGGGAATGAGATACCAGAGGAGCCCCACGGCAAGGAGAGTCAGCGGACGTGGGAGCATCCTTCCGATAAAATCCAGGCTCACAACTAACAAGAGGTAAAAGCCGAGGTAGAGACTTGGCCATAATCGGGCATTGATGAACGCAACTGAGTTAAAGAACGTGTTCAACGTATAGAAAAAGAGGCATACGCCGACAAAAGAGATTACGTAGAACATCGCTCGTTCCTGTAGGCGAAAGATGAAGAGCGCACTGAAGGCAAGCAGGCTTGCGGTGATGAAGGCAGTTTTTTCGGCGATGGAATAGGTTGCGAGAAGTGAAATTTTCCAATTCCCGCCGTAGTCTGAGCTATACGGCGTGTAATGAACAAGTGGGATTATCCACCAAGCCATAAGTAGAATTGTACACATACCGATCGTATAGAACGGGAGCACCGACATGACCTTCCGTTTTTTCATCGCGAGCAGTATCAGATCGACAACTGCAAACGAAAGATAAACGAAGAACAACATCAGCAATCCATAGAAATGGGAGAGCACTGTGAGCACGGAGAGCAAGAGTGCTGTGAAAGAGAAGTTCCCATGCTGGTGTGCCGACCAGAGCTTCCCATAGGAGAGAACAAAGAACACGAACGCCCAACAGTTCCCGATCATTCCAGCTAAGGCAGAGAAAACATTACCACCCCACATCACATGTGCTTGCGTATGGAGGAGCGAGATCGCAAGTAGCGACCCGAGCACCGCGGTGATCCTGCTTAAACCCAACCAGCGGACCGTCCAGTAGAATGCGGAGGGGAAAGCCACGATGCCAACGATTGTCGTCACTTTAAACGCGATGTTGGGATGAACGATTTGCGCGAGCGAGGCCGCGAAGAGGTAGGGGAGTGGGAAGTAGAATTGAAACATCTCAAAACCGCCCCAAAACTGATACGAATAGTGAATTATTGCGCCGTGAGAGTAGAAGGCATTCCGTAGGCTCTCCATCAACACGAGGTGCGCTGGATTGTCGCCCCCGCCTGGAATGGAACTGCTCAAAATATCGCGCCAGGGGAGAAGGAGAGCCAAGAACGATGGCCCAATGAAGCTACAAAATACGTCGTTGGCCGAGCCGAGTAATTTTGATTTAATGTTCAACAGTCCTAGCGTCTGTTTATTTGAGGCAGCAGAATTCATACCGCTCGTGTCTAACCTCCCTCCACTTGTACGACTCCTGCGACCGCACCAATGGACGAAGAACTTACTCGTCTTCACGCCTCTCTTTTTCTATGCCGCATGGAATGAACATGAACTCTTGCTCGGTGTCTTATCATTCATCTCACTCTCTGCGCTCGCTTCGGCCTCTTATTGCCTCAACGATATCGCCGACAGGGAAGCGGATCGTCGTCATCCCACGAAGCGAACGAGACCGATCGCTGCGGGTGAGATCTCTCCGAGAGCAGCGGTTGCTGTCGCTGTCACGCTTGGCATCTTCGCTTTCGCTCTCGGAAGCTACCTCGGCCCGTGGTTTATCTTCTCGCTTCTCCTCTACCTCGGGTTGGAGCTCGCTTATACCTATCGGCTTAAAGCTGTTCCCGTCGTCGACATCTTGCTCCTGGCGTTCCTCTTCTTCCTGCGTGTGCTTGCGGGGTCGCTCGCCACACATATTGAACCCTCGCCATGGATCTTAATTATTACTTGGCTCATCTCGTTGATGCTTGCAACCGGAAAGCGGCTCCTGGAACGAGTAGCTTATGGGGACAATGCCGCGGAAATCCGACCGGTTCTTGGGCAGTATTCCGCCTCTTATCTTCGACATACATTGACGAGCGTTGGATCAGCAGCCCTCGTTTGTTATCTACTTTGGTGCAGCGAAGGAGTTGCAACGCATCGTTTCCGAGCAGCAGAGATCTTTCCGTCAAGCATAATTGTCGCCTTTGTGTTGTTACGATATCAGTTACTCGTTTTCAATGAGAAGTTTGACGAGGACCCAGCACGAGGTCTGCTGAGAGATCGGGGTCTCGTTCTTGCTGTTTTTGTCTATGTAGTGTACCTCGGGCTGGTCATGTACTGAACACTTGGTGGGCACTGCAACAACTGAGTTTGTAGGCGATTTTTATGAATTTCCCAATGGCAGTCAAGCTCGTATGTAAGTTCGGCTTAGCCGCACTTCTTTTTTTCCTCGTCCCAGTTATTAGTTACGCGTCATTCCTCAGAATGTTGAGCACGGTGACCACCGAAGTAGTGGCCAGTGAACAAATTGTAAAGTTCCAGTTTGAAATTACTAATGATGGCGATGAACTTGGGCGTGGCATCCGAATTGAACTCCCCACATTGAATGAGTCGTGGCCGGTAGTCGATTCATTGAAGCCGAAAGAGAGCACCAAAGCTGAGTTTAATATTCCGTACGGAAAGATTGGTATCGGCCAAGATGGCACCTATGGGTTGGCTTATCGAGTCCATTATCAAGATGCAGCAGGAGTGTCGTACTCGTCTTCCAACTATGCTGTGATTACCGTGGGAGTTGCCCCTGCCCGGGCATTAGTCTCAACTATTGCGGATGGCGAAGCGAGCTCTCCACTTCGTATAGTTCGAGAACTCCATATACCTGTCATGGTGCAAAACGTGAGTGGACGTGAGGTGAAGATTGAAACGGCGATGCCGTTTTCCTCGGCTGAGATGCTTACGACAATGCCAAATTGGAGCGACGAGGGAATTCTCCTCAAGCCGCTTGAACGAACCTCTCTCGGGGTGCTTGTAACGCGTATTGGGGGGTATGTTGGTTCGATATATGCAGTGAGCGTCTTGGTCTCGGGAACAATCGAAGGGAAACACTTCTTTGAACCATTGAGCTTCCAAGTTCGCCTCTCCGATCCAATTCTCCATGATCGCGGGATCCTTGGACTGGTGCTCGTAGGCGTTGTGATCGTGCTCCTCATCCAATGGAAACGAAAGCGCGCTTGAATTCTAGCGAAGAGGAGTGAATTATATGGAGTTCTCTCGAGTATTGGTTCTCTGTTTCGCTTTCGTCCTTGGCGCCTCGCTCGGCTGTAGCGACGATGATGATGAAGGTACGGCCGTTATCCGAGTGATGCACGCCGCAAAAACATTGGGGCGGCTTACCGTATTACTTGATGATGATGAGGTGAGTAAACCGCTCGCTTATACGGAAGCTTCAGACGGCTTTGAAGTAGTCATTGAGAGTGAATACATACCGCGCCTTCGTGTATTCGCGGAAGGAATTGCACCACCGGTAGTTGATATTGATCTCTTTGTGCTTGAGGATTCGAGGAACATTCTTGTTGTGTATACAAGACCAGACGACTCAATTGCAAATACACTGCTTCGGCAGAGTGAGTTCGAGCTTCTCGGTGAAGATTTTCGGCTAAACATTGGTCACTTCGCCCCGTCGATCAACACCGCCATTGATGCCTACATTGTAAATCCGGATAGCTCGCTCGATGGTCAGATTCCAGCGGCGAGCGGTATCTCATTTAGTACAGTAAGTACTGAAGTGGATATTCGGCAGGGAATTTATGAGTCGGTGGTTACAAGGAGTCGTTCGTTAATTGCTCTCTTACGACGGGGGGCCTTTCCGTTTGAAGCTGGGCGAACCTTTTACGCGTTTTTCCTCGATGGAACGACTCGGGAGGAACCGTTGCAGTTGGTCTTTATTGCCGCTGACTAATTTTAGAATGTGTCTCAAAAGCAGACTTTTTAGCCACCCGATGAAATAGCCGATGTCACCGAACGACTCAAAATTCTTCTATGAATTGACCCCTGAGCGAATTCTCGCTGCGGTAGAGCGATTGGGAATTCGGTGTACAGGCCGCTGTCTCTCGCTCCAGAGTATGGAGAATCGAGTCTACGAGGTAGAAATTGAGGTCGCAGATGAGGCCGCACTGAAGAGCGTGAGCGACCGTTTTCGAGTGGCGAAATTTTATCGACCAGGACGGTGGACTGAGCAACAGATTCTTGAGGAGCATGAGTTTCTCTTTGATTTGGTGAAGGCTGAAGTGCCGGTGGTCGCGCCGATTTGTGAACCGGGAGGGGACTCTCTCTTCCTGCTCCCCGAATTTAATATTTGGTAC
>FKKE01000220.1_pt3 | contig 14285 bp, 9 predicted proteins | sample 1106331 | NCBI WGS metagenome assembly FKKE01 (sample SAMEA3931202, study PRJEB13176) | freshwater metagenome | biome: Drinking water system; feature: drinking water; material: freshwater | place: China | collected 2013-02-06 | reverse complement strand
CAAAAATGAAAGCACAAGAGCTACGGAGGGTTCGCCCACCGAAGCACTTGCGCGAAGCGCAAAAGTGCGAAGGTTGGGCTAAGTTTTCAGTAACTGAAAGTTTCCACGGTCCTTAAACTTCATCCGAAGTAAAATTACCTGCTATTTGCTACCACACTGCTCAACATTCGTCCGCTTTCGCAGAGCTTCATCTCTCTAAAATTTTCTTCACCTCAAATATATTGCACAGCACGTGGTGACTGTAGACAAACATTCGGAAATTAAGGTTCACGCAGAATTCGCGAGATATTTAAGCGAACGGTGCTATTGAAATTTAGCTGCTATCTCCATACACTTCCCCCGTCAGGGCAATCGAGTCGATCGAGGAGGAGTGTATAGTGATGACCGACGTTAATGGACGAAGAACTCTCTTCCCGCTATTCGCTGTATGTTCGGCGTTTGTGCTCGTAAGCTGCGCGCCGTTTAGCAAGCATTCGCGTGAGCGAAACGTTTCGAACAATTTACTTGTTCGTGAAGCGTCGTACGCTGATTCAGGAACGATTGTCCTCAGTCGTGCGATACCCGAACCGCGAGAATCGAAAGTGGAGCCCAAGGTCCGCTACGCCCCAGTCATCGGTTACGTTCCGCCTTCTTCCGCGTTTGTCCCAGCAGACAATGAGACCTGGCTTGAAATTGACCGCGAAACTCACGCCGCGACGTTATTCAAGGGTGGCAAGAGTGCACAGCACTTTAGCATTGAAGGAAGCTGTGAATTGAAGCCGGGAACCTATCCAGTGCAAACAAAGGAGAAACGGCCGCTCTGGTACGCGCCTGATGAATACTTCGTCCGCCGTTTCATGCCGGTGCCAGGAAAGAACGCACGCCTTCGCTACCATCGCGGTGCGTTCGGCGAGTACGCGTTGTTCCTCGGCAGCACATGCTCGATCCATTCCGCACCATTGTGGACTGCTGAAGTCGGTGGATTGCGGATCGCTCCGACGGAACTTGCGTCGATTTACCATATGCTACCGGTGGGTTCGTCGGTCGTGATCAAATAAGCGCGAAGCTTCCGCTCTCACAACCTGTATCGTAATCGCAGCAGTTCGAAATGTAGAGCACCGCATTATCTCTGCGTCCTCCGCGTCCTCTGTGTTTCAATATAATTTAATTATGAACCACAGAGGACACAGAGGACCCAGAGAGCGAAGGGCACATTGAGAATTCCTGTCGTAATTGGCCCTTCTATTGCTGGGTTCACCCAGTAAATGCTACATCTCATGTCGTAAATCACATAACGAGTCAGAAGGGCTGATTCTCTGGTTAGCGTGCGAGCGGTGACGGGGTAGCTTAGCCAGGGTGAGTAGTCTAACCTATGAGAGGTAACGGGTTACGGGTCATAAGCGGGCTTTTGCATTAAGCCGGAGGCAGTTAGGGATATGGGTAGAGATGAGTTCGAACAGCTAAAGGGCGGTGTTCTTAAACGCCGTTCGAAGCGGCGCTTAGGGCTCTTCATTGATGGAGTTGGCCTTGACCGCGCGACCCGACGCCTCGCTCGTAAGGTGGACCTGGCACAGCTCGTTTCTGGTCTCTCCTTCGGTCTCAAACCTGAACTCGCTCGATACTACACCTTAATTCCCTATGAAGATGATGCGAGACAATTCGCATTTCTCGATGCCGTCGAAAAGGCCGGCCTGGAGGTAGTTACCAAACGTCTTCCACCAAAAGGGGTGAAGCGCCAAGTCTCGATGGATGTCCATATGGCAACTGACCTTGTCGCCTTTGCTCTCGGACTCTTTGCCCATGACGATGAGAGTAACGGAAAGGACCCATCCGCCGGAGCCGGCCTAAACTCAGATCACAATGGAACACATTCGCTCCATGCAGGAGACCACCGACAGAGTGTCTTTCAGATGCGCAAGACTCCGCGACAAGAGTCCGATATACAACGGGTACTTACCGTGGTCTGTCCGACGCGTGAACTAAGCTACGCGATTTACACCTGCCATAACCTGGGAGTGGAAATGTCACTCGCCGACTTCGGACTCTACGGCGTTTCCGACGGATGGAAAGGCGTCGACCGGTGGGTCGATCTCTCCACCTCCGAAACAATCTGGCGAGATTAGCCCCACGAATCTGCCATAGTTGACGCTGCAGCCAGTTGTTCCCCTGCTTCCCGTGGACGTTTCCGCGAACGTGACCGTAAACGTGACACGTATACGTATACGTATACGGTTTACGTTTACGGCCACGTTCACGTTCACGGAGGGTCAGGGTCACAGGATAAAAGGTTTACGCGCGGCGTAGTCACTCACCCAGATCCGGCTCACCGCAGGTCCGAACAATAAACTCTCTCGATTTCGCTTTCAGTTTCAACGCGCCGCGCCAATTGTTCTCCTCGGGAATTAGCAGCTCGCCAAATTGAACATGAATTCGCGACCATCGCGGAAACCAGCTTCCGGGAACGAGCGCTTCTCGTGAACCACGAAGCGAAACCGGAATGAGCGGAATTCCCTGTTCTGCGGCGAGCACAAAGGCTCCCATATGAAAGGGGAGCACTGCCGGCGACAGAGAGAATGTGCCTTCAGGGAAGAAGATAACGGACTCGCCTGCTTTCACTTTTTCGCTAAGTCGTTCGGCGTCAGCGAGTGCCTGCTCAGGGATGTTGCGCTCAACGAAGAGAGTTCCTAATCGCTCAAGTGGAAGACGAAGAAAAAAGTTGTACTGGAGTTCACGCTTGGCGACAAAAGCAAAGCGAGGCGGAAGCACCGCGGTAAGAATTAAACTATCGAGATAACTCGAGTGTTTCGAGACGACCACGAGTTGACCTGAGCTCGGTATCGCCTCTCGCCCCGTCACTCGGAGCGGTGTACCCACGAGCAAGAAAAAGAGTTTCGAAAAACGATGCGCCCAAGCTCGGCGAAGGGCGATCGTTGGAAACAGCATCACGGCCCACCAAACAAACGGAACGAGCACAATGAATACCACTCCACAGTAGAGTGCGACGACTATTTCGAGGAGACGGAGAAACGCCCTGCCTGTTCGATAACCGAAACTCTTCGCCGCAAAGCTGAGCAGTTTTCGCCACGGTGCTGGCGTTGCGCCCAGCCTTCCCCGCTCATACATTATCCTACATTCTACGCGGCGGAGCTTCCCGCTTGAAGTTTTTGGAATACTTCGAGGCGCAAGGATACACACATCGTCAGGAACAAGGTCAACGGCGCGCCCTACCGTATCCCTCACTTCGGCTGCTAATTGAGCTTTCGCGCTCGGCTCTTCGAGGCGACTCTCAAGCGCAACGACAAGCCGCTCGGTACCCATCGCGTCGTTTCTCACCCCAAACGCGATCACACACCCTTTTCGGACGTTTGGGAGCGCTTCAACTGGCTTTTCAATCTCCACCGGATGAATGTTCCTCCCGCCCCGGATGATGAGCTCCTTCGCGCGGCCGGTTAGATAGAGTTCCCCAGCGGCAAAGTAGCCGAAGTCTCCTGTGCTCAGCCATTCTCCATCGAAGAGATTACGAGTCGCCTGCTCGTTTCTAAAGTATCCACTCGTCGCTGACGGACCGCGAAATTGAATGAGCCCTTGCTCTCGCTCCCCACGGAGCCTCCCCTCTCTATCGACGATCCGAATTTCATGTCTCGGGATTGCACGGCCAGTGGAAACGAATTGAATGGTTGCCGGCACATCTGGCGATGCAGGTCGCGCGATGCCTTGCTCTTCAAGCAAGTTACGGTCAACCGAATCGACTCTTGGCACTCGCGATGTGGGAGGAAAGGAAAGCCCCACACCGTTCTCAGCAAGACCATAGACGGGGAGCATCGTCGTTTGTTTGAATCCGAAAGCAGCAAAGCGAGTAGTAAAACGCTCGATGGTCTCAGGCGAGACATTTTCAGCGCCATTAAAGGCGATTCGCCAACTACTCAGATCGAGCCCCACGAGCTGCTCATCCGCAAGCTTCGAGGCGCAGAGCTCATAGGCGAAATTGGGAGCAGCGGACAAAGTGCCGCGGTATCGCGTGATCGCCTCAAGCCATGCTTGGGGTCGAGCGAGGAAAACGAGCGGCGACATGATAACTAAGCGGGCGCCGTAGTAGAGGGTTCCTAGCCAGGCACCAATGAGCCCCATGTCATGATAGAGTGGGAGCCAGCTTACAAAAACATCTCTCGAAGTCGCCCCGATTCCTTCTCCCATTGCCCGAATGTTTGCAAGCAGATTGTTGTGTGTAAGCACAACTCCTTTCGGTTCCCCGGTGCTCCCCGAAGTGTATTGAATGAGCGCGATGTCTTCGCCCTTCACCAGCACGTCCTCACCCTCCGGTTCAAGCTTCACCTCGGAAACAGTAAGAACCGCATCGAGCGAGTTTAGTCTCATTTTAAGCAGCGTCGAAAGGAGACGCATCTCTGGTATGGTAATGAGTAAACGTGCGTCCGAATTTTTGAGAATCCCAACTTGTCGGCGTAGGTGTTCCTCTAGCCGAGAAATCCGCGCTGGGGGATAGAGCGGAACCGGCACACCCCCGGCAAGGAGAATACCAAAAAAGGCGGCGAAAAAATCCTCGCCGGTCGGAAGCATGAGCGCCACGCGCTCACCTCGGCGTAGTCCTCGCTCGACGAGGCCAGTTCGCACTGATTGCGCTTGGCGATAGAGTTCGGCGAAGCTGAGTGGAACCGGTGCCGACTCTCCAAGCAAGACGAGCTGGTTAAGTTCGCCGTAGGCAGAGGCGTAGAAACTGAGCACCTCCGGTAGAGTTTTTGCTTCGACCGGCGGCTCAGACTGCCGCTCTGGAAAGAAATCACTCGGCTCATCTCGCGCGCTCAACTCACTTGGCGAGACACTTCGGATTTCACGAATCAGTTCACGTGCGGTGTTTGCCGAAAGCACCGCATCGCTTCCTACGATAACTCCAAGCTCTTGCTCCAAGCGTACAGCAAGCTCCGTTCGAGCGATACTATCGATACCAAGTTCGCCTTGGAGTGTTGTATCGAGTCCGACAGAAACTTTCTCCCGCGGGATGCCGCGGAGCTCAGAGCTAAAGTCGCCGATGAGGAGGAGCAATCGCTCTTCCAGGTCAGTAGTTCGGAGTATGGAATTCAGATCAATTCCTCTTCGCTCTCACTTGGCAAGCTCAACTCAGCACCCAAGTAATCGTAGCCTTCCTCCTCCGCAAGATTCTCAAAAAGCGTGTACTCTCCAATGAAGGCGAGTCGAACAGTTCCAACCGGACCGTTACGGTGCTTTGCAATGATCAGCTCAGCGATACCTTTGTCGGCACTCTCCGCGTTGTAAACTTCGTCACGATAAACGAAGCTGATAATATCTGCGTCTTGTTCAATTGCCCCGGACTCACGAAGGTCCGCCATGATCGGGCGTTTGTCGTGCCGCGTCTCCACTGCACGATTGAGCTGAGAGAGGGCGATAACGGGCACATGGAGCTCCTTTGCGAGAGCCTTGAGCGCAGCGGAGATCTCTGAGATCTCTTGCTCGCGTCGCTCAATCTTTCGAGCGGAACCACGCATTAACTGGAGATAGTCGACCACGATCAGTCCCAGCGGTTTTTCCCGGTGGAGCCTGCGAGCTTTTGCTCTCATCTCCAGAACAGAAATACTCGGGGTGTCATCGATGAATATGTCTGCTTGCGAGAGTTTCGCTGCGGCGTCGACCAATCGGGGGAAGTCACTCTCGCCCAATTTACCGCTTCGAACCTTAGAGCTGCTCACTCGTGCCTCTGAACAGAGCATCCGCAGCACTATCTGCTCCTTTGACATTTCAAGCGAGAACACAGCTACTGGCTTATGGAGATCGAGTCCGACATTTCGGACAATTGAAAGACCGAGTGAAGTCTTCCCCATACTCGGACGCCCAGCGATAATAATGAGATCCGATGGCTGAAAGCCGGCTGTGATCGTATCGAGATCAAAAAAGCCTGAGGCAATACCAGTAATCGGTTCTTTGTTCACATAGTAACGTTCAACCTGTTTGATTGAATCCTTTACTACCGTCCCGATTCGGACAAAGCTCTGGTGTGATTTTGCCTCTGAAATCTTAAAGATTCTCTGCTCAACTGAGTCGAGAAATTCATCCATCTCGCCCTCGCGAGAGTAGGCCTCAGTGGCGATCTCAGTTACCTGGTGAATTAACTGTCGGCGGAGCGAGAGCTCTTTTACGACCCGCGCATAATACGGGGCGTTCAGCGCCGTGGGAACGGTATCAACGAGATGCGAGAGATACTCAATGCCGCCGAGAGAATTGAGGATACCCTGAGCGCTCGCGCCCTGCTGGAGAGTGAGGACATCCACCGGCTCCCCGCGCTCTACAAGGTCAATCATGAGTTGAAAAACCACTTGGTGAGACTGGCGGTAGAAATCCTCAGGCTGAAGCACTTCGAGAATTCCGTGGAGCGATTGATTATCGAGAAGCACAGCGCCAAGCACTGCTTGTTCCGATTCAAGGGAATGGGGCGGCACACGACCTGAAGGCCGGCCTTCAAATTCGACTGGTCGGCTCAGTGCGTCCTGTTTAAGCGACAGATTCGATTGCATCACCGCAGAGCGTTTTTACTAAAAGATTCATCTCGAGGGAAAAAGTACGCGGCCAGTAATCTGGCAGCTCTTCGGTCGCGTCGTCGTCACAAAACTGAGGCTCCTCCTCGAGAAACGTCGCGTAAACCGATTCTACCTCTCCTTCAGCTTTATCGCCCGCCGAGATTAACACATGCGCGAGCTTTGCCCCAATCCTGTCTCGATACTCAGTGTCGGGCCTTGCTAAAACACGAAGAAATGCCTGATCGGCCAAGCCTTTTTTGCCAACCTCGTAGAGCGATATCCCATAATCTAACATCACGCGCGACGGTATCCCGGCTCGATAAGTTGAAATAAGTTGCTCCCCCTGTGTTACTGCGAGTGAGGCCCGCTCCATGGCGAGCAGCATCCGCATATGTGTGGCGTATTGATAAGCGTCTGTATCTTGGCTAAGCGCTTCACGAGAATAGCAGAGTGCATCGTCTTCCTCCCCGAGGAGATAGGAGAGTAACGATAAGTTCCGGTAGACAAACCCCAACTCAAGTGCAGCAAGTGGTTGTTCATCGCGCGGAATGACTTCGGCGGGGCCAGGCACACGCTGTGCTCGCTCGCGGTGCGTTGCAAGAATGGTTAAATACTCCGATTTCGCGCTCTCAAAATCGTTCTCCTGAACAAGCGCTTTCGCGAGATTTTGCCGGGCGATAAGATTCCCCGGGCTGATTGCTAGCGCACGTCGAAAAAAAGCAATTGCTTCGCGCCCACGATTTTGCCCGAGGAGGACAAAGCCAAGATCATTGGCCGCATGAACGGAGTTTGGGTTCTCGGCAAGTGCCTGATGATATTCCTCCTCTGCCAGATCAGCACGTCCGCCCTGGGCATAGAGTTGTCCTTCACGAATATTCGAGAGAAACCGAAGTTCGTATTCTGGGAGCACTGAGGGCTTGAGGTCGCGTGGCGGAACGATACAGCCTCCAAGGAGGCTCATTGCAAAAATCACGTATGATACCGTGATTTTACGCCTACTCCTGCGGGTTCTTTCAATCATCGTCAAAGTTCGTTGAAATAAATGATACCGAAAGCAGTCTAAGCCAAGTGCACCGCACAAGGAAACCGAGATTGTAACACCGGCGGTAAGCGTCTATATTTCTTAAACTAGTTATGTCAAGGCGTGGAAACCGGAGTAAATGGAATATCGCACTCTCTGCGGGGTTCGCCTGTGTCGTTATCGTAGTGCTCTATTTTGCCCGCGGCGGTTCGGCACGGATTCCGATCCAGGATCAGCCATCTGATTCAATGACTTCGGGTGACGCTCCAGCAACAGTTTCAGAAAATTCGCCGCCGGCTTCGGACGGGGAGCTCCCTTCACCATCGGCAATCCCGTCAACAACGCCTCAAGATCTTGGACCACCTTTACCAGAAGACCTTCAAGCGCAAATAGATTCTGCACCGCCAGATCTGCCCGACGATCTCCGACAGCAGCTCATGAGCCCACCGCCGGAGCTTCCACCGGATCTCAAAGCGCAACTCGAAGCACCCCCGCCTGAGATCCCAGAGGATATCAAGCGGGCGCTTGCTACGCCGCCACGAATTGTTTCAGAGGAAGAGGTAAATACCCCGCCTAATTGATTGGTAGCAGGCTTTTACCGAGACACGACCCGTAGCCAATACCGTTTAGCATCTGTTGGAGACGAGTACGATCTGCCTGCGTCCCGGGGGTTCCGTCACGATCGATATCCGTTTGGTAGTAGTCGCATTGGTCCGGGTTCGCTACACAGTAACTGAAGTAATCCCAATCACCTGGGACGTACTCTCCAGTTTCGGAACTTACGATTCCACCAAGTCCGACTCTACCGTCCTGGTTCAAGTCACACGCAAGGCTTCCTAAGTGCGCGCTCGAGTTACTCGGTACATGGGTAACCTTTAGCCACGTCCCTTGCTCTCGCGGAACGCCGGTCCAGTTGAAGTGGATGAGTACGACGGCATCGCCATCCGTATCCTCGGTAATATCGGTAATCGTCGGTACTAACCCGTCACCACCAAGCTCCGTCACTTGAAAGTCCGTGATGGGAATGTCCGTAACTGAGTCCTCAAACATAAGGTAAACTGTGTCACCCCAGCCCTGAAGAACGCTTGAGTTGCCAGGAATATGTGGTTGCCGGCCATCAACGATAACTGGTGGAACGCCCGCTGGTCCGGAGACACTCCCATCGCTCGAGAGCCGGATTACGCCGTCCCCCAGCTGTGCGACGCAACCATAGAGATGAAACTCCGTTGGGTCGTCCTTATTCGTTATCCCACGGAAATTTCCCGCTTCGTCGTAGCCGATCGCGAGTTCCTGGACGTTCCCTCCAGGAGCTTGACGGAGGACCATGGTTTCCTCTCCCTCCATCTGAAACCAGTCCCCACACAAATTTATTTCCGAGTTCGGATCGTTCGCACTATCGACACTAAAGGCTACGACATCAATAGATGCAACCACGATTTGGGACGATACTGTGAGTCGCTGGGTGCTCGTAGCACCTGGAACATATACCGCTTGAAAGTTGTACGAGTCCGTCTGCGTAAACGCCCAACAATCCTCATCGTTAGCGTCAGCGCATGCCGCACTGCCTAATGCAACCCAGTTAGCACGCGGCGCTGGGTCAAACTTCAAGCCGGCCGTCTTTGCAAGCTGGAAAATAATGGTCGTAATGTTCGTTACTGGCCGCGTTGGATCGAGCGGCTCGAATCGAAGCGAGATACGGTGCGTGTACGGGGCATCTGAAATCGGCGTCACAACATAGTCATAGCTCAAGTCAATATCGCAGATATCTCCGATTAGGTCAGAATCACTGTCGGCTTGCCCGATGTTTGAGTCAACGGGACAGTTATCCTGACAATCGGTTACGCCATCGCCGTCATCGTCATTATCGCAAACGTTTCCGAGGCCATCCCCGTCAGTATCGGTCTGATCTGGGTTTGCCAAGGTTAAACAATTGTCAAATCCGGTCGTATTAAGCGTATAGCCCAGCGGCGCAGCTCCTCCAGAACAGGTCAAGTTTTGAGTGGGCGTTACACTATTCCTAACACCATCCCTGTCATTATCAGGGAAAACGTATCCCAGGGTGGTATTACAATCACTACAATCGTAAACGTCGCTCACACCATCATTGTCGTCATCACTATCCACATTGTTACAGAGAGAATCCCCATCACAGTTGCTACAGCCCCCGCCGCTGCTGCCACTCCCCCCACCTTCGGCATAGAACTTGATTGATAATGATTTGGCCGCAGTGGTTCCCTCAGTCGATGTCGCAGCAACCGCTGGGAGAATGTGTGTGAACATCCATCCGGCAACTCCGATCGCTGCCAGGCCGATGTGATTCAAACGCTTGCCTTTTACAACTTTAGCTTTCATGGTTCACTTCCTCTTGCTCAAAACCTTTGCTCTCATACGCCTCAGGCACACGGTTAATCTGGGAGTCGCCTACCCGTCCAATTCTGGAATCCGGGGTGTACATCTATCATCCGGAAGAGGGCGAGCAATGCGCGATAGTCATCAATATGTTCAAATGCGCCGCTTCGATTAATGTCATATTGCCAAATTTGCAGTGCACCGGTGCAGGTTCCGACACAATAGTCTTGCAATGCACGCGTATCCCGAGGATTCGACCAACCGTTTGCATCCACATCCCCAGGGAGTGACGAAATGACGGTCGAAGTTTGACTTGGGAGATGCGTGAACGTAGTCTTCGTAAGTGGCGAAATCCGTTTAGTGAGCGTGAGCCGAACGGTGTTATTGCTCGTCGTCCCACCGACGGGAGAGCTGGTAACGATCTGCGCACTTGCTACTTGAGGAAGTGCTTCGATACAGGAATCGTCTGGATATGCTCCCGCCTGACAGGGATGGTACTGAACTCGGTGGCTTTGAGAGACTCGATAAATCTCCACGCATGAAGCAGCACTAGTACAGGTTGCACTCTGCGCTGGGCCAGTGAAGCGAAGGTCTACCGTGGTCCACCCTTCGGCTGCATTAGTGATCAGATTCCGCGCGCGCCGCGCATCAATCGAGCCATTCGGTGGATAGCTATACCAAGGGTGATTTGGGTTATCGATATCGATCTCAATTGGCTCTGCTTCCTGCGCCGCAACTAATCGTACTTTCCCAAGTGTGCAATCGAGCTGTCGGAAATTTGGATTATAATCTGGAGCGTCAACCGGATTCGGATATTCTGTTAACCAACGAAATGTCCCGAGACCATCAAACATATCGCTCATGAACATAATACCGGTTGCAGTTATCTCTCCAGCGTTCTCGGGACGAATTCCGCAAACACTAAATACGCCCTCATTCTGAAACACAAGTTCAAACCGAGTGAGCAGTTTTGCATCGCCTAAATCCCCGTAGTTTGAAGCCCCGTTAATATCGATGATGTGCATTCCGTCACCAACACCGACATAAGGCTCGAAGGGGAGTAGTGCTGGGGTAAAGGTAGCGATCACCAGCCCATCCATCGCTTCAGTTGAATTTAAGCCGGAAAAAGCCTGATAGTTACAAAATGGTCCCTCGGTATCGGGTACCCCATCTGCGTTTTCGTCGTACCACTGAGCATTGTCCCCACCGCAGATTGGTTCCGAACCGACTTGGCCTGCCCAACTTAAATATGGATTTCCCATTACCTCATTTGGATTGAACTCGGGACAGACAACCATTCCTGGTTCACCGCAATTTGCTACGGGATCCCAGGTCGCTCCGTACGAAGCCCGAAGGTCGAGTTGCATATACGCAAGATTGCTGAATTCGAGCGTACCAGGCAGGGTTCGCACTAAGAGATCGACTGAGAAACGCTGGCCCGGTTGTAAATCGTCGATGATGAGCTCGTTGCCACTAAACTCAAATCCGCCTGAAGACCGAAGGATTACCTCGGCTTCAACTTCTGCCTGTGCGCAATTCGGCAAGAATGTCAGCGCAGACAACCAAATTGTAGATAATATCATCTGGTGCTTTCTCATATTCCCTCACAACGAGAAACTAACCCTCGCGGTAATCATGGTGCATCATCTGTGCCAACAAGAGTGAAGAGATGAGATTCGAGCAGTTCCGAAGCTAATTGAATGAGAAGCGAACACGCACAGCTAATAATATTCGTTTCTCTCAAACTTTCGCTTACGAATAACTTTTAGGTGAATTTCCGAATGAAATGAGAGATCGGAACTTCTCTCACTCGCTCAAGTATGCGGGGAACTGATTGGGAACTAGAGTGGCGCACGCTCGACGCTGCGGGCGTCAGAGCGGACGCCTTTAATCCTCGCCTAATTAATCGCTGGTAGGCTGGTACCTAGACACGTGTCGTATCCAACGCCGTTTAGCATCTGTTGGAGACGGACACGATCTGCCTGGGTATCTGCCGGGGTTCCCGTGAGACCGTCGCGATTGATATCGATCTGATAGTAATCGCAATCACCCGGGTGCGCCACACAGTAGTCAAAGTACCCAAGATCGCCCGGAACGTAGAGGCCAGTTAGTGGACTCACTACTCCGCCAAGCCCAACTCGTCCATCCTGGTTCAGGTCGCACGGGAGACTACCGAGGTGCGCACTTGAACTACTTGGAAGGTGAGTTATCTTCAGCCACGTTCCAACCTCGCGCGGAACACCTGTCCAGTTAAGGTGGATGAGAACAACAGCGTCTCCATCGGTATCCTCGGTGACATCGGTAATGGTCGGAACGAGTCCATCGCCACCGAGTTCGCTTACTTGAAAGTCGGTAGTTGGAATATCTGTTATTGAGTCTTCAAACATCAGGTAAACTGTGTCGCCCCAGCCTTGAATGACGCTTCCATTCCCCGGAACGTGTGGTTGTCGGCTATCGACGATAACTGGCGGCACTCCAGCTGGCCCGGAAACACTGCCATCGCTTGAGACTGCATTGACCCCATCGCCGATATCGGTCCTACAGCCGTAGAGATGGAACTCCGGATCATTTTCATTGCCAATCCCCCGGAAGTGCCCCTCTTCATCGTATCCGATCGCAAGCTGTTGGATATTCCCACCTGGAGCTTGGCGAAGGATCATTGTCTCTTGCCCGTTCATCGCGATGAAGTTACCACAGCCATCAAATTCAGCATTAGCCTGGTTCCCATCGGTATAGGCGACCACATCCAAGTAGGCTACTTCGATCTGCGAAGAAACTGTGAGCCGATTTGTTCCGAGGCCAGTAATTGGTGGAATGTAGACCGCTTGAAAATTGAGCTTCCCGTTCTTGGTAAACGACCAACAATCACCATCATCCTCGGGACCCGAACAACCATTGAGCGCAACCCAGTTCATCATTGGCGCCGGCTCTGACTTAAATCCCGCAGATTTATCAAGTTGAAAATTAATCATGGTAATATTCGTAACCGGAAACGCTGGGTCGAGCGCCTCAAGTTTCAGCGTAATCCGTTGATTATACGGTGCCTGTGAAATCGGCGTGATAACATATTCATAGCTTATATCGCGATCACAGATGTTCCCGAGGCGATCCAAATCAGAGTCAACTTGAGTCGGATTCCAGTCTACTGGGCAATTATCCGAGCAATCCGGAATGCTATCTCCATCATCGTCCGTATCGCATGCGTTCCCAATCCCGTCATTATCGGTATCCGCCTGATCCGGATTTGCAACACCTAAACAATTATCTGCCGGGCAGGTGCTGTTTGGATGTGCAGGATTTCCGAACCCGTCATCATCGGTATCCATGCAGGTATCATCGGCATCACCAACACCGTCGTTGTCCTCATCATTCGATGGTGTCACAAGCAACACGAGATCCTGCATATCATAGCTATCGCTGTTAGTATTCGTCGTCCCGAGCTCAAAAAGCACGATCATCTGCCCCGGTGCTAAGTTTATCCGTTGCTCTCCATCGATCTCCTGGATGTATGGAGCAAGGAAGTTGTTGATCGGAACTTGGGTGTCCATTCCATCGGCGGGATCGACATTGCGGTCGACAATTAAGTCTGCGAAATTGTCGCCGTTAATGAAGGTGTATGCCCAGGGACCATCGCTCTGTTTGTTTGGGACTTGGCTACAACTTCCACAGTTCGGAGCACCTTTCCAAGTAAGCATCGGTGAGGTACCGCCGAGGTCGACATAGTAAGTATCACCTTCATCGAGGTATTGGCTTGGGTTTCCATCGCTTGGTGTCAGGTTTTGGAATGCGCCGTTATCGATGCGTAATTGTAGCCGAATTGGTAGCGGCGGCCCCCCTGGATAATGAAACTCGCGTCCGATTACCTTCACGGAAACTCCCTGGGCAGGCGTACTCATCAGCTGTTGGGCGCTTCCACCAGCACCGCCACCCTCAGCGTCTAACGCCACGTGTAACGGCACAGGAGTTGGCACAGGAGTCGCATCAAAATAGACCTTATGGCGACGGTTTTCGTCAGTGATCACTTTCAAGTGTCCACGCCCAAGGATCTCATCATTATCACAGTAATTGCCGACTCCATCTCGATCCTCATCGGTCTGGCCAGGGTTGAAACGGCCGAGACAGTTATCACACGGGGAAGTATTCAGCACATAACCCGCTGGAGGGCTTGCGCCATAACACTGTTTTATTCCAGAACCGGAACATTCTCCAAACCCATCCCCATCTGCATCGGGATAAAAGTACCCGATGCGCCAAGTTGCATTATTGAGCGGCGCACAATCAGCTTGATCGACGGTTCCGTCGTTATCGTCATCCGCATCGCAGGCATTCCCTTGCGTGTCACCATCGGTATTCAATTGGTCTTTGTTTACAACGGTTGGACAATTATCCGA
>FKKE01002079.1_pt1 | contig 14297 bp, 11 predicted proteins | sample 1106331 | NCBI WGS metagenome assembly FKKE01 (sample SAMEA3931202, study PRJEB13176) | freshwater metagenome | biome: Drinking water system; feature: drinking water; material: freshwater | place: China | collected 2013-02-06 | reverse complement strand
CTCGACGAATCCCTGATTCTCCGCCGAGAAGTCTGTCGCGGCATAGGCCTCGGCCTGCGCGGGATCGTCCATCAATTCCTGCTCAAGGATTCGATCCATTGATCTCACCGTACAAGGCTGAGGTTGAGGCTTAGGCTGAGGTTCTCTTGGCCTCGACCTTAGCCTAAACCTTCATCTATCTTTACAACGTCGCCCGGCCGCACCACACCTTCGCGCAGCACTTTGGCGTAGACGCGGCTCCAACCGGGGTTCGTTTTTTGTGAGATGCGGGAGAACTCTTCATCACGAAACCACCGGCCATTCTTACTGCACGGAGAGGTGTAGCTCGTCACTTCCAGCTGCACCTCTGGACCAACAGAAAGGACCACACCGGGCTTCACCTGTTCCCACTCCAACTCGGCCAACGTCAAATTCTCCCCCGACAGCCCCGCATCGATCGCATGACCTTCGTCTTGCAACCGCTCGATCAGCTCCAATGAATAGAGACAGACCGCCCGATCGGGTCCGCCGTGGAATTTGAGATTGTCCTGACGATCCCCTTCGATACCGGCCTTGCTGACCTTCGCTTCAAACACCGGCCGCTTGGGAACTCCGCCGTCTGAGATGCTGACTTGATGCACGTGCGGATAGGGGGGCCGACCATTGTTCATTGCTTCAGACTCCTTCACACGACTCGTTGCGCAGGAACTCCACCGCAAGCCATCCATCTCGCTCCCGGCTCCGACCGGGATACAGGCCTGCTGTACCAAACGCCGTCACGACTTCCTCTCGCTGATCAATGAGCAACCCTGAGACCAATAACCTGCTCCTTGTGCAGCCCGTCAATCTGTCAGCCAAACTCAGCAAGGTGTCCCGATCCAAATTTGCGAGCACCAGATCAAACGAAGGCCCCGCAGAAAGTTCGCCCAGCTCACCGGTCTGAAGCGCCAGCTCAGCCCCAAATCGATTCACCTGTGCATACTCCTGCGCGCATTCAATTGCGACGGGATCGTGATCGAGACCAACCGCCCGCGCGGCACCGAGCCGGAGTGCCGTCATGGCCAGGAGACCACTCCCAGTCCCAACATCCAACACTGATTCGCCGCCGCGAATGACGTCTTCCAGCCATTCCAGCAACATGCCTGTCGTCGCATGGTGCCCGGTGCCGAACGCTTGTTTCGGATCGAGGATAAACTCGATCTGGCCTGGCCGAACATCGACGGCTTCCCAGCTGGGACGAATCACAATGCGTTGCCCGATCCGCAAGGGTTTCACTGACTCGGCCCAGAGTCGATTCCAATCCTGATGAGGGAGCGCTTGAACCTGAATGTCCGGTTCATTCGCTTCGTCGAGTTGCCGGACAATTTGCCTGAGTCTCACCAGATGGTCCGGCGACCACACCCCGCTCGGCCAATAGAGATGGATGGTCTCCTCTTCCTGCCACCCCCCCTGCACCGCTGGATCACCGAGCAATCCAAGGACTTCTCCGGCATCGAGACGGGATGCAATTTGCACGTCCACCCATTCGGAAATCGTTGACGGCATCACGCGGTTCCCAGTAAGGTCGATGGCATCGTGGCTGATCGTTCGCGCATCGCACACTTGCAACGGCTGCTCGTCCGAATCGACCGGTTCATCCGGCGGGGAATGGACACCAGCTCCCGTTTCACCAGATGGCGGCTCGCCATATTTCTGGCCGGCCTCGGCTGCACCATTGCCCTCTACAAATCAGATTGGTACAGCACGGGTAACTCAGTCTTGGCCGGCTTTGCCGTATTGTTCATCACCGTAGCTGCGTATCATAACAGGCTGGAACACCGGATTCACCGGCTTCGGCTGTGGAAGCAGATCAAGACCGCGCACCAGGCCAGGCTTCAACTCGATTGGCCCAACATTTCTCCGCGATCATCTGAGGCTCCCGCCACGCATTGTTATGCCAAAGACCTCGATCTGGCCGGTCCACATTCTTTGCTCCATCTCCTTGATACAACCGTCTCCGACCATGGCCGCGTCCGATTGGCCGCATGGCTGCTTGATCAACCTCCGGCTCACGAAACCTGGACTGGTCGAAGACGGCTGATACAAGAATTGACGCCCCGCCCGCTCTTTCGCGATCGCCTCACACTCTACGCGAGACTGGCCGGCGAGGAAGAGATCAACGGCCGCCGCTTGGCCGCCGTTGCCCAACATCCGGTCGGATTTCCCCGGCTGAACGTGATCCTCTCTGCCCAGATCGTCTTGTCATTGTGCACGATATCTCTAGGCATTGGGACGCTACTCGGAGCGCTCCCCGGCTATTGGATGTTCTCGTTCGGCGCGTACGCCTTAGTCTATTTCATGACCGATCAGGGGGAACACCTCCTTGAACATGCGGTAGGGCTCCATCATGAAATGGAGCGGCTGGGAACCGTCTTGCGCCACTTAGAACGGCATGCCAAGAGAACCGCGCCCGCCTTGGCCGATACCTGTGTAGCGCTGATGCAGAGCGCTGCCCAGCCTTCCGTTCACCTAGCAGGGGCAGCCAACACTTTGCACGCCATCAGTGTCAAAGCCAATCCCCTGCTGCATCTGGTCCTCAATGCGCTCGTGCCTTGGGATCTGTGGTTCACCCGGCGATTGATCCATGTCCAGCAATCCATCAAGGACCATCTCCCGCTGTGGCTCGACCGTCTGGCTGAAGTCGAAGCGGCATCGGCCTTGGCCAACTTTGCCTATCTCCACCCTCACTACACCTGGCCCGAACCAAGCCTTCTGTCGACGGAGCACAACGCGACGAACGTCGGCATTTGTGCCGACCGGCTTGGACACCCGTTACTGCCCTTGAAGAGCCGTGTGACCAACGACGTGCGTTTGGACGGACTCGGCTCCATTCACCTGATTACCGGCTCGAATATGTCCGGGAAGAGCACGTTTCTGCGGACGATCGGCATCAATCTTTGCCTCGCACAGGCAGGGGCCCCAGTATGCGCGCAGTCTTTTAAATGGACTTGGAGCCGACTGGCTTGCTGCATCCGTGTCGATGACTCACTCGATGCGGGTCTGTCGTTTTTCTACGCCGAAGTCAAACGGCTCAAGACGATCCTCGACACAACCCAAGACCGTAGCATGCCTCCGGTGCTGTTCTTGATCGACGAAATTTTCAAGGGGACCAACAACCGGGAACGACTGATCGGCAGCCGTGCCTACATCAAGGCCCTCTCGACCAGGCACGGCTTCGGCCTAGTGAGCACCCATGATCTGGAATTGACGGACCTGGAGCAAGAGATTCCGTCTCTGACCAACGCGCACTTCCAAGAAACCGTCTCCTCCGGCGCCTTGCAGTTTGACTACCAACTGCGGCCCGGTCCTTGCCCGACCACTAACGCGCTGCGGATCATGGAATTGGAAGGGCTGCCGGTGCCGGACGGAAAGGACGCCAGGCGCGTGGACTCTTAATCAACGATCTCGTAACAGCGATGCGCCGCGATACAGCAGCGCCATCCCACCCATCTGAATTACGTGATAGAGATCGTTATGATTGAAAGACGGATGGAGCGACAGTCCACTCTGCTGCACCAGCGAAGCCAGAAAGGTCACCAGGATACCGGCGACCATCCAGCCAGCCGAGGATGATTTACGAACCACTCCTTGGTAGATATGCACGAGCAGAATCACGGCCAAGGTCAACCCATAGTTGTAGATCACAGAGCGGAACTCGTCGTGCGTCGCCATCCATACGACATACCAGGCAAACTGGACCGCTCCGGCGACGATCAGCCAATGCCGTATCGGCCTCGCGACTGACGCGATCATCGTACCGGTCCAGAAGCAGAAACTTGCCAGACCAACGCCGAATGCCGCTCCCTTCCACAGGCCATGAAGGACACCCTCGGCCAGCACCAATGAGAATCCGTGGACGGTTCCTCCGACAAACGCCGCGACAGCCAGCGCCCCCATGCCAATCGCCCAATACATGACGCTGGTGTTCGCCGAAGCCTCCTTCGTATTCCAGAGCCACCAGCCAAATAGGGCGCAGAGTATCCCCAACCCATAATCGGTCAGCATCGTGGCCAGTTCAGTGAGCATGATCGGCGTCAGGAGAAGCGGCGAAGCGCACTCGATCGCGATGATACCGTCCGAAGGCGATGATGAACGCCGCGAGCACCCAATGAAAGACAATGGGGATGATCCCGCCGAACCAGCGGGCTTCTGGATAGAAACTCATGCGGATCACGTAGCGCAGCACCATCGCCGCGAGGTAGCCATAGCCGAAGACCAGTACCGCTCGTCCGAACATCGGACGCGGCTGAACGAAGATTCCTTCACCCCTCGTAAAATCCACACACACTTTGCCGAAGAGCACGATAATCAGCACCTGGGACGGCAAGAGATAGGGATAGGGCAGCAGGCCGGAATACCAGGCCTCCATTGGCGGGAGCCAGTTCACATCCCAAAACGCCACTAGTACCTGACCGAGCACGCGCAGGCAGAAGGCGGCCAACAATGTCCACAACAACAGGACCAGCGTCAAAGACGGCTTCGTCACAAGACATCTGAGAACATGGTTCGATAATGGCGGTACCAGTCGCTTTGAAACCGCTCCTCTGGGTCAAACCGCCGTTTGAGTTTCAGGAACTCCGGAAACTGCGGATAGCAGGCCAATACCTGCTCACGGGTGGCCCACTTGTGGTAGGTGAGAAAATAGCTGCCGCCCCGTTTCCTGGCTAGATCGATCAATCGGCGGAAGGCAGCCGCAGCTCGTTCGATGCCGCCAGGTGTATGTGACACGTGCAAATTCAGAACTGTGCATGCCCAAGGCTGCCTGGCCCAAGCCAAGAACGATTCATCGTCTCGCTCGATCAGGCGGATCGTCCCATAGATCACTTCGGTTCCATGCCGCCGAAAATCCTCCCGCATATCGGCAAAGAATGCCGCCAATTCGGCCCGAGGCACATACAGTTCTGAAATCATTTCGGAACCGGGGGAGGGCGCCTGCATCCGCTGATCCAACGATCGGTGGTATCCCTCGGGGTAATAACTCATCTGGTGCGTGTCTGACCAATAGAGCTGGCCGTCGGTCGCCAGGTATTCGTTGGAGTAGACCTCGAACGCCTTCGCCTTGTCCGCATGGGCCAAGTACAGCAGACGCAGCCATTGATCCTCCGCGATTTCCCGCTGGTTGGCCGGAATCGGCGTCGACGGATCGACCGGCCGATAGCAGGAAAAAATACCGCGGCTGAGAAAATCCTTCGAGGCCGGGTCGATCGCAAACTGGCAATCGCCGAAGAGAAATCCTTCCTGAATCCGCTGCTCGAACCGCTTCATGACGTCGCTGATTTCGACCAACTCGACCACACGCCGGAGTTTCCGCCTCGGCATGAGCCGGAGCGTCACCGCCGTCAGGATTCCAAAGAGACCGTATCCGCCGACGGCCAGCTTGAACAACTCCGGATTCTGCGAGCGGCTACACCGCAGGGTTCGCCCATCCGACATGACGAGCGTGAACGACTCCACGTCTCCGACGAACGGCTTTAGCGTCAACCCCCGCCCGTGAATATTTGCTGACAAGGCCCCGCCGATGCTCAACCGGTCCGCGCCGGTTTGTTTTTGAACGATCCCCCACTGCTGCGTACTCCCCGCCTGCATCGCCAAGGAGGCTTGGATCAAGTCTGGCCATTGCACACCGGCCTCCGCCTCCATCAACCCGGAGTCCGGATCAAAATTCAGCACCCGGTTGAACGATCGGGTGTCAAGATGCAGGCTGTCCGTCCCGAACTGCTGAGCGCCCATCGCATGGCGGCCGCCGGCCACAGAGATGGCGAGACGATCAGACGCGGCCCGTTCCATGGCATGCTGGATATCTTGAATCGACCGGACCGCGATCACCTCGCGAACCTGGGTGGGGTTCAGACCGGAGTGCACATCGTTCACCAGCACACCAGCCGAGCCGGAACGGTATGGCGTACAGCCCCACGGCATCAGCGCAGCCACCCCGGTCAATTTCAGAAACGTTCGTCGATTGATCATCGCGGTTCCTCCCCGGAACAGACTCTAACTGATTTGAGCCTATCAATTGCCGATACTCTGTCAACTCGTACGTCGTTTTGATTTCTCCGATCTTTCCATGGCCTTAGTGGATTTCCGTTCGTCCCTGCTTAATCTGCCTCTCGACTGGATGCTCTCTGCTTCGAACCCATCTCCTCAGAAGGTGTATCGTTTTGTTCCGATACCGTATCTTTTTTGAATGCACTAGCCCATTGCCCTGGAGAAAAGCGCCCTTTTCCATACGCACAGGTTTTGCACAAACGACGGCGGAGCAGTCGGCCAAAGGGGAGTTGATGAATTTGGGGTGAACCGGCCTAGGGACGGCACGATGCCACACTACATTCTGGTCGTGGATGACGACCCGGACATCAGGCACATCTTACGGGAGCGATTGGAATCGTACGGATACTCTGTTGAAACTGCCGCGGATGGGTGTTCAGCGATTGAGAAGCTGGAGCAGCTGACTCTGAGCGGCATCCTGTTGGATGTCCGCATGCCCGGCATGGATGGAATCCAAGTGCTCGCTCGCATCAGAGCCCGCTCGCTGACCATCCCAGTGGTCATTGTAACTGCAGCCGGTAGCGCGGAACTGGCGAATGCCTCTCTCCAAGCCGGCGCTCAGGCGTGCCTCTTCAAGCCATTCGACCAGACACACATCAAGCATGTGGTTGAACAGTGGTTCGGTCACCCGCGCGACCAGGGGACACAGGGGTGACAAGGAAACGAATTACTGAACAGAGGGCATCGGTCCCAGCGGTACGGGCTCTCTTCCTTCGTGCAGGCCTCACCGGTTGCAGCCTCGGGTTGTGCCTGCTCGCCTGGTCCACTCTCTCTCATGCCGCTCCTAAACCTCCCAACGACTCGGCGGGCCCGCCTGGTGTGTTTTCGTTCATCGAGGAAGAAACGGTCAGCACAGCCATTCGCCGCGAACAACCGATTTCGCAGGCCCCTTCGAACGTCTACGTGATTACCGCAGACGACATCCGACAATCGGGCGCCCCCGACGTGCCGACCATTCTCCGTCGCATTCCCGGTCTTGAAGTGATGCAGGTGACCGGAGCGGACTTCAATGTCAGCGTGCGCGGCAACAATCAATTGTTTGCCAACAAAATGCTGGTCTTGGTCGATGGCCGCTCCGTGTACATCGATGTACAGGGCTTCGTCTTCTGGAAAGGACTTCCCGTCACGCTCCCAGAAATCAAACAGATCGAAGTGATTAAAGGCCCCGTTGCCGCTCTCTATGGCTTCAACGCCTTCGACGGCGTCGTAAACATCATCACCAAATCGCCGGAAGAAATGAAAGGTACGACCCTGCAAATGGGCGGAGGCGAGATCGGAACCGTTTCAACCTCAGCCGTTCACGCAGGAACCGGAGGAAATCTGAAGTACCGCATCTCCGGCGGGTATGAGCAGAATCACCAGTGGCGCGATCGCGATGCGACGGCGTTTCGGTCCTACAAATTCAACAGCCAGACCGACTATGTCTTATCAGACCACTCAAAAGCCTCGCTCTCAGGCGGCCTCGTCTATTTAAATCCCCATGATGGACCACTGGTTGGAGCAGGCAGCAGCATTCTCAATCCAGCCGTGAAACTGCCGTACGCCAATGTATCCTATGAGAATCAGGGGTTCTTCCTCCGCACCTATTGGAACGGGTTTTTCGCCGATACGGCCGCCCCTCCTCATCCGCTGCTGCACGGATTCGTGACCGTCACCGACCCAGCAGGGAACCCGGATCTCCAGTTCCGGGGCAATACCTACAACGTCGAAGGACAACACTCGACACCGATCGGCGAATCAGGCCGGCTGACCTACGGCATCAACTACCGCTACAACACTTTTTCCTGCAACTGTGTGTCCATGTATGGCGACGAACACCGTCTGGGATCGTACGTCCAAGGCGAGTGGGCAGTCTTTTCCTCGGTCAATGTCATCGGAGGACTCCGGTATGATCTCCACTCGCAAATTAATCCCACCTACAGCCCCCGCTTAGCCGTTGTCTATACGCCGATCCCAGGCCATACGCTCCGCGCGCAAGCCTCCGTCGGTTACCGGCCTCCGACGTTGTTCGAATCGCATCAAGATGCACGCATTACTCCCCTTGTCCCGAACCCGTTCTTTCCGGTTTCCAACCCCGTCCTGGGATCACGGAATCTCCAACCGGAAGAGATTCTCTCGTACGAACTCGGCTACCAAGGCTGGTTCTTTCGCCACCGTGTCCGAGTCAGGGCCGATCTCTTCTTCAATCGTACGTGGGACCTGATCGGCCAAGAATCGACTCCGACCGTGGTGCGAACGGTGAACAGCGGGAAAACAGGTGTCTACGGAGGCGAGGCGGGTGTGGAATTTCAGGCCACTTCCTGGTTGACCGGCTTCGCCAACTATTCAATCCAGGAAATCGAGAAAAACACCATTGGGCACGCCAGGCGAGGCGCCCCGCAATCCAAGGTCAATGCTGGCTTGCGCGGTGAATGGGGAAACGGCCTCAGCGGCGACCTGGTCCTGCACCATGTCGGCTCAGCACAGTATCCCATCGCCCAGTCATTCGACATCTTCGGGGTGTCTCCCGGTAACAGAGCGGACGCGTATACCCTGCTCAACCTCCGTGCGGGCTACCGCGTCTGGGAACAGGACACCTCGGCAGGATACCGACAGTCAGCTGAAATCGCCGTATCGGTGTTTAACGTTTCCGACGACCACCGGGAACATCCACTCGGCGATCTGATCAGCAGGCGCATCATGGCCTGGCTGACGCTCAGACTCTGATGGCCCCAACACGATGCTGGGCGGGCCTGACTCCGACCGAGTCGATCATGAAGACCAACCACGCGCTTCAAGATGGATACGCTTCGAGCTCATCGCCTGCGTTAAGACACTCCGATTGTGGTCGTTGGCTGACCACTCGTCCTGTCATGCGCACAATAGTCCGGCACGTCCTTCTGTGTCTCTCCTTCGTCCTAAGTCAGGCCATCGTGACAAGCCTGCTCCACGCTCACGAGGTTGTCATTCTGAAATCGGCCAATATCGTCCCCTACAATCAAGCGATTGCCGGCTTCAAGTCCTCTCTTCCTGCCGACACTATCTTCACCGAGTACGATCTCAAAGGCGACCTCCAAGCTGGACGGAACTATGCCGGGAAGATCCGCGCCTCCGGCGCCGATCTCGTGCTGGCGGTGGGATCCAAAGCGGCCATCGCGGCAAGGCTCGAAATCTTCGATATCCCTGTTATCTACAGCATGGTCCTGCATCCGGCCAAGTACGACCTGAAGGCCGCCAACATGGTCGGGGTTTCTGTCAAATCCTCCATCGGGCAGCAGCTCAACACGGTGCGCAGTCTGATGCCGAGCCTCAAGCGCATCGGGTACCTGTATGATCCGGACAAGACGGCGCCGCTATCGGCAGACGCCATCCACCAGGCACGACAGCTCGGCATCACATTCATCGACCGTCAAGTGCGAACCGCCGAACAGGTGCCGACCGCGTTGAGAGAGTTATTGTCTGAGGTCGAAGCGATCTGGCTTATCTCCGACAGTACGGTCTTGACCGACGAGTCCTTCACATTTCTCTTGCGTGCCGCGTTCGACCGACATGTGCCGGTTATCGGATTCGATCCAGAATTTTCACGTAGAGGCGCTTTAATCAGCTTCTGGATCGATTCGGCTGATATCGGCAGAGAAGCAGCCCATGTGGCACAGACGATCCTGGCCGGTTCAACGGCTCCTCCACCGAAACTGTTTCAGCCCAAGCAGCGCATGGCCTTGAATTTGGGAACGGCCGAATACCTGGGGATCGCCATCCCGTCTGCGGTACTAGGGCTGGTTGATGAGACGTACTGACGGGAGCCAAGATGGTTAACAGACACAAAACCCATCCTCCTTCCTCACCATTCATCGGCTTGCGGACGAAGTTCGTGTTGTTCATCAGCCTAGTTATTGTTGCCGTCTGCTCCGGCCTCAGTTGGTATTTCATCCAACAGCAATCCGATGCGATGACACGCGCCTTAGTCAGCTCGGGTAGTATCTTGGTGAAGAACTTGGCCCATAACAGTCGGTACGGCTTGGTTGCAAAGGATCTGGTCCTTCTCGACCAGCTCATTACCGGTGTCATGGAGGTGGACGAAAGCGTCTACGTCGTCTTTACCGGACCCGACGGAAAGCGCTTGGCTGCCAAGAGCAAACGCCACGTGTTTCCGAACCACACCAACGCCAAATTGCTGTTCGGGTCCGACGCACATGATGTGGCCATCACGCCGTTCACCGCAGCAGACGGAGGACGAGGCGAAACCCTCTACGATTTCGCTGTGCCGGTCCGTCAGGGAGATGAACAACATGCTCCCTTCTCGTTATTGGCGTTCGAATCTGAAGAATCGCAAGACAAGTCCTCTAGGGCCGAGAAACTGTCGGCCCGCGTCTACGGGGTTGTCCAAATCGGGTTGACTGGCGCAAAGATGCACGACGCGTTGAACCGAATGATCGGCAACGTCATCCTGATCACCATCGCGGTCATCTTGAGCGGCATCCTCGCCGCCGTGCTGCTGACCCGCCGAATTACCACACCGCTCAAAAACCTGGTCGTGGTCGCACGCCGCGTGGCAGGCGGAGATCTGACCGCCTCGGTCGAAACGATGACACGAGACGAAGTAGGACAACTGACGACGGTCTTCAGCCAGATGACTGTCTCGTTACAAGAACGAGACCTCGCGGTAAAACAAGCCTATCAAGAGCTCGAACAGCTCAATCGGACGCTCGAACAGCGGGTTCACCAGCGAACCAGCGAACTGCGGGCAGCGAATGAAAAACTACAAGAATTGGATCATCTCAAATCCCAGGTCGTGTCGATTGTGTCGCATGAACTGCGGACACCGATGACCTCCATCAAGGGGTATGTCGAAAACTTGCTCGACGGTCTGGCCGGCGCATTGACGCACAAGCAAACCTATTCTCTGGATCGTATTAAGCACAACGTTGAACGACTGACCCGTATGATCAACGAGCTGTTGGATCTCTCCAAGATCGAAGCAGGCCGACTGGAACTCACCCTGGCACCGGTTGCCTTGTCGGAGGTGACGGAAGAAGTCGTGGAGAGCTATCAGACCGCGGCGAGCCAGAAATCCATTGCCCTTCGAGCGATCTTCCCTCAGCCCCTGCCCATGGTCATGGGCGATGAGGACAAGCTCAGCCGGGTCCTGATCAATCTCATCCACAACGCCATCAAGTTTACACCGCCTGGGGGAGAAATCCTGGTCGGGGGTCGAGTGAGGGATGGGAGGGCTGTCGAAGTGAGTGTCATGGACAGCGGAACTGGCATTCCTGCTCACGACATCGAGAAGATCTTCGACAAATTCTATTGGAGTGAGTCAGCTCCCGTGGAAGCACGGGGGGCTGGGCTCGGTTTGGCAATTGCAAAAAGTTTGGTTGAGTTGCACGGCGGCACGATCCAGGTTGAGAGCACCATTGGCCAAGGCAGTCGGTTTTCATTTTCCGTCCCGATCACCCAGCCTTAGAAGTCCACTCGACAGGAATATCATCGGCCAAGCCGTGAACTGTCCCCCACCATGATTTCCGCACAGTCTCACGGGTGGTCATGGTACGTCTCCTTTGATAGTGGCAGGTGCTGAAGCTCCCCTGCTTTCCGCAGTCCTACAGTCCCATGGCATTCACATCCCCACTATGAACAACTGTTCCATGCCTGTGAATGTTCCTACATAGGCCATTCATCAGCAGCGGCCTGACCGCCTCCAGACTCAGGCACTGAACACAGGTTTCTACAGCTTGGAGCACTGACTGTGATAGCTCGATGAGATATGACCAATACCGGACTGCCCCAAGAATCTCATCGGCACGGTGATTCCTTAGGTGCCATCACAGAGGAAGAAGGACATCGGCTCGCAATAGTTTCCAGGGGGGGGCCATCTGACACAGACCATGGCTGTTCGTCCTTTATATTCCCTATTGGCTATGCTATGAACCGGAGAGTCGGCCCGGTTGATCAAGTGAGAATTTCGTGATGACTGCGCTCCAACCCTGGATCACCTGTCTGCAAAGCGGAATTCTCATCCGCCATCTTGAGACCCACTATCCGGCCCAAGCCTCGGCAATTGATTTCCAGCGGATCATGGAGTCCGCCGAATCACTTCAGGAAATCCGGGATGCCAAGGCCTTCCTGTCCGATCCGAGTAACTGGATCCCCCTCCCAGTCTTTCGAGAATTGATCAAGGCCTGTGAACTGGCCTCCGGCGAGAAGGACTTCACCTACCATGCGGCGGTGGCGTATTACGCGCACGCCAAAACCGGAACACCGACACTCCTGGAAACGATCGTCCTCCTGCTCAACGACGTCGAATCCGTCTTTCATCCGATCGGCAATTGGGCGTCCGCCTATACAAACTACCTGCAACTCCAAGCCTTTGCCTGCCCAGGTGAATCACAGACACTCCACATCCTATCCAGATATCTCCCTCCGGTGGATCCCGTATTCGGGAACTTGCGTCTTGTCCTGGGGAATTTTGAAGGCATTGCCAGGCTGGATCCGTCCGTCGACAGGGTCAACTGCGAAGAATTGTACTCCCAGCTCCGGTTGGAAACTCTGGTCAGTGAATTTGGCGACGCCTACGGCATCACGTCGAAAGGCGACCGGATCCACGTCATCCGCCGTTCAACCGGCGAGGTGGTCATCACCGGACGCACCATCCCGTTGGCCGAGATGGCCACTCCGATCAAGTCGGATCACCCGGCACTCGCGGAGCAGCCGGAAGAACAGATGATCGTCCGGCCGGATGACGACAGCACACTTCCCTTGTGGACGGTCCTCGAATCTCCGCGCAGCCACAAAACTCAGACAGGCGGAGAGCATACGGCCTGTACCGCAATCCAGATTGAACGCGGCGGAACGTTGACGCAGGGTTCACTCAGCACCACGGTGCAACCTGGTGCCATCTACAATGCTCCGTATACCCACTACCGACTCCATTGGGGCACGAAACTCTCTCATGCGAGCGAGCCGGCCGCCGTGGCACGCATCACATCGATCACGGATCGGCGAGCCTTCGCGGGTCTCCTCTTCAGCCATTTGAAAAATTTGCAGACCACCCACCGACATACGTTGACCATGCTGCTACGAAACGTCGAGCTGGCACAAGAGAACGTGGAACTACGGCAAGAACTCTCGGCTCAACAAGAAACCGGCGGTATCGTCGGGAAGAGCGGACTGCTACAAGAACTGTTGTCGCTGATTCACACCATCGCTCCATCCGACACCACAGTCTTGATTACGGGAGAAACCGGGACTGGTAAAGAATTAGCTGCACGGCTGATCCACCGGCTGAGCCGCAGGAAAGAACGGCGATTCGTGGCGGTCAACTGTGGAGCCTTGCCGGAGACGCTACTTGAGAGTGAGCTGTTTGGACACGAAAAAGGATCATTTACCGGAGCCGTGGCTCAGAAAAAAGGCAAGTTCGAACTGGCAGAAGGTGGCACGCTCTTCCTGGATGAAATCGGCGACATCTCCCCCGCGGTTCAGGTGAAGCTCTTGCGGGTACTCCAGGAACGGGAATACCAACGGGTCGGTGGGACGAGCGACCTGAAAGCGAACGTCCGGCTGATCGCCGCCACGAATCGGGACCTGACGGCGCTCATGGAACAGAATCAATTCCGATCGGATCTCTTCTACCGGCTGAATGTCATCCAGCTCTATATCCCGGCGTTGCGCGAACGAACGGAAGACATCCCGGAATTGGCGAATCACTTCGCCCGCTCGTTTGCCCGCAAGATGGAAAAGCCGATTGCAGGCTTGACCCCTGAGGCCTTGCAGCTCTGCCTTACCTACAAGTGGCCCGGCAATATCCGCGAACTGGAGAACGTGATGGAGCGCGCGGTCACGCTCACACCGGAGGGTAGAAAATGGATTACACCTGATCTGCTCCCGCCAGTCCTCCGCTCAACGGCACAACCGGCCCCGACACTCGACCTGGCCGAATTCGTTGATCGCATCGACTGGAACAGAATGCTCCAATCATTGGAAACCCGCGGCTCCCTCACCGGACTCTTGAATCATCTCGAATGGACAATTACCCGCCGCGCCGTCGCCGAATACGGCGGGAACAAAAGCCGCGCCGCCAAAGTCCTCGGCCGCACCTACCGCTGGCTGAGAAAACTTGAGTCAGAGATGACGAAATAAATTCCTCCAATTTGTATCGTTGAGATTCACCCTCGCCGCAACGGATACGTCCTACACGCTCACAGGTTCGAAGATAATGGGCCAGATTGAGGCCGCTGGCTCGGTCCTCCTCCTCAGCG
>FKKE01009806.1_pt1 | contig 14304 bp, 15 predicted proteins | sample 1106331 | NCBI WGS metagenome assembly FKKE01 (sample SAMEA3931202, study PRJEB13176) | freshwater metagenome | biome: Drinking water system; feature: drinking water; material: freshwater | place: China | collected 2013-02-06 | reverse complement strand
TCGACGCAGATGGAACCGCCGTGGTGACGAGAATCTTTATCGCAGCGCCCTATGATCGGCACGTCACCACCAACACGCGATTTTGGAACGCGAGCGGGATAGACGTCTCCGTTGATTCTGCCGGACTGAAGATGCACACGCAATCTCTGCTCTCGATCTTGGTCGGTGGAATAGCTTTTGAAGCCTCGCCGAACGCACCGGCCGCGCCGCAGGCCGCTGAGAACACGATTTTTGTGATCCACCCGGACCGAGACCTGGCGATGAAACGACCGGATCAGGGTGCGCTCCGATTCACGGTGTATTTTACAGAGTCTCTGCGAGGACTGGCTCTGGGCGCCCCGGTTGAGCTGCACGGCCTTCCAGTCGGCGAGGTGACTGGCATCGAGATGGACTACGATGCCAAAACCAGGACCTTTTATTTTCCTGTTGAGCTCGCACTCTACCCCGATCAATTGGCGCCCCATGTCCAACCCGCTGACATGGGGAAGGCACATGCGGAGGCTCCCACGAGACAGGAGATCGATGCACTCGTCGCTCATGGGCTACGGGCGCAGCTGACGACTGGCAGCCTCCTCACCGGACAGCTCCTTGTGACACTCGACTTTTTCCACGATGCGCCCAAAGCGTCGGTCAACTGGGAAACACTGCCTCCCGAACTGCCGACAATTCCGAGTAACCTCGCGAGCCTGCAGCACAGCCTGTCCCATTTTGCGCAGAAATTGGACAGGCTGCCGGTGGATGAGCTCATGGCGGATCTTCGCCGAATCCTCGGCTCGCTGCAGACGATGCTGCGGAGCACGGATGCGTTGGTGCAGCAGTTAGACAAACAGGTCGCGCCGAAGGCTGAGGAAGCATTTCAAGAATTGCGGCGCACGCTCCTCGCCGCAGAACATCTACTGGCGGCCGATGCACCTCTTCAACAGGATGCTCGTGACGCGTTGCGTCAGCTGGGACGGGCATCCCAATCACTTCACGAGCTGGCAGAATTTCTTGAACGCCACCCTGAATCCCTCATACGTGGCAGAACGGAGGAGAGGCCATGATCAACAGCCTATCCAGACTCGCCATTTTCGGACTCGCAGGTTTTGCGTTGACGACTGGCTGCACGCCGTCCGTCATGCTCAACCATTACACACTCAGCAGTCACGCCGTCCACGACCGTGGCGGCGCCCAACCAGAGGCGGTGACACGGTCAATCGGTCTGGGACCGCTGACGCTACCGGACATGGTCGATCGCCCGCAGCTCGTCTTGCGCACAAGCGCGCATCGTGTCGTCCTCACCGAGACGCATCGCTGGGCTGGACCGCTTAAAACAGAAATCGCGCGTGTCCTGGCCGATAACCTGGCGGCTCTGCTGGGCAGCCGATCGATCCCCTCCTACCCTCAGCGTGGCGCAGAGCGCGCCGATGTGCGCGTGTCGGTCGATATTCAACGGTTCGAGTCAATCCTTGGAAAGTCCGCAACGATCGATGCCATCTGGACAGTACAATGGACGGATGGGACTCAGCGCACCGATCGCGCACAGGTGCAAGAACCCGTGCCTGACGAGAGCTACGACGCGCTGGTCGCCGCTCATAGTCGTGCGTTACTGACCATCAGCCAGGACATTGCCTTGACCATTCGAGGAAATGACAAGGCCGCCCCCATTCGCTGAGTTCACGATACCGACACAATCGTAAAGGCCCAACGCTCGTAAGCATTTACCAAAGGAATACGCTATGAATACATTACAGTTTCTGGTGGATTATGGAGCGTGGGTACTCTTCGCCGTCGTCTTCTTTGAGCAAATAGGTTTTCCTATTCCTGCCATTCCTCTTTTAGTGACCGCAGGCGCGCTAGTCGGGTCGGGGAAAATGAGCGTCAGTGTTGCAGTGATCGTTCCCCTATTCGCAGCCATCCCTCCCGACCTCTTTTGGTATTATTTAGGTCGTACGAAGGGCGGCCGAGTATTGGGACTTCTCTGTAAGATCTCGCTTGAGCCTGACTCGTGTGTGCGAAGCTCGGAGAATGTGTTTCGACGACACGGGACAAGCACCTTGCTTCTCGCAAAATTTATCCCCGGGTTGAGCACCATCGCACCTCCATTGGCTGGCATCATCGGCATGGGGATCCTGCCTTTCATCTTCTATGACCTGGCCGGAACGTTTCTCTGGCTCATCGTGTCCGAGGGGATGGGTGCCCTTTTCAGTAATCAGCTGGAATCCATTTTGGTTATGTTCGGTCAAGCAGGAGGGTGGCTACTTGCAATCGTGCTCGCTGCCATCGCCATCTTTATCGGGTACAAGTTTTATCGGAGGCAACAGATATTGCGTGAGCACCGCATGGCCAAGATTTCTGCTGTCGAGTTAAAGAACCTGATGGATGACGGTCAGCAGGTGATTATTGTCGATGTGAGAAATCCTCTGTCGCGCGAGACGGATCCGGAAGCCATTCCTGGAGCCATACATCTGCTGTTCGAAGAAATTGATCATCGCCATGACGAACTGCCGAAAAGCAAAGAGATTGTTCTCTACTGCACGTGTCCAAATGACATCTCCAGTGCCCGCACGGCGTTGAAGCTAAAAAGACAGGGAGTTCAACGTGTCCGTCCCCTTGAAGGGGGGCTTGATGCGTGGCGAGAACGACAATTTCCGACTGAGCGGATAGATCACGGCATGGGCCTGCCAAATCTACCCTGATCAAGGATAAGAGATGACAGCCTATTCACTGGGACCAGCGTGCTTTAGTTCTTCAAACAGCTGCAATCCTCCTTTTGGTTTTGAGTGAAGTTGGCTCTCTCACAGAACCGTGGAGAGCCAACAGACACGGTAAAAGGAGGAGGGGAGGTGAAGGCCGTAACTGGCATACACCGGTAAGCCCTCTCGCGCCAGGTTGGCGGGCGATGAGCGGAGGAATGACAGCGGGTTTCAAGACGCCTTTGATGGCGGCGGGCCGCTGGCGTGATCGACGTAGCCCGCAGGTGATAGCCGGTCGGCCTCACCGGATGGCGTCACAAAAAATTGGTCGGTGAACCCAGCGACTAGACAAAGGCGAGTGATCGGGGGAAGCACCACAAGCTGTAGTGCTCCACATAGCTGACCCAAAACCCGAAAAGTAGACCAAGAGAAGCTTGAGGAACGAGGCCAACGCGTGGTCTTCTACCCCCACAAGGAGGACCGGACGATGGCACGACGACGCGGGCATACAGAGGAACAGATCCTGGCAGCATTACGACAGGCCGAGGCCGGCACGACGGTCATGAACATCTGTCGCGAGGTTGGCATCAGTGAGCAGACGTTCTACACCTGGAAGCGGAAATACGCCGGGCTCGGCCTGAGTGAACTCCGCGAGCTGCGACAGCTGCGGGAAGAAAACACGAAACTGAAACGGCTGGTCGCAGACCTCTCGCTCGATCGGCATATGCTGCAGGAGATCGTGCGAAAAAAGCTCTAAGGCCTCGGGACCGGCGGGCGTTGGCCCGCTGGGCGCAGGTGACCTATCAGGTCAGCGAGCGCCGGGTCTCGAGGCTGTTACCCATGGCGCGGGCCTCATTGCGGTATCAGGGGCATCGTGATCCGCAGGAGGCCTTGCGGATGCGGTTGCGCGAGGCGGCGGCGAGCCGAGTGCGATTCGGCTATCGACGACTCACGGTGTTGTTGCGACGGGACGGGTGGCACGTGAAAGCGAAACGGGTCTATCGATTGTACACGGAAGAAGGCCTGACGGTGCGCACGAAACACCGCACAAAGGCCGCCGTTCGAGCCCGTGTGCCGCAACCAGGGGCCACGGCCCCCAACCAGCGGTGGAGCATGGATTTTATGAGCGAGCGCCTGGCGGATGGCCGCTGGTTTCGGATCCTGACCGTCGTCGATCAATTCACCCGGGAATGCCTCTGCCTGCTGGCTGATCAGTCGCTGACGGGTGAAAAGGTGGCGCAGGCGTTGGAACCAGTAGTGGCCCAGCGGGGTGCTCCGCGGGCCATCACTGTCGATAACGGCAGTGAATTTGCCAGCCGCGTCATGGATGGCTGGGCCTATCGTCACGGGATTCAGCTCGACTTCATTCGACCGGGCAAGCCGGTTGAGAATGGCTTCATCGAGAGTTTCAATGGCCGGCTCCGGGATGAATGTTTAAACGTGGAAGTCTTCTTCACGCTTGAGGATGTCCGCGAGAAGTTGGCGCGCTGGCGAGAGGATTATAACCAGCAACGGCCCCACAGCTCGCTGCAGGACGAGACCCCAGCTGCCTTCGCGGCAGATTGGTCAGCACGAACCCGGAGACGTCCTGTCTCACCCAAATTACTGGAGACACTCACGTGAGCTATGTTAGGTTCGCATCGCCGCATCAGCGGCGCAAACCGATCACGCGCAGGCCAAATCCTCAGGTCTCGCTCGGTCTAGATTCGCGGGGCGGGTCATAGCACAGATGAGCTTCTAAGCCAATGGTCTAGTTTTCGGGGGGAAGGTCAATTCCGGACGTAAGGTCGAATTGGTACTGCATTTTCTTAATGCCGTAGCAATTTTCGAGTTCAATCTTCAGGTGTTTCATAAGTAAGGCCTTAATATCTCGTCGAAGTATTGTTGTATAGCAGTCGAAGAATCGTGAGCATCTGGTTGCCAGATCGCGGGTGATGACCGCCGATCAGAGGTTTTTGGTACACCCAGAAGTGCTAGGCCACAGGAAGGGCGTAGATCGTAAGAATCTGATCTATGATCTTCTATTTTTGCTTTTGATAAAAGCCAAAATAGGAAAACTTTATAAAACAAGGCTTTACATTCATTTCAGCCTATGCTATTTTTGCTTTTATGAGCAGGAAGCAAAAAGCCAAAATTGAGGAAGGCCCGTGGAACAAGGATAAAGCTGTCGGCCAGATGGCTCCGTTCACGCCCGAGCAAGCCGGTGTGATCCGCTCCCTGCTCACCGCTGAAAAGAAAATCCGTGACCTGGCCCTGTTCAACACGGCGCTCGATACCATGCTGCGCGCTTCCGATCTTCTTCCATTACGTATGCTCGATATCACCGATCACAACGGCGATGTCGTCCATGAATTCACGATCCGCCAGCAAAAAACCGGACGCAGCCATCTGGTTGCTCTGTCTCCGCACACACGGGATTCGATTGGCGACTGGATGATCGCTTCAGGCAAAGGTCCGGAAGATTTCCTGTGGACCAGTATCGGCAATCGCAAAACGGGTCGTCACCTGACACGCGAACAATATGCAAACCTTGTGAAGAGATGGTCATCCCTCGCCCGACTGGATCCGAAGCGGCACAGCACGCACTCCATGCGCCGCTCGAAGTCGGCAGCGATCTATGACGCCACACAGAATCTCGCCGCCTGCCAGCACCTGCTCGGGCACAAGAGCATCGGCAGCACGGCGCACTACCTGGGAGTTGATCAGCGCGCAGCGCTTGATCTGGCCAAGAGAATTAAAATCTGAAAGGAGAACACTATGGTGAACGAGACGTTTCGTATCAGGTTTGAGGCCAAGAACCCGGAGAAAGGCCATCTGCGGGCTTACAGGATCGATGCGGGGCCCGATCTGTTTGGCCGGTGGTGCACGAGGTGACTTATGGACAGATCGGCCGTCGCGGGCGATCTGTCACCTACTCCGCTGCGGATGATGCGGCAGCGGCCGCCCTTATCCGGCATTGTTTGCACCGCAGGGCCAGCGCGCCCAAGCGTATTGCCATGGGATACCTCCTTGTCTCGCGTATCGCGGTGAACATACTCGGTACAATACTCCCCCCCCTGGCGGCGCACGCGCAGAACAACTACATATTTCTCCAGCATTTCTATCGATCGGACATCTTAAACGAGCACAAGAACGCAAAATCCCAAGACATACACGGATAAAGATCGGGAAGTGGAAGAATGCCCGCTTATCCTCATCCAGAAATTGATCCAAGAACATTGCCGTCAAACTCATTAGCGCCGCTTTCGAGCCCACAGCTTCTACAAAGACGCGAGCCGTTCCTAAACAAACTCCTGAAACATCACAAGGCTATTCTCCGCAACCGGAGCGCGTTGGCGATCACTGACACGGAACTGAACGTCATGGCGGCACTCGCGATCATGGGGCTCAAAAGGACCCCAACGAACGGATAGAGGACCCCAGCGGCAATAGGCACACCCAGCGTGTTGTAGACGAAGGCGAAGAACAAATTCTGCCGGATGTTGCGCATCGTCCCGTGGCTCAACCGACGCGCCCGCACGATGGCTCGGAGATCTCCCTTGACCAACGTCACGCCCGCGCTTTCCATCGCGACGTCCGTTCCCGTCCCCATGGCAATCCCTACCTGCGCCTGCGCCAAGGCCGGGGCATCGTTGATGCCGTCACCGGCCATCGCAACCACATGACCATCGGCTTGGAGCTGTTTGACGACTGCTGTTTTTTGCTCCGGAAGCACCTCAGCCTGTACCTCATCAATACGAAGTCGTCGCGCTACCGCCTGCGCGGTGGTCTTGCTGTCGCCGGTCAACATCACGATCCGCAGCCCTTCACGATGCAACAAATCGATGGCCTCCGGCGTAGTGGACTTGACCGGATCAGCCACACCCAGCAACCCCGCAGGCTTGCCGTCGATTGCCGCGAACATGACGGTCTGGCCGTCCTGCCTCAGCGGCTCAGCCTGGAATAATAACGACGCAGTCTCGACGTTTAATTCGTTGAGAAACGGCACAGTGCCTACAACTACGACATGGCCCTCGACCGTCCCAGTCACTCCCTTCCCTGTGAGAGAACGAAAGCTCTGCGTCTTGGCCGGAACGATCCCCCGATCCCGAGCGCCGGACACAATGGCCGCCGCCAGCGGATGTTCGCTGTTCTGCTCGAGGCCCGATGCAAGCCGAAGCAATTCATTCTCCGTTACGTTTGGAAAAGGAGCGACTGTCATCAGGTGCGGTTTGCCTTCCGTGAGCGTACCCGTCTTATCGACGACCAGGACATCGACCTTCGCCAACGTCTCCAATGCTTCGGCATTGCGGATCAGCACGCCTGCTGTTGCGCCGCGCCCTGTCCCGACCATGATCGACATGGGTGTCGCGAGTCCCAAGGCACAGGGACAGGCAATGATCAACACCGCGACGGCGTTGAGCAAGGCATAGGCCATCCGAGGTTCAGGGCCATAGAATGCCCAGATCACGAAGGTGAGAGCAGCGACCAAGATGACGATCGGCACGAAATAGGCGGAAACGACATCGGCCAATCGTTGAATCGGAGCCCGCGTGCGCTGAGCCTCACTGACCATACGGACGATTTGCGCCAGCAGCGTTTCTCGACCAATTCGCTCCGCGCGCATCACAAAACTGCCTGTCCCGTTGACGGTCGCCCCCACCACTTTCTGGCCCGGCTGCTTCTCCACCGGAATCGACTCGCCGGTAACCATCGATTCATCGACAGCGCTCGCACCTTCCAGCACCACGCCATCGACCGGAATCTTTTCACCAGGTCGGACACGCAACTGGTCACCGACCTGGACCTGTTCCAAGGGGATATCTTCTTCGCGAGCATCACCGCGAATGATACGGGCCGTTTTCGGCGCGAGCCCCAACAGAGACTTCAGGGCACTGCTGGTTTGGCTACGCGCCCGCAGTTCCAATACCTGCCCCAACAAGACCAGAGCCACGATGGCGACGGCCGGCTCAAAGTAGACAGCGAGATCGCCACCGTGCACACGGAAGGAGGCCGGGAACAACTCCGGGACAAGCGTGGCCGCAACACTGTACAGGTAGGCCGCACCGGTCCCGAGACCGATCAGGGTAAACATGTTGAGATGGCGGTTGACGAGTGACACCCAGGCCCGTTCAAACAAGGGCCAGCCGGCCCAGAGGACGACCGGGGTCGCCAGGACGAACTGAAACCAGACCAAGGCTCGTCCTGAGAAAAGTTGTTGCAACGGTCGGCCCGGCATCATCTCGGAAATCATCAGCGCGAGAATGGGAGCGCCAAGAATGACGCTCTGCCAGAATCGCCGGGTCATGTCGACGAGTTCAGGATTAACTTCCTCCGCCGTCACCGTGCGGGGCTCCAATGCCATCCCACAAATTGAGCAGTTGCCTGGGTTAGCCTGCACGATTTCCGGATGCATAGGGCAGGTGTATTCGGTGCGAGTGCTGGCAGCCGTCACATCAGCCGGCTCCAATGCCATCCCGCACTTCGGGCAAGCCCCGGGCTTGGTTTCTAGAACTTCGGGGTCCATCGGACAGACATACTTGACGCTGCCGCTGGCTGGAACGGACACCGCCTTCGGGATGCGCTGCTTAGGTGGAGCCACATAGTACTCAGGATCGGCACTAAACTTTTCGAGACACCGAGTGGCACAGAAGTAATACTTCTTCCCTCGATATTCGTATGAACCAGCTGCCGTGGCGGGTTGCACCGTCATGCCGCACACAGGGTCGATTTCGCCATTTTCCGGCGCTGGCTGAGCCGACATCATTATCGGCATCGACTTTTTCTTCCCCGGTGTAACGAGACCGGCCGGCGCCGCCTTCAAGAACTGTTCTGGATCGGCTTTGAATGTGTCGAGACAGGATACCGCGCAGAAGTAGTAGATCTTGTCTTGGTAGTCGTGGCGCCCCGCAGCGGTGGTTGGGTCCACCGTCATCCCGCATACCGGGTCGATGGCCAGGTCGGCCGGGGGAGTGGGCTGGACCATTAGAATGGGTTTCATCGCACCCTCCTTATCCTATTTGCGTTCACTGTACCGTAGAACGATCACTGCAAACTTCCATCTTGTCTGCTTTGAACTGGGATCGTAGTCTGCTCTCCCCCGGCATAGTGCCCCGTCTCTCGCTCCATTACTTTCTTTGATCACCAACCGGTTTATCGGCCGTAGTTCCGGTCATGGGCATGCCACTATCCTTCTTCTCCTTCATGCTCATGTCGTTCATCGGCATCAGGCAAATGCATCCAGAGACTAAGGTTGCAGTCATCAACACGAAAAACGGTTGCAATAGAGATCTCATGGAACAGTCCTCCTTTCAATGATGCTCTCAGCAAGCTCCGCTCGCTGGGCTGTCCTTGAACCATGGTCCACAATAGGCTGCTCAAGAAGCCGAAGGTCCCAACCTAACGCGTGTCAGCGATTCCTCTCGTGCTTCTGCTCGGTGATCTCCCGATAAGCTTGGGCCATGCTTTCAGCCTCCTCGGCGGCTTTGCTGTAGAGCTCGATGAAGCGTTGACAGTGCGCGATCAACTCTGCTTTGGACTCTTTCGGAGCGGGTTGATATGAACGTGCCGCGTACATATCCTGCATCAGGCGCATCTCCTCTACCTTCCATCGCAGACCAGCCGCCTCCTTTGCATACCAGGCTGCCAGGGCGGCGTGGTCACCCTTGGCAAGAAGGTCTCGAGGAGGACTCCCGATGACCGCGCATGCCACGAGCCCGAACATGACCAGGACCGGCATGAGGGACTTTGGCAACTTCCACCAGGCTCTCATGGTTCACCACCTCCTAAGCTAGAGTGCTCGTAGTCATGATCTCTTGGGCGTCCGTAATCACGGTCCCTCTTTCCCTCTCACATCCACCGGGGGGGATCCGCGTGGGTATGGGACCCATCACCGACTCGTCATCTCTCGATCTCACTTGAGTGTCGCTCCAGGTAAGCTGTAATGTCCCTCGCCTCCTGAACTGTGATCTCCCTGCGTCCCATATTCTTCATGTTCTGTCGCATCCGCTCGACCACCGCAGTCCACTCTGAGGCTATGTGTTGTTTCGGATCAGGCAGGGCATGGCATTGTGCACAGATTTGCTGAAAGAGGGCGGCCCCTGGTGAATCCGGTGCAGGAACTGCCCCTGACACCAACGCTTGCATAGCGTCATCATCCGTTCTCGACTCAACATCCGGCCGGCTATGCGTGGCCAGTCTTCCGCCGTATGCATCCGCGGGCTAGGGAGATTGTGATATTGGGAGCAGTACCTACTCAGCAATTTCGCCCCTCGGCTTTCTGGGTCCGGAAGGTCTTGGGGTGTGATGCCGAGCGGCAACATCCCGCCCATCATCTGCTGCACCATTTCCTTCATGTGGCCCTGGCCGTTCTTCTCGTCCATGCCCATCATCCCCATCATGGGCATCATGCAGGACGAGAGAGAACCGGCAACAAATAAGCCTGCGCCACCAAAGACTAAAACCATTGTCATGTATACTCGGCTGCGGTTCTCAGTCATGGTGCCTCCCAAGACATCATCGGCACGACGAGGCCGATGCACCGCGCTTCATCGAGGTACAGATATGGAGATGTCTTCCTGAACTTCCCGCGCTAAGTTGGCACTCGCCAGTAGCGGTTGGTCCGCCGCCGGCCTAAGCCAGCCACGCCAGAGCATATAGAGGACCGGTATCACCACCAGCGTTAAGAGCGTGGAGGACACCATCCCGCCGATCATCGGCGCGGCAATCCGTTTCATGACATCGGCGCCGGTACCGGTAGTCCACATGATAGGGAGCAACCCGCCCATGATCGCCGCCACCGTCATCATCTTAGGCCGCACGCGCTGAACCGCCCCCTCCATGATCGCGTCACGGAGGTCCTGTGCCGTCGTCATGCGACTTTCGCGCACGCGCCGCTCATACACTTCATCGAGATAGACCAGCATGACCACGCCCGTCTCCGCCGCGACTCCTGCCAAGGCAATGATCCCCACCCAGACCGCTACGCTGAGGTTGTAGCCGAGGTAATGGAGATACCAAATGGCTCCGATCGCGGCGAAGGGGACGGACAAGAGGACGATCAGGGATTTTGCGAGCGAGCGGAAATTAAGATACAGGAGCAACAGAATCACGGCCAAGGTCACAGGAACCACCAGCTTCAGCCGCTCCTCCGCCCGAACCAGATGTTCGTATTGCCCGGTCCAGATCAGCCGGTACCCCGACGGGAGCGTCACAAGTTCGTGGACTGCTCGTTGGGCGTCTTGCACATAGCCGCGCAAGTCGCGGCCGCTGACCGACACCGACACCAGGCCAGCGAGCGATCCCGCCTCATCTGCGATCGACGGAGGCCCCTGCGTGATCACCATCTCCGCAATCTGGCCAAGAGGAATCTGTGCGCCGGTCGGTGTGGGAATCAGCACCCGTTTGAGTCGGTCTGGATCGTCGCGCAACTCGCGCTTGTAGCGCACGTTGACCGGATACCGTTCCCGTCCCTCCACCGTGGTTGTCACGGTTTCTCCTCCGATGGCCGAGGTGATCACCGCCTGCACGTCTCCCACCGTCAGACCATAACGGGCCGCTTCACGCCGGTTCACGATCACATCCAAGTAATAGCCCTCATTGAGCCGTTCGGCGAAGGCGCTCTTGGTGCCGGGCACGGTCGCCAAGGCTTGTTCGATCTCGATACCGATCCGCTCGATCGTCTTCAAATCCGGTCCCAGCACCTTGATCCCGACCGGACTTCGGACACCCGTCGTGATCATCTCCGTGCGAGTCTGGATCGGCATCCACCAAATGTTCGGAAATCCAGGGATGCGGAGTTTGGCATCCATCTCATCCAACAACTTGTCCCAGGTCATGCCTGGTCGCCATTGCGCCTCCGGTTTCAGCGTCACGGTGATCTCCGCCATGCCCACGAAAGCTGGATCGGTGGCGGTCGGAGCCTTCCCCATTTTGCCGAATACCCGTTCCACTTCCGGGAAGGTCGTGAGTAACTGATCCTGAACCTGCAAGACCTTCGTCGCTTCTGGGATCGACAGGCCTGGGACGGTGGTCGGCATGTAGAGGATGGTCCCCTCGTTCAGCGGCGGCATGAACTCCGCGCCGAGTCGCAGGAATGCCGGCACCGTAAGTCCGAACGTCACCACTGCTATTCCGAGTGTGAGCCATCGAACGCGCAACGCACCAGAGAGGATGGGTCGATAGAGGGTGATCAGCAGCCGGTTCAAGGGGTTGTCGGTTTCCGCCCGGATGTGGCCCCGAATCAGAACAACCATGAGCACGGGCGCCAATGTCACCGAAAGCGCGGTGGCAAAGAGCATCGAAAAGGTCTTGGTATAGGCCAGGGGCGTGAACAGTCGCCCTTCCTGGGATTCCAGCGCAAAGATCGGCAAGAACGACACGGCGATCACCAGCAGTGAAAAGAACAGGGGGCGGCCGACTTCTTTGGCTGCCGCAATGATGGTCTCGACCCGATCTGCCTGTGGCGACTGTTCCAACCGCTTATGCGCGTTTTCCACCATCACAATCGCGGCATCGACCATGGCTCCGATGGCGATGGCGATCCCGCCCAGTGACATGATGTTGGACGTAATCTTCAAGTAGGCCATCGGAATGAAGGCGAGCAGCACCGCCACTGGGAGAATGAAGATGGCCACAAGGGCGCTTCGAACATGAAACAGAAAGACCAGTGCGATCAGGCTGACAATCAGACTCTCCTCCAGAAGTTTCTCGCGCAGGACGGCAATCGCGCGATGAATGAGATCGGACCGATCATAGGTGGGAACGATGTGGACCCCTTGGGGCAGGGTCGGCGTGATCTCTGCCAGCCTGGCTTTCACCCGCTCGATCACGGCGAGCGCGTTTTCACCAGCCCGCATGATCACGATCCCACCGACCGTCTGGCCCTTGCCGTCCAATTCGGCGATGCCCCGCCGCTGATCCGGTCCGAGCTGGACATGCCCGATGTCTCGCACCAGGATCGGCGTGCCCCGTCCATCTGTGCCGACCGGAATCAGCTCAATCTCGTCAACCGATCGCAGATAGCCTCGCCCTCGAATCACGTATTCAGTGCCGGCCATCTCCAACACCCGGCCACTGACCTCCGCATTGCTGTTGCGGACGGCTTCGATGACCGTTTGAATCGGCATCCGATAAGCCGCTAGTACGTTGGGGTCCACTTCAATTTGGTACTGTTTGACGAATCCACCGATCGATGAGACTTCCGCTACACCAGGCACACTCGCCAGTTGATAGCGTAGATACCAATCCTGAAGGCTCCTGAGCTGTGCGAGGTCGTGCGTTCCCGACTCGTCTACCAACGCATACTGAAAAACCCACCCCACACCGGTCGCATCCGGCCCCAATGTCGGCGTCACGCCTGCCGGCAACTTGCCGGTGAGCTTCTGAAGATATTCCAGCACACGACTTCTGGCCCAGTAGAGATCGGTCCGGTCTTCAAAAATCACATAGACGTAGGAGACCCCGTATTCCGAGACTCCTCGGACCCGTTTAACTTTAGGTCCAGCGAGCAGAGAGGTCACGACCGGGTAGGTGATTTGATCCTCAATAAGCGTGGGACTGCGCCCCTGCCACTCGGTGTAGACGATCACCTGAACATCCGAAAGATCGGGAATGGCATCCAGAGGAACGTCAAGCACGGCCCAGCCACCCCAGACGGTCAATAAGAGCACACACAAAATCACCAGCACCGGATTCCTAGCACTCACTTCGATTAGTCGCGCGATCATATTGCCCCGCCTTCCAACCGCACGGCGCACCGCAACGCCAGATTTTCCAAACTACATGCCTTTCCCTGCGACCATGAATTGAAACTTTTCAATAACAGGTGATTGGCTTGGGATGGTCACGTTAACGGTCACAACCCAAGTACCGCCCATACCGAACATCACTTTGCCTTCATAGAGTCCGCCCTTGGTATGTCGGGCTGTTACCTTTGAATCGGTCATGCCTGGCATCGGCATCGTATAGACGAACAGGACTTGCGCATTGGTCACTGGCTTGCCAGCTTGATCCATCACCTTGAGCCTGAGGAGAACCTCGCCCGCCTTGGGCTGTTCCGGTGCCGTTGTGAGAGAAAGAGTAAATCCGTTTACCTGGCGGGTCTCAGCGCCTTCTTTCTTACTGCCCATCTGCATGCCTGGCATATTTCCCATGCCCTTCATGCCTTGCATTCCTTCCATCCCCTCCATTCCCTTCATGTCCCCCATCTGCATCCCCTGCATACCTTTCATGCCTTCCATCCCTTTCATATCCCCCATCGGCATGCCTTTCATGTCGCCCATCCCCTCCATCCCTTCCATTTTGGCTTCATAGGCGCCGCGCATCTGCCAATCGCCCATGCCGATCCGCCCCATCATGGCCTGCATGCTCGAGGCCGAGGTCAACTTGCTTTCCGCGTCCAACAAGAAATTGGCCGAGGTCACAATCTGATCTCCTTCTTTGAGTCCTTCCATCACTTCCACGGTATCCTGACTCCGGCGCCCCAACTTGACCGAAGCAGGCTCATACCGACCTTGCCCGCGATCCATGAATACGAGTTGACGAAGCCCGGTGTTCAGTACGGCTTCCTTTGGTACGACTAAAGTCCTGACCGCATTCGTCTGCAAGATTACGTTCCCGTACATCCCCGGCTTCAGCTTCAGTTCAGGAT
>FKKE01001689.1_pt4 | contig 14305 bp, 11 predicted proteins | sample 1106331 | NCBI WGS metagenome assembly FKKE01 (sample SAMEA3931202, study PRJEB13176) | freshwater metagenome | biome: Drinking water system; feature: drinking water; material: freshwater | place: China | collected 2013-02-06 | reverse complement strand
CTGCGTGCCGAGGAGCTCTGCGTCCTCGCTCCTGCGCGCGAGGCGGGGTTCTGGCGGGCGTTCGTCGTCGCGCGCGGGTGCGTCACGCAGCGCACGATCCCTCGCGGTCCCGCCGGTCGCCTGGAGGTCGAGTCGGTGCTTGCGACGACCGCCGCCGCACCGTCCTTCGCCCAGGAGGACGCCGCCGAGCTCCTGGCCGTCGCGGCCGTTCTCCGCAAGCCGCCGCCCGAGGTGCGAGTCGTTCGCCTCGACCGTGCGGAGATCCAGGCGGCGTAGAGCTGTGGTGCCCCGCCCCTACGATGCAGGGGATGAACTTCGCGGATCGTCTCGCCGAGGCCGTCACCCGCAAGCGCACGCAGCTCGTCGTCGGCCTCGATCCGCGACTCGACCTCCTGCCGATGGAGCTTCGCGGCGAGGCCGTTCTCGGCCGCGCTGCCGCGTCGTCCGCCGTGGCGCGGTTCTGCAAGGGGATCGTGGACGCGGTCGGGCCGTACGTCGTCGCCGTCAAGCCGCAGTCCGCGTTCTTCGAGGCGCTCGGCTCCGACGGGTTCCATGCGCTCGAGGAGGTGTGCGACTACGCACGCGCGGCCGGGCTCCTCGTCCTCGTCGATGCGAAGCGCGGCGACATCGGCTCGACTGCGCGCGCCTACTCCGAGGCGTTCCTCGAGCCGCGCGAGGACAGGCCGCCGCTCGCGGACGCGATGACCGCGAGCCCGTACCTCGGCCTCGACTCCGTCGAGCCGTTCCTCGCGGCCTGCCGGCGTCACGACGCGGGTGTGTTCTTTCTCGTACGCACGTCGAACGCCGGGGCGGCGGACGTGCAGGACCTCGCGCTCTCGGACGGGAGGCCGCTCTGGAATCACGTCGCGCAGCTCGTGCGCGAGTGGGGCGAGCCGCTGATCGGCGCCGAGGGGATGTCGAGCGTCGGCGCCGTCGTCGGGGCGACCCATCCGCGTGCGGTGTCCGAAGCCCGTCGCCTGCTCCCGCAGACGCCGATGCTGCTCCCCGGCGTCGGCGCGCAGGGTGCGACTCCGGCGGATGTCGCACGGGCTTTCACTGCCGGGCCGGCGAGCGCGCTCGTCACGGCGTCCCGGTCGGTGATCTTCGCCTATCGCGAGTCGGAGGCGGACTGGCGCACGGCGGCAGGGGCGGAGGCGCAGGGGCTCGCGGCACAGGTGTGGGCTGCCGCGGGGTGGTAGCTCTACCACTACGATTCCGCGGCTGATGCGCAGAGCGCTGCTCGCCGCCGTCGCAGTTCTCGCAGCTCTCGTCTCGCCGATCCATGCGTCGGGCGCAGAGCCGAGGATCGACGCTGCCGCCTGGTATCTCGTCGGCGACGACGGGGCCGTCCTCGCGCGGAACGACGCCGGTGAGTCGCGCGCGGTGGCGAGCATCACGAAGCTGATGACGGCCGTCATCGCGCTCGAGCAGGCGAATCTCGCCGATGTGGTGCGGGTCCGTCCCCGCGCGCCGCGCGCCGGCGAGTCGTCCGCCTCGCTTCGGGCCGGCGAGCAGCTCACGGTGGCCGAGCTCGTGCGCGCCCTCATCGTCCCGAGCGGGAACGACGCCGCCGATGCACTGGCGCTACACATCGGCCGGGGATCTGCCGATCGTTTCGTCGAGCTGATGAACGCCAAAGCCGCGGAGCTCGGCCTCGCCGACACGAACTTCGAGAACCCGCATGGGCTCGACCAGCCGGGCCATGTCTCGAGCGCGCGCGACGCGACCACGCTCGTTCGCTACGCGCTCGGCATCCCGTTCCTGCGTGACGCCCTGTCGCGGCAGACCGCTTCCCTCCCGGGCGGCCGGACGCTCGTGACGACGAACGACCTGCTCGCGAGCTGGCCGCCGCTGGTCGGCGGCAAGACCGGGCACACGCTCGCAGCGGGCTGGTCGCAGGCGGCGGCGGCGCAGAAGGGCGGGGTCACCGTCTACGGGACCGTGCTCGGCAGCGACACGCGTTCGACGCGCAACGAGGCGCTCCGGGAGCTCCTCTCGTACGGCCTCGCGCAGTACCGCCCCGTGCAGGTCGTCGACCACGGGCGGGTGTATGCGACGGCCGTGACCGGGTACGACCAGCCCGACGTGGAGCTCGTCGCCCCTCGCAGCCTCGTCCGCACCCTCAGGCGCGGTACGCCGCTCGTCGAGCGCGTGGTCGCGCCGACGTCGGTGGTCCTACCCGTCGCCGAAGGGCAGGAGCTGGGCCGCGTGGAGGTGTACGACGGCGACCGGCTCGTCGCGTCGTCGAAGCTCGTCGCCGCCGAGGCGGTCGCCGACGCCGGGCTGCTCGCGAAGGCGAAGTGGTACGCCACGCAGACCGCGAGGAACCTCTGGGGGATCGTGACGTGATCGTCACCGTCACGACGAACGCCGCCCTCGATCGTACGCTCACGGTGCCGGTATTCCAGATCGGCTTCCGGCATCGCTCGAGCGAGGTCCTCACCCTCGCCGGCGGGAAGGGCATCAACGTCGCGCGCGCGCTGAAGATCCTCGAGGTGCCGGTCGTGGCGACCGGGCTCGCCGGCGGGCGAACCGGCACGCGTCTCGTCGAGGAGCTGACGTCGGAGTCGATCCTCAACGACTTCGTCCGCATCGCCGCCGAGTCGCGCACGTCGACGGCCGTCGTCGATCCGACCGCGGGCACGCACACCGAGATCCTCGAGTGGGGCCCCGAGGTCACCGCGGGCGAGCTCGAGACGCTCACCGAGAAGCTCCACTACCTCTCGCGCGGCGCCGACTTCGTCGTCCTCTCGGGATCGCTCCCGCGCAAGGTGGACACGACGTTCTACGCCGACCTCGTCCGCGACCTCTCGCGCCGCGACGTCCGCGTGGTGCTCGACTCGGAGGGCGAGCCCCTGCGGTTCGGCGTCGAGGCCGGCCCGTTCCTCGTCTCGCCGAACCAGCGCGAGGCCGAGCAGCTCGTCGGGCAGGAGCTCGAGGACGACGACGACTTCCTCATGGCGCTCGACGCGATCGCCGAGATGGGCGCGCGCAACGTGCTCATCACGCTCGAGAACGGCTGCTTCGCGCTGCTGCGCTTCGGGCGGAAGACGCGCCGGATTCGTGCTTTTGCGCCGCACGTCGACCCGGTGTCGGGAGTTGGCTCGGGCGACGTCCTGCTCGCGCAGTTCCTGGCCGCGATCGGCGACGAGCGCTCGCTGGAGGACTCGATCCGCGCGGCCGTCGCCGCGGGCGCGGCCTCGGTGCGCGAGGTCGGCGCCGGCCGCTTCGATCCCGCGTTCGCCGCCACTCTGGCGGCGGACATCGAGCTTGCCGAGCTCCAGCCGGTTCGCTCCTGAGCCGCCCACCGGCCTTGTTGCCGCCGATCTGACCAACTAGACTAGGTCAACCGTGCGCATGGTCAACATCTACGACGCGAAGACGCAGCTCTCGCGCCTGCTCGAGAGTGTCGAGCATGGCGAAGAGATCGTCATCGCACGCGCTGGACGGCCCGTCGCGCGGCTCGTCCCCATGGCCCCACGCCGGCAGCGGGTGCCCGGCGCCTGGGCTGGACAGTGGGAGCTGGCGGACGATTGGGACAGCCCCGAGCTGAACGACGCGCTCGCCGACGGCTTTGACGGCGTATGAGGCTGCTCCTCGACACGCACGCGCTGATCTGGTTCACGGGCCAGCCCGAGTTGCTGCGACCCGAGGCGCGTGATGCGATCGTCGATGCCGGCACGGTCGCCGTGAGCGCGGCGTCCATCTGGGAGATCTCGACCAAGGCCGCGCTCGGGAAGATCGCATCACCGGTGGAGGACCTCGTCGGCGAGCTCCGGGACTGGAGCTTCGAGCTCCTCGCGATCAGCGCACGTCACGCCTGGGCGGTCGGCTCACTCCCCCCTCACCATCGCGACCCGTTCGACCGGATGCTCGTCACCCAGGCGCAGCTCGAGGGCCTCACGATCGTCTCCCGCGACCCGCAGATCGCGCGCTACCAGGTCGCCGTACTCGAAGCGTGAACCGCGTGCGTTCGTAGACTCCGCGCGTGCCCGCCTGCCCGAGCTGCGGGGTCGAGAACCCTCCCGAGGCGCGCTTCTGCATGTCTTGCGCCGCCCCGCTCGCAGTCGCCGAGCCATCCCGAGAGCAACGCAAGGTCGTCACGGTCCTCTTCTGCGACCTCGTCGGGTCGACCGCGCTCGGCGAGTCGACGGATCCGGAGGCGCTGCGGGCGCGGATGCGGCGGTACTTTGAGGATCTTCGCGTCATCCTCGAGCGGCACGGCGGGACGGTCGAGAAGTTCGTCGGCGACGCGGTGATGGCGGTCTTCGGCATCCCCGTCTCGCACGAGGACGATGCGCTGCGGGCCGTCCGCGCCGCGTCGGAGATGCGCGCGGCCATCGCCGCTCACGGCCTCGAGGCGCGGATCGGGATCAACACCGGCGAGGTCGTCGTCGGCGGCGAAGGCGAGACGCTCGTCACCGGAGACGCCGTCAACGTGGCGGCGCGTCTCGAGCAGGCGGCCGCGGCAGGTGAGATCGTCATCGGCGCCGAGACGCGACTGCTCGTACGTGACGCCATCGAGGCCGAGGCTGTCGCGCCGCTGGCGCTCAAGGGCAAGTCCGAGCCTGTCGAAGCCTTTCGACTGCTCGAGGTCGTGGGTAACGAGTCCGTGGTGCGCCATCTCGACACACCACTGGTTGGGCGAGAGCGAGAGCGTCAACGGCTCTGGCGGGATTACGAGGACGCGGTCGCCGACTCCACCTGTCGGCTCTTCACGCTCCTCGGTCCCGCCGGAATTGGCAAGTCCCGTCTCGTCGCCGACTTCCTCGAACGCGTAGGCGACTCGGCGGACGTCCTGCGCGGCCGCTGCCTCTCCTACGGCGAGGCGATCACGTACTGGCCGCTCGTCGAGATCCTGGTCGCGATCGGCGTCGAGCCCGAGTCGGTGCTCGGAACGTCGCCGGCCGAGACGCAGCTCGCGTTCCGCCGTCTGCTCGAGGAGCGCGCGGCGGCGCGCCCGCAGGTCGTGGTTATCGACGACCTGCAGTGGGCCGAGCCCGTCTTCGCCGATCTTGTCGAGCACATCGCGGACCTCTCGCGCGATGCGCCGATCTTCCTTCTCTGCGTCGCCCGCACCGAGCTTCTCGACGTCCGACCGGGTTGGGGTGGCGGCAAACTGAACCAGACGACGCTGCTCCTCGAGCCGCTCGACGCCGCTGAGTGCGACGAGCTGATGGATCGACTCGAGGCGGAGATGGACGACGAGCTGCGTGAGCGCATCACCGCCGCGTCCGCCGGCAACCCCCTCTACGTCGAGGAGATGCTCGCAATGGTTCGTGAGCACGGCGGCGACGGCCAGATCGCAGTGCCGCCGACGATTCAGGCCCTCCTCCAGGCGCGTATCGACTCGCTCGACGGCGACGTTCGCGTCGTGATGGAGCGGGGTGCGGTAGAGGGCGAGGTCTTCCACCGCGGCGCGGTCGCCGAGCTCGCGCCGCCGCCCGTGCGCGACGGTGTCGAGACGCACCTGGCCACGCTCGTTCGCAAGGAGCTCATCCGTTCGACCGCGCCGCAGTTCCCGGAAGACGAGGGCTTCCGTTTCCGCCACCTGCTCATCCGTGACGCGGCCTACGAGTCGCTGCCGAAGGCGACGCGGGCCGAGCTGCACGAGCGGTTCGCGGAGTGGCTCGCCCAGCATCAGCTGATCGAGTCGGACGAGATCGTCGGCTACCACCTCGAGCAGGCGCACCGGTATCGGGCCGAGCTTGATCCGGCCGATCCTGCGCTCGATCCGCTCGCCCGACGCACGTCCGCGCACCTGGCGGACGCGGGCCGCGGCGCCCTCGATCGCGGGGATTTCAACGCGGGGCGGTCGCTTCTGCGACGTGCGGTCGAGCTCCTTCCCGAGCGCGACGAGGCACGACTTGCGCTGGCCTCGGACTTCTCGGCGGCGCTTTTCGAGGCAGGGCTCGGCCAGGCATGGGACGTCCTCGTGGAAGCGCAAGGGTCATCCGAGGCGCAGACGCGCGCTCAGGCGACGGTGCAGATGGCCACCTTGGCGCTCGTGGGCGGGTATGACCGTCCCTTGGAACAGCGGCTCGCCTGGCGCGAGGAGGCGCGGTCGACCTTCGACGAGATCGGCGACGAGCACGGCCTCGCCCTGTACTGGTGGAGCACGGCCATGGAAGCCTGGTACGCGCTTCGCGCACAGGAGGCGCAGGACGCCACTGTGCGAGCTCTCGAGCATCTCGACCGCTGTGGCGAGGCGGAATCGCGCCTGGGTCAGTACATGCGCGACAGGCTGCTCTCGACCTATGTCTACGTCCCGCTTCCGGTCGACCGCTGCATCGAGCGGATCGAGCGTCTCGGGATAAGAGCGAACGGCGTCCTCGCCGAGGCATGGGAGCGAGGCACCGTCGGGCGCCTCGGTGCGATGAGGGGCGACTTCGATCGGGCGAGGGAGCTCGTTCGAGGTGCGCGGCAGGCCTTTCTCGACGCCGGGATGATCCAGACCGCCGGCGGAATCGCGATGGGCGAAGCGCACGTGGAGTGGCTCGCGGGCGACGATGCCGCCGCGGAGCGTGTCCTTCGCGAAGGGATCAGCTCGCTCGAGTCGATCGGAGAGCGCGCCTACTACCCGACCGCGGTCCTCCGGCTCGCGACCATGCTGTACGCGCAAGGACGCTACGACGAGGTTCGAGAATGGTGCGACAAGGCCCGCGCGACCACCGGGGACGACGACCTCACGAACTTCCTCGATCTCGACCTGCTCGGAGGCCTGCTGCTCGCCCGCGAGGGACGGCATGGCGAGGCCGACGAGGCGGCCACACGCGCGCTCGAGCTGCTCGACCGCATCGAGATGAACGAGATCCAGGTCTACGGCTACGGACACCTCGCCGAGCTCTTCGCGTTGACGGGGAAGGCCGATGCCGCACGCGCGCACGCGCACCGAGCAATTGCTCTCGCTGCGGGTAAGGGCGACGTCGCGAGCGAGGCTCGCCTCCGCCGGTGGCTCGCTGCGGCTGGCGTCGAGGTCGACAGTGCGTGAGTGTCTCAGCTGCGGGCGCGAGAACGTGGACGACGCGAGGTTCTGCAGCGCCTGCGGGACGGCGCTGGCGGCTGCCGAGCCCTCGCGCGAGCAGCGCAAGGTCGTCACCGTTCTCTTCTGCGACCTCGTGGGTTCGACCGCGCTCGGCGAGTCGACCGATCCCGAGGTCGTGCGTGCGCGGCTGACGCGCACCTTCGAGGATCTTCGCACGATCCTCGAGCGCCACGGAGGCTCGGTCGAGAAGTTCGTCGGGGACGCAGTCATGGCCGTATTCGGCATCCCGGTCTCGCACGAGGACGACGCGCTGCGGGCCGTGCGGGCGGCAGCCGAGATGCGCGAGGCGATAGCGGAGCACGGCCTCGAGGCCAGGATCGGCATCAACACCGGCGAGGTCGTCGTCGGCGGCGAAGGCGAGACGCTCGTCACCGGCGACGCGGTCAACGTGGCGGCTCGCCTCGAGCAGGCCGCCCCGAACGGCGAGATCCTGATCGGGGCAGCGACGCAGGCCCTCGTCCGCGACGCCGTGCGCGTGGAGGCCGTCGAGCCGCTCGAGCTCAAGGGCAAGTCCGAGCCGGTCGAGACCTATCGGCTGCTCGAGCTCGTCGGCGACGAGGCGGTCACACGCAACCTGGAGACGCCGCTCGTCGGACGCGAGCGCGAGCGTCAGCGCCTCTGGCGCGACTACGAGGACGCGGTCGCTGATCGAACGTGTCGCCTCTTCACCCTCCTGGGCCCAGCCGGCATAGGGAAGTCACGCCTCGTCGCCGACTTCCTCGACCGGGTCGGGGACTCCGCGGACGTCCTTCGGGGACGCTGTCTCTCGTACGGCGAGGGGATCACCTACTGGCCGCTCGTAGAGATCCTGATCGCCGCAAGGATCGAGCCCGATTCGGTGATCGGAACGTCGCCGCCCGAGACGCAACTCGCCTTCAGGCGGCTGCTGGAAACCCGGGCGACGGAGAGGCCGCAGGTGGTCGTGATCGACGACCTGCAATGGGCGGAGCCGGTCTTCGTCGACCTCGTCGAGCACGTTGCCGACATGTCGCGCGACGCGCCGATCTTCCTGCTCTGCGTGGCGCGTACAGAGCTCCTCGATGTCCGTCCCGCTTGGGGCGGTGGCAAGCTGAACACGACGTCGGTCCTCCTCGAGCCGCTCGGCGCGACCGAGTGCGCCGAGCTGATGCAGCGACTGGATGCCCAGATCGACGATGAGCTGCGCGAGCGGATCACCGTCGCCTCCGCCGGGAATCCGCTCTACGTCGAGGAGATGCTCGCGATGGTGCGAGAGCACGGAGGCGACGGCGAGATCGCGGTGCCGCCCACTATCCATGCGCTCCTCCAAGCGCGCATCGACTCGCTCGACAGCGACGTCCGGGTCGTCATGGAGCGCGGCTCGGTCGAGGGAGAGGTCTTCCACCGCGGAACCGTTACCGAGCTCGCTCCCGACCCGGTGCGTGCAGCGGTCGAGACGCACCTCGCGACGCTCGTCCGCAAGGAGCTGATCCGCTCGACGGCGCCCCGGTTTCCGGAGGACGAAGGCTTCCGGTTCCGCCATCTGCTCATCCGCGACGCGGCGTACGAGTCGCTTCCGAAGGCGACCCGTGCCGAGCTGCACGAGCGCTTCGCCGACTGGCTCGCGCAGCACGACCTTGTCGAGCAGGACGAGATCGTCGGCTACCACCTCGAGCAAGCGCATCGATACCGCGCCGAGCTCGACATCTCCGATTCAGCGCTCGACGGGCTCGCAGGTCGCGCGTCCGCGCATCTGGCGAATGCGGGACGGGGCGCTCTTGACCGCGGCGACTTCACGGCGGGCCTCAGCCTCCTCCGGCGTGCCGCTTCGCTCCTTTCGGAGGACGACGAGCGACGCTTCGCCCTCGCGCCCGACCTGTGCGAGGCGCTCGTGGAGGCGGGTGAGACCGCGGCGGCCGAGTTCGTCGTCGCCGAGGCAGGCAGGGCGAAGGATCCTGTTCTACGCGCGATCGTCACGATCCTGGAGACAAATCTCGGAGCGCTTGCGACCAGTGAGTCGACGAGCGGGCGCGTGGAGCGGCGGAACGCTGCACGGAGCGTCCTCGAAGCCGCCGGACACGACGAGGGGCTCGCGCTGTACTGGTGGAGTGTCGGATGGGAGGAGTGGTTCCGGCTCCGAACGAAGGAGACGGTCGCTGCGTGCGAGCTCGCGCTCGCGTACGCGGAGCGTGCCGGATCGACGAAGCGCGCCGTCGAAGCCATGCATTGGATCGATGCGAGTTGTCTCTTCGGCCCCATGCCCGTGGGCGAAGCGATCGAGCGCATCGAGGAGCTTCAGGAACGCGACTCGAGCGGGTCGCTGTTGACGGAGGCGCGCGGCGCCGTGTTCCTCGGGATGCTCGCTGCGATGCAGGGAGATGTCGATCGAGGCTGGGAGCTCGTCCGTAGCGGCGCTGCGATGTTCCGTGATGCGGGGCTCGCGGTAACGGCGGCTGGGATGGCGATGGGAGAGGCGAGGGTTGCGGTGATGGCCGGTGACCTGCAGGCAGCGGAGCACGTGCTCCGTTCCGCTCTGGAGGTGCTCGAGCGATTCGGCGATCGCGGGTTCCACCCGACCATCGCGCTCGAGCTTGCGCTCCTCTTGTACTCGCAGGGCCGGTATGAGGAGGTCGAGGCGCTGTGCTCGACCGGGCGCGACCTCACAGCTGCGCACGATCTCATCAACTTCGTCTACCTGGACATGCTCGAGGGCTGCTTGTACGCGCAGCGCGGGCAGCACGTAGACGCAGACGAGCGCTTGCGTCGGGCGATCGCGCTCGCAGAGACCACAGACTTCTACTGGCTGCGCGGATCCGCGCAGCTGTTCATGGCCGAAGCGCTCCTTCTTGCCGAGCGACGGGCGGAGGCATCGGAGGCGGCGGTCGTCGGGTTGGCGCACTTCGACGCGAAGGGCGACAAGACAGGTGCCGCGAGCGCCCGCGAGCGCCTCGGCGTGTTGGGGATCGAGATCGCGTGATCACCGTCGCCGGCCGCTGCTAACGTCGCTCCATGGAGACCGAGTTCCGCCAGGGAGAGATCGAGCGCCTCGTCGCGTTCGAGCGGAAGTTCGGCAAGGAGGGGCTCACGTTCGACGACGTCCTCCTCGTCCCGGCCGAGTCGCACGTCCTTCCCAACGATGTCTCGACCGTCACGCGCCTGACGCCGAAGATCGCGCTGAATATCCCGCTGATCTCGGCGGCGATGGACACCGTCACGGAGGCGCGGCTCGCGATCGCGCTCGCTCGGGCGGGCGGCATGGGGATCGTCCATCGCAACCTCTCGATCGACGATCAGGTCGCAGAGGTGGACAAGGTGAAGCGCTCGGAGTCGGGGATGATCGTCGAGCCCGTCACGCTCGCGCCCGGCAACACGGTCGCCGAGGCGCTCGAGCTCATGGAGCGCTACCGCATCTCCGGCGTGCCGATCACGGACGACGCTGGCGTCCTCGTCGGGATCCTCACGAACCGCGACCTGCGCTTCGAGACCGACACGGCCCAACCCGTCTCGGCCCTCATGACCGCGCGCAACCTCGTGACGGCGCCGGTCGGGACGACGCTCGAGGAGGCCGAGGCGATCCTCCACCGCAACAAGATCGAGAAGCTCCCCGTCGTCGACGCCGACGGGCGGCTCAAAGGCCTCATCACGGTCAAGGACATCTCGAAGAAGATCAAGTACCCGGACGCGACGAAGGACGAGCAGGGCCGGCTTCGCGTCGGCGCTGCGGTCGGCGTCGGGCCTGATGCGCTCGAGCGTGCGGCGGCGCTCGTCGGCGCCGAGGTCGACGTCCTCGTCGTCGACACGGCTCACGGCCACTCGCACGGGGTGCTCGACGTCGTCCGGACGATGCGCTCGGCCCATGACGTGGAGCTGATCGCGGGGAACATCTCGAGTGCCGAGGGGGCGCTCGCACTGGCCGACGCCGGCGCCGACGCGGTGAAGGTGGGCCAAGGCCCTGGGAGCATCTGTACGACCCGGATCGTCGCCGGGGTCGGCGTCCCGCAGATCACGGCGGTCTACGACGCGGCGCAGGTGCTCGCCGGCCAGGGCATCCCGGTGATCGCTGACGGCGGCGTGCGCAACTCTGGTGACATCGCGAAGGCGATCGCCGCAGGTGCCGACGTCGTCATGCTCGGCTCGATGCTCGCCGGCACCGACGAGGCGCCCGGCGAGGTGATCGTCGCGCAGGGTGAGCGCTTCAAGGAGTACCGCGGCATGGGCTCGCTCGGCGCGATGAAGGCGCGCTCGTTCTCGAAGGACCGGTACTTCCAGGGCGACGTAGAGGACGTCGAGAAGCTCATCCCCGAGGGCATCGAAGGGCGCGTCCCCTACAAGGGCCCGCTCTCACCCATCGTCCATCAGGTCGTCGGCGGCCTGCGGCAGTCGATGGGCTACTGCGGCGCGGCGACGATCGAGGAGATGAAAACGACGACGAGGTTCACGCGCATCACGCCGGCGGGCCTCCAGGAGAGCCATCCGCACGGTGTGACGATCACGAAGGACGCTCCCAACTACAGGCGCTGAGATGGCGAAGGTCGTTCCTCTTCCGACGCCTGAGACCGCACCGGAGGAGCGTCCCGTGCTGGTCGTCGACCTCGGCGGCCAGTACAGCCAGCTGATCGCGAGGCGCGTACGCGAGGCGCGGGTGTACTCGGAGCTCGTCGGCCACCGGCTGTCGGCTGCCGAGGTTGCCGCGCGGAACCCGGCTGCGCTCATCCTCTCCGGCGGCCCGGCCTCCGTCTATGCGGACGGGGCGCCCGACCTCGACACGGGGATCTTCGACCTTGGAGTGCCGACGCTCGGCATCTGTTACGGGATGCAGCTCATGGCGCGCGATCTCGGCGGCGCCGTCGAGCGCACGGGCGCGTCGGAGTTCGGCAAGGCCGACCTCGAAGCGGGCGAGTCCGAGCTCTTCCATCATCTTCCGCCCGAGCAGACCGTTTGGATGAGCCATCGCGACTCCGTCACCGCCGCCCCGATGGGAGCCGAGGTAACGGCGTCGTCACCGTCGACCCCGATCGCCGCCTTCGAGGATCGCGCGCGGCGGCTGTACGGCGTCCAGTTCCACCCCGAGGTCGTGCACACGCCGCACGGTCAGGAGATCCTCAAGAACTTCCTCTACGAGGTCGCAGGCGCGCCGCCGACGTGGACGCCGGCCGCCGTCATCGAGGAGCAGGTCGCGCGCATTCGCGCCGCCGTCGGGTCCGAGCGCGTCCTCTGCGCGCTCTCCGGCGGGGTCGACTCGGCGGTCGCGGCGCTGCTCGTGCACAAGGCGGTCGGCGACCAGCTCACGTGCGTCTTCGTCGACCACGGACTGCTCCGCGAGAACGAGGCGGAGCAGGTGGTCGAGACCTTCGGCGGCCACTTCCAGGTGCCGCTTGTCCACGTGCAGGCGCAGCGCCGCTTCCTCACGCGCCTCGCGGGCGTCTCCGACCCGGAGGACAAACGGAAGATCGTCGGCGAGGAGTTCATCCGCGTCTTCGAGGAGGAAGCCTCCAAGCTGTCCTCTGCGCCAAGACCGGGATCTGCCAGTGCAGATCCCGGTCGCGCAACGGCATTGGGCGATGTGCGGTTCCTCGTCCAGGGCACGCTCTACTCCGACGTCATCGAGTCGGGCGGCTCCGACGAGGCGGCGCTCATCAAGTCGCACCACAACGTCGGGGGCCTGCCCGAGGACATGGAGATGGAGCTCGTCGAGCCGCTGCGCCTCCTCTTCAAGGACGAGGTGCGCCGCGTCGGCGAGGAGCTCGGCCTGCCGGAGCGGATGGTCTGGCGCCAGCCGTTCCCCGGCCCGGGCCTCGCGATCCGGATCATCGGCGAGGTCACGGAGGAGCGGCTCGCCGTGCTCAGGCGCGCGGACGCGATCCTGCTCGAGGAGATCCGCCGTGCTGACCTCTATCGCGAGCTGTGGCAGAGCTTCGCCGTGCTGCCGGCGATCCGCTCGGTCGGCGTGCAGGGTGACGAGCGCACGTACGCGTATCCCATCGTCGTTCGCGCCGTGACGTCGGAGGACGCGATGACCGCCGACTGGGCGCGCATCCCCTACGACGTGCTCGAGACCATCTCGAACCGCGTCATCAACGAGATCCCCGGCGTCAACCGCGTCGTCTACGACATCTCCTCGAAGCCGCCGGCCACCATCGAGTGGGAGTGATCCGAACCCTCACCTGAGGGACGGCACCTGGCCATAACGGGCCGATCCTCCGGACATGCGGCTCGCCGCCTTCCTCGCAGCTCTCGCGGGCGCACTCGCTGCCGCCACGAGCGTGCCCGCGAGCGAGCCGCTCCAGGACGCGAACGTCAAGCTGTTCTCGCTGAAGGTCAACGGGAAGGGCGAGGCCCTCTTCACCTATCGCCGCTCGGACGGGCGGATGCGGCGGGTCCTCGTCTGGGGCGCGATCAATGCGCGCCCGCCGTCGGCGGACGTCCCGCAGGTGCGCTTCCGCTGGGACTACGCGGGCGGCTGGGGCAAGTACCGGAACGGCAAGTATTGGCAGAGCTTCAAGAACCGCTGCCGGCCGTACGACGGACCGCCTCTGCCGATGCTCGTCGCCGCCTGCAAGGCGCCGGACGGGAGCTACTGGACGGTGCAGGCCTGGCAGCGCCGACTCCCACTCCTCGGGTTCGACCCCTGGCTGCCGCAGCACACGAACTGGGAGCTCCACGTCGCCCACTTCTCGGGTGAGCTGCCGAAGCTCGAGGTGTACCCGAACTGGACGTACGGCGGCCGCTGGCAGGGTGTGTTCGGCCGGTACACGTACCTCGGGCAGCCGATCTACGGGTTCGGCTCGAACGCGAAGGGCGTGCCGAAGGACCGCTACGGCCGCAACCTCTACATCGACACGCTCAACTCCGCATACGGGCCAGGCTGGCGGCGTGAGTCCGGGATCCTCACGCATTCACGGACGGGCACGTTCTGTCACAGCTTCGTGCCGCAGAAGCCGTTCCCGGGCTACCCGAGCCAGGACGTGCGTCCGCCCGCGCCCGGCGAGCGCCATCGGATCACGGTCGGCGGGCCGGGCGTCATGCCCGTGATGCAGGTCGAGGTACCGGGGCTGACGAACGCTGACCTGAACCGCGACGCCGAGTTCAACTCGATCTTCGACCAGGTCATGGCCGGCGATCGCATCTGCGCTCCCGAGCGGTAGGCTCGGCTCGTTCTTCGACACGGAGGGGCGACATGGGCGATGTGTGGGACGACGAGGGCTTCGGTAGCGGTGACGCGGCGCCCGAGTCGGACGGCGAGGACGATTGGGACGAGGGGGAGGAGAGCCTGGACACGTCGCTCGAGGACGGCTTCGACGA
>FKKE01018985.1_pt3 | contig 14315 bp, 12 predicted proteins | sample 1106331 | NCBI WGS metagenome assembly FKKE01 (sample SAMEA3931202, study PRJEB13176) | freshwater metagenome | biome: Drinking water system; feature: drinking water; material: freshwater | place: China | collected 2013-02-06 | reverse complement strand
TTCTTAATAGTGAGTTGAAAAACTTTTTTATAAGCTATAAAATTCACAAGTATAAGGAAGTCCTGATTTATCCGATAATAAAGCCTCGAAAAACGTACCAGAGTTGACGGTAAGACGTTAAGGCAGCTAACAAGTGTTAAAGAATGCAGGCCCGGTTTCTTGTTATGCATCAGTTTCTTTACGGACGAACTGTCGCAAAGCCTATAAAAATTTTATAACCTGGTGCAGTGTTGCTTGTTATCCCGTATAGCTGTCAGTGAGATCACAACCAGGGTAGAAGACAGGCCGGAGAATTTGTAGGAGGAAATAAGACCGGCATGCGGATCAGGTAAAAGGGCATGAATTATGTAGTCAATATAACAGTGCATTATTCAATTAAATAATTATGAAAAAACTTTTTGTTATTGCAGCTGCATTGTTCTTAATGGTCTCCTGTAACAATTCCAAAAAAGAAACAACAGAGCAGGAAATTGCTGATACTTCTCAAACGGTTACCAACACGCCAAATAAAATTGATGAAAGACCTGAGAACATAACGGATACTTCAGGAAAAGCTAAGGATGATACAAAGACAGAAGATAATACAGTGAAACCAGGAACGGGCACTGCTTTGAAATGGACAAAACTGGGGGCAGGCACACAGAGCAATATGAAAGAACGGACTGTGGTACTGATCAGCAACAAAGCTAAATTTGATGAACTATGGAAGCTTGCCTTTGCAAATAATATTGCCCCGCAGAAGCCCCAGGTTGATTTTACAAAAAACTCAGTGGTGGCTGTATTCCTTGGAGAAGTGACATCCGGTGGTCATAGTATAGAATTATTATCAGTAAGACCTTTAACCGGTGGTGAATTTGAGATATCAGTACAGCATACAAAACCGGGAACAGGCTGCTTTACAACAAGTGTTATGGAATATCCATATTTTTTTGCGATTACAAATGAGCCGATAAGCGGAAAACCGAATCTTAAGTTAAGTACCCAGGTGAAAAAATGTGAGTGAATAATTATTGTTCATGTCCTTGCGGGTCTTGTCTTCAGCTGATAAGAGGCTCGGTCAGCATTTAATATTGGTGTGATTGTGACCTCGGTTGTTGGTACGCCTGGCACAGTCCATGGCAGCATACCAACAACGGCGTAAAATATTTCTGAATGTGACTTCGGTTGTTGGTACGCCTGGCACAGCCCATGGCTGCATACCAACAAAGGCGTAAATGTCTGAGTTGTTGGTTACGCTTCAATAAACACCAACATCGGCGAAAAAATATTTCTGAATGTGACTTCGGTTGTTGGTACGCCTGGCACAGCCCATGGCTGCATACCAAATTTTATCGCCTGATGCCGTGATGCGTGTCACCACGCATCACTTTGCTTTGTTGTTCGGTTGCTTGAGAACACGCAACCGGGCCGCTGTCATTGCGGACACGAACCAAGGTTGAAGATAGGGAGGAGATTCGTCGGAAGAGGCTGATAAGTCTAAAAGACTCCAATTCTACCAGGTATCGGTTCTTCTGCTCGATGGGGGATATGGAAATAATCAATATCATCGATAACAACGATCCTGGATGCATGAACTCTATTGTTAATCGGACTGAATACCTCCACGATAATCTTTTTCAACTTATCGGCAATCGGGGATTGTATAAAAATCTGATCGAGTTTCTTCATTTTCTCAAAAAGTTGTAAGTCTATTTCTCTATTAAAAATAGGAAATGAGTATCCAATAATTACCAGAATTTCTGTATCAAAGGCAACATCTGCTGCACATTTAAACGTTAACTCCAATACGTCCTTAGGTTGAGGAAAGCTTTTGTCACGTTCCCACGCAAAGTTGAGATACTTATTTCCTTTATTGCTGTCGAAAATAACTGAATTAAAATGTTCGATTAAATTTTTTATTATTAATTGATCATTGTCTATGAAAATGCCAAACGGAATTTTATAATCTGTAAATTCCTCGGACTTCTGAGAATATGCAACGCCATTTAAATGAATTATCGAAAATGAATCTTTATTGAAAGAAAAATCATTTTTTATCGTTTCTGGTGCCGGAATGGATTGAACTACTTTTTGGGCCTCTCTAAAATCTCCACTAAAATAGTTTTTAAAACAAATTTCAAATTGCAAATCGTAATTCCATGTGAGGATACTAAAATTTTGCATAAGTTTTATTTCAGAGTAGATGGGCTGTAAGATGGAAGCAATAAAAGAATCGTATCTTTTTTCAACAGAGGATTTTTTTTGAATTTTGGCACCCTCGATTGCAGTTTGTCCCAAGCTTTGTTCAAAAATAAAATATAATGTAAGTATTGACTTAAGCTTATTTAAATTGTCATCGCTATTGGTTTTTGAATGAAAGTATTTCTTGGCAATAGTATCCGGTGTACTATGAAATATCAACTGTTCAAGAACTGAGTTGCACAAAGAAATAAGATTGTCTGATGATGATCTATCAGCTGATGCCAACGAGTTCCGGTGTCGCTGAATATAGTCGCGAAAGACTAAAAATCTTTCTCTAAAGTTTGAGTAAGTTGGTAAACAATTACTGCTTGCACCAGCTCCTAATAAATAAGTGACTTTAGCCATTTCAGTTATCATATAAAATTAATTAATGGGATTTAATGCACAATAAAATTCAGAAGCACAAGTGTGAGGCGAAACCGAAGCATCATAGTAGCACAAATGCTGGCTACAGAACCTTAACAAAGCTCAACACCTGAGACGTTAACAATTGTTATCTTTGCGGCGCAATTATTAATTATTAATTGTTAATTCAATAAAATGTCCAAATCAGTTTATATAGTCGGAATGGCTCGTACACCAATAGGAAGTTTAGGTGGGGCATTATCATCAGTAACAGCTCCGCAATTGGGGGCTGCAGCAATTAAAGAAGCACTCAACAGGGCTGGTGTGAAACCCGAACAGGTACAGGAAGTTTTTATGGGAAATGTTGTGAGTGCAGGTATCGGCCAGGCGCCGGCTCAGCAGGCAAGCATCTATGCAGGCATTCCAACCAATGTGCCATGTACTACTGTAAATAAAGTCTGCGCCAGCGGTATGAAGAGCATCATGCTTGCTGCACAAACTATTTTGAATGGGGATAATGATATCGTGGTTGCCGGTGGCATGGAAAGCATGAGCAATATTCCTTATTACCTGGATAAAGCCCGTACAGGTTACCGTTTGGGTAATGGCAATATTGTTGATGGCATACTGAAAGATGGTTTGTGGGATCCCTATAAAGATTATCACATGGGTAATGCAGGTGAACTATGCAGCAGCACCTATAATATAACAAGAGAAGACCAGGATGCATTTGCAAAAGAAAGTTATACCCGTGCAGCCAATGCATGGAAGAATTGTTATTTCAGCAAGGAAGTAGTGCCGGTAACTATCGGCGGCAAAACTCCTGTAACTGTTACTGAAGATGAAGAATACAAGAAAGCTAATTTTGAAAAGATGCCATCATTGAAACCGGCATTTACAAAAGAGGGGACGATAACGGCAGCCAATGCATCAAAGATCAATGATGGTGCAGCGGCGGTTGTATTGGTGAGTGAAGAGAAGATGAAAGAGCTGGGATTAAAACCCATTGCCCGTATCGTTTCATTTGCTGATGCAAGCCAGGCGCCTGAATGGTTTACTACAACGCCGATAAACGCAATGAACAAAGCATTGGATAAAGCGGGATTGAAAGTAAGCGATATTGATTTTGCTGAAGTGAATGAAGCGTTCAGTTGCGTGGCGATCATAAATGCTAAAGAGATCGGTTTGCCAATGGAGAAACTGAATGTATGGGGCGGGGCGGTAGCGTTAGGTCACCCGATCGGTTGCAGCGGAGCAAGAATTACAGTTACTCTTTCTAATATATTGCAAACGAATAAAGGAAGGTATGGAATGGCGGGCATTTGCAATGGAGGTGGCGGGGCTAGTGCTATTGTGATTGAGAATATGAGTTGATTGAATTAGCAATTAAAAATTAATAATTTTATTGGGCAAGATATTTGTTCTGCCTGTCCAACAAAAATTCTTCCTTGAAAACCTACACCTTAACCTAAACCCTTCATTATGTCTAAAACAACACTAAAGAAAACTGCGGCGGCAACAAAAATGCTTGTTGTAGAAGACCAGGGGGAGATGTGCCTTGTGCTTGACATGATCCTTTCTGATAGAAATTTAGAAGTAGACTATGTGAACAATCTTTTAGCTGCTGATGAATACCTGGAGAAAAATAAACCTTCAGTAATTATTCTCGATAACCAATTGCCTGATGGATTCGGCGTTGACTTTATTACTTATATAAAGAAAAAATATCCGGAAATTAAGATCATCATGATCTCAGGTTTTGGAACAGCCCGTGATGTAGCATTGGAAAACGGCGCTGATGTATTTTTGGAAAAACCTTTTTCACTCGATAATGTTAATGAGGCGATAGCTAAGGTATTGGCAAAGTGAATGGTTAACGGTTAATTGTTAATTGTATTGAAGCTTCCGTCCGGAAGCTTTTTGTTGTTATCAATGAATTTTTCTTCTTAACTTTTAGAGTCAATTACCTCCGAAGGAGTCCTTTGGACAAAACTATTTTATGAAAAAGATATTATTACTTACTGTTTTTGTTTTTCCCCTGCTCTCATTAACTTCTAATGCGCAACGCTTTGAAAAATTAGGTGAACGAAAAGTAAATTTCAAAGCTGATAAAGACCAGATAAGCGGATGGGGAGATGGGTTCTACAGGGCTCTGCGAATTAAGGTTACTGGTGGCACGGTCAACATGCAAAAGATGGTTGTTCATTTTCGAAATGGCCAGGAATACGAAATTCCTTTAAAACAAAACTTTGCTGATGGAGATGAAAGCCGTGTTATAGATATACCGGGTAAGCGCAGGCTAATTGAGAAAGTCGTATTCTGGTATGAAGCGACGAGCTCAGAAGGAAACAAACCTGTTGTTGAATTATGGGGAAGACATTATTAAATGATCAAATCTTTTATTTATGAAAATACTTTTATCTGTTACCGCAGTTATACTATTGATTGCAGGCCAAAGTTTTTATTCTTCAAAAAGTTTATCATACAATATCCAAACCAGCTTAACGGGGGCATGGAATGCTAAGAATGGAACCGTTGACCATGTGCTGGTTTTCCAGGATGGATATTTTTCTTACAGCATTTATGATAAAGCAAATAGAAAATTCATTCGTACATGGGGCGGAACATTTTCTGAATCAGGCGGGCAAATGCATGCCAATATAGAATTTGATACTGAAGTAAAAGACCATATCGGCAGTCACAGGCATTATGCTGTTTCTGTGGCCGGTGGTTCATTAAAACTTGATCTTGGCGGTGGAGTAAATAGCTGGACAAGAACTGATGATGGAAATGCAAACCTTGCAGGCAATTGGAGAATAACCGGGAGAATGAGGGATGGCTCGATACAACCCATTGAAAGATCGGCAAGAAAAACTTTAAAGATCCTATCCTCTACACGTTTTCAGTGGATGGCTATAAATACAGAAACAAAAGAATTTTTTGGTACAGGCGGCGGCACTTACACTTTTAAAGACGGCAAATACACGGAGAATATAGAATTCTTTTCAAGAGACAGCACCAGGGTTGGTGCTTCCTTATCATTTGATGGCAGTGTAACAAATAATACCTGGACCCATAAAGGCCTTAGTTCAAGAGGCGAGCCGATACATGAGGAGTGGAGCAGGGAGAGATAGGTGAAAACCGGTTGTATATTAAGATTTACCTGCCAGTTTTGTTATTACAGGATCATACAGCTTTCCTGATACATCTATTAGGTATATTATTAACCTAAAAGAGTTAGAAGTAGCATTAAAAGACATGGTAGTGGTTTTTTTCAGCCTATTTACTTAGGTCAGGCCTAAGTGTTCATACTGCATTTTGTAGGTGTTTTTCTACATGGATTATATAAATCTTCTACGAAATAACTATTAAAGATTGGTGATTTTTGATCTGTAAACTAAAATCCTTTATTTATGGAAAAGATCACCATCCTGATAGCCGACGACCACAAGCTCATTCGTGAAACCTGGAAATTCCTTCTTGAAACCGATGACCGCTTTATTGTAGCTGGTATTGCTGATTCCGGAAAAAAAGCTGTAGAAATGGCCGCTTCCCTAAAACCTAAGGTTGTTCTTCTTGATGTGAACATGCATGAAATGAATGGTTTTGATGCAACAAAACAGATCCGAAAATGTGCTCCGGGGACAAAAGTCATTGGATTATCCATGCATTCCATGCCTGCCTATGCCAAAAAAATGCTGAAACTGGGTGCGTCGGGATATGTCACTAAAAATTCGCCAAGACAAGAATTGATACAGGCCATCGTTGATGTGAGTGAAGGAAAAACTTATTTATGTGAAGAGATCAAAAGTATTATAATTAATATGGAGATCACACCAACAGATGCACAGCCTGATATAAATATTTTATCAAAAAGAGAGCTCGAGGTTGTTTCATTTATTACAAGGGGATTATCCTCAAAAGAGATCTCGAATGAATTAAATCTTGCTTTAAAAACAGTAGAGGTACATCGCTATAATATTCTAAAGAAATTGAGTTTGCCAAATACAGCATCGCTGGTAAGTTTTGCCAACCACTTCGGCATATAGTTTTTAAAGACTGTATATTTGATTCCTTTACCAGGTTAATGTATAGACCACATTCCTTAACTACGGACCAGATCAGTACAATCAGGTAAGAAAGCAGCGATTAATTCTAATTACAAAATCTTAATCATGCATCTGCAAACGGAAATGAATGAATTACAGGAAAGAATGTTTCACCTGCATGCTCTAATCAATAATATACCGGGTCTAATCATTTACCAGGTCACCCGTGATCGAAAAGGAAAGATGAGGTTTACTTATATAAGCGACAATATAAGTCAATTTACAGGCAGAACTGCTGATGAAATAATAGAAGATTCTTCTCTATTCTACGATCTAATAATGAAGGAAGACAGGAACAGGATTCATGAAGCAGAGCAAGCATCCCTAAAAGCCATGTCATCTTTTGACATGGAAATAAGGAGTAAAAACCTGGATGGTGAAGTAAGATGGATACATCTTCGTTCAGTGCCCCGGCAACTCAATAATGGAACAATTATCTGGCATGGTATCCATGTTGATATAACTGACAGGAAAACTGCAGAGTTGCAATTAAAAAGATCCATTGAACGCTTTGAAATGATTGCCGCTACCACACATGATGCTGTGTGGGAGTGGAATGTGGAAAGCAATGAATTATGGGTAAATGAAATGCATCAGCGTTTATATGGGCTTACAAAAAAAGATCCCATACCCACAGAACAGGAATGGGAGCAAAGAGTACATCCCGATGATAAAGAAACCATCATAAAAGAATTTGCAGAGTTCCTGGATTCAGATAAAGCAGTTTGGTCAGCTGAGTATCGTTTTTTAACCGAAGAAAAAGGGTACAGGAATATTTATGATCGCACCTATATTGTTCGGAATGAAATAGGCAAACCCATCCATATAATTGGCAGTATGACCGATATTACTGACCAAAAAAAAGCGGAAGAACAGTTTCGTGACCTTCTTGAATCAGCACCTGATGCCATAATTATTATAAATGAATGGGGAAATATCGTACTTATCAACCGGCAAACTGAAACGATCTTTGGATACAGAAAAGAAGAACTTCTTGAACAACCCCTGGAGATATTATTGCCTGCAGAGTACAGGGAAAAACATATTAGCAATAGGGAAATGTTTTTTACCACACCCGGTGCCCGGGCCATGGGTGAGGGAAGAGAGCTTTTGGCCTTGCATAAAAATGGTACAAAATTTCCTGTTGAGATCCGTTTATCACCCTTAAGAACAGAAAAGGGTTTATTGATATCGGCAGCTATCCGGGACATAAGCGAGAGAAAAAAAGTACAAACAAGGCTTGAAGAATCAGAAAAAAAATTAAGACATGTTTTGTCAAGCATGGCAAATGATTTTTATGCCATTGATATGGATTACAGGATCGTGGTTATTAATCAGCTTGCCGAAAAAAATTTAGAACAATCCTGGAAAATGCCCGTTAAAATCGGAACAAATATCCTGGAAGCAATTCCTCAGACAGAGAAAGAACGTTTTAAACAAAATTTCACAAAAGTATTTAATGGAGAAAGAATAGAATACGAGGTTGAGTTGGGTTCTCACAAACCTGTTTCCTGTGTTCATGTATCCATATCACCCGTGAAAGATGACAATGGGATGATAACGGGGGCCTGTGTGAATACAATAGATATCAGTGAAAGGAAAAAAGCAGAAGAAAAAATAAAGCAAAGCGAGGAACGCTATAAAGCGTTGGTCGAAAATGCTGTAGAAGCACTTGTGGTACTGGATATAAAAAGAGGAAAATTTGTAGCCGTAAGTGAAAGTGCTGCTTCTCTTTTCAAAATGACAAAAGAAGAATTATTACAAAAAGGACCAATTGACCTAAGCCCCGAATTTCAACCCGATGGAAAAAGATCAAGTGAATCAGCAAAAGAAAAACTTGATGCTGCCATAGCAGGGGCGAAACCGGCGTTTGAATGGACACATTTAAATAGTAAAGATGAAACTATGGAGTGTGAAGTTAGATTGGTACGGCTGCCCTCAGAAGATCAGCTGTTGATCAGGGGGTGTATAATTGATATATCTGAAAGAAAAAAAACCGAACTGGAGTTAAAAAGATCACATGAGAGATATGAATTGATCGGCAGGGCAACAAACGATGCTATCTGGGACTGGGATCTGAAAACAAATGAACGATGGGGGAATGAGAGTTTCTACAAGCTGTATGGGCTAGTTCGTGAAAAAGATTCGCTGAACGGTCTTGTACCATTTGAAAGAACTCATCCGGATGATATTGATAAAATAAAAACTGCGCTAACAACAGCATTTGATCAAAAAGCCAGTTATGTTACTGAGGAGTTCCGTTTCAGGATGCCGGATGATTCTTACAAAACATTTCTCGACAGAGCTTTTATTCAATATGATGAAAAAGGAAATGCGATCCGGTTGATCGGCGCCATGCAGGATATAACGGAAAGAAAAAAGGCCGAGGAAGCCATCAGGGAATTCAATGAACGATTTGAAATGATCGCCGCCACTACCCATGATGCAATATGGGAATGGAATCTTGAAACAAATGAATTATGGGCGAATGAAATGCATCAAAGTTTATATGGACTTACCATCAATGATCCCGTACCATTAATAGATGAATGGATAAGCAGGATCCACCCGGATGATGTACACACAACAACTACCTCCCGGGCCAAGGCGCTTATATCTAACCAAAATGCATGGATTTCAGAATACCGGTTCCGAATTGGAGATGAATACCGTCATCTTTATGATCGTACTTATGTTGTTCGTAATGCCGAAGGCAAAGCCATACACCTTATGGGCAGCATGACAGACATTACAGAAAGAAAAAAAGTAGAGGAAAAGTTACAGACACTTAATGACAGGTATTACGCATTGATGAATAACATTGATGGAATAGTATGGGAGGCCGATGCAAAAACATTTGAGTTCAAGTTTGTCAGTAAACAGGCAGAAAGATTATTGGGTTATCCGGTAGAACAATGGATACATGAACCGAATTTTTGGCCCAATCATATTTTTGAAGACGACCGTAAAGCAACTGTACAGTACTGTGTACAATGTACAGCGGAAAAGAGATCACATGAATTTGAATACAGGATGGTAGCAGCCGATGGAAAATTAATTTGGTTACGGGATATTGTTACCGTACAGGTAGAAAATGATGAAACCGTAATGTTGCGGGGAATTATGGTAGATATCACAGAAAGAAAGGCTGCAGAAGCTGAAATGATCCGGGAAAAATATCTTTCAGATTCCCTCATTAATAGTTTACCGGGCATATTTTATCTTTTTGATAATAAAGGAAAATATCTGCGATGGAATAAGAACATGGAAGTTATTACAGGCTATACTTCAGAAAAATTTGAAAAGATGAACCCTCTTGATTTTTTTGAAGGGGTGGACAAAATGCTTATACAGAAGAGTATTGCAGAAGTATTTGATAAAGGGAAAACAGAAGTAGAAGCATACATGCTGACCCGGGATAATACAAAAACTCCATATTACTTTAATGCATGGAGAATAATTTTTGAAGGTAAGCCATGTGTAATCGGAGTAGGTATTGATATCAGTGAAAGAAAAAAGGCCGAACAGGAAATATTAATGGCAAATGAAAGATTTAACCTGATAGCCAAAGCAACCAATGATTTTGTTTGGGATGCCGACCTTTCAGCAAACAAAATGTGGAGAAATGATAATTATACACTACAATTAGGTTGGAAAGTTGATCCGGGTAAAAATAATATTACGGAATGGGAAGAGCATATTCATCCTGAGGATAAGGAAAGAGTAACTAACCGGTTGCGAAGGTTCCTGGAAGAAACAAAAAAGAATATCTGGACAGAAGAATACCGTTTTCAAAAAGCAGATGGCTCATTTATTACAGTGTATGACAGGGGATATATAATGCGTGATGAAAATGCAAAAGCCTATAGAATAATTGGCGCAATGACAGATATATCAGCGATAAAAGAGACAGAAGAACTCTTAAAAAAATCTTATAGCGATATCAGGCGATTGGCATCTCACCTGGAAAAAGTAAGAGAAGAAGAGAGAATAGAAATTGCCAGAGAAATACATGATGAGTTAGGACAGCAACTCACCGTGCTGAAAATGGATATTTCCTGGTTAAATAAAAATTTATCACTTAAAGATGAAAAACAGGTTCAGCGGATGACAGACCTTATGCACACAATAGATTTAACGATCAAAAATGTGAGAAAGATATCTTCACAACTTCGTCCCAGTGTTTTAGATGATCTTGGCCTGGTATCAGCAATAGAATGGCTGTTACGGGATTTTGAAAAAAGTGTTGGCTTTAAAACTCGATTCATATCAGAAGTTGGGGATTTGAGCCTGGACGCAGCTATTAATACAGCTTTGTTCAGGGTAGTTCAGGAAAGCCTTACTAATGTAACCCGTCATGCACAGGCAACAGAGGTATTAACCCAATTGAAGTATGACGGCTATGAGCTAATCATTACGCTTATGGATAATGGCAAAGGATTTATCATTAATTCTATTGAAAATAAGAAAACTTTAGGTATCTTAGGAATGAGAGAACGGATTGCAAAGATCAACGGAACTTTTAGTATCAATAGTACCCCAGGAAAAGGAACAACTATAGAGATAAGGGTCCCGGTTAGTAGTAAAACTGAACCCAAAACATTAAGATGATTCGTATTCTGATCGCAGATGACCATGCTGTAGTAAGAAAAGGATTAAAACAGATTATCACAGATGAATTTCCTTCCGCCGAAATTACAGAGGCTGGTGATGTAGAGAGTTTAATAGCTCAGGTAATTAAAGCAAATTGGGATGTTATTATCTGTGATATTAGTATGCCAGGCAGGAGTGGCGTAGAGGCCTTGGAACAAATAAAGCAGATAAAGCCTGAAATACCTGTTTTGATGATGAGTATGCATTCAGAAGACCAATATGCTATGAGGGTCTTAAAAGCAGGCGCCTCCGGGTTTCTCAATAAAAGTACAGTACATGAAGAATTGACCAGGGCTATTCATACCATTCGCCTTGGCCGAAAATATATCACCGCTTCCATTGCTGAAAGACTAGCCGAATCACTATCAGGTAAAGATGGAAGAAAACCCCACGAACATCTTAGCAACAGGGAATTTGAGATTTTAAAAATGTTAGCTTCCGGTAGATCGATTTCTGATATTGCAGAGCAACTTTCGCTTAGCCCTACTACGGTGAGTACGTATCGCTCCCGTATACTGGAAAAAATGAATTTGAAATCAAATGCAGATATCACCCGGTATGCTTTAGAAAACGGGTTGATCTGATCCCTGTAATTTTTTTTGCATATTTAATTTGTAGAATTAAAACTACAGAATAAGATGTTTTTGCTTACAGATTTCAAAACACCTGTTTCTTACCTTACTTCGAAAAGCCGACAAAATAGTTAAGCCTTTTACTTTATGAAAGTTTTAGTAGCAGATGACCATGAGATCATCCGTATAGGGATCATGCATATTTTACAGGAAGAATTTGTGATCAAGGAAGCCGGCGAAGCCTGTGACACTGACTCTTTGATCGAGGCGGCGGTATCAAAGAATTGGGATATTATCATTTCCGATATTTCAATGCCAGGCGGTAATGGTATTGAAGCATTGAAAAAAATTCTTGCTCAAAAACCCGGTCAACGTATCCTTATCATTACAATTTACCCCGAAGATCAATATGCTATACCCGTATTACGGGCCGGTGCTTGTGGTTTTTTGAATAAAGATGCTGCCCCGGAAAAGCTTATTGACGCAGTTAAAATAATCCTCGCAGGAAAGCGGTTTATTCCTTCTTCTCTTATTGATCAGTTTTAAATTCTATGATGGCAGGGAGTCTTTTTTGTTTGCCCTGTTTAGGTTAGTTTGCGTTCATGTCAGAAATATTTATACGATACGCCACACCAGGAGATGCAGAGTTGATTGCTGATCTGAGCCGGAAAACTTTTTATGAAACATTTGGTTATGTAAATACAAAAGAGAACATGGATAAATTCATGAATGAGCAATTTACCCGTGAAAAATTAATAGACGAAGTAAGTGAACCGGGCAATACTTTTTTACTTGCCTTTGATGGTGATATACCCGTTGGCTATGTAAGATTGAGGGAAGGTGAGAAATTTCCTGAGTTCAATAATAAAGATTCTATTGAAATAGCCAGGATATATGTAGTGAATACCTCTATAGGAAGAGGTGTTGGCCGGCAATTGATGCGGCAATGTATTTTTATTGCAAAAGAATTAAAGAAAGAGATCATCTGGCTGGGTGTATGGGAGAAAAACCCCCGGGCTATTGCTTTTTACGCAAAGTGGGGGTTTGAAAAATTTAAGGAGCATGATTTTCTTCTTGGTGATGATCTTCAAAAAGATTTGTTGCTCATGAAGAAATTATAATTGTTATTGTACAAGTAAACTTCCTTTTGAAACCTGCATCCCTTCTTCATTGATCACCTTGAAATAAATGATCCCGGTTTGTTTATTCAAAACATCTGTTGGTAATATTGAGTTTGCCGTTATTGAAATACCAGCTTGCTGGCCGGTAACGGTAAAGAAATAAGCAGTTAGCTTCTCATTATTTGGATTACTTATGTTTAAGGTCGCACCCTTTTTCCACAAAGTGGGATAAATGGTAACTGTATTACCCGTTGCAAATTGCACCGTTACGATCTTTGAATATGAAATGCTACCATCAACTTCAACCATTTTAAGGCGATAATAAGAAATACCACTAAGCGGCTTGTTGTCATTATAAGAATAATTCATCCTGCTTATTATATTCCTGCTTTGAATCGTGTATATACTTAAATAATTCCTTCCATCAGGCGATCGCTGAAGTTCATAATGGCTCATGTCAGATTCCGCTTCAGTTGCCCAGCTAAGATCTATTGATGTATTTTTTTTCTTAGCAGAAAAGTTTAGCAGCGAAACCGGTAATGTAGAGGGCTGATTGTAATATACAGTAATGCTGATATTATCGATCCTTCCATCGGTAGTACTGTTGCTACCATCAATTCGCTGAGCCGAAGCCACAACACCAAACCCATCATCATTGATCATATCCGGAGTCCACACTTCTCCCCACAGATCTCCATCACCACCAAATGTTCTGTAGGTATCTGTTGCAGCATACGCTTCATTGGTTGATTTTTCATTCCCGCTGATAATATCATATTTCAATATTCGTATGCTATGATCAGCTGTGTTCCCACTGGGATCAGAACGCTCAATATCAACCTGTATTCCGGTGATTATTGCATCCAGTGGAATATCTAATTGAAATTTATTTACATGGAGGTAATCAGAATAGCTGTTTGAACCTAAGTTCAGGTTACCGAAGTCTGTGTATTGGTTATCGCTGCTTCCGGCAAATTCAACTGCGATCCAGCTTTTATTTGAACCGGTAAGAGTGGCATTGGAAAACCCTCCACCTGATTTTGGGCCTTTGGACTGTTGCCCCGATATACTAATAATTGGAAACAGGGAAATGATAAAAAGTAGAATATCTTTCATATTGGATTTTTTTGTGGTCTTTTACATAGTTTAGATTCGTAAAAGTAGAAGTTGTTTTTTCTTTATGCAATAGTAAAATACCTATAAAATTTACGTATGCTTATTAATCGTTTTCACTTAATTATCTGGGCTCTAATGTTGTAATGCATGAAATCAAA
>FKKE01000966.1_pt2 | contig 14326 bp, 15 predicted proteins | sample 1106331 | NCBI WGS metagenome assembly FKKE01 (sample SAMEA3931202, study PRJEB13176) | freshwater metagenome | biome: Drinking water system; feature: drinking water; material: freshwater | place: China | collected 2013-02-06 | reverse complement strand
GATTGGACCATGCCGGTGATGAGCGGCATCGATTTCCTGCGCCAGCTGCGCCAGGAGCCTGGCGGCGACAAACCCACCGTGGTCTTCTGCACCACCGAGAACGACGTCGAGCGCATTTCCGAAGCGCTCAAGGCCGGCGCCGACGAATACATGATGAAGCCGTTCGACGGCGACATTCTCCACTCCAAGTTCGCCGAGGCAGGCCTGATCTGATGCTCAACGACGCCGAGATCGCTTTGATCGCCCGCGAAGTGAAGACGCGCTCGGGCGCGGTGCTGAGCAAGGACATGGCCAACGCCGTCGCCATCCGCTTGCAGCCGCTGGCGCGGCGCGAAGGCTTTGCCAGCGTCAGCGAACTGATCGGCGCCGCGCGCATCCGCCCCGACGGCGCGCTCTGGAACGCCATCGCCGACAATCTGGCGCAAAGCGACACCCGCTTCTTCCGCGACAAGTCGCAATTCGAAAAGTTGCGCACCGATCTCATCCCGCACGCGATCGCGAGGCGCGGGAGCGAGCGTGTGCGCATCTGGTCGGCCGCCTGCGCCACCGGCCAGGAAGCCTACTCGATCGCCATGATCGTCGACGAGATGCGCAACGAGGGCCTGAACCCGGCGGTCGAGATCGTCGCCACCGATCTCTCGGAGCGGCTGCTCGATAAGGCGCGCGCCGGCCTCTACACCCAGTTCGAAGTGCAACGCGGGCTGCCGATCCGCAAGCTCATCGCCTATTTCGAAAAGGCCGGCGATCTCTGGCGCATATCCGATCGCCTGCGCGCCGGCGTGCGCTTCGAGAGCTTCAACCTGCTGAAGCACCCAGGCCAGCTCGGTTCGTTCGACATTATCGTACTGGCCCACGTGCTGACCAGCTTCGACACCGAGACCCGCCTCGCCGTGCTGGCGCGCATCGCCGATGCGTTGGCGCCCGGCGGCGTGCTGGTGCTGGGCGCGGGCGAGACGCTGCCCGCCGCCTGCGAAACCTTCACGCTCGAAGCCGGCATCGCCCGCAAAGCCACGCACACGCGCGTCGCGGCGGCTTAAATTACCCGGCGCGCGCCGCGGCGATGTAATCGTCGATCTGGCGTTCAAGCACCGGCAGGGTGACGCCGCCATTGGCCAACACCGCATCGTGGAAGGCGCGGATGTCGAAGCGTTCGCCGAGCGCGGCTTCGGCGCGCTGGCGCAGCGCCACGATCCGAAGCTCGCCGACCTTGTAGGCCAGCGCCTGTCCCGGCCAGCCGATATAGCGATCGATCTCGGTGCGAATCTCGTGCGTCGACAGCGCCGTGTTGGCGGCGAGGTAATCGAGCGCGCGCTGACGCGACCAGCCCATCGAATGCATGCCTGTATCGACCACCAGGCGGCAGGCGCGCCACATCTCGTAGGTGAGGCGCCCGAAGCGCTGATAGGGCGTGTGGTAGATGCCCATCTCTTCGCCGAGGCGCTCCGCGTAGAGCCCCCACCCTTCGCCGAAGGCATGCGGATAGAAGGTTCCGCGGAAGGCCGGGAGATTTTCAAGCTCGCGCGCCAATGAAATCTGGGTGTGATGACCGGGCGCCGCTTCGTGCGCGGTCAATGACGGCAGAACGTAAAGCGGACGAGTATTGAGCGCAAAGGTGTTGACCCAATATTCGCCCGCCTGATCGAGACGCCCGCCATTGTAGCGGCCGGCGGTGTAGTTCGCCGCGATCTCGGCGGGCACAGGCCGCACCGTATAAGGCCGGCGCGGGATGCGGCCGAAGAAGTTCGGCATTTGCGCATCGATTTCGCGCGTGATCCACGCCGCCTCACGCAGCAATTGCTCGGGCGTCGTCGCATAGAATTGCGGATCGGTGCGCAGGAAGGTCAGGAATTCCGCGAACGTGCCTTGGAAGCCCGCGGCGCGCATTTCGGCTTCCATGGCGGCGCGGATGCGCGCGACTTCGCGTAGACCCAGCGCATGCACGTCGCGCGGCGTCGCATCCGGGACGGTGGTGAAATAGCGGACCAGATCGGCGTAGTATGCGCGGCCGTTCGGCAGACGCTGCGCGGCGATGCTCAGACGCGCGCGCGGCGCGTACTCGGTCTCGAAGAAAGTGCGGAACGAATCGAATGCGGGGATCACGCGCTCGGCGATGGCGGCGCGGCCGGCCTCACGCAGGCGCGCGCGTTCGCCTTCGGGAACCGTCGCTGGGAAATTCGCGAACGGCGCGTAGAGCCCCATCGCTTCGGCATTCTCATAGCGGAAACCGCCGATGACCTGAGCGACGCCGCCGATGATCTCGCGCGGCAGCGTGAAGCCGTCGCGGACGCCTTGGCGCATATTGGCGATCTGCTCATTGAAATAGCGCGGAATGTCGTTGAGGCGCGCGATATAGTTCTCGTAGTCGCGCACCGTGCGCGGCGCCTGCAAATCGTCGAGCAGCAAAATCTCGGAATAGAAACCGCTGTCGCTATTCAGCGGCAGGCGCCACTCGTCGTAGCGCGCGAGCCGTACGCGCTCGCCGACCATGAAATCGAACAGATCGTAGCTCACCTGCTCCTGGCGGCTGAGCGATGCGCGATCGATCGCGCGCAGACGTGTCAGGAAGTCCTGATTGGCGCGCAGCTGCCGCGCTTGCGACTCAGGCGTCACCGACGGCAGGCGGTCGTCGTACTGATGCACGCCGGCGCTGGTCGCTGACAGCGGATCTTCGCGATAGACGAAGGCGCGTTCTTCCTCGAACAGTCGCGCCAAGTCGGCATTCTGGCTCTGGGCAATTGCGGGTGTAGCGGCAAGCGCCAACGCAGCGGCAAGAACGATGGGTCTCACAAAGTTCCTCATTGGGCGCCTGCCGGAGCGGTTTGCGCGCCCTTCGCGAAGAAAGCCGACCGCAGCAGCAGCACCGAGGCGTAGAGCACGACCACCACCACCAGCCAGCGCAGCACCACCACATCCAGCGACTTGACCACGAACGCCGCCAGCAGCACCGCCGGAATGCCGCCTAAAGCCATGCCCAGAACGATGCGCAGATCGATGCGCTCCGAGCGGACGAAATTGAGGCTGGAGATCGGCATCAGGAACGCGCATGCGCCCATCATGATCGGAAACGCCGCGGCGGGGTTTAGCCCAAGCAGGCTCAAGAGCACCAAGGACGGCGCATAAAGCCCGATGCCAAACATCATCAGCACGCCCATAATGAAATGGCCGACGACCGCGACAACGAACAGAGGCGTGGGTAGCGAGAGCGCTTCGCCGCCCACCGGCATCAGGTTCAAATTGGCCATCGCATAGAGGCTCGCGGCGATCAGCAGCGCTGCGCCGACGACGCCCTGCACCAGCCGCACCGGCGACCGTTGCACCAAGGGCGCGCCGACGAAGGCCCCGGCGCAGGCGGCGACGATGCACGAGATCAGCAATGTCGGATCGACCTGCACCAAAGTGATGAAAATCAGCGCTTGCGCCACCGTCGGCAGGGCATGGCCGGCATTCAGAATCGCCGGGAAATAGCTGTCCGGCGCCATCTTGCGGAGCTTCATGTACGCGGTCGTCGGCGCGAACGAGCCGATTCCCAGCGTATCGAAGAAATTGGTGACCGCGCCCAGCCCGATGGCCTCGACCTTGGGCGCAAGCTCGCCGCGCTTGTGGGCGGTGCGCAGCAATGTCGTGGTGAAGAAGATTGCGATCGCGCCAAGCGCCGTCAGCAATGCGCCAACGATGGAGGTCAGCCATGCCACGATGGCCTGCACGCTCAGATTCATGTTCCCTCCCCCGAGGTTTTCACGCACTTGACCACGCGCGCACGCGCCGCACAAGCGCCGTTAGACGACCTGGAACCCGTGCGCGAACGCATCTTCGTCATCGATCCAGATTTCGTTGCGCCCCGTGGCGATGGCCGAGCCTTCGATGGACGGCACGATCGCCGGCTTGCCGGCAATCTCGGTCTCCGCTTCGACCCGGCCGATGAAACGCGAGAGAATGTAGCTCTCGTGCACGAACGTTTCGCCGAGCTTGAGCCGCCCCTTTGCGTGAAGCTGCGCCATGCGCGCCGAGGTGCCGGTGCCGCATGGGCTACGGTCGATGGCCTTGTCGCCATAGAACACGGCGTTGCGGCCGTGCGCGCCTTCCGTTTTCGGCTTGTCGGCCCACAAAACATGACTGACGCCGCGAATGCTGGGATCGAGCGGATGCACCGGCTCGATTCTGTCGCGAACCAGCTGGCGAATGATCGGCGAGAGCTGAAGGATGCGCGCGGCGCCGAGTTGGTCGAGCCCGGCATATGGCCCCTGCGGTTCGATGATGGCGTAGAAATTGCCGCCATAGGCGATGTCGAGCGTGAGCGGACCGAAATTCGGCACGTCGATGGCGATGCCCTCCGCCGCAAGATAGCTCGGCACGTTGCGGATGCGGACGCTGCGAGCACGATCGCCTTCTTGCACATAGCTGAGCTCGATTCTGCCGGCGGGCACTTCGGCCACGAACCGGCCCGGCGTACGTGGCTTGATGAGACCGTTCTCGATACCGAATGTCACAATGCCAATCGTACCATGGCCGCACATCGGCAAGCAGCCGCTGGTTTCAATGAACAGAATGCCGACATCGGCGTCCGGATCGCTCGGCGGATAGAGAAAGCCGCCGCTCATCATGTCATGGCCGCGCGGCTCGAAACAGAGACCGGTGCGGATCCAATCGTAGCGCGCCATGAAGTCCTGACGCCGCGCGCTCATCGTGCGCCCGCGCAATTCCGGCGCGCCCTCGACCACCAGACGCACCGGATTGCCGGCGGTGTGGCCGTCGATGCAGCGGAAAGTGTGACGCGTCACGCGGCGCTCTTGAGTTTCGGGCGCGTCGCCGCCGCCTGCTCGACCATGGCGACAACTTCAGCGCGGCGCGCGCCGGTCAGCGGATAACGCGGCGGCCGCACCCGCTCGCTGCCGCGCCCCATCACCTGCTCCGCCAGCTTGATCGACTGCACCAGATCGTGCTCGGCGTCCAAATGCAGCAGCGGCATGAACCAGCGATAGATCGTGCGCGCCGTATCGAGATCGCCGCGAATCACCGCCTCGTAAAGCGCCAGCGATTCCTTCGGGAACGCGTTGGTGAGGCCGGAAACCCAGCCACGGGCGCCAAGCACGAGCCCTTCGAGCGCCACGTCATCAAGGCCGGCAAACAACATGATCTTGTCGCCGACGGCGTTGTAGAGATCGGTGAAACGGCGCGTGTCGGGGGCGCTTTCTTTCAGGCAGACGATGTTGGGAATGTCGGCAAGCTGCTTGATCGCTTCGATGCCGACGCTGACGCGGTACGCCGGCGGGTTGTTGTAGAGCATGATCGGGAGCGCGGTTTCCTTGGCCACCGCTTTGAAATGCGCGACAAGTTCAGATTCCGTCGGCACGTAGACCATAGCCGGAAGCAGCATCAACCCATCGGCGCCTAACTTCTCCGCGTCGCGCGCAAACGCGATGGCGCGCTTGGTGTCCAGTTCGGAGACGCCGACGATGACCGGCACGCGCTTGTTGGCAGTCTCAACCGCGGCGCGCAGCACGTCGCGCTTCTCTTCGGGCAACAACGAGTTGTTCTCGCCCACCGTGCCCATGATGATGAGACCGTGGACGCCATCCTTGATCAACGCGTCCTGCACGCGCTGCGTCTCGCCGATATCGATCGAGAGATCGGGCGCGAACTGCGTCGTCGCCGCCGGAAACACGCCACGCCAATCGACTTGCATTGATTCTCTCGCTCAATGATCGCCCGTCATTCCGAGGCAATGCGACTTGTCCGCCGAAGAGCGTAGGCGGAAGCATTGAACCCGGAACCCAGGGGCACACGACGTGCTCTACGATCCCCTGGGTTCCGGGTCTCGCTACGCGATCCCGGAGTGACGAAGATTTTCAGCACGCTTCAACTAACTACGACGTACGCTATAGCAGCAAGAAGGGGAGCGCATGAAATCCATTCTGGTGATCGGCGGGGGCATTGTCGGTGCGGCGTGTGCGCTCCGGCTGCAGGCGGCTGGCGTGCAGACGATCCTGATCGATCCGGGCGACAAGCGCCGCGGCGCCTCTTACGGCAATGCCGGACATTTGGGCCCCGAGCAGGTCACGCCGTGGTCGGCGTGGGGGAACGTGCTGCGCGCGCCGCAATCGAGCTTCGGCATGGGCGGGCCGCTCGATTTTCGCTGGAGCGATGTGGGGCTGTGGGCGCCGTGGTCGATGCGCTTCTTGGCCGCCTGCGATCACAGCGCTTTCGAGCGCGGGCGCGCGGCGCTGACCGCCCTGCTCGCCGACGCACTCCCCGCCTGGCATCGGATTGCGGAACTGGCGGGCGCCCCGGATCTGGTGATTCCGCACGGCCACGCCACGGCTTGGATGACGCCGCACGGCGCCGAGCGCGGCCTGGCGGCAATGGCGAAAGCGCAATGGGGCGCGACCACGTATCGCGAAATGACCGCCAGCGAGCTGGAGCGCTACGCCGGCGTGCTGAAGCGAGTGCCCACAGCGGCGGTGCAAGTCAGCGGCACCGGACAAGTCAGCGACCCGCAGGCGGCGCGCGACGCGATGCTGCGCTCGTTCGCCGAGCGTGGCGGCGAAATCGTCGCCGGTCGCGCGACGCGGGTCGAGGCGAGCGCGCGGGTGGCGCTGGCGGATGGAACGACGCGTGAGGCCGACGCCGTTCTGGTGTGCGCGGGGCCGTGGTCGCGGGCGCTGATGGAAGGGCTGGACGTGACGACGCCGCTGATCGGCGAGCGCGGCTATCATCTGCAGAGCGCGGAAACCAACTGGCCGCGCGATTTGCCGACGACGGTGTTCGAGGAAAACTTCATCGCCGTATCGCGCTTCACCACCGGCCTGCGTTGCACCAGTTTCGTGGAGTTCGGCTCGCCCGACGCCCCCGGCGATGAGCGCAAATGGCGGCGACTGCGGCAACGCATAGATGAACTCGGCATCGCGTTCGAAGCGAACCCGGATCGCTGGGTCGGCTCGCGCCCTTCGCTGCCCGACTTCGTCCCCGCCATCGGCCGCCTGGAGCGCGCGCCGAAAGTGCTATACGCCTTCGGCCATGCGCATCTAGGACTGACGGAAGCGCCGATCACGGCGGAGATCGTTACGGCGATGGCGACGGAGAAGACGCCCGCGATTGACGTGAGGCCGTATCGAATCGAGCGGTTTAGGTGAGCGCCGTCTTCTCCAAACGACCCGCTTGACCTGCGTCATCCCGGCTCACACCTATGGCCTGATGATCGGCCTCAAGCCTAAACCCCGCGCGCAGACGCCGCCGCCGGCGAAACGCTGGCGCAACTACTATCGGGTCTATCGGGTGCTCAGCCTTTATCGCCTCGGCACGATCTTCCCGGGCGTTCACGCCGGCCCAGACTTCTTCCCGAGCAAGGAAATCGCCGAAGAGCACGCCCGGGTCTTCCTCGCCGCGCTCAATCCGCCCGGCCGTTTCATCATGGATTTCGCCGGCGCCTACCCGGATGGCGACGCCGCCAACTGAGTGTGCTAGGCGGTGGTCATGCGCATGCCCCTCATCGCTCTCGCACTGTTCGCAGCCGCCTGCACGCCGCCGGCCGCGGAACCGCCGCCGGATCAAACCGCCAGCGCCGGCGATGTCGGAGAAACGCCGCCCGCACATCCCGATGCGGCGGCTCTCGGCGGCGCGCCGCAGACAGGCGTTTGGAGTTTCCGCGGCGACGCCGGAACCATCGCCGCCGGGTTCGGCGCGCCGGAGAGCGAATATCTGCTGACCATCGTCTGCGAGGCGCCGACCGGAAAACTGAGCCTGAGCTACGAGCACGAACTGACGCCCGATCAAGACACAATTTTGCGCGTGATCACGCCGACGCGCAGCATCGATCTGCCGGCGCGCTCGTTCAACGAGGGCCTGCCTTCCGTCAATGCCGAACTCGCCGACGACAATCCGCTGAAGCCGCTGCTGATCGGCGTGCTGGGCGCGCCGGCCGACCGCTTCGCGGTCGAAGTCGCCGGCGAGATCAGCGTGTTTCTATGGGACGATGCGGTGGCGCGGGCGCTGAGCGCGTGCAGCTAGATCAAGAACGGAGCGCCGCCAGCCTCGGATCGTCAGGCGCATAGGCGGCCGCATCGTAGGCGACGCCCATCGGCGTGCGGTTCTCGGTGATCACGACGACCGCATCGCTTTCGATAACACCAAGGCTCACCTCCCGGTCAGGCAGGATCACAAAAGCTTGCCGACCCTGCCACACCAGCAAATGCCCGCCGTTGCGCAGCGCTTGTACGGCCATGTTCTTGATCTGCGGATAGTGCGGCGGCTTCCGCCAAGCGTCGCCGCGCGCCGGATCGACGTGCACGAGGACACGATTGGCGGGGGCGTCGAAGCTGATCATCATCTTCGCATCGGCCGGCCGCCATTCCGGCCCCAGACGCGGATTGACCATCCAGGCGCAATAGAAGCCGGCGCACTCCGGCGGCCTCGCCGCATAGATCGTGCAACCCTCGCCGATGGCGCAATGCTGGCACCAGGTGAAAGCCGGCTTGTTCAGCGCGGTCACGCCCAGCAGCTTGCAGCACATCGTACAGCCTGCGCACGATCGGCCCGGCACAATCGGATCGGCGTTTGATTCTGACGTGCTCATGCCCCCTCCTAGCGCCACGCTTTTCGCCAATCCAGGCCGCCTGCAACAATTGCGCAATACCCAAGCAACATGAGGCCGATAGCACGGCGCCATCGGAGGGACCGATGCGAACCGCCTACCTGATCACGTTCCTGCTGGCGCTGGCGCCGCTTCTCCCGGGGCTCACTGCCGCGGCGTGAGCGGGTTCCGCTCCGGCGCGAACACACTTATGTGTCGCGGCGGAGGCGTTGGATGGGCCCGCTGGAGCGGATCGCTCGCGAAATCAGATTTCTGGACGGGCTGGCGCGCACGCTGCTCTCGGTGCGCGCCATCAAGCCCGACGCCGATGTCCTGATCTGCGACGATTGGGAGAAGGCTATCGACCGCTTCGCCGATCACACGGCGCTGGTGTTCGAGGGCGAGCGCTACACCTATCGCCAGCTCGACGCGCTCGCCAGCCGCTTCGCCGCCTGGGCGGACGCGCAAGACCTGAAGCCGGGCGACACGGTGGCGCTGCTCCTGCCCAACCGGGCCGAGTACATCCCCGCCTGGATGGGACTGACCAAGCTCGGCGTCGCCGTGGCCTTGATCAACAACAACCTGACCGGCGCGGCGCTCGCCCATTGCCTCTCGATCTCGAACGCCGATCACGTCATTACCGATTCTGATGGCTTGACGGGCGTCGAAACCATCCGCGCCGGATTGGCCCGGCCCCTCACCTATTGGGTGATCGATACGGACTTCGCGCCGGCGCCCGATCGACGCGCACTCGATCTGAAAGAACCCAAGCTCGCGCCGGAGCGTCCGCCCCGCGCGCGCCGCACGGGCCTGAAATCGCGCGACATCGCGCTCTACATCTATACCTCCGGCACCACCGGCATGCCGAAGGCGGCGAAGATCACGCACATGCGCGCGCAACTCTATATGCGCAGCTTCGCCGCAGCGACCAAAGCCACGGCCGAGGACGTGGTCTATTGCGCGCTGCCGCTTTATCACGCCACCGGCGGCCTCTGCGGCGCCGCCGTGGCGCTGTTCAATGGCGGCACTTTGGTGCTGAAGCGCAAATTCTCCGCCAGTCATTTCTGGGAAGACATCGTCGCGCATGGCTGCACGATGTTCGTTTATATTGGCGAACTCTGCCGCTATCTGGTCAATCAGCCGCCGGGCAAGCTGGACAGAGCCCACAGGCTGAAGCTCGCTTTCGGCAACGGTCTGCGCCCGGACGTGTGGGAGGAGTTTCAGGCGCGCTTCGGCGTCGGCCGGATCATGGAATTCTACGGCTCGACCGAGGGCAACGTCTCGATGTTCAATTTCGACGGCAAGCCCGGCACCATCGGGCGCGTGCCGCCCTATCTGCGCGGCAATTTCGCCGTGCGGCTGGTGAAATTCGACATCGAGGCCGAGGCGCCGGTGCGCGGCGAAGATGGGCTTTGCATCCCCTGCGAGCCGGGAGAGGTCGGCGAGGCCGTCGGCCTGATCAAGGACGATGCACGCCACAACTACACCGGCTACGCCGACAAGGCCGCGTCCGAACGGAAGATATTGCGCGATGTCGCCGAGCACGGCGATTCCTGGTTCCGCACCGGCGATCTGATGCGCCAGGACGAGGACGGCTATTTCTATTTCGTCGACCGCATCGGCGACACCTTCCGCTGGAAAGGCGAAAACGTCTCGACCACGGAGGTGGCGGAAGCGATCGCGCGCTATCCCGGCGTCAATGAAGCCAACGTCTATGGCGTCAAGATCGACAAGCTCGACGGCCGCGCCGGCATGGCGGCGATCACCCCGGGCGAAGGCTTCAATCTCGAAGGCCTGCGCGATCATCTCGTGCGCGAACTGCCCGGCTACGCACGGCCTTTGTTCATCCGCATCGCACCGGCGATCGAAACCACCGGCACATTCAAGTATCGCAAGATCGATCTTGTGCGCGACGGCTTCGATCCGTCAAAAATCGAGCACGATCTGTACTTCGACGATCCCGAGACGCACGCCTATGTGCGCCTCACGCCCGAACTTTATGCGCGCATCCAGGCGGGCGGGTTCAAGATCTAGGATCTACGCCGTGAACGAAGCCTAAGCGCTGGCGCGGTCGAGCGCTGAGATGTCCTCCGCGCTCAGCGTCACCTGAAGCGCGCCCATCAATTCGGCGATCTGCGCGACGCTGGTGGCGCTGGCGATCGGCGCCGCGATGGCAGGCTTGGCCATGATCCAGGCCAGCGCGATCTGCGCCCACGTCGCGCCGGTGCGCGCGGCGATCGCATCCATGGCGGCCAGCACCGATGGCCCCTTGCCGTCCATGTATTTATCCATGCGGCCGCCGCGAACGCTTTTGCTCTTGTCGCCGGGGGTGCGATACTTGCCGGTGAGGTAACCGCTGGCGAGGCCGTAGTACGGCAGCAGCGACACGCCCTCGCGTTCGCAAAGCGGTATCAGTTCCGCTTCGATGTCGCGGTTCATCAGATTGTATTCGGGTTGCTGCGCATCGAAGCGAAGCCCGCGCCGCTGCGCTTCCGCTATCCCCTCAGCAAAACGCGCCGGCTTGAAATTTGAGGCGCCGAAAGCGCGGATCTTGCCGGCGCGTTGCAAGTGTTCGAGCCCCGCCACGTACTCATCCGCGGGGCTGGCTTCGTCGTCGCGGTGCAGCCAATAGAGATCGATGGTCTCGACGCCCAAGCGCCTCAGCGAGTCCTCACATGCGGCGACGATGTTGTCGCGCTTGATGCCTATGCGTTTCGGCAGCATGCCCACCTTGGTGCCGATCACGACCTTATCGCGCTTGCCGCTCTGTTTCAGCCAGGCGCCGATGACCCGTTCGCTCTCGCCGCCTTCGTGGCCTGGAACCCAGGCCGAATAGACGTCGGCGGTGTCGATGCTGTCGCCGCCCAGATCGACGTAAGCGTCGAGGATACGGAACGAACTCTGCTCATCCGCGGTCCAGCCGAACACGTTGCCGCCCAGCATCAGCGGCGTGATGAAGATGCCGGAGCGGCCGATCTCGCGTTTGCTTTGCATCTCAAATCCTCTCGCCGGCGCTTGCGGAACGGCGGCCGTTGTGCACCATCGTTGAAGCCTTAGGATCATCGATGCGCCTGCTCAACATCTTTGCGGCTCTCTCGGGTCTTGTCGCGCTCGCCATGCTGGTCGCGGCGGCGCACCCGCTCCGCGATGCGCTGGCGCCTGCGGACTTGGAGCGCGTCAAGCTCGCCGCCTTCGTGCAATTGGGCGCGGCCTGCGCCGGCCTCGCCATCGCCAACCGCAGCGGCCGGCTCAACGCTATCGCCGGCGCCATGATCCTGAGCGGCGCATTGTTGTTCGCCGGCGCGCTCTACGCCATTTCGCTCACCGGATCGCAGACTTTCGCCATGATCGCGCCGATCGGCGGCTCGACATTGATCCTGGGCTGGGCGGTGCTGACGTTCGCCAAACCCTAATCGGTGCGCTCCTCGCGCTCGCGCTTCAACGCCTCGACATCGCGCTGCAACTGCGCCAGCCGGTCGAGCGCCGTCCACAGACCCACGCCGACGGCCACAAGCAGCACGATAATGGTGTAGTCGGCGGGCGTTCCCATGCGCATCTCCCCGCGCGAAGATGAGCACGCGGCGGCCCAAGTGCAACAGGCGGTTGCGGCTTGATCCCCCGCAACACGGCGGCGAGCGGCGTCAGCTATGGTGCTTGCCCCCACAAGCTGGAGCGCGTTCGATGGCCGACTACGATCCCCAGCAACGCACCCGCACGCTGGCGCGCATCGCCGGCCCCTACATGCTGGTGATCGGCGCAACCCTGCTGACGCGCCAATCGAGCTTCAGCGCCATACTGCCGGATTTCATGGCCGATCCGGGCCTAGTGCTCTCGACCGGCGCGTTCACTTTGATCGTGGGCTTGTGCATCCTGGCGGCGCACCATCATTGGTCGAGCCCGGCGGCGATCGCGATCACGCTCATGGGCTTCGCCGCCGCGATCAAAGGCGCCTGGCTGATGATCGCGCCGGACTGGGGCGCAGACGCCACCGAAGCCATCGTGGCGACGCCCTCGGCGCTCACAGCAGCAGCCGCATTCGAGTTGCTGCTCGGCGCCTGGCTCACGGCTGTCGGCTGGTTTGCCAAGCGCCCAGCTTAGGCTTACATCACGCACATATCCCGGGGCGCCGCATAAGCGCGCTCAGGAGAAGTGGATCCCGGTTTTCCGTCCGAGCGCGCGCTTACTTTTAAGTCGTCGCCTTCCGGGCGCCGAACCGGTTCCCACTTCGCCTGAATGCGACCAGCGGCTGAGATTGAGCATCCCGCTCTGACCCGTCGAACCTGAACCGGTTAGCACCGGCGGAGGGAGGAGCAATTACATGGGTGACACACACACATTGCCGACAGCGGCAGAAAAAGACGCAAGCGCTGCGGGTGCGCGTGTGTCACCCACGGTCACCACTGGGCCGTTTGTTGGCTCGCGTAAGGTCTACGCCTCCGGCTGCGCGCATCCGGACTTGCGCGTGCCGTTCCGCGAAGTGCGCCCGCATCCGAGCGCCAACGAACCGCCGGTGACCATCTACGATCCGAGCGGCCCCTACACCGATGCCGACGCGACGATCGACATCAACGCCGGCCTGCCGCGCACGCGCGAAGCCTGGGTGCGGGCGCGCGGCGATGTCGAGGAGATCGCCGGTCGCGCGGTGAAGGCCGAGGACAATGGCAATGTCTCCGCCGAAAAACTGACGCCGCCCTTCCCCGTTGCGCCGCGCGTGCTCCGCGCCAAAGCCGGGGCGTGCGTCACGCAGCTCGACTACGCGCGCCGCGGCATCATCACGCCGGAGATGGAGTTCGTGGCGATCCGGGAGAATATGCGGCGGACCTCGGGTGACACACACCCACAGCACGCAACGAGCCAAGATCGCACTGCAGCGGCGAATGGGTGTGTGTCACCCGTGAAGAGAGACGGCGAGTCCTTCGGCGCATCGATCCCCGAATTCGTCACGCCGGAATTCGTGCGCCAGGAAATCGCCCGCGGGCGCGCCATCATCCCGGCCAACATCAATCACGCCGAACTCGAGCCGATGATCATCGGCCGCAACTTCCTGGTGAAGATCAACGCCAATATCGGCAATTCCGCCGTCACTTCTTCGATGGCCGAGGAAGTCGACAAAATGGTCTGGGCCATCCGCCACGGCGCCGACACGGTCATGGACCTCTCCACCGGCAGGAACATCCACAACATCCGCGACTGGATCATCCGCAACAGCCCAGTGCCCATCGGCACCGTGCCGATCTACCAGGCGCTGGAAAAAGTGGACGGCGTCGCCGAAGACCTCAGCTGGGAAGTCTATCGCGACACGCTGATCGAACAGGCCGAGCAAGGCGTCGACTATTTCACCGTGCACGCCGGCGTGCGCCTCCCCTTCATCCATCTCACCGCCAAGCGCGTCACCGGCATCGTCAGCCGCGGCGGCTCGATCATGGCCAAGTGGTGCCTCGCCCACCACAAGGAGAGCTTCCTCTACACGCACTTCGAAGAGATTTGCGAGATCATGGCCTCGTATGACGTGAGCTTCTCACTCGGCGACGGCCTGCGTCCCGGCTCGATCGCCGATGCCAACGACGCGGCGCAGTTCGCCGAACTCGAAACGCTCGGCGAACTCACTAAGGTGGCGTGGAAGCACGGCGTGCAAGTGATGATCGAAGGCCCCGGCCACGTGCCGATGCACAAGATCAAGGAGAATATGGACAAGCAGCTCAGCGTCTGCGGCGAGGCGCCCTTCTACACGCTCGGGCCGCTCACCACCGACATCGCGCC
>FKKE01001105.1_pt1 | contig 14332 bp, 16 predicted proteins | sample 1106331 | NCBI WGS metagenome assembly FKKE01 (sample SAMEA3931202, study PRJEB13176) | freshwater metagenome | biome: Drinking water system; feature: drinking water; material: freshwater | place: China | collected 2013-02-06 | reverse complement strand
CCCATCAATAAAAAAGTAACCCATGGTATTTGTTAAAGGAAAGGTTATTCACCGGAAAGTTCCATTATCACATCATGTTCTTTATCTGTAACAGGCTGCACAGAAAGACGACCAATACGAACCAGCGCCATGTTTGCAAGACGTTTATCTTTTTTTATTGTATTAAGTGAAACAGGCTTCTTTAATTTTTTATGGGCTTTCAGGTCAACTGCAACCCAGCGATCATCCTCTGTTGTAGGATCCTGGTAGGCTTCTCTGGCAACTTTTGCAATTCCTACAATATCCAACCCTTCATTGCTATGATAAAAGAAAACTTCATCACCTTTCTTCATTGCTTTTAAATGTCCACGGGCTGCATAATTCCTGATTCCATTCCAAACAGTTTGTTTTTCTTCTGTAAATTTTTCCCAACTATATACTTCGGGTTCAGATTTTACAAGCCAGTATGCCATACGAAAAAATATTAATTGTGGATTACAAATTTAAAAGAAGTTGGATAAATAAATTTTCATCCTCATCAAATCCTTATTTCATCACCGAACGTATGTAAATCATTCAATCTTAAACAAAATAATTTATGAAAACGATCAAATCATTTGCTCTTCTGTTAGTATCAAGCTTTGTAATGACATTGTCATTCGGACAAAAAGAAAAAACTGTTGAAGTTGGTGGTGCTGCCATGTACCCAAGTAAAACCATTGTTGACAACGCAATGAATTCAAAAGATCATACCACTTTGGTAGCTGCTGTAAAAGCTGCAGGCTTAGTTGAAACTTTGCAAAGTGATGGGCCTTTCACAGTCTTTGCACCGGTGAACAGTGCATTTGAAAAATTACCTGCGGGTACAGTTGAATCCTTATTGAAAACCGAAAACAAACAAATGTTGACCGGAATTCTTACTTATCATGTTGTGGCTGGTAAATGGGATTCTAAAACCATTGCAAAACTGATAAAAGACGGTAATGGAACTGCCGATGTAAAAACAGTTGCGGGTGGCAAATTGTGGTTAATGATGCAGGGAAAAGACCTGGTGATCAAAGATGAAAAAGGCGGTTGGGCAAAAGTGACAATCAAAGATGTGCATCAGAAAAATGGAGTGATCCATGTAATTGATACGGTATTGATGCCAAAATAATTCCCGCAATGAAAATTCATGCAGTCCCGTCACTTGGCGGGATTGTTTTTTACCAGCCGCTTGCCAGCACATCAGCGATATGCATAGTTCGCAGGTTGTAACCTTTGCTTTTTATATACCCATCCAAATGCATCAGGCAGGAAAGATCAGTTGAAATAAGATAGTTTGCTTTGGTGAGTAATGCATTTTCTACCTTTTGTTCTCCCATCCCTATTGAGATCGGCTCAAACTTAATGGCAAACGTACCGCCAAATCCACAACAGGTTTCCACATCATTCATTTCATGAAGCTCTAATCCTTTTACATGTGATAAAAGCTTGCGGGGTTCATCTTTAATACGGCATTCTCTTAAACCAGCGCAACTATCATGATAAGTTGCCTTGCCATTTAAAACGGCACCTACATGTTCTACCTGTAAAACTTTTATCATGAACTCTGAAAATTCAATCACTCTTTTACTCAGCTCTTTCACTTCATTATGCACAAAAGAATTTTCAAGCAATTTGCTATAATAATTTCTTACAAAACCTGCACAGCTTGCACTGGGTGTTACAATATATTCACTGCCATGAAAATCTTTTACAAACTTCATGCATACCGTTCTTGCTTCATCCCAGAAACCAGCATTAAAGGCCGGTTGCCCACAGCAGGTTTGCTTTGTATTATAAGTAACGTTACAACCCACTTTCTCCAGCACTTTTACCATATTAAATCCTGTTTGCGGATATAGCTGGTCAACAAAACATGGTATGAATAATTGTACGTTCATGAACACCTGTCCCCTAAAAGGGAGAATTGGATTGTTAAATTGTTATTTAAAGAATTTCTAAATTAAAGAATGTTACCCCTAAGCCCCATTAGAGGTTTGGAGTAAGTTTATCATCTTAACCGCTGTTACTGCTGCTTCCTCTCCTTTATGTCCATGCTTACCTCCAATTCTTTCCTTTGCCTGTACTTCATTGTCAACTGTCAGTACACCAAAAATGGTGGGAACCGGTAGTAAAAGATTAAGCTGAACAATGCCATCTGTTACAGCTTTGCATACATAATCAAAATGTGGTGTATCGCCACGGATAACACAACCTAATGCAATGAATGCATCGGGTTTTCTCTTTTTACCGGCATTTTCCCAATAGTTTTTTACAGCAAATGGAATTTCAAAAGAACCCGGCACCGTGATCGTAATGATCTTTTTTACTTTGAATAACTCAAGTTTTTCCCTGCATCCTTTTTCCAGTTCATCAACAATGGCAGCATTCCATTCTGTTTTTACCAAAACAACACAGGCATTCTTTTTAGGAATGCCTGCACCTGTATTCAATAGTTTACTGTTGCTAACTTCTGCCATCAGTTTTTAATTATATACTCCCAGCTTAGCCAAAAATTTATCGGCTTCGTTTGCAAAAGGTGTCTCCGGGTATTTTTCTTTTACTTCTTTATAAAACGCAATTGCCTCTTTATTCTTTCCTGTTTTTTCTGAAAGTGCTGCAGCAAAGAACAATGCCTCCGCAGAATTATACCTGTCATCAGTAAAATGATTTGCTGCTTTTTTATAGTTGCTTATTGCATCATCATTTTTATTAAGCTCTGAATAGGCATCACCCAGCAATTTATAAGCCCTTGCCTGGAATTGCTTTGCTGACCCTGAATATTCCTTTAATTGTTTAACAGCATTATTGAAATCGCCGGTTCTTAAATAGCAATCACCAGCATATAAACGGGCAAGATTACCTGCTTTGGTACCGCCATATTCTTTAATCACCCTGACAAAGCCCCAATTGATACCATCACCATTCAAAGCTTTTTGCAAACTATCCTTGCGATAGTAATCTTCAGCTTTGAACATAGCATCAATTGCTTTTTCTGCTTTGGGCTTTACAACATAATTTTTATAGGCCCACCAGCCGCCAATACCTAAAACCAGTACAGCCAGTACAATAGTGATCTGTTTTTGATAACGGGTCCAGAAATCCTGCGCTTTTGCAATTATTTCATCACCATCAGTGGTCACCTTTTTCTTCTCAGCCATGTAATGTTGAAATTTATTATTTGAATTAATCTGTTATAAAAGGATAATTTTTATCTACATAAACATCTTTCAGCACTTCATCATCATTTGGCCAAGGACTTTCTTCAGCAAACTTTACAGAGCCGGCAACGATACCCTCTACTCTTTCATCAATTTTTTTAAGATCGTCTTCCGTAGCAAATCCGCTGGAAAGAATAGTTTTACGTACTCCCTGGATCGGGTCCTGGTCCTTGTATTCATCCACTTCTTCCTTACTGCGGTATTTCTGCGGATCACTTATGGAGTGGCCTTTGTAACGGTAAGTTTTCATTTCAAGAAGAGTGGGGCCGCCTTTTTCTCTTGCTCTTTTCACAGCACGGCTTACTCCTTCATGCACTGCCTCGGCACTCATACCATCAATCGTATCAGCTGGCATTTCATATCCATCTGCCAGTTTATAAATATCTATCACATTACTGGTACGCTCTACAGACGTACCCATAGCATAATTATTATTCTCGCAAATAAAAATTACAGGCAGTTTCCATAACATGGCCAGGTTGAATGTTTCATGCAAAATTCCCTGGCGGGCAGCACCATCTCCAAAAAAACAAAGTATCACATTATCAGTACCACGATACTGCTCTGCAAAAGCCAAACCTGCGCCGGTCCCAATTTGAGCACCAACAATTCCATGTCCACCCCAAAAACCCACTTCCTTTCCAAAAAAGTGCATACTCCCACCCTTACCTTTTGCACAGCCTGTTGCTTTGCCATACAATTCGGCCATGCAGCTGTTAACATCCACACCTTTTGCTATTGCCAATCCATGATCACGATAAGCGGTGATAAATCCATCCTCTGGCCGGGTTGCCGTCATGCATCCTGCCGCAATCGCTTCCTGGCCGGCATAAGAATGAAAGAATCCACGGATCTTTCCTTCCATCTTATACTTCTCTTCTGCCATCAGTTCAAACTGGCGGATAAGCTGCATCAGCTCATACCAATAGAGATATGTTTCTTTCGAAAATTTAGTGGCCACAGGCTTCAGTGTTGGTGTTGTTTCTGCCATAAAATTAGCGGGGGCAAAAATAAGGCAAATGAGGCAAATTTTAGATTTGATTTTTAGGGTTTTACCCAACATCCTCCTTTATTTAAAGTCCCTAACATGGAGCCAGAGGTCCTCCATTTTTTTGCACTCTTATACGGCAACCCGCTATTCATCATTTTGACACTTAAAACTTAAAACTAATATTGCAGTCTTGCTCAGCCTTAAAAACATATCGCTTACCCAATTCAAAAATTATAACACCCGTTCATTTCAATTCAAGGAACGGATAATCGGTATTTATGGTAACAACGGCGTTGGCAAAACCAATTTGTTGGATGCAATCCATTATCTCTGTTTCACCAAAAGTTATTTTACAAGAGATACACTGAATATTCAAAATGGCAAACAGGGGTTCAGGATCGAAGGTGAGCTTGAAGTGGTTAATAGAACAGAAAGTGCCGTTTGCATACTGCGGGAAACGGGAAAAAAAGAATTTTCAGTAAACGAGGGGGCCTATGAAAAATTCTCAGAGCATATTGGCCGTTATCCCTGTGTCATCATTGCCCCTGATGACATACAGATCATTACCGATGGCAGTGAAGAACGCAGAAGATTCCTGGATGCTTTGCTTTCGCAAATTGATAAGATTTATTTGCAACATCTTATTAACTATACAAAGATCTTAGCGCAAAGGAATTCATTGCTGAAAAGTTTTTATGAAACAGGAAATAAAAATCTTTCTTTACTTGATGTTTTAGATCAGCAACTTCTAAAACCCGGTGAATATATTTTTGAAAAAAGAAAACAGTTCCTGGTTTCATTTTTACCTCATGTGAAAAAATTATATACTGAAATTGCCCGGCAGGATGAAGAAACAGAATTACATTATTCAAGTGAACTGAATCAATGTTCCTTAACAGAGCTATTACACCTGAATCGTCAAAGAGATATGGCTGCACAAAGAACAACAGGCGGCATTCATAAAGATGATCTTATTTTCAACCTTTCCGGTCAATTGTTCAGAAATATTGCTTCACAAGGACAGCGAAAAAGCTTATTGTTTGCTCTAAAGCTTGCAGAACTGGATGTGCTGAAAGAAAGCAAAGGCTTTGCCCCCTTGCTTTTACTGGATGATGTTTTTGAAAAACTGGATGAAGACCGCATCGCCAATCTTCTTCGCCGTGTTTGTATTGAAAACGATGGCCAGGTTTTTATTACAGATACGAATGAAGAAAGGCTTGCTCAACATTTGGATCAGTTGAATATTAAATACCAGTTGATAACATTACAGATGATTGATGATAATTTGCTTTGATTGAAACTTCTCCACACTATCATCTATCAACTATCATTTATCCTCTCAGCAACTATCTTTGCCTGATGGGAGAATATTCGATCGGGCAGGCTTTGCAAAAATTCCTTGATGAAAGCCGTATTAAAGGCTCCATCCAGGCTTTGCAGATTGAAGATGTGTGGGAAGAGATCATGGGAAAAACCATTGCCAAATACACTGAAAGCATTGGCATCATCAACGATACACTTTTTATTACAACCCATGTAGCCCCCCTGAAGCAGGAATTGATCTTTCAAAAGGAAAAAATAAAGCTTCGTGTGAACGAAGCTTTGGGAAAAAATGTGATAAAAGAGATCATTGTTAAGTAAGTACTCCAAAACGACCCTGCTTTTTCAATTCTGTATCGAAGATCTCTGTTCTGTTTCTGACAGCTTCTTCCAGGATATCATCTGCAGAAACAATACCCCTGAATGAAAAATTTTCAAACACCGGCAGGTAGCGAACCTTGTGCTGACGCATCATCTGCATACAATTCTCTACTGTATCCTCTGTGGTAGCTGCCGGTAATCTCCTGTTCATCACCGACTCAACCGTTGTATTGTTTGAATTTTTATTTACAAACAATACCTTGGTGGTTATATCGTGTTCCGTTATAAGGCCAATGTATCTTTCATTCATATCCATTACAATAAGGTACTCTACATTTTCGCAGCACATTTGACTCAGGGCTTTGTCAACAGAAGAGGTGGGAGAAACTGTGTGAAAGTGTGGCTCTTTTTTAGCAAGTATCGAAGTTATTTTTTCCATACGCACAGGTTTAAGATTTGCAATAAAAATTTGAGCTCATTTCAAGTTACGATAAAATCTAACCAAAAAGCCAAACATTAAATCAATGTGAGAAAATAAATCTGGCCGGCAATCACAAATCTCATACTTAAAGATTACCGGCAAAGAAACATTGTGTAATAAAATTGTGAAGAGTGACCGCAGGTATGTGTAAACCGGGATATTAATCCCACCCTTATTTACCAATTTGATTTTTTGCATCATCCAATTCGGCAAAACTCCATTTGCCGGCGATATTACCCTGCTTTAAAAGATAAAGCGTTTGGTTTGATCTTGCAGCAGTTCTTATCACGGTAAGATCAAGCCCAAGACCATTCACATTTGCAAAACCAAACCTGGAGTAGCGGCTTATAACAGAATCCCGGTCCGGGGAAATAAAATAAAAAGGTATCCCTTTTTTTGCCGCTTCATTATACACCTCAAGCAGATCATTTTTCCATGAAGGTGCTTTTCCTGGAAGATCGGTATTAAAGAATAACAATACCTGCGGTAATGATAAAATTGCCGTTGTCACTTCCTTTGTTTCCTGCCCGGTAACTGTATCGGTAATGGTGGGCCCTATCAAAGAAAAACCATTAATGGCAGGCCGATTATTTTTTCCTTTTTTAACCAGTTTAGTCAATGTAGTATCCCAAACCCAGGTACTGTCTTCCCAGATCTTACTGTTGTTGAATTCGTCCTGGCTCATGTCCTTTTTTTCCTTTGTATTGATGTTCCTGTAAACAAGCCTTGTTTCAAAAACATCGGGTACTGCATTGGCAGGTACTTTCATTTTTTCCGGAATATTATTTCCTCTTTTAAAAGGCAGGCAATCAACCGGGGGCAGGTATCGTAAAGAATACCATTGCAATCCAAAACTAAAGAGAGTAATTAAAAACATCAGCGCCGTATTCATCCCGGGTTTGAAAAGTGGCTGGATATGTTTTCTTGTAAAAAGTAGAACAAGTATCAACACAGAAAGTAAAACATCTTTGTAAAATGAGAATTGAGGGGTGATCTTTATACAATCACCAAAACATCCACAGTTTGTTGGTTGTCCTGTTTTGTAAGTATAGCCGGTAAGAATTGTAAAAAAGATCATTAACACAAGCAGCAACCAGCTGAATAACCTCATTCGCCAACCCAGTAACAACGCAGCTCCTGCAATGATCTCAAATGCATTCATAGTAACCGAAAGGAACAATGTATGCTCATTAAAAAAATGAAACAGGTTCATCAGAACATTCTTCAGGAAAAAACTGCCAGATTCAAGATCGCGGTTCCAAACTTCAAAATATTCTTCCATTTTATAAGCGGTTCCTAGCGGATCGTTTGCTTTAACAAGGCCTGAAAAAATAAAAAGCAAGCCTACAAATACCCTGATGACATTGACAATTATTTTCATTTTAAAAAAATTCGATGGTCAATACTTAATTCTGATTTTCTTCCGGTTGTAAAATCTCCTAACTCCGCACCTTCTCTTCCCTCATCAATATCAATGCAAATACAGCATAGTTCACAATATCAAGATAATTGGCATCAATGCCTTCGCTCATGATCGTTTTTCCATCATTGATCAGTATCTGGCGGATGCGTTGCAATTTCATTAGAATAAGATCTACAAAACTTTCCTGGCTCATGCTTCGCCATGCTTCCCCATAATCATGGTTCTTATCCTGCATCAGTCTTTTTGCTGTATCCACTTTCTCATCATACATGCCTGCTATACGGTCTACAGGCATTTCTTCAGGATCGTTTTCTGTAAGATCAAGTTGAAGTAACCCGATCAAAGCATAGTTAATGATCCCTTTGAACTCCGCTGCCAAGTCATCTCCTATTTTTTGTTTACCTGTTTCCTGTATCGTTCTTATCCTTTGTGCTTTGATGAAGATCTGGTCAACGATAGAGATGGTTCGTAAAACCCGCCATGCCGTTCCATAATCACTGGCTTTTTTTAAAAAAATTTCTTTGCAGGAACGGATCGCTTCGTCGTATTGCTTATCGGTTGTCATAAAAACTGTGTCGGAGGTAGGAAGTACGACGCCTGGTAAAGTGTATTTCCTACTTCCCGCTTCAGACTTCATACTTCGGATTATCTTTATCGCCAAAAATAGCGAACAAAAAGCGAATGTTTACATTGAATTGCAAAGGAAGATTGCTGGTTATTGAAAAGCCGCTTATAATGGGAATCATCAATGCAACTCCTGATTCATTTTATACAGGCAGCCGGTACAGTGGAGTTGAGTCAATAATTGACATAGCTGAAAAAATGTTGATTGATGGTGCCGATATTCTTGATATTGGAGGACAAAGTACCCGGCCGGGCAGTGAACAAATACCTGCTGAAGAAGAATTAGAAAGAGTGATCCCTGCCATCACAGCAATAGCTCAAAAATTTCCCCAGGCTTTTATCTCCATTGATACTTATTATTCAAAAGTTGCAAAAGCTGCTGTTGAAGCAGGTGCCTCTTTAGTAAACGACATCAGCGCAGGGATGATTGATAATGAAATGGCGGGAACTGTTGCGGCATTGAAAGTTCCCTATGTTTTAATGCACATGAAAGGCACACCGCAAACGATGCAGAAAAATGCAGTATATGAAAATGTGACCCGGGAAGTGCTTGATTTCTTTATTGCTAAAACTTTTGAACTAAAACAAACCGGGATAACCGATGTGATCATTGATCCCGGCTTTGGTTTTGCAAAAACAATAGAGCACAATTTTGAATTATTAAAGAACCTTTCAGATTTTAAAATGCTGGATAAACCGTTAATGCTTGGTGTTTCCCGTAAATCGACAATTTATAAAACCCTGGGTAAAACGGCTGAAGAAGCATTGAATGGAACTACGGTATTAAATACAATAGGATTGATGAAGGGTGCTTCAATTTTAAGAGTACATGATGTGAAGGAAGCAAAAGAAGCGGTTATTCTTTTTTCTGCTATGCATAAATAAAGAACCTCTTTCCTGTTTTGAAAAGAGGTTCTTGTGAAATATTTTCCCTGGTTATTTTGGATTTGTTTTAGCGCCAAGTGAATCAGCTATTTTTTTTGCAGCATCAGCTTTCTCCTGTTTATCGCTTACTTCCAAAATCTCGACATCAAATTTTAATGAGGAGTTCGCACCGCCCGGCCCGCGGGGATCGGGACCATAGGCTAATCTTGCCGGAACAAATAAAACACCTTTGCCACCTTTGTTAAATAAAGGAATTCCATCGTGCCAGCCTTGAATCGCATTGCCCAACCCTAACTGAAAAACGTATACACCGGCATCAAACTGCTCATTATTCTTTATAAGCCTGCCCTCATATTTTACAGCTACAAATTTTCCCACGGCTGCTGGTTCACCGTTTCCTTTTTCCTTTATTAATACATAAGTTCCTTCAGGAGCTTTCTCCGGTTTTATTTTCTTTTCAGTGAAATATGCCTGCAGCTCATTATCTTCTTTTGTTTTTTGCTTTGCCATTTCTTCCTTCATCTCTTTTTCCTGTCTTGGCCTGTCTTTTTCATATTCCATATTAGCATCCGCCCTTGCCAAACTATCGTTTTTAAAGATCTTTACTAATTTAAGATAGGTTTTCAACCTGTCGCCGCTTTTTATATATGGAATCTGTTGCTGATATCCTTTTTTGATCAATGTATCCGCTATTTCAATTGTAATTGCGCTGTCTCCTTCTCTCATTAAGTATAAAATTTCAATGGGAGAATACGATATGCCGGGATCATTTTTATCAGGCAATGGCTGATAATAGGGCATTTTTCCAAAACTGCTTGCAATCAGTGAGTCATTTATCTTTCTGACGTAGTGGAATTTTACAATATCATTCGTCCGGGCAACAGAATCCTTACCTTTCCCTTTAATGATTTTATATACCAATCCACTTTTTGTTTTGCTGTATTGTGTACCACACGAAACGATAGTCAGTGCAGCCAATACAACGATCATCATAGTTTTTGTTTGCATTGTTTTTTTATTGAAGTAAATGTATGTTCTCTTTTAAAGCTTTATGAAAATTTTTTACTGTTTCCTCAAGTGATAATGAACTGCGGCCACCCGATGCATTGAAATGGCCTCCTCCTTCAAAATAGTTGCGGGCAAAAGTATTGCAATCAAAATCTCCTTTGCTGCGAAAACTCCATTTCCTTTCCTCATCCCTGTCTATCACTATGGCAACAAGTTTAATGCCTTTTATACTCTGGGGATAATTTACCAGTCCTTCTGTGTCGCCGGTTTTTATCTGGTATCTTAAAAGATCGGATTTAGGTATCACCAGCAGCACTGTGTTGTATTCATAAAAAACTTCCATCCTGTTCATTAAAACATGACCGATGAACCGCATCCGATTCTCTAAAAAATTATCAAAAAGTTCATTATGAACATGCATGTGCTCAAGCCCCCGGCTTTTCAGATCAGCAACTAAAGTATGAACAGCGGCAGTAGTTGATGAAAAACGGAAAGAACCCGTATCAGCAACAACACCAGCATAAATACAATCCATCATTTCAGTTGTGAATTTATCACTATGCCCAGATGCATAAATAAGATCATAGATCATTTCACATGTGCTTGATTTATTAGTATCACTTATACCCCATTCAAAGCTTTTTTCATCGGGCTGCTGATGATGATCGATCAAAATTTTCGGGCAGGTAAGAGATCCAAGCTTTGCTGTCATGTTTTTTGTACGGTAAATAGCATTGAAATCAAGACAAAAGATCCATTCAGCTTCATCCAATATCTTATCTGCTTTTTCCCTGTACAGATCATAGTCTATCACTTCATTGCTGCCGGGCATCCAGTTAAGCCATCCGGCCCAGTTTGTGGGAGAAATAATAGTGATACTATGGCCAAACTGCATTAAAAAAAATTTAAGCGAAAGCGAAGCTCCCATAGCATCTGCATCGGGTTTCTGATGCGGCACTATTACGATTCTGCGAGCCTTATTTAACAGGGGAAAAATATCTTGTATGGGCTTCATAAGCGGCTGCGAAGGTAGGCAAATGTGCTGATGTGCCAATATGCAAATGTGTTAATGAAACGGAGTAATATTTTTTGTAACAGCATTTTATCAAATTGGCTAATTGACAAATTGAATATACTTTTGCGGCGCAAAAACAAAGTACAATATATGAGCAATCGAACATTGACAATGATCAAACCCGACGCTATGAAAAAAGGGTATGCCGGCGCCATTCTTGATATGATCATCAAAGGTGGTTTTCGGATCGTAGCATTGAAACAACTTAAGCTTACACCCGAAAAAGCCGGGGAATTTTATGCAGTACATAAAGCAAGACCATTTTTTGGTGAGCTGGTTGAATACATGAGCAGCGGTGCCATCATTGCTGCAATTTTAGAAAAGGATAATGCCGTAGCTGATTTCAGAAAACTGATTGGTGCTACTGATCCTGCAAAAGCCGAGGAAGGAACCATTCGGAAAAAATATGCAGCCTCTATTGCAGAAAATGCAGTGCATGGAAGTGATAGTGATGAAAATGCAAAAATTGAAGGTGACTTTTTCTTTTCGGCATTAGAAAGATATTGATAAAATTCATTTTATTATTGAACCGTCCTGCCCTGCAGGCGGTTTTTTTATTTTTTAACTATATTAATTAAATTAGAACTACTTAAACTATCACCATGCAAGTCATTAAACCAATCACTCCTTTAATTCTCCTGTTTTTCAGCAATGTTATTTTCAGCCAAAGCGAATTTCCTGCTTTCGGTTCGTTCTCAGCAGAAGAGATATCCATGAAAGAATGTTCATTTGATCCGGAAGCCAATGCAGTGGTCTTGCTGGATATGGGAATAGCGAATTATGATGACGAGCAGCATCTTGTTATTGAAACAAGAATGCGGATGAAAATTTTAAATGAAAAAGGGCTTGAATATGCTAATATCGTTTTACCCTATTATCACAAGAATGATATAGAGTACATAAATAAAATTGAAGCCTATACATATAATTTTGATGCTTCAGGCCGGCCCAGCATGATAGCCGTAGATAAAAGATCAATCCATACAGAAAGAACATCTGATTTCTATTCACAGATAAAGTTTGCCATGCCTGCTGTAAAAGCAGGAAGTATTATTGAATACCATTATGTACGTATAAGAAAACATTACGGGTATTTAGACCAATGGTTATTTCAATCAGACAGACCCACATTAAAAAGCAGTTTTTTGTTGCATATGTTGCCCAAACATGAATTTACGTACACCGTGCAAAAGAGTCCCCTTTATAACATTACCATACAACCCATGCCTGCCGAAGGAAAAATATTTTTTGAAATGAAAAATATAGCGGGGCTGCGAATTGAACCTTTTATGGATGCTCCGGATGATTATATACAAAAAGTAATTTTTCAACATTCAGCTTATCTAAGCAGTTATGGAACCAGGCAAAATGTAAATACAACCTGGAAAGATCTTGCTCTTGACCTGATGTCAGAGAAATTTTTTGGCTCACAACTGGATAAAGATCTGAAAATTGAAGCCGTAAAAACCATAGTAAGCAAAGGATCAACTGCAACAGAAAAAATGCGAAGCATTTATGAATATGTTCAAAAAAATATTTCATGGACTGGTGTGGAGAGTAAGGTGGCACCTGATGGCTTAAAAGCTGTTGCAGATAGAAAAAAAGGAAGCTCTGGTGAAATGAACTTGTTACTGGTGAATCTTTTGAATGTTGCCGGTATAGAATCATATCCGCTTTTAGCTGCCGAAAGAGATTACGGAAGAGTTGATACCACATTTCCTTTTATTGACAGGTTCAATAAGACTGTTGCCCTTGTATCTGCAGATGGTAAACAATATATTTTAGATGCTTCACAATCAAATTGCCCGCCTGGCCTTACCCCATATCCTTTGCTGGGAACTGTTGCTTTTATTGTTGATAAAAAGAAATTCAGCCTGATACGAATTGCCCCCGGAAATAAGTTTTATAAAAATATCATTTCAATTAACGGGAAAATTGATCCGCAGGGAATATTGACAGCTAATGCAAAAATCCAGAGTTATGATTATGCCCGTCAATTACGATTAAATGCATCAAACAGGGACAGGAGAAAATTCATTGCTGAAAGATTTGAAGCTCCCTATGAAGGATTGACTATTGACAGCATTCGTATTCTTCCGCCTGAATACGATTCTCTGCCTTTTGATCAGCAGGTAAATTTCAAGCAGCAAATAAATGAAAGCGGTGGTTATATTCTTTTCAATCCTAATCTATTTACCGGTTTTGAAAAAAATCCTTTTGTTTCCTCCATACGTTTTACAAATGTGAACTTTGGATTTCCTTATACTATTGTAGTAGAAGAAACTTTCCAGCTTCCACCCGGGGCCAAAGTAGAATTACCGGGTGATAAAACAATACGATCTGACGATAAGAATATTGAGGCCTTTAAACAGGTCAGGTTTGAAAACGGAGAGCTGAAGATCCTGATAAGATTTATGCAATCAAATACCCTGGTGAAGCCAGAAAATTATCCTGGCTTAAAAGACCTTTATAAAAAAATGGTCGATGCGCTGAATGAACCCGTGCTGATCAAAATGCCAGATTAAGATAAAAGGTTATTTTACTTCGATATCCAGAAATCATAATATTTCAGGTGCTGTATCATTCCACCTTCTTTATAAATAATATCAGCATCCATTTTAAGATCATGCTTTCCTGTACTTAAATTAAATGCCGAATAGGGAATAAACACCACCAGGTCGTTATAATCAGTTTCGTCGTAGGCAGGAGTGATCTCTTTATAAACCGCAAGCTGACCAGAAGTACTTCGGTAACCCGTGATTTCTGATTTTAACCGGGTGCCATCTTTTGTTTCAAAATAAATAGCCAGGAAACCATTGATATTTTTCATTTTCGATACAGAAAACTTTACATGTATCCGCATGCCTTTCTTTTCATTTTCATAAATATCATAATCCACCCACATGTCTTTGAAAGTTGCTGTTATTTTATTATCCGGTAAGCCACCCGATATAGGAGTTGTGCTGCCGGGTTCTGTATA
>FKKE01001030.1_pt3 | contig 14334 bp, 13 predicted proteins | sample 1106331 | NCBI WGS metagenome assembly FKKE01 (sample SAMEA3931202, study PRJEB13176) | freshwater metagenome | biome: Drinking water system; feature: drinking water; material: freshwater | place: China | collected 2013-02-06 | reverse complement strand
GTGCAAAGGTATAGTGGAACAAGCGGGCGGAAGGATCTGGTTTGAAACGGAAACAGGAGTGGGTAGCACTTTTTATGTGGAGCTGCCTGTAGTGAATTAAATCTTTTTCTTCTTCTTCCTGTCTGTCAAAAACTTCTCAAATTCCTTCAGCGAAAAACTGCTAAGATTTTGTTCTTTAGTAACACCTGCCTTCTGCGCCGCCAGCACACCATATCGGATATCATTATATCCATCCAGTGAGTGAGCATCGGGATCAATAGATATTAAAACACCGTTATCAACCGCATAATCAATATATCTCCAGTCAATATCAAGCCGGCGGGGGTGGGCATTTAACTCTATCACAACATGATTCGCAGCGCAGGCATCAATTATTTTTTTATGATCCACAGGATAACCATTGCGGCTCAGCAGTAATCTTCCCGTCATATGGCCAAGGATTGTTGTGTAAGGATTTTCAATGGCCTTCATCAACCGCATCATTGCTTTTTCTTCCGTCATTTTAAGGTTGCTGTGTATAGATGCGATGACAAGATCAAAAGTGGAAAGAATATTATTTGAATAATCCATCGAGCCATCACCGAGGATGTCACATTCGATGCTTTTAAAAATTTTGAAGGGCTTGTATTGCTCATTCAGAATATCTATTTGCCTGTGTTGTTCCCTTATCCTTTCTTCGGATAAACCATTGGCATAGGCGGCAGCCTTTGAGTGATCAGATATCACAAGATATTCTAAACCCCGCTTCATACATTCTTCCGCCATTTGCTCCAATGTATTATCGCCATCACTCCATTTGCTATGACTGTGTATGATGGCCTTTATATCTTCCGGCTGAATGAATGTTCCAAACTTTTTATTTCTTGCTTTCCCGATTACAGTTGCAGATTCTCTCATGAACGCAGGTATCACCGGAATTTTTGCCTGGGTAAAAACCGAATCATCGCCGATCTCATTGCCCGTATATTTTATTGAAGAAAACGTTTTATTGAAAGCAGTCAGAAATTCTTCAGAGCAGGTAGTGCAAAATAATCTTTCATCCATTTTTCCACTGCCCGTATGCAAGCGAAGCTTCAGACCATTTTTTAATTTATATAAAAGTGTATTTTCTTTTTCTTCCAATAGCTCCGGAGGCTGTGCTGTTTGAAATTTTGGTTTGACCACATCATTATTTTCCAGCACTACAAATTCCATTTCTTCAATCGTCAATGCTTGCCTGCGATAGGCGCCGGTTACATGTACTTTTTCGTGAGAGAATAATTTTTTCAGATAACCATCGATCTGTGGAAATATTACTTCGGCTTCAGCATATAAAAAATGCCCCTGCTGGCTTTGATAGAATTGAATTGACTCCTGTACATTGGCTTGTGTCTTTTCTCCAAAACCCTTATAAAGCGTCAAACGATTTTCATTACAGGCATATAATAGTTCCCCTACAGATTCAATTCCCATTTCTTTCCAGATGGTTTGTATCTTTTTCGGGCCGATCCCTTTTATATTCAGCATTTCGATTACGCCGGGTGGGGTTTTGGCAATATACTCTTCTAAAATGCCCAGCTTACCGGTTTCCAGCATTTCCGCTATTTTTTTTGCCGTGCTTTCGCCAATTCCTTTTATTGAGGCAATTTTTTCCGGTGGGGTATCTGCTAGTTGTTCGGGTAGTTTTTCAATATTAAATGCAGCAGCGCCGTAAATTCTTGCTTTAAATGAGTTGTCCCCATGAATATCCATGAGCTTTGATAGCAGGGAAAAATTTCCGGCAATTGCGTAATTATCCATAAGTACCCTCTCAGCCCCTGAAGGGGAGTTTTGATTATTTCAATTAAGATGTAGAAACGTCTTTACTAAGTTAAATCGTGGATTCAAATTTATTGAACTGAGATAGATTGACGAATAAAATATATATACGTAGTCAAACTAAACCAGGGTAAATTTTACTTTCCTTTAGGGGCAGGGGTATAAAAAAGTCCCCCGCATTTGCGAGGGACTTTTATGTGAGTTGTTAACTTACTTTTTCTTCTTAGCTACTTTTTTCTTAGCTGTTTTTTTCTTTGCAGCTTTTTTCTTTGTTGCCATGTGTTTAGAATTTTGGGTTAGAAATAAAAATAACGATAGTAAAAATAGAATTAATATTTAAACTATCAAAAATTTTTTCCACAAATTATGGATAACGATGTTGATTTCTTTTTTTCAACACCGGGGCAACAAGTATGTGTTTGAAATTTTTTCAGTGATAAATGATCACTGATGCATGTAAAAATTATGCTTCAACAGGAGTTACTGAAACAAAAGTTCTGTTGTTCTTTCCTTTTTTAAATTCAACAACACCATCTGCTAATGCAAACAAAGAATAATCTTTTCCAACACCAACATTTTTTCCGGGATGGTAAACAGTACCCCGTTGACGAACGATGATGTTACCGGCAATAGCAGGCTGACCGCCAAAAATTTTTACACCAAGACGTTTACTTTGTGAGTCACGACCATTCTTTACACTGCCTTCACCTTTTTTATGTGCCATGAGAAAGAGATTTAATAATTTGAAAATTTCCTTTTTATTTTCTGAAGTATGAAATCAGCCACCTGACTTCAATCTTCATTCTTCTGATTTCTTTTTCGAGATACTGCTGATCTTGATCTGGGTATACAGTGTACGATGCCCATGCTTTTTACGAAATCCTTTTCTTCTTTTTTGTTTATATGCAATTACTTTATCACCTTTTACATGATCAAGTATCTCAGCTTTTACTTTAGTTTTTACATCGCTGCCAATTGAAAGCTTACCATCCGCATCAACCATCAAAACTTCCAGGTCGATCTTATCGCCGGCTTTACCTTCAATATGTGGAACATAAAGCGTTTGGTCTTTTTCAACTTTATATTGCTGACCACCAACTTTTACAACTGCTATCATAGCTTAAAAATTAAGGATGGCCCGTCCGAACGGGCCGTTTATTATATATTTTCTTTTTTCTTTTTAGTTATCGGCACGGGCGGGCAAAGGTAAGGGGAAACAGCGTTCCGGCAAACAGATTATCAAAGTTTTATATTCGCACCGGGCCTATTTGAAATGCCTTCTTTTATATTTGCAATTCATCTTAGTTTACGTTTTACTTAGGGTATGAAAATCAAGTCGTTTTTAGCCAAACCGTTTGCTTCATATATATATAAAGGTATCCGGAAAAGCATGGCCACTGCTGTAGCTGACCAGGAAAATATTTTTCAACAGTTATTAAAAACCGGCAAAAATACGGAGTATGGGAAATCGGTGGCACTCGATAAAGTGACCAGTTATGAAGAATTTACACAGGCCGTTCCTATCCGGGATTATGAACAAATGCGGCCCTGGTTTGATAAAGTAAAAGAAGGCAGGCATAATGTTTTATGGAAAGGCAAGCCAATTTATCTCGCCAAAACTTCAGGAACCACAAGCGGAACGAAATACATCCCCATCACTAAAGATTCAATTCCCAACCATATCAATACTGCCCGTAATGCATTGCTTTGTTATATGGCAGAAACTGGAAATACAAAGTTTGCTGATGGAAAACTGATTTTTTTGTCCGGTTCTCCTGAATTGGAAAGAGTGGGGGGAATTCCAACAGGAAGATTGAGCGGCATTGTTAATCATCATGTACCAAAATATTTGCGCTCAAATCAAATGCCTTCTTATGAAACAAATTGTATTGAAGACTGGGAAACCAAGTTGGGCAGGATCGTTGATGAAACCATCGGGAAGAATATGACCCTTATCAGCGGTATACCGCCGTGGATGCAAATGTATTTTGATGAATTGATAAAACGAAGCGGTAAAAAAGTTGGTGAGTTGTTCCCCCACTTCAGTGTGATGGTTCAGGGTGGCGTGAATTTTGAGCCTTATAAGGCAAAGTTGTTTGAGAGCATAGGAAGAAAAGTTGATTGCATCGAATTGTTTCCTGCCAGTGAAGGTTTCTTTGCTTTCCAGGATTCACAACAAGCAGAGGGGCTTTTATTGAATACAAACAGCGGGATCTTTTTTGAATTTGTTCCGGCTGCAGAAATTTTTAATGATAAACCCACAAGGCTTTCATTAAAAGATGTAAAGGCGGGAGAGAATTATGCAATGATCATCAATAGCAATGCAGGACTCTGGGGTTATAACCTGGGTGATACCATAAAGTTTGTTTCTACTGATCCATACAGGATAATTGTTTCGGGCCGAACCAAACATTTTATTTCTGCATTTGGAGAACATGTGATCGGCGAAGAAGTAGAATACAGTATACTCAAAGCTGCAGAAGAAGAGCATGTGCAAATAACGGAATTCACCGTTGCACCTTTTGTAAGTACCAGTGATGGAAAATCATATCATGAATGGTTTATTGAATTTGAGAACAAACCCGGGGATATAAGAAAATTTGCCAATAAAGTGGACGAAAACCTCAGGAAGAAAAATGTATATTATGATGACCTCATCAGCGGCAATATCCTTTCACCATTAAAAATAACGGCCATACGGAAAAACGGGTTTATTGATTACATGAAATCTATTGGTAAATTGGGTGGACAAAATAAAGTGCCCCGGCTGAGTAATGACAGAAAGATCGCTGATGCATTAGTAAAATGGGGTGAAAACAACTAAGCCAATGAAAGTCGTTTTTGAAAATACACCAGTTGAGTCAAAAGCTAAAACTGCACAGTCAAAAACCGGGGGTATCAAAAGAATTGCTTTGTTCGGTTCTACAGGTTCTATCGGCACGCAAGCCCTGAATGTAATTGGCAATAACCCGGATAAATTTTCAGTAGAAGTATTAACTGCACAAAACAATGATGATTTATTAATTCAACAGGCTTTACAATTCAATCCTCATATTGTTATTATTGGCGAAGAGGCAAAATATCAAAAAGTAAAAGAAGCTCTTTCTGCAACAGATACAAAAGTTTTTTGTGGTGAAAAGGCATTGGAAGAAGTGGCGGCAATGGATGTATATGACCTGATGCTGGCAGCTATAGTTGGTTTTGCAGGTTTAAAACCAACATTGAAAGCAATTGAGAATGGGAAAACGATAGCACTTGCCAATAAAGAAACTTTGGTGGTTGCCGGCGATATCATTATGCAGCGGGCCATTGAGAACAGGGCACCCGTTATCCCGGTGGATTCAGAGCATTCAGCAATTTTTCAATGTCTTGTTGGTGAAACCAGAAATCGTATTGAAAAAATAATTCTCACTGCTTCTGGTGGTCCATTCTTAGGAAGAAAGCCAAATTTTTTGGTAAATGTAAAAAGAGAGCATGCATTGCAGCATCCCAACTGGAGCATGGGCGCAAAGATCAGCATTGATTCTGCCACGCTGATGAATAAAGGACTTGAGATGATCGAGGCAAAATATCTTTTCAATCTGCGGCCTGAACAAATACAGGTGATCATTCATCCGCAAAGCATCATACATAGCATGGTGCAGTTTGAGGATGGAAGCATAAAAGCCCAAATGGGATTGCCGGACATGAAACTTCCTATACAATATGCATTATCATTTCCGCAAAGAATACACAATAACTTTCCACGGTTTGATTTTAAAAAAATGAATTCATTGACATTCGAAGAACCGGATATCAGGACATTCAGAAATCTTGCATTATCTATCGAGGCTTTGAATAAAGGCGGCAATCTGCCTTGTGTAATGAATGCAGCTAATGAAATTGCTGTGTATGCTTTTTTAAAAAACAGGCTGGGATTTTTGGAAATGACCGACCTGATTGAAAAAACAATGGAACATGTTCCTTTTATCGAGAAACCCACATTAAGTGAATACTTTGAAAGTGATGGCGAAGCCAGGAGTTTTGCCGCTGATGTAATTAAATTGTAAGTACTTACCCCGAAACTGAGAATAATAAAATTTTCTGCTTTCACTAACTATTTTTAAAGGATATTTGCCAACATTTAAAGAATAAATACCCTATTTGGGTTTGGTTTTATTATGATATTATTAGCTATAGATTGGAGTACAGTTCCTATACAGGCAGCGCAGTTCATTCTTTCATTTTCTATATTGATCCTGCTGCATGAGTTTGGCCATTTTATTACTGCCAGATGGTTTGGATGCCGTGTAGAAAAATTCTATTTGTTTTTTAATCCATGGTTCTCACTTTTTAAAAAGAAAAAAGGAGACACTGAATATGGCATCGGCTGGATACCACTCGGTGGATATGTAAAAATATCCGGTATGATCGATGAGAGTATGGATAAGGAACAAATGAAACAGCCGCCGCAACCCCATGAATTCCGAAGCAAACCGGCATGGCAGCGCCTGATCATCATGCTGGGCGGAATCATTGTCAATGTAATTCTTGCTATCATCATTTTTATTTTTATTCTATGGGTTTGGGGCAAAGAATACATGCCGCCACAAAATGCAAAATATGGTCTTTCTGTTGATAGTCTTGCCCGTACAGTGGGAATGAAAGATGGCGATCACCTGTTAAAGATCGATACATTTACGGTGAAGGATTATAATACCATAAAGGGGCAGATCATTCTAAAGGAAGCTAAGACACTTACCGTGCAGAGAAATGATAGCATCCTGACCTTGAATGTTTATGATGGTTTAATTAGAAAACTTAATACCAGAAGTTCAGGTTTTTTTGCCAGCGTTCGTTTTCCTTTCGTAATCAAAGAATTTTCTGAAAGCTCAAATGCAAAAAAAGCGGGTTTGCTTCAGAACGATAAAATAGTGGGAGTAGATACTGCAGAGACGCTTTCTTATTTTGATGTGATGAAAGCCCTGAAAGGAAAAAACAATCAAACTGTTCAGATCAGGTATGTACGGAATAATGATACATTGACAAAGAGTATTCAGTTGGATAAAGATTCAAGATTGGGGATAAGAGCTAAGGATCTTATGGCGTTTGGGATAAAGACCGAACATCAGAAATTCAATTTTATTGAAGCCATCCCTGCCGGTTTTAATGCGTGTTGGGAAACATTAGGGAGATATATGACCGGGCTTCGCCAGTTGTTTACAGGCAAAGCAAATCCTAACGAATCGGTAGGCAGTGTTTTTAGTATCGGAAGCATTTATGCTCCCTATTGGGATTGGCAAAGTTTCTGGACACTCACTGCTATCTTTAGTATCATTCTTGCCTTCATGAATATTTTACCTATACCAGGTTTGGATGGTGGCCATGCATTATTTACATTGGCTGAAATGGTAAGTGGCCGTAAGCCAAGCGATAAATTTTTAGAGTATTCGCAAATGGTGGGAATGGTTTTGTTGATGGCGCTAATGGCCTATGCTTTAGGTTTGGATGTGTTGAGATGGTTTAAATAACTTTCACAGAGACAGGGCATACCCTCTCTCTGCAATCAGAGTTCAATTCCAATTTTCTTCATCAATAAGGAGGCATTCATGCTTGTGCAGATGCCTTTTTTTAATATATAGTCAAAATAAAGTTCATCTCCTGATACCTGTACATCAAAATGATAGTTATGAAGGCTACCCGGAAATTCTTTAGCCAGGTTTGCCAGTTCAAGATCATGTGTTGCAATTAAACCCGTTGCATTATTTTGTAACAATTGTTTTATCAATGCTTTTGAGCCAGAATGCCGATCGGCGGAATTGGTTCCTCTTAATATTTCATCAAGTAATAGAAAAACTTTTTCTTTTTGATAAACAGCCTCTATCACTTCTTTAAGTTTTTTTAATTCAGCATAAAAAGTTGATGTGTTTTCATCCAGGTTATCATTCACTCTCATGCTGCTGATCACTTTCATGTTTGAAATGGTGAATGATCTTGCATGAACAGCAGAACCCATCATGGCCAAAACTATATTTACCCCAACACTTCTTAAGAATGTGCTTTTGCCTGCCATATTGGAACCTGTTATTAAGTATAACCCTTTGCCTTCTTCAGTTGAAAAGGAATTGGTGACAAGTTTTTCTTTCGGAATCAGGGGATGACCCAGGGAATCGGCAATTATAGTTCCCTGTGTGTTGGCAATACTGGGAAAAGCCCAGCCCTGGTTATTAAAAGAAAGATTAGCAAGAGATGAGAGTGATTCAATTTCTGCCAGTGAATGAAACCAGTCATCAATATGTTCTTTGTTCTCTTTTTTCCATTTTTCCAATGATAACACCTGCTGAAGATCCCAGAAGGAAAAAGTGTTCAGGGGAAGAAATACAAGCGGATTAAGCCTGATATCAGTTCTATCTAAGATCTTTTTTAAAGCTTTGATTGTTGCTGATGACCGGGAATGGCCGCCCACATATTTATTTTTCAGATCGTTTAAAAGCTTGCTTTTAAAATTTCCTTTTTCAATCCATGAAACAGAATCGGAAAGTGTTTCAAGCTCAGGTGCGATCTTGTTCAGTTTATGAAAAGAAGGCATCACCATTTTTGAAACTCCGAGTGATGTAATAAACATCAAAAAAATGGCAGGGTAGAAGATATTTGATGCAATAATATCTGTTAAATGCAATAGGAGTAAACAGATGCTGATCGCTGGTAAAATAAATCTTAACACATGCCAATACGATCTATCGATAAATTGGTAAGGCTCTTCCAGCCAGTCATCTATTCGTTTTTCCGTAGAGGCATTCAATGGTTTTGCCATCCCATAAGACTGCAGTTGTTGTCTCCATTCAAGTTGTTGCGTTAATTCTTTTATGGCAACTTGTCTTTCTGAAATTGTTTCGGCAGATGCCGGATGCAATAACCAATAAGCAAATAGTTTATTTCCCTGTTCTGAGATGCAGCGGTTGATGTATTGAAATAATGAAGCTCTCCCAAAAATATCAAGATCATTTGCGTATTCATGATGCACGGGTTTGAAATTTTCTCCATCCGGCAGATCAGTGAAATGATGATTGAGGACATTGATCTCTGTTTGATTGATGGTAAGGAGGCGTTTCAGGTTTTCAATTTGATCGTTGGTTGTTAAGTGTTTTGCAAGAAGAAAGAAGAAGAGGGTAATAGATAAGAAACCGATCGGTATAAAGACCAGTAACCCTTTTGACCAGAACAAGGCAATGCAAGCGAGAAATAAAAGCATTGAGAATAATCTCAGCCAGCCGAGTAAGGAACTTTTTCCTTCCAGTTTTTTTAATTCAGTGTTGTGCTTAGCTATCTGCTGTTGGTATAATTCCAAAATAATCATTGAGTAAAAATAGTTTATTTAGGGTTGTTGCCGGGGATACGCCGTAACACAGATGATGCTATTGTGATCTCCACTTTTTGTGATTTATTACTCATTGTTGCCCGTTAAACTTTTAAGAAGTATTAAGGAGGCTACTCGAAAAACATTATTATTTTTGCAGACTGTTCTTTATTTGTTGATAAGCGATAAGAACGATGAACGGAGCGTCGCAATTGCAGCTTTATAGTAGCCATGCAGCTTAGTTCAAAAAATATTGATTTCAAACCGGGGGACGTTTGGTTTTGACAGCATAGATCTTTGAAAGTGTAAGCATGCTCTGCGTTGTGTAATTAGCAGGTTAATCTGAATACTCAAACTATAAATGGCAATACTCAGTATGCCATGGCTGCCTAATCAGTGATTAAGTAGTCATTAGGGCCGCCGGGCAGGTTGGCTTGTTTCCACGCCCCGCCGCCGACTCAAAACAAAACAAGATGCTGCGATCAAAGGCTGTGCTGATCGCTTAAGACCATGCAGCTAAGGAACTGTTCGGTTGTTTGTTTCCAGTCAGTTCCCGAAAAAAATAAAACAGAATAAGCATGTAGAAAGCTTTTGAAGGATATGTTTGGACACCGGTTCGATTCCGGTCGTCTCCACAATTTTGATGAATCGGTTTCCTGCAGACTGACATCGGTCAGCCGGGGTTCCCGGTCATCCCGGCTAAAAGGAATGAACAGAATTGTTTATTCCTTTTTTTATTTTAAGAGTTATTATATACTTTGATTACCGGCTCTCTTAATGCTGCCGCCGCATCTGTACAATAAAAATAAATAACATCAGCAATTGTTTCGGCCTTTACCCATTTTGAAGGATCAGCTTTTGGCATGGCCTGGCGGTTTTGCGGCGTATCAATGGTACTGGGAACAATTACAGAAGTAACAACATTTGTTCCTTTGGCTTCATCATTCAGTAATTCAGCTAAACGAAAGATAAGTGATTTTGCTAAACCGTAAGCAACCATTCCTTTACTGTGTATTGAAGTCATGCCAGGTCTTGAGCCGATAAGAAAAATCCTCCCGCTATTTTGTTTCATCATTTGCAAAAAGATTGGTCTTGCAGCATTATATGCAGTTTCAAAATTCAATTTGTATTGTTTAAGAATATCACTTGTTTTTGTTTCGGCAACAGAACCCATTGCAAAACCACCAACAGTTAAAATAGCCGCATCAACCGAACCATATTTTGATACAATATCATTTACAAATTTTGCTGAATCATTCTCACTCATCAGGTCAACAACAACTTTTTCAAACTTATCTGCAGGAAAATCAACAGGCACAGGATCATTGGGAATAACGGTTCCGATCACTTTGTATCCTTCATCAATGAATTTTTTTACAACGGCTTGTCCCATATTGCCGGATGCGCCGGTTACTATGGCTGTTTTCATTTTTCCCAATTTGATTACAATTTACTGAAAACAAAAGAGGAGCTAAGAAAGAAGTTCATGGGCCTTGTCTTTTATCACCTGCTTTATCTTACCTCTGAATGGTGTTACTGCAAATGGAACTTTTCCATGTATCTCAACAGTGCCGGGGTGAAGATGGATTGTGCCGGAGAGGTCAAGACCATGAAACCTAAAACTGAATGTTCCGCTTCTTGCATGCCACTCTTCTTCAATGTTTGAAACTTTATCACCCTGTTCATGTTTTAAATTGGTCACAAGTTCTTTGATGCGTGTCATTGCTTCGTGTTCCGTAAGTTTATGATGAACTGTAACTTGAATAGAAGGCATGCTTTTGATATTATCTGCAAATATAACAACACAGTAAGGTTGTGAATAGGATATGAAAAAGATAATTTGTTTCTGAAATGTTATCTTCGAAAATCTTTTATGAAAGACAAACAAAAAATATTTGAGAAAGTAGCAGCCATGCTGGGGCAACTGAATTTTTCCATTGTAAATAAAGATGATAAACGGCCATGGGGCGGCTTTTATGTGATAGATGAAAAACAAGCAACAGGATTTGCACAACACTTTTTTCCTGAAGAGCAATTGGACAATTTAAAGATCACCAATAAGCTTAGTCCGAAAATCTTAATTGTTGCTCCACAACACCGCTTAAGCTGGCAATACCATCATCGCCGGGCGGAAATATGGAAATGTATTGATGGTACAGTTGGTGTGATGACAAGCGATACAGATGAGGAAGCTATTCGCCATACATTGAAAGTCGGCGACATAATAAAACTTAGCCAGGGAAAACGACACCGGTTGATAGGCCTGGATAATTGGGGAATAGTGGCCGAGATCTGGCAGCATACAGATGAATCAAACCCAAGCGATGAAGACGATATAGTAAGACTACAGGATGATTACAGCAGGAAGTAAATCAAAAAGCCGGATACTTTTAATACGTATGAAAAAAAGCAATCATATATTTTTATTTCTTCTCTTTTTCTTTACCACTCCTTCATTTACCCAACATATCAATCCCGATCTTTTAAAAAAAACATGGCCGGCATTCTGGATCACTCATACTGACGCATCGCCCAAAGGTTATGGTGTATATTTTTTCAGAAAAAAGATATCATTAGCACATAAACCAGATTCATTTATTGTTCATGTTTCAGCAGACAACAGGTATATTTTGTTAGTCAATGACAGGTTTGTTTCCCTTGGGCCTGCAAGAAATGACCTTTATCACTGGAATTTTGAAACAGTTGACCTGGCCCCTTATTTACAACAGGGATCAAATGTTATTTCTTCCATAGTTTGGAATGAAGGAGAGTACAGACCTGAAGGTCAAATATCAAATAAAACCGGTTTTTTATTACAGGGAAATACACATAAAGAAGAGATCATTAATACCGATCCATCATGGAAGAGCTTCAGGTGTACCGCTTATTCTCCACTAACAGGAATTGGCTATAATACATATTATGTTTCCGGTCCGGGTGAACTGGTTGATAATAACAAAATGCCAATGGATTGGTCAGGTAATGAATATGATGATGCGGCATGGCCCCATGCAATAAAAGCACATTGGCGTGGTGCCACACCAAAAGGAGTAGTCGATATTGCTGAGTGGATGTTAGTCCCATCATCATTGCCAAAAATGGAAATAAGCAGGCAAAGATTTGCCTCCGTAAGAAAAAGCGAAGGAATAAAAATTCCCGATGGTTTTCCCGAAACAAAAGCATCAATCACTATTCCTGCAAATACCCATGCTTCGTTCTTGCTTGATCAGTCTTTTCTTACCAATGCCTATCCTGAAATATTATTTAGCAAGGGTAAAGATGCCGGTATTTCCCTGGTGTATGCAGAAGCCTTATTTAATGAAAAACCAGATGGGCCGGGTAAAACATTTCGCAAGGGAAATAGAAATGAGATTGAAGGAAAAGTTATAGCCGGAAGAAAAGATAGTGTAATATCGAATGGAAAAGATAACCAGGCCTTCAGTACACTTAGCTGGAGAACGTTTCGCTATATACAGGTAAACATTTCAACAAAAGATCAACCGCTGGTCATAGATGATATTTTTAGTTTGTTCACTGGTTATCCATTCCAGATGAATGCCACATTCAATGCAAAAGATAAAATACTAGATAAAATAGTTGAGATCGGCTGGCGTACAGCAAGACTGTGTGCCTGGGAAACCTATATGGATTGTCCTTATTATGAACAATTACAATACATCGGTGATACCCGTATACAGGCATTGGTTTCAATATACAATAGCGGCGATGATCGTTTGGTAAGAAATGCTATTACGCAAATGGATCATTCCAGAATGGCTGAAGGAATTACATTAAGCCGGCACCCTTCATTTTCTCCACAACAGATACCTACATTTTCTTTGTGGTATATCGGTATGGTAAATGATTACTGGATGTACCGGGGCGATAGTGTTTTTGTAAAAGATAAATTGCAGGGAATAAGAGATGTGTTATGGTTCTTTAGTAAATATCAAAATGCTGACGGCTCGATGAGAAATGTTCCTTATTGGATATTTACTGATTGGGTAGAAGGAAAAACCGGCTGGCCCGGTGGAGTAGGGCCTATTGGCAAAGATGGAAGTTCTGCCTTGCTCGATCTTCAATTATTATTGGCATTACAAACGGCAGCAAAGCTTGAAGCGGAGTTAGGATTACCGGCTATGTCATCCTTATATCAACAAAAAGCTACGCAATTACAGCAAACAATTCAGCGCAATTACTGGGATGCAACAAAAAACCTTTTTGCTGATACAAAAGATAAAGACAAATATTCTCAACATGCAAATACATTAGCAATCTTGACGAATACAATTAAAGGCAATGCTGCAACTGAACTTGCAAAAAGATTATTAACCGATAACACATTGTCGCCTGCTTCTATTTATTTCAAGTATTATCTCCATATGGCAATGATAAAAGCCGGACTTGGAAATGATTATTTGAAATGGCTGGATATATGGAAGCAGAATATTGAAATGGGATTAACTACATGGGCGGAAATCTCGGAGATAGATAATGCCCGTTCCGATTGTCATGCATGGGGTTCAAGTCCGAATATTGAATTTTTCAGAACAGTGCTTGGCATTGACACCGATGCACCCGGTTTTAAAAAGGTGAAGATCGAGCCACATTTGGGTGAGTTGAAAAATGTAAATGGAAAAATGCCGCATCCCGCTGGAAATATTTCAACCAGTTATCAATTCGAAAACGGTAAATGGAAAATCGAGATCACCTTACCTGAAAAAATCCCGGGACGATTTATCTGGAAAGGGAAAGCCTATTCATTGAAGCCGGGAGTAAATATTTTTAAATTGTAGGCTTATATAACAATAAAACATTTTTAAAAAATCGGGTAAATAAAATTATCTTTATGTCATGAATTTATCACTTGCAGATAAGCAATTAATTCAAAAATTTTTTGCCAGCAAACCGGTAAAAAAGGCTTTTCTGTTTGGGTCCTTTGCAAGGAAGGAAGCAAAGGAAAAAAGTGACATTGATATCCTAGTAGAATTGGATTACAGTAAACAAATAGGGATGAGGTTTTTTTCTTACAAGGATGAACTGGAAGAATTGCTCAACAGGAATGTGGATCTTGTTACCAGCGATGGTCTTTCCCGCCACATAAAACCCTACATTGATAAAGACAAGGTCTTGATCTATGAAAGGTGAATTAACTGATAAAGTAAGAGTAGCACATATACTTGATGCAGTTGCAGAGGTTG
>FKKE01003662.1_pt1 | contig 14367 bp, 16 predicted proteins | sample 1106331 | NCBI WGS metagenome assembly FKKE01 (sample SAMEA3931202, study PRJEB13176) | freshwater metagenome | biome: Drinking water system; feature: drinking water; material: freshwater | place: China | collected 2013-02-06 | reverse complement strand
CAACTCCGCGTCGTTCGCGTCCACGATCCACACATTATCCTGCGCCGCAAACGTGTCGGAAGTTGCGGAGTACCGATACCGGACCCCGGAAAACCGCCCCTGCGTTTCGACACTGAACGTCTCTCCGTTCGCGTGATCGGCGGTGAAATCCGCCGTCACCGTCGAGCCAACGGAATCGACCGCCGTTACCGTCACGTCCTCGGTGTCGAAGTGCAGCACGCTACCGACTTCGACCCCGACCGTGTTCGACACCGCGACCGTTACCCCGGCGCCGGCCGTCACGTCACCGGCCAGGGCGACCAGCGTCAACGCGACGTAGTACACGTCCACCGATTGCCAGCGGGCGTCGCGTTCCGGCGGCGCGGCTTGCGTCGCGCCCGGCTCGTCGAGCAACGCAAGCAACCGCTTCGCGGTGCGAGGACCGAATACTACCGGCTTGCTACTCATGGGAACGTAATTGCGTTGTGGTCCACTGTGTTACGGGTGCGAAACGGCAACAGCACCGGCACCGCCGCCGGGTCGCTCGTGTCCAGCTGCGAACCCGTGCCGTCGAGCAAAGCGGGTTTCGCAATCGGTTGACCGTTCGTCGTGAGAATGTCCACGAACTGATTCGCGGAATCGTCCCACTCCGTATACCCGGCGTCGTACGGAACGTATTGCCACGGGCGGTAAGTGCGAACCGTCACCGTCGAACCGGCGGGGTGATCGTTCACTAAATCGACCGTTACCGTCGAGTTCACGGTATCAACCGCTTCGACGTACACGGTTTCCCCGTACAACCCGCCGAGTTGGAAAATCAACTCATGCCCGACGACAATGTCCGTCACGTCGGATAGCAACACGACGACGTTGTTTCCCGCCGTTACGTCGCTGATGTTCACCACGTCGGCATCGGTGTAAACGTCGCTCCGATGCTTAAACGTGTACTCCGCGCGGTAATACGTCACGCCGCCGATATCCTCATGCGTCGCCATGATATCGTCGAGCAACAGCGTCCCCGGCTTCGCGGTGCGACCGCCAATTGTGACCGTCGTCGAGTTCACCGTGTCGATGTACGGGTCGGCGTCATCTTCCTCGCTCCACGTCGCACGGTAACACGACGCCTTGACCACGCGGACCGGCACGCGAACCGTCGGCGCCGGGTCGAAAATTTCATAGCTCGACGTTTGAACGATTTCGTTGTCGAGGTCTTTCGCGACCGCTTTCTCGACCCATTCCGTCGAATAGTTGAAAATCGTCGGCCGCGTCGTCGGGTCGTCGTACCCGAGGTCGAACGCCGTCGAATAGGTGACGGTGACGGTCCATTCATACCAGTCGGCGCCGCTCGACGCTTTCGCCTCGGTGCACCGGGCCGACGCATCAAACGGGCACACGTCGCCTTGCACCGGCAACCCGACCGCCGCGAGAACCGTCTGCGCGTTGTCGCTGGGGAGCGACGTTTGCACGCGGAATACGCGCGTATGCTCCCGCACGAAATCCGATTTGTGGTCGGTTCGCCGCCCTTCCCAGATTTCACCTAACAACGTCGCCGCCATTAGTTACCCATCTGCACGACTTGATTCCGTTCAACCGCTTCCGCGATCCGTCGATTCAATTCGCGCTGCTGTTCGTGCAGTCGGTTCGCCTGTTCCAGCACACGGCGCACCCGCTCTTGCGGGTCGCGATTCTCGCGGGCACTCGCCGCCTGTTGCTCCGCGAGCAACCGCTGTGCATCGACCGCCGTTGCCAACGTCGCTGCCGGGTTGCGTTGCTCAATTTTCGGCGTCGCGTTTTCAAGCTGCGAGAACACACCCGCAGCCGCGTTTGCCCACGCCTGCGACCCCTCGGCGAGTCCGAGCGTGCCGAGGTCTGCCATCTCGTCGAAGAATCGTTGAAACGGCGTCCTGCCTTGCTCGGCCAATTGCTGCCGACGTTGATTGACGCGGTCTTGTTCGCGCGCCATCTCCTCGAGAATCGTCCGCTGCCGCTGCAACAGCTGGATGCGCTCGATCTGCGCCTTGCTGAGCCCTTGCTCGGCGGCCTTCATCAACTCGACTTCTTCGCGGGTGCGCCCGATTTCCCGGTTGGCGCGTTCAATCGACGCCGCCATAGACGACCACGTAGGGGACGCTTCGAACGCCGTTTTCCTCGCGGCACTTATCATCCCTCCCAAGCCGCCCGCAACCGCTGTCGAATTGAGAATGTTTACCTCGGCGCTGGCGTCGCGAAGATTCTGCAACGTCGCATCCGCGCTCGCCTCAATTCGCAGCAGCGCATCCTGGAATCCAGCAATGCGATTCTCGGCGGGCAACCCACCAACCATGCCGCCCGACGCCTGCGACAAGGCAAGCGACAGCTGTAGGTACGTGCGAATCAACTGCCGAGCCATAATCGCGGTGTCGCGAATCATCTCAGCAATCGCTTTGCCGAGGTCGAGTACCGCGGTCGTCGCGCTCTGCGCGATCGCCTCGATAAACCCTGCGACGCCCTTGATTTCACCGTCGAAACTCGGAAGTAACTTACCGACCGCTTCGAGAAGCGGCTTAAACGCAACCGCGACGCGATATAACCCGTCGGCGGTACGGTCGAACAAGTTGCCAACCGCCGACAGAATCGGCCGCAACTTCGCGACCAGGGCGACGCCCGCGAGCAACGGCACGACGAAGAACGACGCGGCCGCCGCACCGACGGCGACGAACGCGGTACCGACGGCGCGGATCAACCCGCCCGTGTGTTCGATGTTGTCGCGGAGCGTATCAGCAAACCACCGCATTATCGGAGCGGCGTGAACGGCGAACGTGACACCAATCGACTCGAAATAGGACTTTGCGGATTCTTTCAACTTGTAAAACGATTTCGTGGTATCGACAACCGCCGCGGCTTCGTCCTCGGAAATTCGGAACCCGCTTCGCCGTGCGCCTTCACCCGCGTTTCGAATGTCGCCGGGCGCACTTTGCAGCAACGGCACGAGCGGCAAGCCGCGTCGTGATAGGATGTTGGCCGCCGCCGCAAGTCGCTCCTCAGTGGGCAGCCGTTGCAACGCCGCCGCAAGGTCCGCGAATTGTTCCGGTGCCCGCAACTGGGAAAATCGTTCGGCGTTGATACCAATTGACTCAAGTGCACGAGTCATTTCCCCGGCGTTGCCTAACCGCAACTCGTCACGCAACGCCCCGAGACGAACCGCCCACGCGCGTAACGCGGGCAGCGTTTCCTCGAAATTTCCGCCTTGCTGCTCGATAATGTCGCTAAGCCCCTTCGCTTCCTCGGTCGTCGTGCCGATCATTCGAGCGAGTTTCGCGGTCTGCGCGACGGACGAGATCGCGTTGTGCGTGTACGCCATGAACGCGCCGCCGAGGGTGAGGACACCGCCGGCCAACGCATACGGGTTCAACGTCAATGCGGCCATGCCAATACCGAGCAAAGCGGAGCCCATGCCCGAGAACTGCGATAGGGTCTTGCCGAGGTCGAGTCGAGAAAGGGACGCGACGGCGCCGGAGATACCCGTCGCCGCCCACGAAGCGTACCCACGAGCTTGCTCCGCAAATCGCTTCGTTGAGGCGGCCGCCGTCCTGAAACCGGCAAGCATATTCGACGCGTCGGTAACGATCTTAACCGCCCACGTCCCGATTACGTTCGCCATGAGCCGCGTCCCACCGGGCCGCATGCGACGCGGCCCAACATTTCAACTTTTCGTCAACTGACAGTTTTCGTTTCTCGCCAAGCCAATCAATCCGGCAGTCGTCCACCTTGACGCCTTCAGCCCAGCACGAGGCGAGGGTCGCCGTCATGTACGCGGCCCGCCAATCGTCCCGCTCATCGCCTATCGGCTCGACCGACGCCCACTCTTGCCAATCGGCGAGCTGCCTTGCGCTGAGCGTTTCGTACAGGAAATCGGGGTGCGGGATTCCCAGCGCGAGGCAGAGGCGGAACGCTAAGCGGAGGTCGGGCCGCTCGCGGAGTTTTTTCGGGCGTCCTCGGGCGACGCGAGGTCGAAGCCGTTCAGCTTGCGGGCCGCTTCGACAATCGGATCGAGCACGGACGCGGGCAACTCCGCAACCGCTTTCACGTCCGCATCGTCGAACATGCGCTCGCCGTGTTCGTCACACGCGCATAGGACGACGAGCCGCTCCCGGATCGAGAGCAGCGCGCCATCTTTCTTGACGTAAAAATCGTATTCGAGCTGCGATTTGTCCTTCGCGGACAACTCGCGAACATGCACCCGGCGGCCGCCGGGCAGGTCAACAGGGAGAACTTTCGCCGCCTTGCGATAGGCGGCGAAAAAATCTGACTTTAACATTTGCCGGAACCTCGTTTGTTGCTACCGTACCACCCGTTACGCGGCGGGCGTGAACGTCCATTTGCTGACAGGCGTGATTTCGATGGAGTTCTCGTAAACGGCGTCATTCGACGCCTTCGGCATCTGCGACATGGCCGATAGGAACCCCGTGCCCGTGATCGTCGAGCCGTCGGAAAGCGTGATCTTCCAATCGCGATTTGGGGTCGCGTTGTGGAAGATTCCGAGCAGCGTATTGTGCTCAGCCTTGGCGTACTGAATCTTGAGTTTCAGCGGGTCGGGTTCGATCATGCCCGCGCGCTTCGTCTCGGTGTAGTTCGCGGAGGTCAGCGTGGTCGTCTTGATCGCGGCCCGCTTCAACTGTTGCTCGTCAACGTCGATCACGTCGGCGAGATCGGTGTAGCTACTGCCGCCGACCGTCGTGTACCCCACCGTCGTCCCGTGTCCCCAATCCGCCATGTGGCACCCCGTTTAGGTTTCGCGTTTAACCATTACCCACAAATCGAGTTCGCCCGCGTTCCGCAATCGGTCAACGTCCGGCGATTTCCGTTTGTTGCTCGGCGCTTCGTCCCACCGGCAAACGCAAGTGAACGGGCCGAAGGTTTTCGTTGTCGCGTTGTCGCCGCCGAACGCGGCATACACCGCATCGACCACCGCAACCACGTCGTCATATACGTCGTCGTGGCACGCAATCGTGTACCGGAAGCGTCGGTACCGCACCGATCCATCAAGGCTTCGCGGCTCGTCGGATTCCGTCAACGCGTACACGATGTACGGCGAAGCCGCTTCCTCGGGCGCGGAACCAGGGTAGATCCTCCCGGCGACAAGAGCGGCAACCCCGGCATTATCGCGGAGCGTTTCGTAAATCCCTTGGTCAATCGCAATGCTCATTGCGCGAAAACCTCGGTGCGAAACACCTCGCCAATGATCTCAAACGTCCGCCGCGCCATCCGCTTCCGCACGTTCGGCACCGACATTCCCTTGCGGCCTGTACCCGCCAGGTGTGCGTAATGGGCAGCGTTCAAACGTCGTTTCTTGTCTACCCGGCGTCCGGCCGCCTCTTTCGTGACGCCGCGGGAAATCAACCACAAGCGGTAATACTCGTACTGATCGACTTCCTTGCGTTCACTTTTCGGCCCCGCCGCCGCCCACGCGCGACCGCTCGTCGGATACACGCGGACTTTCGTACGCCACGACTTTTTGAGCGTGCGGGAAACCTCGGGCACTACTTCCTGCCTCAACGCTTCCAGGTTCACCTTGGCCGCAGCAGAGGCCGCTTTCTGCAAAATCTTCCGGCGCACCTTCGTTTCGAGTTGCCTGAAACGCGATTCGATTATCGCTGCGTCCAGGGCGGAAAACTCGAACCTAATCATGCGTCGGCCCGGTGCGTACACATGTCAACACGGTTTCGGTCAAGGTCTGCGTGACACTCGTAACCGTAAATTCGTATCCGTCGAACGGAGCGCCAGCCGCGACCAGCAGATACGCCGACGAAAAATCAGGGTATCGCCGCATCGTCACGCGGTACGACTCGGTGACGACGGGAATGTCGCGGTCATCCGCCGCTTTGCTCCCGCCGAGTGTCTCGATCTTCGCCCGGCGGGTCGCGACCGTCGTATACGCCGTGTCGTCCGGTGCGCCTGACGCACGCCGCGCCGTCGGCGGAGCTTTTATCGTCACCGTCCACCGCAACTCTCCGGCGCAAATCATGGCAAGCGGCCCGCCTCAAACTGCAACAGGATGGACTCGACCGCCATCGGTACCGGCGTGACAACCGTACCCGTAACAACCGGCTCGCGGTGCTCGTACCAATGCGAGACAAGCATCAAGATCGCGTGCTTCAACAACGCGGGGACGGCCGACGCATCCCCGTAGCCCGCAACAAACTGCACTTGGAACGCGTTCGGACGTTGTGGGTGCACCACCGGCCACGAGGTCTTAGGCACGATCCGAGGCGGCGACGAATCAAGGTCGGTCCAGTAGTCGGAACCGCTGACCGTCTGCAACGTGTCCGTGGCGTCGTAGTATTTCACCCACGATACAGCCGTCACCGGCTCGCGGCCCAGCTTCACGCCAACGACGTTCGCCTCACTCGGGACGAACAAACCGGGCAGGTACCGCGACGGGTCGCGGGGTTCCAACGCCGACGGCACCGTGTCCCACGATTGACGGAACGTCGCAGAAACAAACTGCCGGTGCGTCTGATGCTGCGCGAACGCGGTTGCTTTCGCGATCAGCCCGGCGATATACGAATCGTCCGTGCTGAAATCGACGCGCATGTGCGTCTTTGCTTCCGCCGTCGTTACGGGGTCGCTCTGCGCGGCGGTCACAAGTGCTATCGTCACACCGGCACCCCACGCCACAAGTTGAACGGGCTCCGAAAAGAAACGCAACGGGTAGGCGTGTTGCCACTCCTACCCGTTGCCGACCGACACGAAAGGGTACGGGTTAGGACGCAGCGAGTTTCAAGCGGGTAAACGCTTCTTCAAGAACCGGGCTGCCGTCCGCCTCGGTGCGACCGTAGTACGCGATCTGGTTGGTGCCAGCGAACAACTGATCGACGATTTGCACGCTGTACTGCATGCCCCCGACGAGCCAGTAGTGCCTCATCGCACCGGCGACGGCGACGTAATTGCCGGCGCTGTAGGTGTCCGGGGCGTACTCGCTGTATTTGATCGGCATGCCGAGGACCGTATCTTGCAGACCAACACCGGGCGCTGGGATGAAGATCGGCCGATTGTTGCCGTCGAGCAGAGTCAACGCCTTCCGCATGAAATCGCGGTGCACGAACAAACCGAAGGAAGGATCGTTCAAGTACGGTGCCTTCAAGTTGTACTTGAACTGCATGAGTTCGCTGTACGTGAAGGCAGTCGTCGAGGCGCACGTCACGTCGCGGCCCGTCGAGATACCATTGCTGCTGGCGGTGAACAGGCCCAGCGGTTGCGAACTGCCGGAGCCCGACAAGATGCCTTTCTCGAACGTGACCGCGAACTTCCGCGCCATTTCAGAAAGAATCCATTCCTGAGCGCGCGGGCTGCGACTGACGAGGCGCATCGAGGCTTTGATGACCTTCGTTAGCATGACCGGCGTCAGGTCACGGCGCCCGAGGGCGAGGCTCGCTTCCTCGGTCACGCTGGCGACTTCGGTCGTCCAGTCGGCGTCGTCGCCACGAGTCGCGACTTTCTCGACGCCGAGGCTTTTCGCCTCGCCGATATCGTGCTTCGTGCACATGCCGGTGACGCCGGAAAGTTCGTCGATCTGCTGGATCAACACGCCCGCAATGTCGGTAGGCAGGACCAAGTATCCACCGGCGGCATCCGTGCCGAGGGACAGGGCGCGGGCTTCTATGTCGTTTGCGATACGGGACGCTTCCGCGTGGTCGCGACGCATCACGGCATTGAAGTACCCGCAATATTCCGGCGTCTCCAACACGTTGACAGGCTTGCCGCGACGCCCGCGGTTATCCACGGGCGGGGCGCTGCGCCGCTGGGTGCGGTCGTTCGCGCGGGCGAGCAACGAATCAAGCGCCGCCTGGGATTGAGCGGCCGCGGCGCGCTCTTCTTCGAGCTTGGCAATTTGCATGTCGAGTTCCGCGACGCGGGCCGTCACGTTCTCGACAAGGGCGCGCTCTTCCGTGTTGAGGTCGCGATCCTCCCCGCGCACCTTGGCGGCGAGTTCGGTCGCTTGGGTCAACGCGTGGGCGCGCTCCTGAATGAGTTCGGCGAGGGTCATTTGATTTGTCCTGTGTGAATCGGTTCGAGAGTCTCCCTATCTCTTGAACCGATTCAGCCGGTAGGACAAATCAGGACAAATCAGGACAAATCAGGACATGGTTTCCAGCAATCGTAAGAGCGTACAGTGAATGGAGTTGCGGCGCTGTTTTTCTTCTCGAACCCACTTTTCGAGCGATTCCCTCGCACACCGGAGCGCGACGCTCGTCGCTTCGTATGCCGGATACGTCACAACCGCCACGTCCACGAGGTCGAAATCGGTCAGCGTTCGCACCGGAACCCGCTGCCCATCAATCGCACGCTCCTCCCACTTGTCCACCGCGTTACGGAACGCGAAGGACATTTGCGACACGTCGCCGCGCCGGATCATTTCGGCAACGTCGCGGCCCGCTTGCGTGTTCGGCAGTTCCGGCGCGTCCATCAACAGGCCGCGCTCGTCCGCCGCCAATCGCAACGTGCCCGATTTCGTGCGGGCCAAGACGACGTTGTGATCGTGATTCAGCGTCAACCGCACGTCGGGGTTTTTCCCTAACACGCGCGCGAACGTGCCGGGGGCGATCTCCTCCCGGAACCCACCGAGATTTTCGGAGAGTGTGGAGTACACCGCCGCATACCCGCGAACGCCCACCACTGGCTGCCCTTCGCGAGTTTCCATGAACACCAGCCCGGCTGCGTCGTGGTCAAGATACCTTCGTTCCATTGTCACACCTCGTTTGTGTTAGGCGTCCTTGTTACTAATCCCGTTCCCATTCGGGTTGTCGATTCCGTTATTGTCCACCGTGCCGTCGGGCCGGAGGATTCCGTAATTCAGAGGCACTTGCAACGTGTCTGTGCCGGGGATGAACGGCAACCCGCGCCGCGAGCGAATTTCCGCCCGCGTGCAGATACCCGCGTTCAAGTCCATCTGGTCCATTTGTGCGCGGGAAAGGCCGTCGACCCGGAGTAACGCCGATTCGTCGATCGCCACGAAAACCTTCCGCTGTTCCGACGGCAGCAGCAGCTTGTCTTGCGCCTCCTCCTCAAGGAGCGTCAACCACGGCGACAGCGTGAACATTAAAAATTCACGGGACATTTGATCGAGGCCGCTGACCGTCGGCGACCCGTCCATCTCGTACAGCAAGTGCGGTGGGATTCGCAGGAATCGAGCGACGACCGCGACCTGCATCTTGCGAATTTCGACACTCTGCGCTTTGCTTGGGTCGTTTTCGAACGCAGAAAAATCCATCCCCTCTTGCAGCAAAGCGGGCGTGTGCGACCCCGGTGAATGGCGCGCGGCCCACGACGCGCGGATACGGTCGGCTTCTTCTTCCGTGAGCTTGCCGGGATACTTGAGAACACCGGCCGGGCGACCGCCATCGCCGAACCACCGGGCGCCGTAGGTTTCCGCTGCCAGGTCCAACGCGATCGATTGACGGGCGAACTCCCAAACCGGATACCCGGCGAGCCCGTCGTATCCGAGGCCCGGAATGTGGAATATCTCGGATTGATCCCACGAGTGCCGGGACTTCATCGACACGTAAGTTTTTCGATACCCGTTGCCCTCTTGCCGCCAGTACACGGCGATATCGTCGGGGTCGAGCAAACACAACTCGACCGGGCGATTCGTGCCAACCTGAAAGATGATTTCCGCGTACCCGTTACCCCGCGAAAGCACGTGATTCATCAGCGTTTGAAAAAACGTGAATCGCGTGATCGCGGGCGACGGTTTCCCCAGCAACACCGCCGCCGGGTGATCGTGCACCTCGACCCGTCCATGTTCGGTTTTTGCCTCGACGCCCGCGGGCATCAACGCGACGGACTCGGAAATCAACCGAATACCCGACCACCAGGGCGAGCAATTTAGCGCGCTCTGCGGGTTTACGTAGACGCCCGCCGCCGTCGGATTCCTCGGTGCGAGGATTTGCGCCAGCGCGGGCGACGAAATCGGCGCGCTGACCGTCGGAGTGTTCGAACGAAACCAGGTCAACGGATTGTACCATCGTCGCATTTATTCTTCCTCGCATTCGGGTTCTTCGGGTTCGTCATCTTCGCCGGGCACCTCGCCCGACCCGTGGCACCTCGGACAAGCGGCGTGAATCCATCGCGAGGGGTCGCACGTAACCAATTCCAAGTCCGCGACACCCTCACCGCCGCAACGTGAGCACACCATGCTACACCCCTTGAGTCGCGTACACGCTTGTCGGGTCGCCCGTTTGCAGCGACACGCCGACGGCCATCAGCAACGCAACAAAGCCATCGATCTTATCAGGCGACCGATTCTTGACCGGGCGAATGTTGTCGCTCTCGTCCGTCTTGGCGAATACGTTTTTTACGTTCCACCTCAACACCGGATGCCCGCCGTGCCGGAGCAATCCGTCAAGCGCCATTGCCTCGACGCGTTTCATCGGCGGCGACAAGTGCAACATCGATTGCCGATACGCGACCACGTTCAGCCGCGCCTTACTCGACAGCCGCATCAACAAATCAACCGCGTTGTACGGGTCGGCGCCGACCACCTTGACGCCGTGCTCCCGACAGATTCTCACCACGTCGTCATAGATAACCTCGTGGTCAATCCGCGCCCCCGGAATCACTTTGATGTAATGCCCGGCCCATGCGTCGATACGCTCCTTGTTTCGACGCTCGCGATTCCTGAACGCCTCTTGAGGAATCCAGAAATATGGACGGACCGAATACGTCGAAGGTTCCCACAACACGAACGCAGTAAGGTCCGTCGTGCTCGACATATCGAGGCCGCCGAAAACCGGCTTACCGGGAGCGAACGCCGGGGCCGCCGCGCACGCGTCCCATTTGTCGATTGCGAGCCACTGTGCAACTTCCTCAATCCACTGATTCAAGCGGTACCGTCGCCACGCTGCCCACGCTGACGCTGTTTGTTTCGCCTGTTGCCAGGTGCGGCGGAACTCGTCGGGGTCGATCGTGACGCCCCACGACGGGTTTGCTTTCTGCCATACCGTGGGATCGTCGGGATCGTCCGCTTCCGCCGCCTCGCGAATATACGGCAGAAACGCGGTGTCGATCACCTCGCCCGCTTCGACTCGCTTCGCATAGGTGTACGCCTCGTAGCACACCGACTCGCGGTCATCCCCCGCCGTGGTAATGTCGATGGACAACGGCTGCCGTCGGGCCGCCCCACCGTAACGCAGAGCGTCGTAAAGTTTGCGGTCCCGGAGCGCGTGCAATTCGTCCCGTAGCAACGCGGATACGTTCAGCCCTTCCTGCGATCCAGCGTCCGCCGACAAACACCTATACACGCCTTGACCTGCGTCGTAGTGGATCGCTTTTTTACTGTCCACAATCCGCAGCGTCGGCGATAACACCGACGACGCCCGCGCCATCATGGCCGCTTCACGGAACACGATACCCGCCTGGTTGCGATCCTTCGCCGCGCTGTACACCTCGGGGGCGGGTTCCCCGTCTGCGACCAAGTGGTACAGCGCGAGGGCGCCGACCGTCGTAGACTTCCCGTTTTTCTTCGGCAAAAACGCGAACGTCTCGCGGAACCGCCGCGACCCGTCGGGGCGCTTCCAGCCGTACAGTGGTCGAATCCAATTCTCCCAAATGTCCGGCGTGAAATCGAACGGTTGCCCGGCCCATCGCCCCTTGCTGTGGCGACAGCAGCGAAGCGCGAATCGTCTGACGCGCTCCGCCGCCGCCTCGTCGAAATAGCATCCCTGCGATACAGCCGCTTCATCGTTCGCGTTCATTCGCTGTCGGCTTCCGTCGCGTAGGGAAAATCGTCGAGTTCCTTCGGCAGCGTACCCGCGGCAATCGATTCCTCGGTGTGCGTCAACGCCCCGAGATTCCAAGCGGCCGCCGCCAGGTGGTCCTCGTCGCGTTGCCCGGCTTGGTAACACACGATATGCCGGATCGCGCTGTCGATGTACCGCTGCGCCGGCTGCCCGCGCTCCCAATTACGGTCGCCGTATTTCTTCACGCCGTTCTCGTAATGCTTGGCGAGCCTCCGCAGGAACACCGGCGAGATCAGATCGTACCAGCCCTTGCCCTCGCGGGTATCCCGCACGCTGCCGGTCGGGAAATGTTCGCGGCCGTCCGGCTCACTCTCCCGCCACGGGCGACGCCCCCTGAGGATCGACGCGGCTCCGTCCTCAGTAACTTCGCGAAACACGGGGTTGCCATTCACTGACTTCTCCGCGCCCGGCAAGGCGGCGATGTGGGTCAACATCTCCCAACAGTTGGTGCCCCACGCTCCTGATTCTGTCCGCCAATGCGACCCGTCCGGGCTGTAGTTGTCAACGTCGCACTCGCCCGGCTTGAGGACCGACACCTCGGGCAGCCGGGCTTTTCTGGCCTCGCTCGGCCACGGCTCCTCGACGAAAAACCGCCAACCCTCCGTCGGCGACGGGACGCTCACCACTTCGTTGCCGTCGCAGCCCATCGGATCGGGCAAGTCGTCCACGTCGTACACGACGGGGATACCGTGCTTCTCCGCGTGCGCGACTTCCACATCGGCGCCCTTCGACTCGCCGGGCAGCCGCAACACCACGTCGGCGCACTCGACCCACGGCAGGTCGTTGTCGAGCCATTGCCGATGGGGGGTGCCGCAAGGCGTAACCTCAGGCAACCCCCCCGTCCCGCAGCGTCCACCGAACCCCACGAACCCCGACAGGTGCGGGCACAGCACCGAGTACCCGCGTCGGATCAAATCAGCCGCAACGCGGCACGCTGCCTTGACGTTTGCGATCACGTCGCCAGAAATCGGCCCGGCGACGTACACTTTCACTCTCGATTCATGCGACATTTTCCAGGTACCTTTCGTGTAAACGGGGGAAACTTTTGCGTTTCCGCAACGCATAGATCGCCTGATAACAAACCTGTCGGGCGGCGAGGCCCGACCTGTACCGACGCCTGGACGCGTGGGCGATATCATCCCACGACCAGCCCTCGAGGAAACGGCGGCGGAGCATCGTCGCTATCCGCTCGGGCAGCATCGCGAGCACCCGCGTCGTGAACCGAGCGGCGTCGGCCCGCTCCAACCCGGACGCCGGATCGGGCGCCCGCCTGTCAATCGGATCGACCACCACCCCATCTTCGTCAGACTCGCCGATAGACACGACGGGCGCCGGAGTTTGTCGCGAACAACCCCGCAACCCGAAGCCGTTCCGCTTCTTCGCGCTGCGCTCCACTCGCATCTCCACGAACCGATTATGGATGTACGCGCCCGCGAGCTTCACGAACGGACCGCGCGACGGGTCATAAGCCCCAGTCGCCTTCCACAATGCCGCATTAGCTTCCTGGGCGAGATCGTCACGCGATAGCGTCCGATCCATTCCCAGGAGCCGCGTCGCGGCCGGGCGCTTCAATTTCGCACCGACCAACCGTCGATTCTGCGTGAACAATTCTTCCCGCGTCACCCGGTGCATGTTGGTATACCTCGAACGCGTATTGCTTCGCACGTTCCAGGTCGCAACCGCAACCCGTGTAATAAACGTGCTTTTCGTCTTGGTCCAAAGTTTCCCACACTTCGTCGGGCGTCACGCCAGTACGTCCTCGATTGTTTTCGCGACTGGCCGCCCCGTCAAAATCTGACGCCGCGCTGCGGGCGTGAACCCGAGCTGGTCGAGCAAGCCGCGAAGTTGCTTCAAAAGCGACTCAGTGTATCGGGCGAGCGGGTTCAACTTCCCGTCGTCACCGACAACATCCTCGGCACGCAGCTTGGACGCACACGCGACCCACAGCGCCCACGTTGAACAGTACGCCGCGAGGATCGCGAGATCGACACGCTGCACGACGCCACCCTCGCACAGCAACGGGAGCACGCGGTCCCACTCCCGGCGAGCAACACCCAGCAACCAATCCGGCGGCGTCGGGGCGTCAGCAACGCCCGGCGTCGTCGGTGCGTTCGGTTTACGTCCGCGCATGTTTCCTCGCCTCCCGCACCACCCGCCTCGCCGTCCACCGCGACACCCCGAACCGCTCTTGGATCTCATCAATCGTGGCGCCGGCCGCGGCACACGCCTCCTTTGTCACGGCCGCCACACTTTCCGCCGCCACTTCCCCGGCAGGCGCGATCCGGTTGACCCAAAAGAAATCACTTCGTTGCCGATGCCGACGCCGGGCTTTCAGGGCGTCGAAGATTTTCGCGCGGACAATGTGGCACGCGAATGTGAACACGCGGCCATATTTGACCTTTTGGAGCGCAATCGTAACGGCGAGCCCCGCGTCGCTCACCACATCGTCGTCAGGAAGGCGCCCGCGAGCGACCGACCTTGCGTAGTTGACCGTCCTTGTGTAGAGTTCGTTCATATCCATTTCGATCACTCCAAGAAATCGTGAAGCAGACGGACCACTTCGATCTTGATTCGTAACACCTCGCCAGGCGCCATACCCAGCGACACGGCG
>FKKE01004006.1_pt4 | contig 14374 bp, 18 predicted proteins | sample 1106331 | NCBI WGS metagenome assembly FKKE01 (sample SAMEA3931202, study PRJEB13176) | freshwater metagenome | biome: Drinking water system; feature: drinking water; material: freshwater | place: China | collected 2013-02-06 | reverse complement strand
ACGACATTCCGTATCCTGCTGCTCGGCGACTCAGCTCTTACTATCGAATTCGGCAACGAAATTGATCAGAAAATCAACGCACGTGCCATCGCGTTTGCCGAGACGATCGTCAGGCAACGCTGGAACGGTATCCACGACATCGTCCCCACCTATCGATCGGTCACCGTTCACTTTGATCCGCTCCAATGGGATTCAGCCACGTTGGCCAAGAGACTCAAAACCTTGCCGCGACGAGAACCAGGCCGGGCCGAATTGCACGGTATTCTCCATGAAATTCCAGTCTTGTATGGCGGCGAGTGGGGACCGGACTTGGAAGAGATCGCCACATTCGCCGGCCTACAACCGGCTGAGGCCATCGCCTTGCACGCCTCGATTTACTATCGTGTCTACATGCTCGGATTCAGCCCGGGCTTTCCCTATCTGGGCCTCGTCCCTGAACGATTGGCCATACCTCGCCGGGCAACCCCACGAACGAAGGTCCCGGCCGGATCGGTCGGCATCGCGGACCGCCAGACCGGGATTTATCCCACGGCAACCCCTGGCGGCTGGCAGCTCATCGGACGAACACCGGTCGCCATGTATCGGAAGACCAGGAGCAATCCGTGCTTACTGAAGCCAGGTGACAGCGTCCGATTCAAACCGATTGCACAAGATGAGTTCGATCATCTCAGCCGTGAGGGCCGGCATGACAACGATTGATTTGAACAGCGACATGGGCGAGTACGACACCCCTGAGTTGCTGGCTCGTGAAGCCGAGATCATGCCGCTCATCACATCCGCCAATATCGCCTGCGGCGCTCATGCAGGGCATCCTGATCTCATGCGCCGAACAGCAAGACTAGCCGCCCGCTACAACGTGGCCATCGGCGCCCATCCAGGGTTCCCTGACACGGAAGATTTTGGGCGCCGCGATCGTCAGATCTCGGCAGAGGAAGTTGTGTCGCTCGTGTCCACACAGCTGAAGATTCTTGCTGGTGTGCTGGCATCGGAACAACTGACGTTGGCCCATGTCAAACTGCATGGCGCGCTCTATACCCTGGCGGCAAGAGATCGCGCGGTGGCCGATGCCGTTGCACGCGCCATTACATCGTTCGACCCTCACCTGCTGCTGTTCGCCCTCGCCGGCTCAGAGCTGGCAAAACGCGGAAGAACCGCCGGGCTGACCGTGATCCAGGAAGCCTTTGCCGACCGAGCCTACCGGTCGGATGGAACGCTCGTGCCCCGTATCCAGCCCGATGCGCTTCTCGAGACTCCGCAACAAGTACAACAACAGCTCCGTGCGATCCTCAAGGGCTCAATCACAAGCATTGATGGACAATCGGTACCAATCCAGGCCGCGACGCTCTGTGTTCACTTAGACAGTCCGCACGCGGCTGAATTCCTCCAGCTTATTCGGCTAGAGATTCAATCGGCCGGAATCCGCATTGCGAAGCCCGTCCAGGCATGAAGGAACTCCCCCCAGCAGAGATCGTTGTCCTCAAGGGCGGGTGGCTGACCACGGTACAAGACCTGGGGCGCTACGGCTATCAGCACGATGGCGTGTCCGTCTCTGGAGCGATGGACTCTTTTTCTACGATCGTGGCGAACCGGTTGGTGGGGAACTCAGACCAGGCGGCTGTCTTGGAATGCACCCTCAAGGGACCGGAACTCCTGTTCGAACAGGAGACCGTCATCGCCATCACCGGAGCCGACCTTTCCCCCACCGTCAATGGCGCCAGTGTCCCCACATGGCAAAGCTTCGTCATATCACGTGGCAGCCGGTTGAGCTTTGGACCACCACAAAGTGGATGTCGGGCCTATCTTGCCATCGCCGGCGGTATCGATGTCCCGCTCGTGCTGGGCAGCCGCTCAACCCATTATGCAAGTGAAACGGGCGGACTTCAGGGGAGGCCATTGCAACAGGGAGACGCCTTGCGTGGCGGGAATCCAGGACCGTTCATCAACCGGCAAATCGGCGCCGAACTCCCTGACGCGCTGCGTCCTCGCTACGGACACGCTGCCACCCTTCATATCACTCCTGGTCCGCAAGTGGATTGCTTTGGGGAACAGTCGATCAGAATGATGATGAGCTCTGACTATACGGTCTCCCCGCAATCCGATCGCATGGGCTATCGCTTGGCCGGAACCAAGATCGCTCGAAAAGGATTGGATCAATTTATCTCCGACGGGACTGCCATGGGAGCCTTGCAAGTCCCCCCGGATGGGCAACCGATCCTCTTGATGGCCGACCGGCAAACCACCGGGGGCTATCCCAAGATCGCTGTCGTGATTTCAGGGGATCTCCCATTCGCCGCACAGCTGGTTCCAGGCGACCGCATCAGATTTGCTCAATGCTCTGTTGCAGAGGCGCGGGCAACCATGCGCAGGCAACGTGCTGATCTCGATGCAGCCCTTCCCCCGCACGTACAACAACTTCGCTCGGATGGGACTCGGTCACAATGACCCCATGACCCAATTCGTGTGATCAATGCGTAACTCGGTCTGACGCAGGTTTCTTGGATCCATTCGGATACACTCTGTATCGAAAGAGATCCACATTCTCGGCCTCCAGATCTCCAACAACAGCACCGGCCTGGAGCACGTACATCATTTCAAAACAATGCATTGCGTGGTCCGTTCCTTGCTGGACCTTCGTCTATGAGACAATCAACCCTATCCCGACCTGAATGATAGGCGACAGCATGACACAGATGATGGGTTTTTGCCGCACTGCACAATTCCACGAGAGGACCATTCCATGTCCCTATCAATATGGTTAAGCGCCGGATGGTTGCTCCTACTGCTGACCGTCAGTCTGACCGCCGGTTGAAACGCCGTGCCGCGCAATGCAGTTCGAAGCACGATAATCCGCCAGGCCAACCCTGTGCGGTTCGCCCGGCTCAGGACGTGGGAGTATGATCCAATACCGCACCTGATAGGAACGACGAACATCCCCAAACAGCAGGACCACTTGGCACACTGACCCGCATGAGAAAGCGCCTATGCGGTAGAGGCAGTCGACGGCGACATCACACCACTGCCCAAGAGACCAGCACATCTCGCTGAAGGGAGAGACATACATATGGGCAAGCTGATGATCGATGGAACAGTGGATCTGTCACAGTTCTGGCCGATCGGCGAGTCCGATGCCGATACGACGAAAATCGTGCTGACAGTCCTTCCTGGTGCCGTTCAATACCAACCACCAGACGGTATTCCCCGCCCCACCACGAAGTTTGACGAAGCCTGTGTCAAATCGTTCGGCAAGCTGAAACCAGTCATCAAGGATGGGAAAATCACCTTGAGATTACAGGGACTCGACGCACCTGAGCTGCATTATCAGCCGCAGTCGATGAAGTGGAAAAGCGACAAAGGTCAACCGTTCAGGAGCCTCATACGTAGCATTGACCTATTGAAGAGACATCGCGGCACTTAGTCAGCATGACCCTGCTATCACTGGGGCGTGATGGCCTGGGCCACTTGGATCTATTCCAATGAGTGGTCGAGCATGCGACAACCAAGTGCTCTGGTTCCATCCACGAGAAGGAAAAGGACGGTGTGAGAGTGAGTGGGGTGAGCGATATGGTTATGTCATCAATCGCTGACAGCGTGCGTATGGAGATATTGAAACGAGATCAATTATTCGGCGATGCGTAAATCGGTAGCCGTGTTTGACGCCAGGTTTGCATATGTGAGCACATCCATCCTGCTCATTATTGGATTTCTCTTGTCCGGTTGTGCCGTCTACTACCGCGATCGGGATACCGGGGCCGAACACATTTGGGGCTTCGGCCATTTATCCGTCAAGACCATCCCTCCCCGTGAAGGGAAGCAGGCGCTTGTCCAACGAATGACGCTCACAGGGCTGGCCGCAGGGCTGGACAACGGAGCGCTGAGCGTGAGCGCCGGATGGGATCGTCGAGAGCACATTCTTATCTACGATGAAAATGTCGCAGTGACCATTCAGCGCCCTCCCAGCAACGACTTTTTCCACTTCAAAATAGGAACGTATCCGCCGGACCTTGAAAAAACACACGATAGTAAGGTCGGGACTGAGAAAAAGGAGCGCCTTCCATGAACTATCGGATCATGCACGGGCTTCTGCTTGCAATGGGCCTTGTTCTCGCCACAGGATGTGCCGGGTACGATCGCATCTTGTTTGCCACCAAGACCAATATCGGGCTTGATATCGACGACAAGCCGCCTACTGCGGAACTTACGATCGCCAGGAGAGAACTCGCCATTACACCGACATTCCAGGATGCACAGGGCGTGGAAAAGACATTGCCTTTACTCGCATCATTCGGACTGACAGGTAATTTTCTGGACCCTGAAATTACCTCACGGTTTGCCGGAGGAAGAGCTGCATTAGTGTTGGCTCAAGGCCCTAACCGACATCCGGGTGACCCCGGAGATTCCTCACTTTGTCTGGATAGAGAGCCGGACACACGATCTTGGGTGAAACGGACATGGCAGTCCTTCTTCGGTCGAAGCCGTGAAGATACTCGTGCATTTTACTTTGCGACCGATACGGCGTTCGGCATCAAGGTCGCCTGGGACGGCACAACCGGCCCATATCCCAGCACCGTAAAGCTCGGGTACAACCGGAAAGAACTCGCCTTCCCGCCGATATTTTCGACGGAAGACCCTTCCTGCCCAAGCTCAGATGATGATCCGCACAAGAAAAGGTGGAGAGTAACGGTCCCGTCGTTCGTTGCCTCACTAGACAATTCCAGCGCCATCAAAGAACGGTTTGAGAGCGGCATGACCCACATCCAGTTTTTTGCCACAGGCCAAGCCGCCAGTGATTTTGTGAGCAGGCGCGAAGTGAACGCGGCCTTGAACAGCACCATGTATCACCACACCCAACTCTCGATTGATCCTGTGACGGCCACGCTCACGGCAGCCGGACGGCAAACTTTTCACGTCACAAATGGCACGGGTCATATCAAGTTCACCCTGATGCACGACAGCACCGGGGGCGCAACAATAGAGCCTTCCACCGGTGTGTATACGGCAGGTCCCGGGAGAGGCACATCCATCATTGGAGCAGCCGATGAAGCCGGCAAGACGGCGGTTGCCACAGTGACCGTGACCTCACCGTAACAATGTGCCTTCCGCGCCCTGCCAACATGGTCGTCAGCATCTTTCGCATCAGCCTTCAAAAAGGAGACGCCGAGTTCGTACCATATCGCGATTTGGGATCACTCACGCGCCGGCAATACGGCCGGCATGTTGCGGTTCAGCTGCGGAGCGGGATCGGTGTTCGCACATCGGAACCGGCATGTCCTGTCCGATCATCGGTGTGCCAGGATTGGGACTGAAACGCCAGAAACACCCCAATCCACTGCCGGGTAGACGGAAAGTGAACCATCAGGGCTCCGTCTTGCCACACTCCATCGTTGCCGGAAAACCGTGAACCATTCCCTTGGTTCATATGAATGTCGCGAATCCCGTTTCCTGGTCGAAAGCCGAAAATCTTGTCGGCCTTCCCGCCCTCCGGACCCCACCGTTCCCCGAATGCGTAGACGCGAGCATCCGGTTCCTGCATGGCGCGCAGGACGTAGTGCTCAAGTTGCTCGCTCAGATCGTTGTCCCGGCCGGGCATATTCACGGGAAGCAGCCGCAGGTTCGACCGATCAAAGAACTCGCCTCGAATAAAATCCACGGCCTGTCCACCGGACTTGCTCGACAACAGGGTAAATTCATCGGAAAGGTTAGGTAACGTCGCCGTCATAGGATGCGTGAAGTCGTCATCGACGAGAAACAGCAGCTCCGATGGACTCGGTGGAGATTTCACATTGACCGCAATACGGTACGGTATCGACCCGGCTTGGAGATGAACCTGATAGTGAGGAGAAGATTGGTCCTCTTCCCGCTTGGCGGCAATCGCTCTGCCTTTCACGACTCCGTATCGTTTCAACGGCATCGGTCGCCTCCATACCAGACGCCTTCACCTCTCACAGAAGCTTCACGATCCATAATACAAGCTCACGTCGTCCCATTGATCGATGCGTCCATTGCACCCAATGCCCTCGTCACCCACACCGTTGAAAAAGGAAGGACTCTCTCTTGGAGCCGCACCTTCCAACCCCATCAGCCAGCCCATCCCCACATACATCAGTTGCAGCAAATCGCGAACCATCTTCCCTGAGATCTTCCAGGGTCAACAACTACAGTGGGTTCGGACCTGAAAGAGACTTGACGGAGGATTGAACTGTATCGTTTTGGATAATGCGCTGTATCTAAATGGATACAGGTCGCTTCAGATGTCACCGAAGAGAGGGCAGGATGGTCAGGCGGCAGAACTCCCGTCCGGAAAGGATACGGAGTCTACCCCTGGGCCTCGCTGAAGGCATCCCGACAGAACCCGTGCGAGCTTATGTCAGCTCGTCAAGATAGGAAGAGAACCGATGATCGTCGAGTACTGCACCAAGCCGTACACAGCTTTGCTTGAACAAGTCAGTCCCACGCTCGCTGGAAAAGTCGAGCATCCCGCCGGCGATCACCCAGGTCGTCAGGGGCGCAGCCAGTCCGGCTTGAACATCCTGCCTAAGATCCTTGATGGCATACCCTTCAACACCATCGGCCAGGAGTGTTTCGTGATACAGCTTCAGCAGCGACTCCTCCGTTGCCCTGCGCTGCTCCACCGGAAGCGAACCGGAAAGGAAGTAGGCCAAATCACGCGGACCAGATGTCCGCCGTGCCATCTGCCAATCGAATACGGTCACACCTCTTCCCTCGCGCGTCGCGACAAAGGCGAAATTGTCCGCGCGAAAATCTCCGTGCGTCAATGTCTGGGGTCTGCTTGATAGTTGAGCAATATAGCGCGGCAGAAGCTCACCAAATCGCCGCGCGAACTCCTGCATCCCCGCTATCTGCATGTCAACGCACCGCTGTTCAAATCGCGGCAGCATCGCCCGATAGAGACCGATCCGAACCTCCGCTTCGTCACCGAGGGATCGCAACCACGGCAACTGTTTTAGAACGGGATCCTCCCAGTAGCGGGCGTGCAAGCAGCCGAGTTGCCGGACGGCAAGCTGAGCATCCGTGGCAGAACAACCGGCAAGATTGTCTCCAAACTCCGCATGCGCAAGATCCTCAAGGAGCAAGAGACACTCACCGATCCGTTCGTCATAGAGGCTTAGATACGGTCGAGGAATGGACAGAGAAAAATCCGGCGATGAGGCGAGATCCCGGTAAAAGCCGGTTTCGGTTTCGTAGAGGCCGACCCGGCGCAATTGTTGCCGAACGGTGGGGTCCGCTGAAGAGAGCTTGGCAAAGGCCGTGGCTGGAGCACCAACTTCGTGTTCGTCGTATTCAATCGCGAGGCGAGCAGTTTGCCCCACAAAGCCACTGCCGGCCGCGATCGGGTGCACAGTGACCCCCACCACAGTCGATCGTGTGAGGATCCCCGCGAGCCGCAGGGCCTGCGTCAGCCAATCTGCCGTAATGGAGCTGGGACTGTGAGGAATAGCAAGATCGTCTTTTTTCATAAGACCGGAGAGTACCACAGTATCCCCACCGATAAGTATGGCGCCCACAGGGGTGGTCGATAGCAGACGATCCCGGTCAACAGAGTTGACACAATCCATCAGCCTGCGTACCCTCCCCCGTTCATGAAGACAGTTCACACTCTTGCGATCATGCTGGCACGTGCGCTTCGTGCCTGGATCGTGATCGGCTGCGCCATGCTGTTGCTCGGCTGCGAGTATGTCCGCCCGACCATGAACGCGCCCTTGGCGCACTGGGACCCGACGTATGGCTACCGATCGACGAACCTGCCTCCGTCCAAGACCGGCAGCTCGGACGGTCTGTTCATCATCGCATCGTTCTCAGGTGGCGGTGCACGCGCGTCCGCGCTCTCCTACGGTGTGCTGCAAGAGTTGGCACGAACGCCGATCGTCTGGGAGGGACGTCAGAAACGACTGGTCGATGAGCTGAATATAATCAATGCCGTGTCGGGCGGGAGTTTCACCGCGGTGTATTACGCGCTCTATGGTGACCGCATCTTCCGGGATTTCGAAACTCGCTTTCTCCGGAAGAACTGGGAAAGCGAACTTCGATCCAGAATCTTTCGCTCTCCGTCCAACTGGCTTCGACTCTGGTCTCCGTATTTCGGTCGGGCGCATATCTTCGCTGAGTTGTTGGACGAAGCCCTATTCGACGGCCATACCTTCGGTGACCTCCTGGCCAGGCATCAGCGCCCCATCATCAATTTGCATGCCTCCGACATGGCTTCCCTGTCGCGCTTCGAGTTCAACCAACGGCAATTCAACATCATCTGTTCGGACCTCAGCCGGCTCCCCTTGTCGGTCGCCGCGGCCTCCACGAGCGCACTTCCGCTCCTGCTCAGCCCTATTTCGATGACAAACTATGCCGGCCAATGCGGATTTCAACCTCCGGCGCGGCTGGTGGAAGAGCGGCCGACCGCATGGGGACGCCAGCGCGCCAGGGAGCTCCGGTCCTATCTCGACGCCAAACAACGCCCATACATTCATCTTCTGGATGGAGGACTTTCCGACAACATCGGGATGCGCAGCGTCTTGGAGACGACGGCCCTCTTTGGAGATCTGGAGTCGACATTCCAGATGCTCGGAGCCAAGAACATTCGAAAGCTGGTCTACCTCATGGTGAGCGCGGAAACCGCTCCGGATATCACGCAATATCAACTCAACGATATTCCCGGTCTCATGCGCGTGAGCCGGGCCTTGATCGATATCCCCATCAATCGCTACTCGACCGATACGCTGCAACTCATGAATCACGCCATCCAGCAATGGCGCCTGCAGCTCCGGCAGCGGCCCGACAACCTTCCCAGCATATTCACACCGGACGCGGACATCTACTTCATCAATGCGAGCCTGACAGAAGTCATCGATCCGGAGGAGCAGGCGCGACTTATGAATATCGCCACCAATCTCGCCTTGACGAACGAAGAAGTCGATCATCTGCTTCAGGCCGGCTCGCGGTTACTGCGGGACAGCCAGGAATTTCAGCGCCTGCTCAGAGACCTTGGCGACGATGCCGCGACGGCTCCGGAAACGTTCAGAAACGGCGAACGACATTGACTCGGCGCAACAGGCCCACCACAGATTGCCATCGATTGCGGCACGGAAATACGATAGGGAGATCGGCCGGTCCCCTGTTCCACCAGATCGTGTTGTGCGTGCTGCTCTCAGGCTGCGGCGTCGCGCAGTTCGCCACATGTGCCCCGCATACGAAAGAAGAAGGCGCGCCGACCAGGAATTGGGTCGAGTGCTTCCATCAACCAGCGTCACATGCGGGGATTTCCCACTCGGTGTACTGCCTCAATGAGGACGCCGCCAAACCGCCGGTGCTCTTGCTCCACGAATTGACCGGTCTGACGCCCGGCACCTTGGCCTATGCGGAAGAACTCTCCAAGGATTTTACGGTCTACGTACCGTTGTTGTTCGGTGAGAAGGGAAGGTTCTCCCCGTCCGGCGGCCTTCTGGCCTATTGGGGCACCGCAGAATGGACGCCCCCTCAGGAAGGGAGCATGCCCATGGTGAATTGGCTTCGTGGGGTGGTGCGCGATATCGGCGCACGACACCCGCGGCAGCGCGTCGGCGTCATCGGTAACTGCATGACCGGTCCGCTTCCGATCGCCCTGCTCGATAATCCACAGGTCGGTGCCGCAGTCGTCGCCCAACCGGCCCTCCCGATGCGCTTCTGGTTCTACACGGATGAGGACAAGGCCTCACTTGGCCTCTCCGGCGATGACCTCAGGAGCGCACGATCCAGTACGGCACAAATCTATGGACTGAGATTTGAAACGGACTGCATGGCGGACCGGACCAAGCTGCGAACTTTGCGCGAGCAATTCGGCGATCGCTTTCTCAATGGTGAAATACCCGCCCGCGAATACCAATTGGAGGGGAAACCGACCAACGCCCATAGCACGCTGATCGGCTCGTGGAAAACACAGGCCCAAGACGGGCGGGCGTCACGTGATGCGCGAGAACGGGTACGCACGTTTCTCCTACAGCAACTCACTGAGACTCGTGCGGGCGGGTGAGAGGCGTCCATGACCCGCTGAAGCACAATGCCGGCAACGCTGCCGGCAGCATGCCCGGAACTGATCGGATTCCTCTTCAACGTTCGACGGTTTTGATTGAAACGGCGGAAGGAGTCCGTTACAGTTTGCCCACCGGGATTTTTCACCTTAGGAGAACACCATGAATCAGATCCGTCGATTATCCCTGCTGAAGGGAATACTGGTGGGACTGTTCTTGCTGAGCACCGCGCCGAGTCATGCACACGACACCGCCGGAGGCTGGGCCCATGAGGGCATGGCCGAAGAAGGGAGAATCACCGGAGGGTTTCGTGTCGGACCGAGTTTCACGACACAGGACGCCGGCTTGTCCACCGCCGGTCCCTTGGTCAACTTCCAAGGCATGTATGGACTCAACCAGTGGTTTCGCCTCGGCATAATGCTGGAATGGGAACATCACGGCCTCGACAGGCCCGGGAGCGGCTCGATGAGTACCGTGACGGTGCTCCCCGTGAATCTTGAGTATCGACCGGGACACTTCGGGGGCGTGATTCCCTACGTCATGACCGGAATCGGCGTCAACATTAACACCAAGGATGTCTCCGACAGCTTCGCCTGGCGCGTCGGCGGCGGCCTGGACTATGCCCTGGCCAATTGGTTGCCGGGAGCGCCTCAGGGAACGATGTTGAACGTGGAGACGGCCTGGAAGCGGAATCACGCCAACGGCGATCTCTCCAGCATCGGCTTATTGTTCGGGGTGCGCCACACCTTCTGAACAGGCTGAAAGGGCCTGAAGCGTACTACGGGGTGGCGCCGCGAGCATTCTTCCGCCATTCCCACGGCGGGACCGGATCAGGATCAGCCCATAATCCCCGGTGGGCATCTCGCGCTTCCTTCTCCAGCGCTTCAAGCTGAGTGTCCTCAGGAGCTTGCTTCCGATCCCACCAACACCAGCCCTGCTGCACCAGCGTCTGGCTCATATTCCTATCGTCGTGAAGGAGTACATCCGCAACAACGCGCCCCTGCTTGTCCTTGCCATAGATCTGAAGCGTGACGTCCATACTGAACCCCAGATCCGACGTCGCTTGCTTGGCCTGCTCGCTGTAGGGCTGACCGCTCTTGGGACAGACGATCCCGTTCAAGCGAACTCGCTGCGCTTTCCCATTGCGCACCACTTCAATCGTGCCTCCATCAAGGATGGTCACCACCTGGCCCCCAAAGGGGAACGCCTCTCCTCCACTGAGGAGTACCCCTGCCAGAAGAGCGATGACGGATAGGCTTGAAAGAAACGGCTTGGTCGAACGAGCCGTTCGTTGAGTCATAGGTACACCCCCTCAACACCTCTCGATTGCCCCCTTGTGTACTACACTGTGGCCACGGAAAGTAAGCCCCTATGTCAGGCAACTTCCGCGAGACGGGCGAGAGTCGCGAGACAAGCGAGACGTGTGGGAATGAGATCGCCAGGTCACGCAAATCGCGCTCTTCTCGCTTACCGCGGCGGGGCAACGCAATCCTACAGAAGTGCCGTACGTGAAACTTGCGCTGGAAGTTTTTGCCTTGACTCACTTATCATAGCTCGATCAACTGGCCCGGAGGTCTCCATGGGCGCCACCAGTATATTTCGGCTCCTCATCCTGATCATTCCTCTCACCTGGGTGGTGCTTCGTCTCTTGCCTGCCGACCACTCGCGATCCAGCCATCTCCGAGGCGTCACCCAGTCTGCCGAAGAGTACAAATCCCATGAAGAAACCGACCTATTCCTGCGTCACGAGTCTCTTTTCGAAACTCATTACCAGTCGCACTATGCGACATCAGGGCAGACCTACCAACATTATCGACTGGCCTATAAGTATGGCTTCGACCTCGCCCAGGATCGAGACAATCAGAAGATGGACTGGAAGCGCATCGAACCTCTTGCGCGACAAAACTGGAATGAAGGCATCATGGGATCGTGGAGCCAGCACCAGGAGGCTATTCTCTACGGATGGGAACAGGGCATCAAGAACCACGGCGGATGAGGGTCGAGGCTACAATGCACAACCCAAGCCCCGACCTACATCCCCATGCGTGACAAAGACCTCCAGATGATAAAAACCCTGGCCTGCTGACCGGACTATTCAAGAGAGGCCCTTGCTCATGTTCCATTCATTTCTTCACCCCAGCTCTCAAAGAGCACGTGCTGATTCCGAACAACATGAAGAGTGGGCAAAACCCCACCGCTCCGGGAAGCAACAGGATGGCCCCGACGGTAAGAGCCGCACCTGCCATACCAGTGGAAAGACCCACAAAGAGACCGATCAAGATCGCCACTGCCCCGATGCCCATCCGTATGGGCCTTTCAACACCGCCCGCATTGCAGGTCATGGCTACATCTCCTTGTTAAATCGTTCCGATATTCGAATGCACTCCACACAAATCTCGTGATCGAGCGCTGCATCGCGACTATTTCATTGCGTGATCTTTGCAGCAAGCACATCGACCTGTTCAATCTTTGGTGGTTCGGCCAACAAGTCTGCGGCCTTCGCCATCAGAGCCGCCGCAATTGGCCCCCCAAGATGAGCCTTTCGACCTGCCTCATCGGGAAATGCATCGAAGATGCCGAACGTCGACGGTCCCAACCGCAACGCAAACCAGACCACGGTCGCAGCCTCCTGATTGGCTAATGCCAGTCCACTTTCGAGAAAGCTGGCCACCTCGGCTTCCTTTCCCGGTTTAGCCTGCAATCGCACCAACAGTCCAACACGTACCATGATGTGCCTCCCGTTCTGAATGTGTGAGTCGTATCGTGCGCATTCTAGCGTCACCCTCGTCGATGAACTAGTGGCAGGATCGACAATTATGATACAGTTCTCGCCATGCGCATTTACGTGTTGACGCTGCATGACGTCTTCGATACGGGTTTAGCCACCCTGCTCGACACCTTCGGCACGGCGAACGCACTGGCGGAATCCACGGGGACATCATCGACGCGTTTCGATGTGACGATCATCGGCGTCCGACCTCGTGTGCGCACAAGTCAAGGGCTCACCGTACCGGTACGGCCGGCCACACGGCTTGCGCGCCCTGATGTTGTGCTTGTCCCTGCCGTCGGAGCGAAAATGCCGGAGACATTGCGAGTGGTACTGGAACGACGAGACACGGCCGATGCACAAACTCTTTTGCGAAATTGGTTTGACGCCGGCACACTCGTTGGAGCCGCTTGCACGAGCACATTTGTGCTCGCCGGCTCGTCCCTCCTCGATGGCCATCACGCAACGACGTCTTGGTGGCTCGCCCCGTTCTTCCGTGAACGATACCCACATGTCGTGCTCGACGAATCACAGATGATCGTCTATGCCTCACGGTTGGTCACGGCTGGTGCAGCATTGGCTCATCTCGATCTCGCGCTTTGGCTGGTGCGTCGCCACAGCCCGGCACTGGCGACGTTGACGGCACGCTACCTGGTCGTTGACCCGCGACCATCACAAGCAGCATTTGCGATTCCCGATCATCTTGCACACTCAGATCCTTTCGTCGAACGATTTGAACGATGGGCTCGTCGACGCTTGGCCGATGGTTTCTCTCTCGATGATGCCGCTCATGCAGTCGCCACAAGTCCGCGAACGCTGACACGCCGCCTTCAAGCGGTACTAGGCAAATCCCCGCTGGCATACTTTCAAGACCTTCGCGTGGAACATGCGATTCATTTGCTGCAGACCAGCACAAGGAGCGTTGATCAGATTGCTACTCAAGTCGGCTACGCAAGTGGGGTGACCCTGCGGACGCTCATCCGTCGCAAGATCGGTCGTGGCGTGCGCGAGTTGCGGGTTCGCACATGATCAAGTTCGTGGCCCTGATAACCGGAAAATTCAGGCAGATCATAGAACGAAATATATGCTGATGAGGTCGCCTGTGTGCCACAAGAGAGCACGCGAAGAGGCAGATCATCTATCGTACGTGGCGCTCGCATTCAGCAAGGATATGGTGTCTGAGCCTGGTGGACTGGAACGATTCGGTGAATCCAGTCACAACCTCCCTCAGTACACAGCTACGTCATCAGCGAAGATGAGGAAGAGCATTCCTTTGGCCACCGTCACCTCATGACCTTCCAAGCCGTCACATTCGCCCCACAGCCTTCTGTGCCAAGGCCTTCAGTTTCGCTTCGTCGCCTGCGCCTTCCCTGATCGAAAGTTGCGCAAACACCGCTCCTTTTCTCATCGTGAGTTCCAGCGAGCCGAGATCGAGTCTCCCCCGATCCATAAAGGCCTCCTCCCCGAAACCGCCTACCGTCACCGGCTTTTTCGCGTCCTTGCGCATACGTGCGAATGCATCGCCGGGACCAATCCAGATTTCAAACTCATCCTGGCCATTGGCAAACTCATAGGTACACGACTTGGCATC
>FKKE01016087.1_pt2 | contig 14398 bp, 18 predicted proteins | sample 1106331 | NCBI WGS metagenome assembly FKKE01 (sample SAMEA3931202, study PRJEB13176) | freshwater metagenome | biome: Drinking water system; feature: drinking water; material: freshwater | place: China | collected 2013-02-06 | reverse complement strand
TTTCCGCTTGCGGGTGGTGAGGTGTTTACCCGAGGTCACGCGGGCTGGATTGGTATCAACGAGCAATCTGGATTGACGCGATATCGTGAGTTTGGCCGCTATGGCCCGAATGGAGACTCGCGCGTTCGGTCACTTACCGTCCCCAATCTGGTTTTCCGAAATGGTGTGCCAACCGAGGGTAGCGTCGTCGCGCTGCTGAGCCGCGTTCTCGACATTGCCCAAGCAGCGGGCTCAAGCAACGTTTGGATTACTTTCGACGCAAGTACGGATTTTCAATCGATGATGAACTACATCGAGCGTTTTGAGGAGCTAGATCCTGAGTGGGAACTCTTTGGACCAAACTGCCGAACATTCTGTCGCGATGTGACAGGTGCCGGCCGAGGCGGCAGGGGCCCCCGGTTCACAACGCGCTTGACACGGCGTGAATTGCGTGAGGTCGCAGAGCGAATAATCGAACTGTATCGCGAACAGCAGAGACGAAGAGAAGAAGAGGAGCGTCGCGAGAAAAAAACATGCCCCATAGGCGGCGGCACAACGAATTGCACGCCTGCACCCGTGCGAAGGTAGTTGATGATACGATCGTACCTCCTTGCCTTGCTTGCTTGTATGCTCTCAGCTTCGTGCGAGCGCCGTGAACCGTACTCGCCGCCGCGACCAGCAAATCTCCCTGCGGAGGCCGTCTATGCCGGCGGCGAACATGGCGGAGAATGGATTGCATGCAATGGCACTCCTGAGAACACTCTTCACTGTCGTCTCTTCGATCCAAGAGATGGCTCATTGCGATTTGAATCTTGGTTTCGTTACTGCCCGCAACTTGGTCCCAGAGAATTGGGCACTCCAGGCGCGCTTGATTGGGAGCTCGGCCTTGGGCTTCGCGAAGTTCAGCTAAGGCGATATCGGCCCGACGTGTTTCATCCGCCGACACGTGCAACGGCTTCAGATATTGAGGCACAGCAGGAACTTATCGAGAAGTACTATCAAACGGACGGCGTCCGCGAAGACTGCTCTCCTGTGGGGAACGGTGAGCAGTAGTAGTTGGCAAATGCGCTGGCCGGAGTCTTCATATCACTAGTCGCTGGCGCAGATCTTGCGCGAAGCGGCGCGGCGTTGAGATTGCCGTCTGCGACTGGTTTAGCGAGGCGTTCATAGACTAGTCGCTCGCGAGGCGGGCATGGACATCATCTTAGGCAAGGAGCGCAAGCGCTGGTCTGAAGACCAGAAGCGGGAGATCGTGGCCGAGACGGTCGCAACTGGCGAGGTCACCAGCGTGGCCCGTCGCCACGGCGCCAATCCGAGTATGGTGTTCGGCTGGCGCAAGCGCTTCCTCGAAGAGCAACGTCCGGCCGTGCCGCCGACCTTCATGCCGGTGGCGCTGCCGGCGCCGGCGGAGCAGCCGGCGCGTGCGGCGCCGGAAACGCCGACGATTGATCTCGCTTTCGCCTGCGGCGCGCGATTGCGGGTGACGGGCGTGGAAGCCCGAAGCTTCAGGCGTGCAGGCAATGGGAAGCCGGAATCATGCCGGCAGATCGCCTGTGGCCGCGCGTGGTGGCCTTCTTGGGTGGGCTATGACCCTGCTCCGCCACCCGTCTACGCTCCGCTCTCCGCTCGCGCTTGTGGTGATCCTCACGCACCAGTCTGATCGGCCAACATTTCCATGAATCCCTGGAACCGGATCTCAGCGTTGGCGCTGGCGTCGGGATCATCGTCATCGAGTGAGCCGGCATATTCAAACCAGACCCGCACGAACAGCAGGACGATCTCCTTGATGAGCGCCAGCTCGCGCGCCCGCGCATGGTCTCGCTTGTCGAGCCGGTCGAGCCGGGCCTTGACCGTGTCGGCGAGCGCCTGTCCGGCTTCGTCGATCAGCGCTCGTCGCAGCGTATCGTTGGCGGCGCGCGAAAGATTGAGGCCGCGGCGCTTGCCTTCAGCTTCGATCGCGGCGGCGACATCGGCGTCGAGATGCAGGGTCAGTTGGCGCTTGGCGCTCATGAACGAGGGACTCCCTTGCTGGATGGCGTCGCGGACTTGCGCGTGAGCACGCGCCGCAGCTTCGCGCTGGTCGCGCCTGGCGGGGTCCTGGAAGAAGCCGTGTTGGGCGCGTCCCGCGTGAGCGGGGCCGCCGCGAGCGGTGGCGCGGTCCAATCGTGAGCAGCGGGCTCGTTCGCCGCCATGTAGGTGGTCGCACCGCCGCCCAGCAGGACCTTCAAGCGGACGGGCTTGTGTTGAGGAACGACCAGGAATGCTTCATCAGCATTAGCGGTTCTCAACGCGGCTTGCGGCAATCGCTCCGTTTCGCGCGGGACCCAGGCGGGAAAGAGAAGGCTTCGCCAGCGTGGGATGCGATGCGGGATCGGCTCGTGCGTGAAACACCGTCCGCCACGCTGGCTGAGTGCGGCGGCGCTGTTCTCGGTCTGTGGACCGATGGCGACAATGGCGCTCGAGCTGCCGGGGCCACCGGCTAGACGCTCCGCACAAGAGATATCACTTGCCTGCACGACGAGGCGGATTCTGGGGCCGGCCGGCAGCTTTGTGTCGACGTACTCCGTTAAAATCTGCGCCGCCTCGGCTTCGACCGCGATCAGGAGGTCAGGAGCGGCGCCAGCGCTCGTATGAAGCGCCGCAAGCTGCGCCAACACGCCGTAAAGAAGCGGGGCTGTGTGCTCGCCGGAGGCGCCTTGCATGGAAAGAACCAACGTGCGTGGCGCTGCGGCCGCGACGAACGGAGCCAAGTTGAGATGATGTGCACTGGTGGCGCGGGCGAGGCCGGCATCGGCGAAGCCTGCTAGCGCCCTATCGATCAGCGTGTAGTGCGCAATCGCGCGATCGGGCTCAGCGCGCAGCGTGCGCGCGGCGCGCACCAGCTCCCAGCTCGCGGGCGCGGCGTCAGCGGCGGGCGTGTGGGCCCAACGGCCGCAGAGCTCGGCGACGAGGGCGATGGGATCAACTAAGCGGCGGCGCAGGGCCGTCAGCGTTCGCGCCTCGACCGGGCCGCAGATGAGCTGGTCGAGCATCAGCACGGTGAAGGCGTCGATCGTCGCGTCCTCAGCGCTGGCGCGGCCGTCAGAAAGGAGCGCGGTCGCCAAGCGACGTGCGTCGGCCCAGGCATCGAGACCGCCGCGGATGGCCAGCAGGGGATTGATTGAGAGCGTGTCGCTACGACCCGGCGCAAACCGCCAAACATTGGCGCGGCCGATTCCGTCGGCGATCTCGCCTCGCGCATCGATCAGGACGAGCGGACCATGCCATGAGGTGAGCGCTGCGCGCAGAGCATCGTCAGTGTGTCTGGGCTCACCCAGAAAGACGCATCCGCCAGCGGCGCGCCGCACGACCCGGTAGGGCGCCAGGGCGTGACGACGCACGGCGCCGAGCGGCAACCCCTCGTCCCGCAATAGCCCGTAATCGCCCAACTCGTCCCAAGAGGCGAGATCGCGCCAAGGCGAGGGGGGCGTCAAGCGGATGGGTTCAAGCTTGGCGATGACGATGGCCACGGCGTAGGCCGCAAGCGCGCAGACGAAGGTCAGGCAGATCGCGAAGGCAAGCAGCGACGGTGCGTAGCGCGCCCATGTGAGTGTCCAGGAGAGATAAGACCAAGGCCCATAGAGACGCGCGCCGCCGATTTCGATCAGGCCGCCCCGCAATTCAGGAGCGTAACCCAGCGCCCGCGCCAGCAGCTGCGTGACGAACCAGCTGAAGAGAGCAAAGGCGCAAAGCCCGATTGCAAGCGTGCGCAAGTGAGTGGGCCAGGTCATGAACGCCGCGCCCGAGAAAGTCCGTGCGCGCCGCACAATCCAAGTTCGAGGTCTTCGACTCGACCGCAGCGAAGTCTCTTCAAGTGATCACGCGTGCGCATTGTTTGTCGCGCCCAGTATTGAGTTGTACAATAAAAGCATGATCGCAAAACCAAGCGATTACAGCAAGATAAAGCACGAATTTTATTGGTTGTGGGCGTTGGTTTTGCTATGCTTTCGGCAAGTTGGAGGGCGCGCAAAGACGTTTGATCGCGCCGCATGAAGCGAAGAAATCGCGACGAATGGCCGAACTGTTTTCATCTCTCGGAAGCGGCGCATCGCGCGCATTGGATGACGACGAACTGCGTGGGCGTTTCGGATTTGCGCGCGGCGGCAAGACGGGACGCGCGACAAGCGGCGCGTTGGGCGCGCGGCTTACCAAGGCGCTCAAGGGGCGCAAATTGAGCACGGGCCTCTCGCGTGAAGGCGCGTTGCGACCGCCGGCATGCGACAATCGCCAGCGCGTGGTGGCCAAGGTCAGTTTTCGCAAGCACGCCCCAGCTGCCGGCGGCGGCGGCGGCGGCGGCAAGCTCTTGGCGCACGCGGTCTATCTCGAGCGCGACGGGGCGGCGCGCGAGGGTGAGCGCGGTTGTTTCTATGACCGAATCGATGACGAGCTCGTGGAGGCGCGCGAGCGGCTGCGGGACTGGGCGGTCGAGGATAAGCGGCATTTCCGGCTGATGCTGGCGCCCGAGAGTGGGGCGCGGCTGATCAGCGAGGATGGCGATCTCAAAAGCTTCACTCGGGCGGTGATGGCGCGGATGGAGCGCGATCTGGGTGTTGAGCTCGAATGGATGGCGGTCGACCACCACAACACCGACAACCCGCATGCACACGTCATCCTGCGCGGGGTGCGGCGCGATGGGGTCGAGCTCGTGCTGGCGCGCGAATACGTGTCGCATGGCCTTCGTGAGGCGGCGCGCGACGTGGCGACGGAGCGGCTCGGCGAGCGCTCGATCGCGGACGAGCGCTTGCGGCTGGAGCGGGAGGTGGAGGGGCGTGGCTTCAATCGCTTGGACCGGGCGATCGAGCAGGAGCTGGGCGAGCGGCGCGAGGTGCTGGTTCAATCGCTGGGACGCGGGCGCGATGCGGCGTTCGCCAACGCCTTGAAGGCGCGCGCGCAGGAATTGGCGCGGATGGGCTTAGCCAAGGAAGTGCGGCGCAACGTGCTGCGGTTCGAGCGCGATTGGAGGGAACGGCTGGAGGCCTCAAAGGCCCTCGACGTGCGGCGCGAGTTGGCGCGCGGGCGGCTCTATGAACCGCGCATGGGCCGGGTGACAGGCAAGGTGATGGAGCTGGGACCGCGCGGCGAAAATCCCGATCGGGCGGTGCTGGTGATCGAGACGCCCGAACAAGGGCGCCTGGTGCTCAATACGTCGATGGAGCGAATCGCGGATCTGCAGCGCGGGTCGTGGGTGGCGCTTGCGCCAGAGGGTAAGCGCGCATCGGTCGAGCGGCTCTCCTTTCATGGGCTCGATGCGCAAGTGCCGGTGCGGGCCGAGACCGAGCTGGATCGTGAGCTTGACCGCCAGGCGCGGGGCGAAGCGACGCGCTTGCCGGATTGTCCGGAGGTGATTGAGGCGCTCAACGCGCGAGCACAGGTTCTCGAGGCCAACGGCTTTGGCGCGCGCAGTCCGAGCGGGAAATTCTACTTCCGCGATGGCGCTCGGGAGGACTTGCGGTGCGCGGAGCTGGAGCGCGAGGGTCGTGCGCGCGGCGGCGAACGCGATCTGGCGCGAGAGGGCGAGACTTGGCGCGTGCGCGAGGTGAAGGAGCTGTTCTCGGGCAGGGCGGCGGTGCTGGAGCGTGGTCGCGATGTGGTGGTGCACCCGCTCGGACGCGGGAGTGAGATCGCGCCAGGCGATCAGGTGACGTTCAAGGCCGTGCAGGGCCGAGCGCCTAAGCGGCCGCAGCTCGAGCTGATCAAGGCGCCGGTGCGCGGGCTCGATTTGGGGCGCTAGGCGTGATCCGGCGAGGCTTTGGGGTGGGCAGCGCCGAGACGGCGAATGCCACCGTGCTCGCGCGCGACAAGGGTGAGCGCTGCCGCGCCGCGCTGACGCGCGCCCCTTGTCGCCCGCTGCGCGCGATGGCCGATTGGAAGGCGTCGGGCCGCAGGGCGTCCCCCAAAAAGTCGACGCGCCTGCCGGCGGCGTCGACCACAGGGCTAGGGATTGGGCTGGCGCCTGTAGTGGGGTAATTTGAGAAATTGCGGGACCGCGACGCTCAGCGAGAAGCGGACATTGCTCTCCAGTCGCCCACAGCTCCGATCAAGATGCGGGCAACGCGCCCTTACAAGTTCAAGGGGGCGGCGGTGCCAGCGCGCCTGAGTTCTTCATCATTTCACATGCGCTGACGAGTCGCGCTAGAATGCCGCCATGTGGCTCGAAACCGCCTGTGCCGCGCTCCGCGCCGGGAAATGCCTGGAGCTCCGCTACGACGGCTTCAGCCGCTTGGTGGAGGTGCACGCCGCTGGCTACACCAAAGACAACAACGCCATCATGCGCGTCTGGCAGGTTCGCGGCGGTAGCCAAAGCGGCGAGCGTACTGGCTGGAAGCTGATGCGCGCCGACGAGACCTTCTCTGCGCACCTCACCGAGGAAGCCTCCCAAGCCCCGCGCAAGGGCTATAAGCGCGGCGACGCCGCCATGGAGCGCATTGTCTGTCAGATTTGACGGCGGCGCGACCGCTGAAGCTTTGCGCAGCAGGCTCGCCAGGAGCAACTGCAGCGTGTAGAATTGGAATGAATGCGGTGCGGAGGGAATTTGAGCCCGGAAATTCAGGCCCGCCTGCTCGCGTCAATGCACGCGGACCGTCTCGTCATTGTGTGCGGGGCGGGCCTTTCGATGGCAAAGCCGAGCAAGTTGCCTTCCGCGAAGGACATCGCCAACGCCTGCTTTGATAAATACAAGCTCACGGCCGATCCCGCTTGCGATGCAACGCTGCGCGACAGTCTGGAGAAGCTTGCCGAGCATTTTGCCGGCCTGCAGACGCTGACCAGCGTCTTTATCGAGAGCCTCGTTCCGTGGAAGATGTTCGTCCGCACGCCCAATTGCGGGCACGCGGCCATCGCCGATTTTCTACTGACGCGGGCGGCGAGTGCGGCGCTATCGAGCAATTACGACACGCTGATCGAGCGCCGCGCCAGGGAATACGGCGCCGATTTTCGAGCTTCCTTGGACGGGGACGAAGCGGTGGTCACCGCCGCCAAGCAGGGGCCGCTGCTCAAGTTTCATGGCTGTGCCGAGCGGAGCCGTTCCCACACCGTGTGGGCGCTGTCACAGCTGGGCGAAGCGACGATCGCAAAGCGCATCGCAAGCTCACGCGCTTGGATGGGCGCCAATCTTCGCCAGAAGGACCTGCTCGTGGTGGGTTTCTGGTCCGATTGGGCTTATCTCAATGCGATCATAGGAGGGGCGTTCGAAGCCGCGCCGCCCTTGTCGGTCACCATCATCGACCCGACGCCCTCAGAGGCTCTGGCGGAGAAGGCCCCTCAATTGTGGTCGTTGGCGCACGCGGAAAACGTCGCCTTCAATCATGTCCAAGCCTCGGGCGCTGAGGAGCTCGACGCGCTGCGCTGTGCGTTCTCGACCAATTACATGCGCCAGGTGTTGGCGCAGGGCCAAGCGGCGTTTGAAGCGACGGAAGGCGCGCCGTGTGAAGCGCAATGGCTCGAACTCTCCGCGTTCGACGCCGAAAGCCTTTACGCCATGCGCCGCGACGCCGAAGGCGAGTCCATGGGCCAGCCCGCGCTCAGAAAATACCCGGTCAGCGCTGAGGCCTTGGGCTATTTCCATTTGCTGTTGCGGCGCGCGAACGCCGAGCACACGGAGCAAGGATATCGCTTGAACGGGCGCACCATTCGCGTCGTCAATGGCGCTGGCAAAATGCTTTCGACCATGCGCGAAAGTTTCGTCGAGGCACCGGCCGCACCGCAGGCGGACGTGATTGTCGCCGTCGGTGCCGTCGATGTCGCCGTCCCCGGAAACTTCGTCCGGCAAGGCCAGCCAGGAAACCTAGTCCGCCCCAGCCCGGCCGGCCTATGGTGCGATTTGCAGACGGCGCGTAGCGAATTGAGCATCTGATGGATATTCCGACCCAAGCCGAGATCGTTTTGAGATCCGCCGGATACGAGACTTGGACCTGGGGCGCCCTGCCTCATCCGGTCGTCTGCTTCGAGAACGCGGCGCTCGCCGGTTTTCTCCACGTCTTTCCATCCGGGGAGGACCTCCTGGCCCAATGGCAAGGGGCGCAGCAGGCAACGCTCTCGCGGCACGCAGCCGCGCTGCGCACAGCCGGGAGCAAGGCCTGGAACGTCTATTCGATCCTTCTCAGCGAAGCGGAAGCGCCTCAAATCGTGCGCTCGATCGAGCGCATCGAGGAGGACTTCACGTTGACGCGCAAGATCGCACGCGTGGGGGTGCGCACGCGCGTGCAGCTCGAGCATGCGCTGATGGCGCTGACCCTGGTCGCAGCCAAGCCGCTTCTGGAAGAGGCGAACTTCGCGGCGCGCCTTCGCACTCGGCTGACCGATGTTTCCGAAAGCGCGCTCACGGCCTTCCTGGGCGAGACCCCCGCTGAAGAACTTGCGCGCATGCTTGGGGAGCCCAAGTGAAGCTCTCTTATGTTGAACTCTGCGGCTTTCGCGGCTTCAAGGAGAAGGTGCGCATCGAGTGCGGCGCCGGTTTCACCATCGTCAGCGGGCGCAATGGCGTGGGCAAGAGCACGCTCTGCGACGCGGTCGAATTCGCGCTCACCGGGTCGATCGAAAAATACAAGGTCGAGAAGGCCGCCAGGGAAAGCCTCGACGATTATTTGTGGTGGCGCGGCGAGGGCGTCGCGCGCAAGCACTTCGTCACAGTGTCGTTCGCCGGGGAAGAAGGGGATGGGTTCACCATTACCCGCACGCGCGAAACCGGACCCGACAAGACCGTGCTCGAAATCGAGAGCGCCCTGTGCAAAGGCGCGCTGCCCGAAAACGCCCTACGCCAATTGTGCAAGACCTCCATCATCCGCGACGAATGGATCGCGGCCTTGAGCCTCGACATGTCGGAAACGGAGCGCTTCGACCTTGTCAGGTCCGCCTTAGGCCCGACGGAAGGCGCAGACTATGCCGTCAAGGCGAAGAAGGTGCTCGATGCGACCGAAGCGGCGCATAGGCGTCTGGATCGCGCCTACGCGACCGCGCATGAGCAATTGACGCAATGCTTGGCGCAACTTGCAGAAGCGAAGGACGCAATGGCCCGCGCCGGCGATGTCGCCGCCGCCCTGGACGTGGCGCGCGCCGCAGCATCGGTCAGCAGCGCTATGGAGCTTTCCGCGCTCCTGGCGGCGGGCCGTCAGGCCCTCGCTCAAAGGCGAAGCCGGCTCAGCCAAAGCGGCGAAGCGAGTGCGCAAGGTCGTGAGATATTGCTCCTGCGCCGCCAATTCGATGCGCCCGCCGCGCGCAGCGCGCGCGACGCCGCGGCAGTGCGACTTAGAACAGCAAGTGCCGCGAAAACCGCGTCGGACGACAGCCTCGCCGCAGCTCTGCGTGCGTTCGAGCTGGAGGAGCAGGCCGACGCCATCGCGGGCTCACTCGCGATTCTTGTGGAGCATGGCGAGCGGCTTGGGCTGCATGACGAACAATGCCCGCTCTGTGCAGCGGTCCGGACGCAGGACGAGTTCGAAGCCGGCCTCAAGCTCGCACGCGCGAGAATGGAGGCTTTGTCCTCCAATGTCGCGTCCGCACGCGCTAGGCTCGCCGCCGCGCGCGACCGCGCCGCCGTGGCCGCGCGTGAACATGCCGAAGCCGAGGCCGTCGTCCAGACCAACCAGCGGGACGAAGCAGAGCTCGTCGCCCGAGAAAGAGCGCACATCGAATTGTTCGAGCGCCTAAGCATCGACATGAAGTACGCCACCGATCCCGACGGCCTGGAGCAGGATTTGGCCAGCGAGCGCGACCGCTTGATTGAGCTCGAGCGCGCGCTCCTGACGCTCGAAGCCTCCCAAGCCGTGTCACAGATCGCCGCATTAGAGGACCGCGTGGCGGCCTTGCGAAAGGACGTCGAGGCTGCCGCTGCGCAACTCGCGCGCGGGGAAAACGCGGTGACGCTGGCGAAGTCCATCGATCGAGAGATACGCCGCGTCAGTGGCGAGATCATTGACGAGCGCCTTGCTCAGATCAGTCCGCTTCTGAACGAGCTCTATCAAAGGCTGCGTCCGCATCCGGAATGGCGCACGATCGATTACGGTATTCGCGGTGACGTTCGGCGATTTCTCACGCTTCGCGTGGGCGAAGGTCTCAACCCGCAGTTCGTGTTCAGCAGTGGCCAGCGCCGCGCGGCGGGCCTCGCCTTCTTGTTGTCGGTGCACTTGGCAAGGGCCTGGACAAACTGGCGCACGCTCGTGCTCGACGATCCCGTGCAGCACATCGACGATTTCCGCGCGCTTCATCTGGCCGAACTCTTAGCCGCGCTCCGAGCCGAGGGTAGGCAGGTCGTGTGCGCGGTGGAGGATCCGGCGCTGGCCGATCTTCTTTGCCGACGGCTACTCAGCACCGACGAGGAGCCCGGCAACAGGTACGATCTCGGCATCGACGCAAACGGCGTTGCGGCGGTCCTCTCTGCTCGGGACGTTCCCCCCACGCCTCCGGGCGTGCTGCGCGGCGGCGGGTTGGCGGCGGTGAGCTGAGTGCGGGCTGTCGCTACAAAGGGAAAGGTCTGCTTTCGCCGTTGGCGTGGCTCAAGTCAGTTGTCGGGATTAAGCGCCAGTGCGATCTGACACTCGCGTCCTTGAGCCGTGTCAAACGGGCAGGCAGGCACCGTCAGTGCAGGATCGGCGGCGGGCCTGCGCCGCAACACTTCTTCCACTTCTTTCCCGATCCGCATGGACAGGGCTCGTTTCGGCCCACCTTTAGTGACCTGATCGGATGGCGTGGCGTGCGTTGTTCAAGCCAGAAATTTGCCAAATAGGCGACCTGCTCTCCGAGCATGTCGAGCAATTCGGTGCGGTCCCAAGGTTCAAGGTAATCAGCGTCAAGATCGAGAATGCCCTGCAGCGCCATGTAGGCGCCTTCATCCACGGATACGCCTTGCCAGGCTCGCGCGCGCATCGCCACGCCGGCAGAAAATCCCTTCGCCCAGTGACGACCCGGAGGGGCGTCATCATGCGCCTCGATCCACATAACGGGCGTGAGGTTCGCGACATTGCGTTGGGCGATGGCGTTCCAGTGACGTTGCAAGAGCGCCATCACCTTTGCGCGCTTGGTTTTCGTTTTCGAAGACCGGGCCTTCGCCCCAGACTTCTCTCAGATAATCAGACGGCATCACCAGTTCTGGCCCGAGCACGAGGGCATGGAAGAAACCATCGAGCTGTTCGAAGTTCATCGCGTGTTGGGGAGCCGCGTCGTTGCGCAGGAATGAAGCGAGCCATTCGCGTTCACGCCACGAAAGCGCATCGACGAAATCCGCTGGGTCGGCATGCCGCTCGATGGCCTGGAGCCAGCGCAATCCATCGCAAGGATCAACCGGTGCGGCGACGCCCACTTCATCAAACCGCGCCAGATTTGTCGGATCAGCCGCGGCTTCCTCCAAGCGCTCAAGCGCTTCCTGCTTGTCGGCATCTGCCCAGATCGAGAACGCGGCTGTGGTCCAAAGGTGTTCAAGCAGCTCGCGGCGTTCGCTGACGCCGCCAAGCACGATCGCTTCTTCGACACACCATTTGCATTGATCGTCGTCGTCGGTCCCTTCGAGTGCGGCGAGGGCGTCGATCAGGGTGACAAATCGATGGCGCGGATAGCGGCCTTCACAAGTGAGGCGCGCAAGCGCCTGGACTAAGCCTGCACGTGCCTCCGCGGAGATTTCGAGGCTCGCAGCAAGTTCAGAGACGGCAACAACGTCCTCGGCAACGAGTCCCAGCGTGATGTCGCGAATGGACATCGCCGCACCATCGCCAAAGAGGCCATCAAGACCATCGTGAGAACAAGTCAGCAGTTCGATCCAAGTTGGCCAGAAATCATGTGCGCGGGCTGCCGCCAGGACGAAGATCCCGTAGAAAAGCAGGTTCTCTTCCTCAGGATAGAGCCACTCGCCTTCTATGCGCCGTCGCGCGAGTGCATTGAGCCGCACGGTGAGCGCGGCGGCATGGGGCACGAGTGCGCGCAGCGCCGCTTCGGGCAGGCGATCGGCGTTGGCGACATCCTTGATGAGAGATTCAAGGTCTTCGGGCATCGGCGCGGGCGGTCCAGACGGGAGCGTCTGCGTGCTTATCATATCCCGCCCGCCAGAACAGGCTCGAGGCGGGACGCTATCGCTGCTCTACGTCCGAAATCGGGCCGCCGTCGCAAGCTGATCGGGCTTTCCGGTTTTCAACGACAGGTCGGCGCGCCTTTCGAGGAGTTATTTTTTCTTGAGACGCACTCCTGGTCCGCCGTCTTTATTCTCGCCAGAGGCCAGGAAGATCACGCCCTTCTTTTCGAGCGCACGCCGCATCCGATCGAGGGTGTGCGGGAATATCTCGCCGCGGCCGGTTTCGAATCGACGGATGGTAGCCTCTCCGACACCAGATGCATCCGCGAGTTCAGCCGCACTCCAACCGACGGCTACGCGGGCCATCCGAACTTGTGATCCGGTGATCGTCACCCAGCTTTCCCAGCAAGTATTGACCGCGATCGATTTTCGATCATAATGACCGGAAAACGATCATTGCCCATTAGCGCGCGAATCCCGCGTGCCTGAGCGGAGAATAGGTCATGCCCAGTCGCCGGCAAATGCTTGGCGCTATCGCTTCCATGGCTGGAATCGGCCGAGGCTTGGCGAGTGCCGACGGCGAACTTTCGCGCCTGATCACGGAGCATCATCGTTTCGATGAAGCAATTCAGATGGCCGAGGACGAGGTTGACGCCATGCTTGTTGCGGATCGGCGGTTGGGCCGCAAACGCGGCATGGCAGCAGAGGCCGCGTGTGGGCGGGCCGAGGCGCTGCATGAGGCGCAGGGAAGGGTGGCCAACGCCATCATCAACACCCCGGCCGCGACCCTCGTGGGCGCCGCCTACAAGCTCATCGTGTGGCGAAGAGAAGCCGCGATCTCGTTTCCTGATGATTTCGACGGCGCGCATGAGAGCTTCACCTTCTCAGCCTATCGCGACCTATTGCGGCTAACCGGCCTCGAAGCACTGGCGCACCCGCACGACCCGGCGACGCTCACACGGATGAGGAAGTATTGGATTCTATCGTGAGTTGCAATGCGTGGACGCGCTCGGGCGGGCTGGTTTGATGACCGGCGCCGTCTTGAGGAGCCGATCGCATGGCCTCACGCAAGCGCGGGTCCCGCAGGCGCAAGCCGCGCGGCGATCCGGGCCAACTGAACTTGTTCGAGGCGCCAGAGCGGCGGGCAAGGGCGCTGGCCAAGCCCGCGGCGCCGCTTCGCGTGCGGTCGAAGCGTGTGACCGCGGCTGCCATCGAGCCGCCCGGCATCCTCACGCCGCGTGAAGCCGCGACCTATCTCAATGTCGCTGTGAGCACCCTGAAGAGCTGGCGCGCCAAGAACTTTGGACCGACTTGGCGGCGTCGCGGCGCGCGCCTGGTCTTCTACTTTCAAGCCGATCTCGACGCCTTCTTGCAGCGCGGTGCGTGCGGTCGCGACAAGCTCTGACAATTGGCCCAGAGCACATAACGACGATTTTAGTCGCGCAACGTGCGAATTGTGGCGGCGGGACATCAAGGGCGATCAGGGGGCATCGTTGAGCATCGCAGGGCGCGAGGGGTGAGTCGCGGAAACGGGCGGAAACAGACTGAGACGCTGCGCAGATTTCCATGCTGATTGGAGTTTTCGTCGCGCAGCAGAATGGTGTTGTTGGCTGCGGAAGAGCCGATCTTTCTTTTGCATGGTGCGCACCATTTCAGCGCGCACGTGACGATGAAAGGGAAGCACTATGTCGTCCGAAGTTCTGTTGACGGTCGAAGATGCTGCCGCGCGTTTGAAGATTTCCAAGCACACGCTCAATCGTTGGCGTGTGACAGGCGAAGGCCCGCCATTCATCAAGTATGGGCCGCGCCTCGTGCGTTACGATGAGGCGGTTCTCGACGCTTGGGCGCGCGATCGCACACGCGGTTCAACCGGTGAGCATGCGAGGGGACGTGGATCATGAACGCTTCCGACGTGAACCAGATGCTCACGACCGAGGAGGCCGCGGCGCTGCTTGGTCTAAAACCGGCGACGCTCGCCAATTGGCGCGAAGATGGATCAGTGGACTTGGCATTCTCTAAATTCGGCCGCAGCGTGCGCTATCGCTATGGTGATGTGATCGCGTTCGCCCAGCGCACGCGCTGCATGAGCACATTGGCGGCGCGACGACTCAAAGCTGGCGAGGGTCGCGCACCCCTTTAGGTTCAGTGCACTTAGAACCGCGACAGCCGATCTTTGAGCCAAGCGGAGATCTTTGGACAACCAGCTTTCGCGAAGCCGGCTGCAAATGCTTCCGCGCTCACGGATGGCGCCTTGAGCCGCCCACGAATCGCATGAGCGGCGGCAAGGACGCCTCCTTCATCTGCGGCGGCGAGATCGAGGATTGCATCGTCCGGGGTAAACACGGCAACGCCCAAGGCCCCCATCAGGTCGCCGGGAAAGTCACC
>FKKE01000201.1_pt3 | contig 14420 bp, 16 predicted proteins | sample 1106331 | NCBI WGS metagenome assembly FKKE01 (sample SAMEA3931202, study PRJEB13176) | freshwater metagenome | biome: Drinking water system; feature: drinking water; material: freshwater | place: China | collected 2013-02-06 | reverse complement strand
GTGCGGAGTCACCGATCGAACGGAGGCTCTCATGGCACGGAGCATCCCTCCTCATCGCGAGCAGACCTATCGCACCCTCGCCCTCAAACTCTTCCCATGGGTCTGTGCACAGTGCGGACGAGACTTTGACGGCAAGAAGCTGAACCAGCTCACGGTCCACCACAAGGACCACAACCATGACAACAATCCACCAGACGGGAGCAATTGGGAACTGCTGTGTCTCTATTGTCATGACAATGAGCACCAGCGGTATCTGGTGGCTGACCAACTTAGCAATACCGCGCGGAGCCGCGAGCCAGAACGGCCGTCAACCTTCACCCCCTTTGCCAATCTCGCCGACTTGCTTAAGCGCAAGGGCCTCGCTAAATAAAGCGACGCCCGATATAAAGGCTTCTAAGAGTCGATCTTAATTCCTCCAAGATTGGGGACACCAATCTGCACGCATGAGCCAGAAGCAAACCGAATCCATCCTCTTCGATGTGTTTGGTCGCATGATGCAAGCAGAACGAGCCAACAAACAGTGGCAGCTCTTCTTCATCGGCCCGGAAGGCACAAAGCGGCCTGTGCCGGCTGTCGTTGTGCCGCCTGAGCTCACCGCGAACAAACTCGCGCATTTCTCGATGATCTGTTTCACGAATACGCTTCTCCCTTCCCACCCTTCAGTCTGCCGTTGTAGAACAGTCCGCAGTAAAGAAGATCGGATAAGGCTCACGATCTCGTGAGAACGCGGATTCATGGGCAGAGGTAGGGTCGTGCACGACTCAAAAGCTACGGTTCGGTCTTGTGTCATCCCAGTCCGGTGATGCCCCTCTGCTCGCTGCCGTTCCTCATTCCCTGGTCTTCTCCAGCGTATTGATCATGACGGCATCTACAAGGGCTGTTGCCGGTTGACACCCCTACGCGGGATAATGTGTCCCCTGCACGAGACCAATAACGGTATATGAACAAGGCCTCTCTCCCCTCTTTTTCTCAAGAGGGACAGAATGGGGTCTGATGAGTGGACAAGAGGAGCGTCGAACAGTCATGAATTCGAAGATAGAGGAACAGCGATCCGAACCCCGAGTCTCGGTGCGATATCACGCATTAGTGTCGGGCTCGGTGCAATCCGCAGGCAGGGGCACTATCCTTGATCTCTCACGAAGCGGATGCCGGTTGGAAACCCCGCTCCTCATGCTGGCGGGCCTCTCATTGGAACTGCGCATTGCCGTGCCGGGATTAGAGTGGGCACTGATGATTGACGGGGCTGATGTGCAATGGGTGAGCGAGGAAACGGTTGGATTGGCATTTGTTCGCATTAGAGAAACTGAACGACAGCGACTCCACGATGTGATGACCACGCAGCTCACACAAAACACGAACAATCACGGCGACGAACAGGTCACTCGGATGCCGATTGAGTTCCAGGGGCTGGAAGCGGTGCTGTCACAATCCCCTGAACTTGCCATCAGCAAGGGACTGGCGTGGTTCGCACAGGACCGGTCTGAATTCCGTTTCCGAGGCGGGAGCCTCCTCAGCAGAGCGTTCCCCACCTGCACGCCCGAGTTGGCGTCCATGCTCGTCGAGTTAGTCAGCACTGGTAGCGACCAGGAAGCAGATTTCACTCTCGCACTTCTTCAAAACTATCTTGATTCACCCTCCATCGACGGCGTCCTGAAAGAAATTGTATCGCGCTTTTCCCATGACGATCGCATAATGGGCGGAGTTCGGACGCTCATCAATAGCCCCGGCGCTGGCACCCCTTCAGGTGAATTCAGGCTGGCGAACGCCTGGCAAATCAAGAAAGACGGGCTTACGCATTGGCTGACAGATGGGCGTTCGGCGATCACAACCTTCGCCGGGCAACACATTGAAGAACTCGGACGGATGATCGCGGCGGAGCGGCATCGCGTGGAGGCCGAACTTGAACGGCGGGAACGGAGCCGACATGAGGATGAGTCCGGCCACGATCATGGGTACAGGCCGAAACCTTTCTGAATTGCAAGCGTTGCGGTGAGGTGAGGGGACCTATGCCTCGGGTTACTCGTCTTGTCCCTTTCATCTGGGTCTTCCTTCTCATCCTTGCGTCCTGCGGAGCCCCCAGCTATCAGGGTCCTCACAGAGGATATGGCGAAATTCTATCCGGGGAAACCTGGGTTGCTATCTCAAGCGTATATCAGTCCCCATCCCGAGAAATGGTGTACTACGATTCCAGCATGATCCGTCGAAACGGAGAACGTGTGACGTTGTGGCAGTTAACAGACTACAAGATGATGCAAGGAAACGCGCCATTGGGCATGTTCATAATGAGCCCTCACCGGTTTTTCTCGACAATAAGTCACAAAGAATTTGACTGCGTTCACAACCGTGTGCGGCTCTTGGCCTCTTCGGAATTTTCTCAGCATATGGGCACTGGAAGTCACAACACAGTGTTGGTCGAACAAAACCTTGGACAAGCGGTGGAGCCTGCCAGTATCAACCAGGCGCTCTGGGAACTGGCTTGTGGGGCAACCACGCCTCCTAAAGATTAGCAGGGGGTTGCCCATCGCAAAGCCCCCGCTGAGCACACACGAAAGTGTGCGGCGTTGGGCAATCAGTGTTTGCGGCCACTTGTCGAATAGATGACCACCAGATACCCTTTGCCCGGAGTATTGACCTGATGAAAGAGAAGAAGCGCCTCTCCATCGACGGTGGACCGATCAAGTGGACCAGTCCCTTCGCCGTTCTGAAGCATGCAGAACGGCCGACTGATTCTCCCGACCGTGCGGCTCATGATCAGAATGCTTCCACATCCAAGAGACCAAGGACCAATCGTGGACGTGTGGATATCATCCGGCAGACTGCACACCGTGGCGGGAAAACCGTCACCGTGCTCACCGGATTCGTCGGGATTGGCCAGGCGGAGAAGGAAGCGCTCGCGAAGCAGATGCAGAAAGTCTGCGGCGCCGGTGGAACGGTGAAAAACGGTCGAATCGAGATTCAAGGCGATCAGCGTGACGCCGTCGCCCGCATCCTCGTCGAGGCGGGGTTTCGCCCGGTCCTCGCAGGTGGATAATGACCCAGTGCCTTGGGATGGAGTTGATCCTACCTTCTCAGGGGACAGCGAGAGTGTTCGTCGAACCGTCTCAGTTCATATGATCGGTTTTGTTATCGGATACCGATGCGCTCTCCACTGATCATCGGACTGCTTCTGCTCGGGTGCTTCCTTCTTCTATGGGGACACAACCTCCAGGCACCCAGACATGTGAGCGACAGGGCCTATGATTTGGTGCTGTCTACCCTGCTCTCACACAACGTACCGGCAGTTTCAGTCGATCAGATCGACTCCAGTGAGTTTCATCTGCTTGATGCACGCTCTTCCCGCGAATTCGACGTGAGCCATATTCCCGGGGCTGTCTGGGTAGGGCATGAAGACTTCTCGTTAGATCGGCTGACCGGCATCACAAACCATGCCCCGATAGCCGTCTATTGTTCAGTGGGGTATCGTAGTGAGCGCATTGCCGAATACCTGCGCCGGCAAGGCTATACGAATGTGGTGAATGTCTATGGCGGAATCTTTGAATGGGTGAATACAGGACACCCGGTTGTAACTCCAGCTGGCGATGCAACAGAAGCCGTCCATGCCTACTCGAGGTTATGGGGTGTCTGGCTCACGCGCGGTGAACGAATCTATGAATAGTGGAAAGGGCATGTCCAGGAACCCTTACCCATTGAGGTGCTCTCTCACTCTGAGAACGATCGTGGATTGACCCGTTCGATTTCCCCTGCGGACGTCTGAAGCTGTTGCAGTTCTCCCTTCAAATCCATAGACCGACATGGATCCGGCACAGTAAAATATGAAGCGTTCCATTCTGCTAGGGAACTCGGAAGAGGATTCCTTGAGAGACTGGTTTGAGTGAAAGGATGGTGTTGATGCGGCGTTATGTGTTGCCCCTGTTATTGGTTCTGACCTACGTATCAGGTATGTGGCCAGCGTCGGCGGTGGCCGCACAGTCCCTTGAGGAGGCTGAATTGGCGTATGATCGTGGCGACTATACCCAAGCTGCTCGTCTCTTCAGTCCTCTGGCCGAACAAGGCGTCGCATCGGCCCAGTTCTACCTCGGCCTGATGCATGAAAAGGGACGAGGTGTCCGGCAGGATCACTTCACGGCACTGACCTGGTTTCGCAAGGCGGCGGCGCAAGGTTACGCCGGTCCACAGAACAATCTGGGTCTGATCTATGAACGCGGTCGAGGCGTTCGGAAAGACGTGGTTCGTGCGCTGATGTGGTACACGATCGCTGCCACCATGCTGAGCGGCAACGAGGGAAAGGTGGCCGTACAACGTCGAGACCATCTGACGACACAGATGACGGCTGCACAGATTGAGCAAGCACGGGACCTCGCGCAGCGTTGTCAGCAGTCACAGTTTAAAGACTGTGACTAGGCGGGCAGAGATCATGCACCGAGACTTGAGGGATCGGGTTTACCAATGCACATCTCCCGGCGGAGATAACACTTAGCCACGGCAGGAGAAGTCATCGATGAAAACCAACAGTTTTATGATCATGTTGTGCTGTTCCATCACGCTCGTTTCGGCCGCTTATGCGGAGGAAGTGGGGAGTGTCGACACGAAATTCAAAATGCTGGGACCTGATCACAAAATCGTGATTGAAGCCTTTGATGATCCCAAGATTGAAGGGATTACTTGCTATTTGAGCCGATCCAGAAAAGGCGGCTTAAAAGGGATGGTCGGTTTGGCGGAGGAAACCTCCGATGCCGCATTGTCCTGTCGTCAGGTTGGTCCCATTCACCAGACGAGTGAATTGAAAGAAGGAGAACGGGTCTTTAGCGAGAGTCGTTCACTCGTTTTCAAGAAGCTCCAAGTAGTCCGATTTTTCGACAAGAAGCGGCAGACCTATATCTATCTGGCCTATAGTGACCGCGTCATCGAGGGGTCACCACAAAATGCCATCTCCACCGTGCCCATCCAACCCTGGGCAAATCAATAAGGTCACCGCACATCCAGAGTATTGAGAAGACGCAAGACTGAACTCTTGTGGCCGGAATTGGTGCCGGATATTTTCGTCCATCTCTGATTATTGGCCGATGGCCATTGGGTCGTCGCTTGTTACACAGCTCACTTGCCATCGCCCCTCCCACTGTGAGGAGGATTTGTTAGGATTCGTGCACCGAGAACATCGTCTTCGGAAGGTCAACCTATGGGCAGCAAGATACTCAACATCGCCATCCTGCTTATCGTGGTCCTGCTGCTTCAACCCTTCACCGGTCTCGCCGACCAATGGCCGGCCCCGAAGCCTCAGCACGTGGTCAGTACGAATGGGACGTACCTGGTTCGAATTGTGCCCGGTGAGTCCTGGGGAGATACGTTCGGATTTACCGGATCAAAGAAAGGGGCCTATGCACGAGGAGAATTCTACAAGAAACAGGCCGATCGCTCATTTACACTCATGGCGGACGCGCCATTGCAGAATCCTGTCGCTCCCGTGCACCTTCTGCTCAGTGATCAAGGCTATTTGGTAACATTCGATAATTGGCACAACGCCGGCTATGGGAAAGCAGTCGCAATCTACAAACCGAACGGAGCGTTGCTACGGTCATACGAAGTGGAAGAGCTATACCCAGCCAAGCGAGTTGAAGAGGTTCCGCAATCAGTGTCTTCACGACATTGGCTTTCGAATAACCACGGGTTTTACCCGGGATCCGATGAGAGGATGGTGTACGCGTACGATTTTCGAGGTGGCCTCTTTCTCTTTGCTCTTCCCACTGGCAATTTTGAATATCTGGAAGGCGGCCAACAGCAACTCCTAGAAACTATGAAGCCATAACAACGCGTTCGACTCGCTTACCGTCAAGGCCACGCTGGTTTGTTGGTATAATCCTGTCTTGTGGAACGACAAAAGTGCAGTATTAAAGCTCTCTCGTTCGCGTGTGTGCTATCCAGCCTGCTCCTATTCGAAGGATGCACATCGAAGCGTCCACCTACGGGCATCCGATTCCCGATCACTCATGGCTTTCATGCTCAGATACCCGGTGAGCACCATCGTATTCTTATCTGGGGTGATCCTCTCTTGACCAAGACGACTGAGGAATGGCTTCGGTCTCACCACGACTCACACGTTCTTGTCCCGTCACAGAATCCTCACCAGGCGTTGGGGCGCGAGGCACTACTCGCACTCGCAGGAGACCTGCGAGCTGACTTTGTGCTCTTGCTTGAACGTGAAGAACTGAAGACCGGAGCACTGATTGAGTCACCGTGTGATGCGGGCTTCAATCTCAGCGTCACTGTTCGAGGCCTGTTACCGGGGAACGGCGAAACGGTTTTCCGAGGCAGCGCCTATTACCCACATTGCGTTGAACGCACTCATGAGATTGTTAAGAATTTGACCTGCCAGGCGCTCGCTACCGCCTGGGGCTTCCGCCCGTCCGGACAGCTGGAGATTCCTTCATCACTGGCCTGTACAGCAGGGCAGATCACTCCTGCCTCAATTCGCTAATTTCAGTCATGATACAACCAGCCTCCGTCCCCCTCCCCCGCATCTCGCGAAAGCGCTCCGAAACCACGTCTTATCGTGCGAATGCACCCCATACCAAAGCACTACTCACATTGCATGTAATTCTATTGCTTTCGTCGATACCCGGCGTGTAAGAGAAGACGCACCAGTCCGATCTCTCGTATAGACGGGTTCCTTGACCCGCTCTGTTGTTCGTTTCGTATCTGAAGTGAGCCATGCAACCAGGAGTTCTCATCATGCCGGGAGTCAGTCGCAGCATAGCGGCCATGGCGATCGGGTTCGTCCTGCTTGTGACTGGGACAGCACAGGCCGAGGAGGATCGAGGTGAGTCTACGGCCTCTCTCAAAGGGACGTTCCGGTTTAGCACCGTCAAAACCTGCACGGACGCCGTGATCGGCGTTACAACGCACTTCTACTTCAATGGGACCATCGTCTATGATGGAAATGGGTCCGCCAAACTGACCCAACAAGGAACATTGATCCTTCCCGGCTCTACTTCACAGTCATTCGAGGAGATTGCGGAACTGACCTATCACGTGAAATCCAATGGAAGGTTTGTTCAAGAGGGAACATTCATTGCAAGTGATCACTCGTATACCGTCAGCGGTGTGCGCGTGATCGGACAGATCGATGCACAGGGTTCTGTCGTGATGCTCAGCGGCCCCGTTCCTCCTGAAAAGGAAACGATAACCATCTCCGGAGGCGGAGTTTCTCAGCATATCTGTGGTGCTTCAGGAACGGCCGTCCGGATTCACTAAGAATTATCTTCCCTGTCCTGCCAATCGGTCACCGTGCACCCTGTGGTTTGGGCCATACGGAGTCCCGCCCCGGACCAATGACCCATTATAAGATCCACGCGGTTCAGGTTTACTCAAGATAATCGACGTTTGGCTTAAATGCTGGGCGCCGGGCTGCGATACCCAATGATCTGCCGTATCTCCTGTGCCGAAGGGCGAACACGCTTTTGCCTCGACTCGCAACGTATACGGGAATCCCATCCAAGGTGGGATATCTGTCTTGCGGGTTGTCGAGTACAATCACCCACATCACATGGCCAACTTTCCTCATACTCGAACATACGTACGGTTTCTCTATTCCTCGCCGCTTATTCTCGGAGGGGATTCCTATGTCTGCGAAGGAGTCCTTCGAAATCTTTCTTTGGAGGGCTGTTCAATCGTATCAGACCGTGACCTCTCACCGGGCAGCACGGTGCGTATCAGCCTCCTGTTGCCGGATCAGCCGAGCGCATTGCCGATTGAGCTGGGTCGAGTGATCTGGACACAAGGTCCTGAATGCGGGTTGCAGTTCCTGGAGGTATCGACGCTCGCGCGGCTACGTCTTGGTCGTACTCTGCGAGTCGCGCTGATTGATTACCTGAATGCACGGACGCTGCGTGCATGTGAGAGACCATCCCTGTCAGTACCGCTTCAGTTACATTGATCCACGCCGAATCCTCTACGGCTAGTCCCTGGACAACAGACATCGGCACTCCTTCCGAACCGGGGGAGATCCTGAAGTATTCTTTGTGAAGGGATGAGCAGAAGAACCAGCGAGTACCGGATGAGTAGCAGTCAAGGAGAATGGTGACCTCTCACGGCTGCATATTTTTATAGGCAAGAAAGGCAGAGACGACGATGGTCTTCTCAATCGCGGTCAACGAAGACATACGAGAAGTCACGAGTTGAAATTCCGACAGGGTCATGTGACGCTGGCGCCTGATCCAATACACCAATGGTTTCCAGAGAGGAGAAAAATTCTGGAACCACCATCCAGGGGCCAAACAATCCGTCGCATATTCATCCGTCTCCCGCACGAACGTGGCACGGACAAATCTCACCGGATGACTCGATGTTCCTTGATTCTCTTGTACGCGCGACAATAACTCTGGATTGATCATATCGAAGAAGCCGCTGATAGCGTATTGCGTTCAGTTATCCCCAGACTCCACAGTTAGCTGTGCGACCACCTTCGTAAGTTGGTTTCTGTCAACGAAGCAAATCAAATGCCAAAATAGGAACATTCATTTTTCCGGAAGTTTCCACAAAAATAGCGGTGCCAATCGGATTCGAAGGACTGTTTTCATGGAAGGTGTAGTATTTTTAGACACATCGATCAGGCTTGAGTACGAGCCTGATGCGACTAGCGAAGTACAACTATTGAAGAGAAACTGAATGGAACTGCCATCTTGTATCACAGGAGGAAGATGCCAGAAGAAGTCCTTCCGGCCTAGCCCACGATTCCAATCACCGTGAGTGTTCTATTGTGCGACAGTTCTTCCTATGAGCTCAGGTACCATCGTTTCTGTAGTGATGTATGCATTCGAGTCGTGAAATACAGTAGATACGGGAAGGCAGCTGAAGTCATCTATATATGGTATTCGGATACACCCATGGGAGTGTTTCATCATGAAACACTTCTTAGTATTTCATCCGATGATCTCTATGCCTGAGGAAATCCAAGGGGAGCACCAGATAACCCAACAAGGTGCATCATATTGAAAAGCTGCTGGTACAATCCACTATGGGACTTGAGAGGCGGCTTCCAGAGAGGCGCCGACTGAAGACTCTTTTGGCATTCTGGACCCATTCTTGGCCGGACCGAGCATTCCGCTCGGTTTGCGAGTCGCGTTCGTAGCAGCCAACGGCGGCGTGAACGTAAGCGTGAATTTTTCGAGTCCATACTGTTTCAGTTTCCGATAGAGAGTCGAGCGGCTGACCTTGAGATCCCGCGCGATCCGACTGAGATTTCCGCGATGGAGCGTCAGTGCCTTGACGAGCAACTCGGTTTCAATTCTCCGGTGGGCCGCTCGTAGAGAATCCAGGGAATCTATGGCCTGAAAAACTGCGCCGGCCAGATCGAGGTCCTGACATGTGATTTCCTCCCTTTCACTCATCACGACTGCCCGTCTGACTCGATTGCTTAATTCCCGTACATTCCCCGGCCACCCGTGCGTCAGAAGCGCATCAATCGCTTGCGCCGAAAATCCACGGATTGCCTTGCGCGTCGTCGCCGCTGCTTGCTGAAGAAACACCATCGCCATCAGCAACGTGTCTTCACCTCGATCTCGAAGCGGCGGAAGGTGAATGTGCAAGACGCCCAACCGATAATAGAGGTCTTCTCTAAAACGATTCCGTTCAATGGCAGCTTTCAAATCGACATTCGTCGCTGCAATCACCCGTGTATCGACATGGAGCGTCTCCTGCCCGCCGACACGCTGAAAAGTTCCCTCCTGGAGAAATCTGAGCAGTTTGACTTGCAACGAAGGAAGAAGATCACCGACTTCGTCAAGAAACAGGGTTCCGCCTCCCGCAGCTTCGAGTTTGCCTTTTCTTTGTTGGACCGCTCCGGTAAAGGCTCCCCGCTCATGGCCGAACAGCTCCGACTCGAGCAAGGTTTCCGGAATGGCGGCACAATTGATCGGCACAAAAGGGCCTAGTTTTCGAACACTCCTGGCGTGAATGGCCTGCGCAGTCAATTCCTTACCTGTGCCGGTCTCGCCGGTCAACAAGACCGGCATCTCGGTCGCCGCGACTTTGGAGATCTTGTCGAATACCCCACAAATGGCCGGACTTGCCCCAACCATATCGTCCACGGCTCACTCCTCTCTTCCAGGCGTTCAGGATTGAATATCGAACATCTCTATCTTTGCGTGTCGCACGAGATTCCCCGGCGCCGATCGCACAGAGTCCAGCCGGCCTTCGGTGAGTTCGTTTTCTTTGTATACAGTGACTCCTGGTTCACGCTCACACCAGAGGGATTCCCGTGGATCATATGAATCGCCACACGTCCAAAACCGGACAACGGTCTCTCCACTTGCGCTCATCCAAAGGACGCTCCCCATCGATCAATCAATCTCCATCGCGCTGGAAGCCATGCCTGGCCATGACATTCGGCTCTATCTTATAGCATAATTACGCATGGTGGCTCTACTCATACCATACGCTGATTTTGCCGATCATCGGACATGCACTGCCCATTGTCCATTCACCATCCGCGGTTTGAGCCCTCATCGCCCGATATGTTAAGCATGCTTCAAGACCAAAGGGGTAGAGCCACGTGGACCTACTACGGCTCCATGCATGGTCGCACGTTCGATGTCGCTCCACAATCGCCATAAGGTACCTGCATGCCGCTTTGCCGCGCATGGTCAAGAGTTCCGATGATCATCGGACGACCTGCGGCTACATGCCCAATAACTTCACGTGATTGTAAGAAACACCGGCTGCCCAACTATGATAGGCTGACCAGTCGTTGACAAGACATTGTAGGCCTGGCTCTTGTGTACAGTGACTACCCTTTCCCCGACTTGCCCATAGTGATCTGGAGGATGAGATGTTCGACTGGATAGCTCATTCCGAGACGTGGATTGCCCTCGGAACGCTCACCGCCCTCGAAATTGTTCTTGGCGTGGATAACATCATCTTTATCTCTGTCCTGGTAAGCCGTCTCCAACAACACCAGCGCAACCTGGCCCGCCGTCTTGGATTAGGCCTTGCGATGTTTGCCCGGTTAGGATTGCTTTTCTCAATTTCCTTAGTCATGGAGCTCACAACCCCGCTGTTCACGGTACTGAACCAGGCCATCTCTGGGCGGGATCTGATCCTTATCGTCGGCGGGCTGTTTCTCCTCGCCAAGGCGACCCATGAAATACACGAAAGCCTGGAGGGCCAGGATGAACAAACCACCTCTTCGATTCCGGCCAGTTTCGGGATGATGCTGTTTCAAATCACCCTACTGGATCTCGTTTTTTCCTTGGATTCTGTCATTACGGCCGTCGGTCTCGTGGAGGAAGTATCCGTCATGGCAGCCGCGATCATCATTGCCGTGTTCGTCATGCTGTTCGCCGCCCGTGCCATCGGCGATTTTGTTGATGCGCATCCGACGATCAAGATTCTCGCCCTCTCCTTCTTGCTCCTTGTCGGAGTGACGCTCATGGTGGAAGGATTCGATGTGCATGTCCCGAAAGGGTACATCTACTTCGCCATGGCGTTTTCGGTCGCCGTGGAAATGATCAACTTGCGAATCCGTGCTCGTACCGGTCCTCCAGTGAAGTTGCACAATCGGTATGCTGGCGGCAAGACCGCGGCCCCAACCCAAGAGCATTGACCCCGCCCGGTACGCATTCTACTTCCGGCTGTGTGAGGCATGGGAAGACATCAGGGTGGGGCAGCATCGGGCCGAGTGCGGCCACGATCGATACTTCCGGCTCATCGAGCGCCCAGGTCACCCCAAGCGCCCCGAGCACCAATGAATGCCAATGTGACCAGGACAACCGATCCGGCCGCTGCGGAATGTTTCTCGAAATCAAGCAACCAGCATCGTCAGGCGTATCTCACCAGCTGGAGGGGGACGCGAGCGTCACCCATCCGCTGTCCACGACGCTCCAAGCAACGCAAGGCGAGCATGCCGGGGCGCTACTCCTCCGGCTCTTCGATCGGACCGGCCCATTCGCCGCGGGCCAGCGTGACTTCCTGAAAACCGCCGTCCGGCCATTGAAACTCCCCGACCTGATCGACGAGAACAATAAACGGGTCGGTTTCGTGGGCGAGCCCACGAAACCAGTACCAGCCCGGCCTTGTCGGTGCAGTTTTGCTCCAACGATACGTTGCCATTGAGATATCCTCAGCTCTTGAAGGGGGTGGTCATTTCTCCCCGTCTTCATAGTCTGGTACAGTACGCAGTTTGAAAGCCGACCCTATCACGTCATGTCGACACTTCCAATAGAAGATGTTGTGCCGTCCCTCCGGCGCGTACTCGAGACCGAACGGAATGCGGTCCTCACCGCCCCTCCCGGTTCAGGGAAAACCACGCGCGTCCCGCTTGCCCTCTTGAATGAACCGTGGTTGTCGAACAAAAAGGTTTTGTTGCTTGAACCTCGGCGCCTCGCGGCACGAGGCGCCGCTCACTATATGGCCGTGCTCCTGCATGAACAGGTTGGGGAAACGGTCGGCTACCGGATGCGGTTTGAGACCAGAGTCGGGCCAACGACGAAAATTGAAGTCGTCACCGAAGGGGTCCTCACACGGCTGCTTCAACAGGATCCCTCACTGGATGAGTACGGCATCGTGGTGTTCGACGAATTCCACGAGCGGAGTCTTCAAGCCGATGTGGGCCTCACGCTCTGTTTGGAAACACAACGAATCTTTCGTCGAGACCTCCGTATCCTCGTGATGTCCGCCACATTGGATTGCGGTCCTGTAAACGACCTCCTGGGCCGCGCACCGCTTGTTACTTGCGAAGGCCGCTTGTTTCCGGTCGAGACCAGATACCTTGAACAGCCATTGACGGAACGGCTTGATCTTGCCGTGGCGCAAGTCATTCGACAATCGCTGGCAAAAGATGCCGGCAGTCTCTTGGTCTTTCTTCCCGGCATGGCCGACATTCGGCGGCTCGAGCGCCTGCTGATCGAGGCCAAGCTGGGTTCTTCTGTGTTGATCGCCCCGCTGCACGGTGATCTTCCTCAGACCATGCAAGACGCGGCGATTCGGCCTGCCGACCCAGGAATCAGGAAAGTCGTACTGGCATCGTCCATTGCTGAGTCCAGTCTGACGATCGATGGCGTGCATGTGGTGATCGATGCAGGTCGACTCCGTATTCCTCGATTCGACCCGCGTTCCGGTCTGACCCGATTGGAAACGGTGCGTGTCACACGAGACTCCGCCGAGCAACGGCGGGGCCGTGCCGGACGACTTGCACCGGGGATCTGTTACCGATTGTGGACTGAAAAAGAACAAGCGACATTGACCGCACATCGCCAACCGGAGATTCTGGAAGCCGATCTGACATCCCTGATGCTCGATCTCGCGCAATGGGGCACGCGGGACCCAACCGCATTGTCCTGGCTCACGCCCCCGCCCTCTGGGTCGGTTGCACGAGCCAACGCGTTGCTTGTGCAACTTGGGGCGTTCTCGTCTGATGGACACCTCTCGGATCATGGACGGCACATGGCTGAGTTGGCCATGCACCCGCGCCTTGCACACATGCTGCTCCGTGCCCGTCCCCTTCGGCTGACCGATCAAGCCTGCGCCATGGCTGCACTGTTAAGTGAACGGGATATTCTTGATGAGCCACAACACTCATGTACCGCGGATATACGTGTCCGACTGGACCTCTTGCGAAGACCAGCCGATTCTCTTGGATTGGCCGTACGGCGTGGAACGATCGAACGCGTATCAAAAACGGCCGATCTGTGGCGACGACAATTTGGTCGGATAAAGGACGGGGGCAGGAACTCGACGTCTGACCGTTCTCAAGCAGCAGGGTTGCTGCTTGCCCTGGCCTATCCTGATCGAATCGCACAACGTTTGCCTGGCAACGAAGCACGATACCGGCTCGTCAATGGTCAGGGAGCCCAATTCATGAAACCGGATCCCCTCGCCACCGAACCTTTCCTCGTCGTTGCCGATGTGGAGGCCGGCGGCCAATGGGCCAGAATCGAGCGGGCCGCGCCTCTTAGCGGGCAGGAGATTGAATCCCTGTACGGTGACCGGATTGTGACGGAAGAAGCGGTGAAGTGGGATGCGCGGCTCGGGGCGGTTCGAGCATCACGACGCCGTCGGCTTGGTTCCGTTGTACTTGCAGAAGAGGGACTTTCCGATCCGGACCAGCAGCTTGTTACGACGGCTCTCCTGGAAGGTGTGTATGAGGCTGGGCTGCAAATCCTAAACTTTACACCGGACCTCACACAATGGCGAACTCGCATCGCCTGGCTGAAGCAACTCGAAGGGATCAGTTCGGAATGGCCGGATCTTTCGGATGAAACCCTGTTACAGACATTGGACACGTGGCTCGGTCCATTCGTGTCGGGCATGACCACCCTTCACGCCGTGACCAGGATGGACCTTCGTATTCCCTTGCATGCCATGCTCACCTACGAACAGCACAAACGCCTTGATCAACTGGCTCCGACACACGTCATAGTACCGAGTGG
>FKKE01021501.1_pt1 | contig 14437 bp, 9 predicted proteins | sample 1106331 | NCBI WGS metagenome assembly FKKE01 (sample SAMEA3931202, study PRJEB13176) | freshwater metagenome | biome: Drinking water system; feature: drinking water; material: freshwater | place: China | collected 2013-02-06 | reverse complement strand
CGGCGCCATCTACGGCCTCGTCGCCCTCACCTTCGTCCTGATCTACAAGGCGACGGAGGTGGTGAGCTTCGCCCAGGGCGACCTCCTCATGGTCGGCGCCTTCCTGGCCTGGACCTTCGTCGTCCCCGCCGGGTTCGGCGCCGGGCCGCTCGGCTATTTCGGCGCCCTCGTGCTCGCCGTGCTGGCGACGGCCCTCATTGGCGGCGCGCTCGACCGCTTCGTCATGCGCCGGATCATCGGCCAGCCGCATTTCGTCGGCATCATGCTGACCATCGGCCTCGCCTTCGCCACGCGCGGCGTCGCCAGCCTGGTTTGGGGCCCGGACGAGCGCAGCCTGCCGACGCCGTTCACGCAGCGGACGACGCACGTGCTCGGCCTCGTCCTGCCCGATGCCTGGATCGCCATCGCGGTCGGCACCGTCCTTCTCTGCGCCGCGCTCTTCGCCTTCTTCCGCTTCACCCGCGCCGGCGTCGCGATGCAGGCGGCGTCGCAGAACCAGCTCGCCGCCTATCTCGTCGCCATCGACGTGAAGCGGCTCAACACCGCCGCCTGGGCGCTCGCCGAAACGCCCGTGCTCTACCTCGATGGCGCGAACGCCTTCGACCCGTTCGTCATCAGCCGGCTGGCCCGCGCAAACCGATCGCGTCCTCGCGACGTCCTGACGGCCATCCATGTGTCCCGTGCGTTCACCTGTCACCAGATGGTGCGGTTGGTCTCGGAGGGCCTGGCGCCGGCGCTCCAGGCGTCCCGGACCACGGTGCATCACGGCCCGCGGGGTATCAACAGCCGGTCGGCCACCCAGGAACACCGGGTCCCGCTGGGCCGGGTCCTGGTCGCGGCCCAGATTGCCCTGTCGCTGCTGCTGGTGACCTCGGCGGGCCTGGTGATCCGAAGCCTCGCCAACATCATGAACATCAAGGCCGGCTACGACGCCACCGTGGTCACGGCCCGCATCGACCTCAGGGCCGGCGGCTATCCGGTCGAGCAGCTACCCTCGCTGTACGACCGGCTGACGCGGGAAGTGGCGGTCCTGCCCGGGGTGCGATCCGTCAGCCTGTCGACCTTCGGCCTGGCGACCGGGTTTCAGCGCATCAGCGGCTTCACCGTTCCGGGTCGGACCCTGGTGGCCCCGGCTAATTCCGCCCAGGAGAACTATGTCTCGCCGGGGTTCTTCTCGACCGTCGGGATGCCGGTGCTGCGAGGCCGCGCTTTCACCGAGGCCGACCGGGAGGGCGCCCCGGCGGTGGCCATCGTGAGTGAATTGACGGCTCGGCAATTCTTCGGCACCACCGACGTGGTCGGGGCGCGGTTCGGCTATGGCACGGAGGCGGATCTGGAGATCGTCGGCGTGGTCGCCGATGCCCGGGTTAATCACCTTCGCGAGGTACCCCGGCTGGTGTTCTACCCGCTGGCCCAGGCGCCCCGAGAATACGTCAACAGCCTGGAAGCCCGCCTGGACGGTGGGCCGGCCGGCGCCGCGGCTGCGATCCGGGCCGCGATAAGCCGAGTGGACCCGAGCGTGCCGGTTGGAACGGTGCGGTCGCTCCGGGAAACCCTCGACTCGCAACTCTGGCGCGAGCGCCTCCTGGCCCGGCTCGCCGCCGCCTTCGGCGCGATCGCGCTCTTGATCGCCGCAATCGGACTCTACGGAGTGGTGTCCTACTCGGCCACCCGCCGCACCAACGAGATGGGGGTGCGACTGGCGCTCGGCGCCACGCCGGCGGGAGTGCGACGACTGGTCCTGGGCGACTCTCTCCGGACGGTTATCGCCGGCATCGCGCTGGGCCTCGTTTTGTCGATACCCGCGCTCTCGCTAACCCGGGCCGTCCTCTATAACGTAACTCCGCACGATCCGGGCACCCTGGTGATTGCGGCAGGACTGCTAATGGCGGTCGGTGTGCTGGCCGCCACGATTCCGGCATGGCGAGCATCCCGCACCGATCCGCTGGCCGCGATCCGGTCCGAGTAGTCAGCAGAATCGGATCCGGCATGACCCCGCCCGCCCTCACCGCCACCCTGGCCCTAGCTCTGGCCGCGCTGTTTCTGCCCAACCAGCAACCCGCCGCCAGGGTCGAGTACACCATCCGTTATGACCGCGAGCGAAGCCCTGCCCTGCTGTCCGTCGGGGTGACCGCCACCGGGCTCCCCCGGTCGGACCGCCTGGTGGCCCGCCTCGCGAACTGGGGCGAATGGACCGCCGCGCCGTATGAGTATGTCCGGAACCTGCGGGTCGACGGCCGGGCCGTGGTGCTCGACTCGACCGGCGCCTGGCGGGTGCCTCCCGCTCTGCTCGGCGACCGCCGGCTCGACATCACCTACGATCTCATGGTCCAGCCCGCCGGGACTGCCGAGCACTATGCTCACAAGCTGCTCCCGGCTCGAAGCGACCACCACCTCTTCGCCTTCGCTCGCAACACCCTCATCGGCCTGCTCGCCGACACGATTCCGCTCGACGCCGGTGTCACCGTCCGAGTTGAGTCCTCACCCGGCGATCGGGTTTTTGCCGACTGGGCCAGTCTCTCAGCGCCCACGCCTCCCGCCTCCCCGGTCCCCGCTCCCGACCTCCCGTTCAGCAACGGCTTGTTCGCGATCGGTCGGTCGCGGGGGCACGCCATCGCGGAGGTGAACGGGACCGTCCTGGAGGTGGTGCAGTTCGCCGGCGGCCCGGATTCCGCCGCGGCCGTGGCCCAGGTCGCGCGAACACTGCTCGCTTCCTATGCCGAGGCGACGGGTCGGGGACCGGGAGGCCGGGTGACAATCGTGATCGATGGGAGCCACCGCGGGGGGACCGCAACCCCCTACGGTCTGGTCATGAGCCGGTTCAATCCCGAGGTGCTGGCTCACGAGTTGTTTCACCACTGGCTGGGCGGCCACCACCTCGTCGGAGACGAGTCGGTGGTCTGGTTTTACGAGGGCTTCACCGACTACCTGGCGCTGTGGCACGCGGCAGCAACCGGCGTCATTTCACCCAACCGGTTCGGCGAGCGCATGCTCGAGATCGACGCCAACGCCCGGGCCAGCGCATTGGGCCGGATCGCGTTCGCCGACTCCGGCATTGTGTGGCGGGACAACGACGGGCCCAATGAAACCATGGCCTACAAGGGCGGCACGCTGTTGGCGCTCATGGTGGACGCCCGGTTGCGACAGACCGGGCGGACCGCCAATGCGCTGATCCGTCACCTGATCGACACCGGTCCCCGCCATTTTCGGCTCACCCACATCCGCGAGGCCTTTGCCGCGCTCGGTCTCGACGACCTCTACCGGGAGTCCGTCGCCGGCACCCAGATGCCAGCGATTCGGCCAGTGTTGCGGGACCTGGGGTTCGACCAAATAGAGCAGCCGGCCGCGCTCACCTACCTGGGCATCGAGGCCCGGTTCGACGGCACCGACCCGCGGACACCGGTCCCCGCGGTCGTCACCGCGCTCGACTCGGCCGGCCCCGCGGCTCGGGCCGGCGTCCTCGTGGGGGACCGAATCGTGGGCTTGCAGGGCAACCGCCGGGACGATCCGCCCGAGCTCGGTCCCGGGGCCCCCAGCCGGTATCGCTTTGCTCTCAATGTGATCCCCTCGGGAGCGCGGTCGGTCACGCTGGACCTGGAACGGGACGGCCGGCCCCTCCAGGTGGAGGTCGCCCCGGTGCTGACCGCAGGCGGACGCCGTTTTCCGCTACGCTGGAATCCCGGCCGGGGGACGGGGTTCTTCGATACCCGGCGCCGGTAAGGCGTCAGGTTTAGTTTCTCGCTCCACCCTACTCATCCCGTCACCGCACCGGGGGACCTGACAGATGAACTATCTGGTAATTGAGCGGTTCCGGAACGGGGATCCCGAGCCCGTTTATCGCCGCCTCAGGGAGCAAGGGCGGCAAATGCCCCGGGGGCTGGAATACGTGGCGAGCTGGATAACCGCGGACCTCGGTACCTGTTACCAGGTCATGCAATGCGAGGATCCGGCGCTGCTGGAGCAGTGGATGGGCGCCTGGTCCGATTTAATGGCCTTCGAAGTAATTCCAGTCCTGACGTCAGCGGAGGTTCAGACAAGGATGGCGGAGCGGCCGGGCCGGCATTGACCGGACGTGATGGGGAGAGTAGGGTCTGAAACGAGGCATTGATCGCCGTGGCTCGCGCGCGAAAACGAGGCGGCTTGCGCCCGGGGGCTCCCGGGAAAACGCCGGCGGCCAGCCGCCCGGGTTGACTCCGGACGACTGGCCGTTTGGTCCAAGCGGTCTGGCTATTCCAGGATCCAGCGCTGGGTGAGCGCCGGTCCGTTCCCTACCGACTGCCGGATCGCCACTTCGCCCGGGGCTGCATCCATCCCGGTGACCGTCTCCCCGGTAGCGTCGGAGGTGAACCACAGCGCGTTGGTGCCGAAGCTGTAGCCGAAGCTGCCGGTTTCGGTCCAGGTCTCCGTCCCCACCAGCTCAGTGCCGACATGAAGGTTGATGATGTAGGTCCGGGTCCACCGGCCGCTGTCGAACCGGAGGGTGAGGGTACCCCCGAACAGGGTCTGGGTGGCCGGGTGCGAGTTACCTTGACCGTCCACCCAGGTGGTTGCCCCCACGTTGGGCCACACCACGGTCTCCCGGAATCCCCGGAGCGTGAGGGTACTCACCGGACCAGGGCCCCATTGCCGGACTTCCAGGTCCACCGAGCCGACCACGTTCTCACTGACCGCGTTGATCCGCACGGTGCCCTTGGCCACTCCGGTCACTCGCCCGGTGGCGTCCACCGTCGCGATGGCCGGGTTCTCGCTGGACCAGGCGATGGGCCGCCCGGTGAGCTCGGCCCCGCTCGCGCCCAGGGTTCGGGCGGTGAGCTGAGTGGTAGAGCCGACCAGGACCGACGCCGGCGCCGGGGTCACCATCACAAACTGTACCGCGGGCTGCCCGTTGACCTGCACCGCTGCGCTCTTCCCTCCGGTCGAAACGGTGATGATGGCCGGCCCGACGCCGAGGGCGGTTACCACTCCGGCCTGGCTGACCGAGACGGCGCCCTGATTGCTGCTGGTGAAGCTGAAGGTCCGGCCGCCCAGCTCGGAGCCCGCGGCGTCCAGCGCCCGGGGCTGGAGGGTGACCGACTGGCCCACGCTGAGGGTGACCTGGGCCGGGTTAACTACCACAGAGGAGACTCCGACAGCGATCGTGAGCGGAAGCGGGTCCGAGGTTCCCCCGCCAGGGGCCGGATTCCGGATCGCAATGGTCCGGGGTCCCGCGGCCTGGAGGTCAGCGGGGCCAAGCACCAGGTGGAGCTCGGTAGCGCTGATGTAGAGAGCCGGCCGCGGGGTTCCGTTCAAGACCGCCACGGCGCCCTGGGCAAACCGGGCCCCGCGCAGGGTGATCACCGCCACCGGAGTGGTGGTCTCCACCAGATCCGGGGTGACCGAGGTCAGCGTGGGGACCGGGTTGAGCGCCGAAACCGTGACGGTGACATCGGTGAACACGTTCTCGATGGTGCCGCGGATGACCGCGGTACCGGCCGCCACCGCAGTTACCTTGCCGGCTCCCGACACCGTGGCCACCGCGGTGTTGTAGCTGTGCCAGGTCACCGCCCAGCCCGGGAGCTCCCGGTTGTCGGCGGCGTAGGCCACCGCCTTCAGGGAAGCTTCCTCACCTGGCAGAAGCTGAACGGTGCCAGGAGTGATGGCGACCCGCGCCACCAGGTTCGATCCGGGGCCGTTCCCCGGACCGGTGGGGGATTGCTCGCAGGCGCCGGCCAGAAGGCCCAGGGCCAGGGTGAACCCCGCTGCGCTGCGGGGCCGCCAGGTACTTCCGATACTCCGTTCCATTCTATCCTCCTCGTGTCAGGGCGGGCCAACCGCCCGCAGGGTCTGCATCGGATCGGATCGGGGCTTTCACGTCCCCGTCCGCGTCAGTAGATCGAGATTTCTCGAGCCATTCCGTGTTCCAGGTGCATTCGCCCGGCTTCGTCGGGCAGGAAGCAGAGCAGGGCGTATTTGCCGGGCGGCAGGTCGAGCGAAAGCCAGTTGCGCTCGCCCCGGTCGAGGCCCACCACGCCGCCGATGAAGCGTCCGGGCGGAGGGCCCTGCTCGCCGTTTTCCAGCCAGGTGAGGAGCTCCGTCATCGACCGACCTTCCGCGAGCGCCACCAGAACCACCTCGTGGGGCTGGGTCGCGGCATTGGTGACCTCGATGGTCTGGCGTCCGGCCCGGAGCGCGGCCGACAGATCGAACCGGTAGTCGTCCAGCACCATCACCACGTCAGGGCGGGCCGGCGCCGGCGGCGGATCACCGGGCACTACCTCAAAGGCCCGGAACATTCCCTTGGCGAAGTGAGGCATCCCGTCGAGGGAAGGGATCAGGCATACGACGACGTAGCGGCCCGGCACCAGCGCGAGGGTCGCGTCGGTCACCGCACCGGGGTCGATCGCGTTGGGACCGCCCACCTGCCGGGCCCAGGCCGGCCAAGGGCCATGGATGCCCGGGGCCAGAATCGCCGCGAACTCGGCGAAAGTCCGGCCCGCGTCCAGCCGCACCAGCTGGGCGTGGTGCACCTCGGCCCCGCTGTTGTGCAACCGTACGGTGACGAGGCCACCCCGCACGGTGTCGGGCCCGGTAAACGCGTAGTCCCCGGCCCTGATGTCGAGCACCGTTTGGTCGAAGCCACGGTCCGCCCGGGAGGTTGAACAGGCCCCCGCCGCCGCGGCGAGAAGCAGAAAGGCGAAGTGAGGGATCGGTCGCATTTGATGACTCCTTTCAAGTGGTTTTCTGCTTGCTTTCGTTTTCGCCGCGGCCTAGCTTAAGACCGCCCCTCACTCCCCCATCACCTCGATCTCACCAAGCGCGGAAGGTGTTGCTACTCAAGACTTTTGGCGGTCTCTCCGTGATCGCGCAGAAAGGCTCGAGCCCCGCTGGCTCCGCCACCCAGCGGCGCCGGCTGGCGCTGCTTGCGGTGGTGGCGGCGGCGGGCGACGGAGGGGTAACTCGGGAGAAGCTCCTCGGGCTCTTCTGGCCTGACACTGAGGAGGGGCGGGCCCGGGCCGCGCTGGCTCAGGCGCTCTACGCCCTGAAGCAGGGACTCGGCTCGGAGGATGTGGTCCTGGGCACCACGACACTCCGGCTAAACGAGGCAGCGCTGGCCAGCGACGTGGGCCGGTTCCGGAAGGCGGTGGCCGAACGGCGCTGGGTCGAGGCGGCCGAGCAGTGGACCGGGCCGTTCCTGGACGGCGTGGTAGTGCCGGGGCTGGGAGAGTTCGAGCGGTGGATCGAGACCGAACGCAGGGCGCTCACGCAGGAGGCGGTGGACGTGTTCGACCGCCTGGCCCGCGAAGCGACCGCGGCGGGCGACCGGGCCGAAGCGGTGCGGTGGTGGCAAAGGCGGGCTGCGGCCGATCCGCTCGCGGCGGCGGGGGCGGTAGGACTCATGGAAGCGCTCGCGGCCGCGGGCGACCGGTCCGCGGCACTGGTGCATGCGCGGGTTTACGAGGCGCTGGTGAGAGAGCAGCTCGAGCTGCCGCCCGATCCCGCAGTGCTCGCGGTGGCCGAACGGCTCCGATCAGAGCCCTCACCGGCTCCGCCAACCGCAGGGAGAGGTCAGCCCCCGCCGGCGTCCTCCCCGCCGATTCCCGACTCATCGCTCAGGACCGGGCCGGGTGATTCTCCGGAGCGGCCGAAGCCGGGCCAGTCGGGCCGGAGGCGGATCAGCCCGGTGTGGCTGGTGGGCGGCGGGGTAGTCGCGGCCCTGAGTCTGGGCGGCCTCTACCTGACGCTACGCCCGGGGACGGACCGGCCACCGGGGCCGGCGGGCACCCAGCTGGTGGCGGTGGGGGCTTTCGGTGCCATCGGCCCGGAGCTGGCTCCCGCCGCGCGGGCCCTGACCGACATGCTGGCCACCAGCCTGGCCCAGGCCCCCGGGCTGAACGTCGTTTCGTCGTCCCGGATCTACGAGCTGGCTGGGCGGGTCAGGGGAGACACCGCCCGGGCGCTCATGGCCGCCGCCCGGGCGGCGGGCGCCACCGATCTGGTGGAAGGATCGGTGTACCAGGTGGCGGGCGGGGTCCGGCTCGACCTGCGGCTCACCAGTCTGGGCAGCGGCAAAGTGGCGCACGCGGTCAGCGTCACGGGACCTGACCTCTTTGCCGCGGTGGACAGCGGCACAACCCGCCTGCTCCAGCGGCTGGGCGGCCCGGCCCCGGCGCGATCGCTGGCCGACGTCACCACCTCCAGCCTGGTAGCCTACCGGCTCTACGAAGAGGGTCTCCGGGCCCTGTATGAGGGGCAGTCCGCGGCGGCGATCCGCTTCTTCAGCCGCGCGCTCGAGGAAGATTCGACCTTTGCCATGGCGGCGTACTACCAGGCCCAGGCAACCGGTGGGCCGGCGCCGCAGTACTTCGCTTTGCTGGCGCGCGCGGTACGACTGGCCGAGCACGCCGGCGAGCGGGAACGCCTCCTTATCCAGTGGACCTGGGCGGATCAACAGGACCACCCGGCGCGCACCGCCCTGGCCGATACCCTGGTGGCTCGCTACCCCTCGGAACCGTTCGCGCACCTGCACTATGGCCGGGCGATGCTGGCAGTGGGCCGGTTCCGCGAGGCGGGCACCGCGCTGCGGCGGGCCATCGAGCTGGATCGCGGGGGCGGGCCGGACTTCCGGGCGCGCCGGTGCATCCGCTGTGAGGCGAGCGGGCAGCTGACCGGGATGCTTCTGGCGATGGACTCGCTCCGCGCCGCCGAGCAGGTGGCGCGCGAATGGATCCGCTTCGACCGCTCCCACAATGCCTATCACCTGCTGGCGGAAGCCCTGATTGCCCAGGGCCGACTGGACGAGGCGCTGGAAGCGAACGATCGGGCGGGGGAGCTGAGTTCCGGATACGACGCCCGGATGCACCGGGCCGTTTATGACATCCGGGCCGACCGGTTCGACCTTGCCAACGCGGAGCTGGAGCAGCGGATCCGGAGCACCGTGCCGGTGGAAAGAAACAACGCGGCGTGGTGGCTCCAGTTTTCCCGGCGGGCCGAGGGCCGGCTGGACGACGCAATGGAGGTGGGCCGGGCCCTCCGGGCGGCCGATTCGACCTGGGGGCAGCGGGGCGCCGCGCCGTACCTTGCGACCGTGATGGCGGCGGTGCGGTTCGAGCAGGGGCGGTACCGGGAGGCGGCGGCGCTGTGGGATTCGATCGCCGTCCTCCGCACGCCGGGCCAGACCGCCTCCCGCCAGGCGCGGCACCGGGCCTGGTTTCTGACGCTGGCCGCGACGGCGCACGCGGCGGCCGGCGACACTGCCGGGCTGGCGGCCCGGGCCGACAGCGTTGAAGGGCTCGGCCGCCAGTCGGCCTATATCCGGGACCAGCGGCTGCACCACCATGTCCGGGGCCTGCTTTACCAGGCGCGGGGCCGGCACGCCGAGGCGGTGGAGGCGTTCCGGGCTGCGGTGCACATGGCCGTCGCCGATTACGGGAGGAACCGCCAGGCGCTGGCGCGCTCGCTGGCCGAGCTGGGTCGCTACGATGAAGCGCTGGCGGCGCTCCGTCCCCTGCTGGCCGGCGCCCTGGACGGATCGAACACCTATATGCCGCTCACCGAGGTGCGGGAGCAGATGGCGGAGCTGTTCGCGGCGGCGGGCCGGGCCGACAGCGCCGCGGTATATGGAGCCCGGGTCGCGGCCGCGTGGCGCGGGGCGGATCCCGGCTTCGAGGCCCGGCGGCGGCGAATGGAGGATCGGGCCGGGCGCCCGGGTCACCTCTGACCCCGGCGGAAGGAGTGCCGCACTGCGGGAACGGGCGTTGGCCGCCCCGGCGGCGCCGTGGTATTATGACTTGGCGAGGCCCCGTCCAGGCAAGGAGGCATGGTCATGGGTGCAGCCACGCAGCCGGTCCGTCTGGCTGGTACGATTCTCGGACACTCCCGCCACGTCTGTGCTTTCTTCCATAACAAGGACGAGGAATACCGGATCCTGCTTCCCTTCATCAAGGAGGGATTTGAGCAGGGGGACAAGGCATTCCACGTCCTGAAGGAAGGACACCACCCCGAGCACCGCCGCCGGCTCCGGGAGACTGGAATAGCAGTGGATCAGGCGGAATCCAGCGGGCAGCTGGAGATCCGCCGCTGGGAGGACGCCTACCTGCGGGACGGCCACTTCGACCAGAACCGGATGCTGGCCCTGATCGAGGAGGTGCTTCAGGGCGGCAAGGCCCAGGGGTACCCGCTCACCCGGCTGGTGGCGAACATGGAGTGGGCCCTGGAAGACCGGCCCGGGGTGAAGGACATCGTGGAGTACGAGACCCGGCTCAACTTCGTGCTGCCCAAGTACGACGACGCCGTCTGTTGAACCTACGATCTGCACCAGTTTGGTGCCGAGGTCGTGATGGACATCATGCGGACCCATCCGCTGGTTATCATCGGCGGCATTCTCCAGGAGAATCCCTTCTTCGTGCCGCCCGAGGAAATGCTCCGGGAGCTGCGCGACCGCCCCGGCAGTAACGGAGGCAAGGGGTGACCCACGTGGTTCCGGAAACCTTCCCCGAGGAAGCCCAGGCCCTTCGGCGCTGCGTTCGGGAACTGACCGGGCTGTCGGTGCTGTCGGCGGTCTGGGTCCGGAGCGGACCCCGGGAGATCGCCGAGGGACTGGGTGTAGTCCTTTCCCGCTCGCTGCCCCTGGAGCTGGTATACGTACGGGTCGCGGGCCTGGGCGGAGAGGATCCGGTCGAGGTGGCCCGGACCGCCCAGGGGCTCCTGCCGCCCGGCGCCACCCGGGCCCTGGCCGACAGTTTCGGCTCCGAACTGGAACAGGGGCGATCCGATCAGGTGATGACCATCCCTTCCCCAACCGGCCGCGGCAACCTGCGGCTCGCGGCGATTCCGATCGGTTTCGACGGGGACTGCGGGATGGTGGTGGCCGGCTCGGAGCAGCCCGGGTTTCCCGGCCAGACCGACCGGCTGATCCTCAACGTGGCGGCCAACCAGGCCGCTATCGTGCTGCAGCAGATGCGATCGGAATCCCAGCTCCGCCGGCGGGAGCAGGAGCTGAGCGACTTCTTCGACAACGCCTCGGTCGGGCTGCACTGGGTGGGGCCGGACGGCATCATTCTGCGAGCCAACCAGGCGGAGCTGGACCTTCTGGGTTACTCCGCCGACGAGTACATCGGCCACCACATCTCCGAGTTCCACGCCGATGCAGATGTGATCGAGGACATCCTCCGGCGGCTTTCGGCCGGGGAAGTGCTGCAGGGTTACCAGGCCCGGCTGCGCTGCAAGGACGGCTCGATCCTGAACGTGGTGATAGACTCGAGCGTCCTGTGGGAGAACGGCAAGTTCGTCCATACCCGCTGCTTTACCCGTAACGTCACCGATCAAATGCGCGCCGAGGCGGCCCTGCGGGAGCGGGAAGCCTGGCTTTCCGGGCAGAGCGAGGCCCACGAAGCCGCCCTGAACGAGGCGCCGCTGGAGACCTCGCTCGGCATCCTGGTTCGTACCGCCACCGGGCTGCTGGGGCCGGGGGTGCGGGCGGCCTTCTACCTCGCCAACCCGGAGGGCACCGCGCTGCACCACGTGGTCGGGATGGAGCCGGGTTATGCGGCGGCGGTGGACGGCTTCCCGATCGGTCCCGATTCGCTGTCGTGCGGGCTGGCGGCCCACACCGGGCAGCCGATTCTCACCAGCGACGTGCAAGCCGAGCCGCTGTGGGCCGAGTGGCGCTGGCTGGCGGCGCAATACGATTTTCGGGGCTGCTGGAGCTTTCCCATTCACACCACCGCGAGAAAGTATGCCGGCACCCTGGCGGTGTACTGGCGGGAGCCCCGCGAGGCGACTCCGCGCGACGTGGAGTTCCTGACCCAGGTGAGCCAGGCCGCCGCCATCGTCATCGCCCGACACCAGGAAGCCGAGAACCGGGGCCGGGCCCAGGCCGCCGAGCGGAAGCAGACCGAACGGCTGCGACTGCTGTGGGAGGCAGCCGAGGTGCTGCTCAGGGCCGACGACCCGGACACAATGCTGGGGGGGCTGCTGGGCCAGATCGGCACGCACCTCGGCGTGGACACCTACTTCAACTACCTGGTGAACGAAACCGGCGATGCCCTGCGGCTGGCCTTCTACGACGGCATCCCGGCCCGGACCGCCCGGAGCATTTCCCGGATTGAGTTGGGCCAGGCCATCTGCGGAGCCGTCGCGCTGGAGCGCCGGTCCATGGTGGCGAACCGGATCCAGCAATCGGACGACCCCCGGGTCCAGCTGGTCAAGTCCCTGGGCATCCGGGCGTATGCCTGCAATCCGCTCCTCGCCGGCGACCGCTTGCTGGGGACTCTCTCGTTTGCCAGCCGGACCCGGGACGAGTTCGATCCGGACGAAGTGGCTTTTATCGAAACCATCTGCCACTACGTCACGATGGCCTATGAACGGTTGCGGCTCCTCAGCGAGCTCAAGGAAGCCGATCGGCGGAAAGACGAGTTTCTGGCGACGCTGGCCCACGAGCTCCGTAACCGGTGCGCAACGCGGTGAAGATCATCGGGATGAACGGGTCGGAGGCCCCCCAGTCGCGGTGGTGCCGGGACGTGATCGAGCGCCAGGTGGAGCACCTGAGCCGTTTGATCGACGACCTTCTCGATATCAGCCGGATCACCCGGAACAGGCTGGAGCTCCGAAAGCAGCGGGTCGAGCTGGCCGAAGTCATTACCGGCGCGGTGGAATCGAGCCGTCCCCTGATCGAGCAGTACGGCCACCACCTCACCGTCACCCTGCCGCCCGAACCGGTGTATCTGAATGGAGACGTAGTGCGGCTGGCCCAGGTTTTCCTCAACCTGCTCAACAACGCCGCCAAGTACACCGATCAGGGCGGCCGGATCTGGCTCATCGCCGAACGGCAAGGCGAGGAGGCGGTGGTCCGGGTCCGGGACACCGGGGTGGGCATTCCCCCCGAGAAAATGCCCCGGCTGTTCGAGATGTTCTATCAGGTGGACCGTTCCCTGGAGAAATCCCAGGGCGGGCTCGGCATCGGGCTATCGCTGGTGCGGCGGCTGGTGGAACTGCACGGGGGCAGCGTCAAGGCCCGGAGCGAGGGTACCGGCAAAGGCACCGAATTCATCGTCCGGCTGCCGGTGCTGGCCGAAGAGCTCGAGCCAGCCCGGGCGCGGGGGGAGGATACCAACGGGCACTCCGGTGCGGGGGTCTCCCGGCGGATTCTGGTGGTGGACGATAACCGCGATTCGGCCGACTCGATCGCCATGCTGCTCCGGCTGACCGGCAGCGACATCCACACCGCATATGACGGCGTCCAGGGGGTGGAGGCGGCGGAGCAGCTCCGGCCCGACGTGGTGCTGCTCGACATTGGAATGCCCCGCCTGAACGGAGAAGAGGCCTGCCGCCGGATCCGCTCCGCGGCGTGGGGCCGGAGAATGACCCTGATAGCCCTGACCGGATGGGGCCAGGAGGAGGACCGGCAGCGCTGTCTGAACGCGGGATTCGACCATCACCTGACCAAGCCGGTGGACTTCCCTACCCTGCTGGAGCTGCTCGATTCGCCGGGCGACCGCCAGAATGGCCGCCCGGCCGGGCCTGCCTTCGGGAGCAACTGAATCGGTCAAACGGAATTCCGGAAACCCGCCTCCCGGCAAACAATCGAAAGCCACCCAACGCTTCCGGCGGTCCCGTCGTCTAACCGGCACCTTATCCCGCAGAGTCTCGAGAGATGAATACCGGTCGGTCATTCCGGATGGCTGCGAGGACGCTTCTGGCCCTGGTGACCCTGCCGTCGGTCGCGACACCCCAAAGCCCGGCCCGAGCGGCGATCGACCAGTTCATGACTCGCGCCGCCGGGTACGGGCAGTTCAACGGCGCGATTCTCGTGGCCGACCGCGGACGTATCGTCTATGAACGCGCCTTCGGCCTTGCCAGCATGGAGCTGCAAGCCCCGAATACCACCGCGACCCGCTTCGAAATCGCGTCGATGACCAAGGCGATGACCGCGATCGCGATCATGCAGCTGGTCCAGGAAGGAAAGGTGCGCCTCGACGGGAAGATTTCCGACTATCTCCCCTGGTACCCCTCGGAGACCGGCCGCGGCATCACGGTCGACCAGCTGCTCAATCACACTTCCGGCATCCGGCAGGACATCGGGTTCGGAGACGATCCCAGCCCGGGGCCGGAGGTCGTAGCGGCGATAAACGCCGACCTGCTCTCAAACGACTCGCTGGTAAAGCTGATCGCGCGCCGGCCGCTTCGATTCGAGCCCGGCTCCCGGTTCGGCTACAGCAGCGACGCCTATGCCGTCCTCGGCGCGATTGTCGAGCACGCCGATGGCAAACCCTACTGGCAGTCCCTTCGCGAGCGGGTTCTCGATCGACCGTTTCACCGATCCGAGTGCGGCCTGGTGGAACACGATCTCGACGCCATCAACCGCGCGCTGCGCGAGATCGTGATCTCGCTGGGCGGCGTCTCGAACGGCTTCCCGCGCGAGGACGGTTTCGACATCACGGTCGCTTCCGAGGTCATGGCG
>FKKE01009501.1_pt1 | contig 14454 bp, 17 predicted proteins | sample 1106331 | NCBI WGS metagenome assembly FKKE01 (sample SAMEA3931202, study PRJEB13176) | freshwater metagenome | biome: Drinking water system; feature: drinking water; material: freshwater | place: China | collected 2013-02-06 | reverse complement strand
GTCGTTTTCCGGGGGGACGTCAAGATGTCCCGTTCGCTGAAGCTTCTCTTGTCTAAATCTGCCACAACGAGTACCTAGGCGATTTCGGCCGCAAGAATACCGGCTTTCGCGTAGGCGGACAATGGGGGAAAAGGGGACCCAGACGGGGTTTGGTGGATCAACGGACCGATTTCCATGGTGACCGGGGGGGGGAACAAATATGCCCCTCTCAGGCCTGTATCCGCCGCATCCGAGGACCAGGACCCAGCGTTGTACGAGTGCTCGCCGCTTGGTGCTAGGGCGGGACTAGGTCCATTTGGCGGGAGTCGCACCTCGTGCGGTGGAACAGCCGGGTCGGACGAGGAGAATCATGCCTGCGCTGGTGCCCGTTCCGTTGGTCCCTGCCTCAAACAGGCCGGGGGATGGCCGGCGGTGAATCGGGCGCCGGGGGCCATTCCCCTGCCGCTGGCGCGGTGGGGTCGGGAAAGATGGCGAGGCATTCTTTACAGATGAGCAGGCCGGTTTTCTCTCCGCTGTCGGTCCGTACATCGTCCACCACGCGGCGGTGCACGCAGTGCGTGACGGCCGTGGCGGACACGGGGACGGGTTGGGGCTTCGTCGGCGAGGACATCGCGGGTTCCCTTTCTCCAAGGTGGCGAGAACGGGGATGCATGACTCGGCGTGACGGGGTCGCAATGCGGCTCCTAGCCTGGACCTTTGCGCGCCGCGAGTCAAGCGGGCGCCAACGCCCGGTAGACGCCCCTTGGCGTTTCTTCTAAGCTGGCGGCGTGACGCCGCGCCCCCACCCGCGCAGGAGGATGCCCATGCCCGCGACCCCGCATATCGAAAAACACTTCACCGCCACGGCGACGGTGCGCGACGTGGTCATCGGCATGGCCGATGGGTTGACGGTCCCGTTTGCGCTGGCGGCGGGGCTGTCGGGCGCGGTGGCCTCCTCTTCCCTGGTGGTGACGGCGGGTCTAGCGGAGATTGCGGCCGGCTCCATCGCCATGGGTTTGGGCGGCTACCTGGCGGCCCGCACGGACGTGGAGCACTACGCCAACGAGCGGCGCCGCGAGGAGCGGGAAACGGAACATATTCCCGAGCGGGAGTCGGAGGAGGTGTCGGAAATTTTTCGGGGCTACGGCCTGACCGACGCGCAAATCGCCCCGCTGGTGTCGGCGCTCCGGGCCAACCCTCGGCAGTGGGTGGATTTTATGATGCGGTTTGAATTGGGCTTGGAGGCGCCGGACCCGGCGCGGGCGCGCGTAAGCGCCTGGACGATCGCGCTGGCCTATGTGTTGGGCGGGCTGATTCCCCTGCTGCCGTACCTGCTGGTGCCCCACGCGCTGACGGCCCTGTGGGTGTCCGCGGGCGTGACGACGGTCGCGCTGTTCGTGTTCGGTTTCGTGAAGAGTGGGTTTACGGGCATCTCCCCCTGGCGCGGGGGCGCGCAGACCGTGGCGGTGGGGGGCCTGGCCGCGGCGGCGGCCTTTGTCATTGCGCGGCTGTTGGGGTGAGGTGAGGTCTCGGCCGACTCGCTAGAAGGGCAGTTTCAGCCCGCCGGTCTTGCCGCCGAGTGCGCCGGCCGCGGCGGACTTGAGCACGTCCTGGCCCAGGTTGGCGCGGCCGGCCAGGTCTTGCAGCAGCCCGTCGAAGCCGCCGAGGTTGCCTTTCACTTCGTTGAGCTTGGCGGCCACCTTCGCGTCGATCGCGGTACGGAGCTGCCCTTCGAGCTTGGCCACCTGTGCCTTGGCCTGCTTGCCGACGGCCTCCTTGAGCACGTCGTCCAGGTCGGAGTCGACCTGGAGGTCGTATTGATCCTGCGTGCCGGCCACGCTGGCTTTCATGCGAAAGGCCTTCACGTCGGCCAGGGCGCCGGCGATGGCCTCGCCCACGGGCCCCGGCGCCAACTCCTTGCCGGCCTGCAGCTGCACGCCCCGGACGGCGGAATCGACGGTGGCCTGAAGCGTCGGTCCGGCGAGCGCGGCCTTTACGGTGACATCGGCCAACCCCCGCGTGAGGGCGATCGGCGCTTTCTCGCCGCCGATCTTGAGCGCGTCCAGTTGGTAGGCGGTCAGCTTCAGGGTGGCGGTGTCCTTGGGGTCGGCGCGGCGAACGCGGTCGATGGCGCCGTCGAGCCGGAGGGCCTCGATCCCTTTCAACTTGTCCCCTGCAAAAGCAAAGGTGGTGGGCGCCCCCAGCACATGTTGCTCGGCGGTGATGTTCTTCACGTCGCCGCTCACGGTGCCGGCGGGTATCTCCACGGAGACGCGGGCCTTGCGGATCAACCATTCGGGCAACGGCGCCCGCTCGGGGAAGTGCACGTCCACCCCCTTGGCGCGGAGGGGCTTCACCACTTCGACCGGAGCCGGTTCGCCCGCCGGGGCCTCGCTCCCGCTGGACAAATACGGCTGCAGCCGTTGGTGCCAGGCGAGGGCGGTCTGTACATAGTCGGCCAACGGCCCTTTGAAGAGCAGGCGCGTGACGTTGGCGAGCCCTTGGCCGGAGACAGCGTATTTGTCCATGAGGCGCTTCACGTCGGCCTGCGGCACGGCGGCGATGTCCTGCGCGCGCTTCTTGAGGGAGGCGACGGACGCTTGCAGATCATCCTTCACACTGGTGATGCGCGCAAGGTCCTGCTTGAGTTCGCCTTGGATCTTGGTCACTTCCTCCACGCCGCCCAGAATGCCGCCGAGGCCGCCCTTGCCGGCCGACTTCAGTTTCTCCAGCCGGGCCTTGTAGGCGTTGAACGTGGCTTTGTCGGGGAGGCCGGCGATCCGCTGCTGCCATTGCTCTTTTTCGGCCTGCACGTCGGCCTTGAGCTGCTCGGCCAATTTCAGGGACTGCAGTTGGTCCAGCTCCTTGGCGAGAATGTCTTTCGGGTCGTTCATCTGCACGGACGGCAGGCTGAACCCTTCGCCCTCCCCGCCGGCGGCCCGTTCCTTTGGAGGCCGCGGGGCGATGGCACCCGAGGCACTCCGCGGGGTGTTGAACCGGAGACCGTCGACGGTCATCTCGTCCACAATGACTTTGCGGCGGAAGATCTGCAGCGGATCGAGCGTGCCCGTAATGCGCGCAATCTCCACGGCGTTGGTCATGGGTTCATCGGGGTTGGTCACCTGCAGCCGCGTGAGCGTGAGGCCGAGCGGACTCAAGGTCAGGTCCGCGGCGGCCAGTTCGACCTTGGCCCCCACCGCGGCGGTGCCGGCTTGCTCGATGGCGCGCTTCACCCAGCCGTCCACCAGCCACCACCACACGGCAACCACCAGCGCGACCAGGACGACGAAGGCGACCACCCCCTGCCACCGAATCCACTTCATGCCGGTCAGCTCCCCCACCCGGACACGGACTGGTAGTAGCCGTAGAGCTTGCTGGCCTGGAAGGCTTGCATGAGGCGGCTCCGCATCACCCACTGCAGGACATGCTCGCGATACGTTCGCACCAGCCGGTTGCCCACCAGCACCATCGGCCCGAAGAGCGCCAGCGACAGGGCCAGGCTCCCCATGACGATCGAATTGTTGAACCGTTCGAGCCGCCAGAGGGTGACGTTGTAGAGGGAGGTCCAGAGGTCGCGCAGGGCCGGCAGGGTGAGCAGCGCCAGGCCGATCTGGTGAAAGAGCGGATCGAGCGCGAAGGCCAACCCGGCGAACAGCGCCAACGCCAGCAGGAAGGCGGACAAATTCACGCGGAAGAACAACACGAGCAGGAGCACCACCAGGTTGTGCAGGCTCAGGAGCGGCGTCACGCCCATGATCATGCCGAACGCGAGGCCGAGCGAAATCTGGCCGGGCTCGGCGTCGGAATTCAGGATCTTTAGGAATTTGGCGATGGTGTGGAGCATGACCCTTGTGCCGGTTGGGCTGCCTCCGGGTGCCGGAGCTCGGTGCGCGGAATGCCCAGCCCTGCGTCGGCCCGCCGACCGGGGTGGCATCCCTTACTAAACGACCAATCGACATATCTTACGAGGATGCGCGGACAGAGTCCACGGTCGGGGTGAATTCCGCCGGGCACGCGCGTCAGGGCGCCGCGTGGGCCTGGAGAAAGAGGGTCTGTTCGAGGGCACGGAAGAAGGGCTGGTAGATCTCCGGGGATTCGACGGCCTGGAGATAAAATTGCGCGCTGGCGCGGACGACCAGTTGGGACTCGCCGCGCGGCCGCACGGTCACGGTGAAGCGGACGAGATCATTGCGGTTCCAGAACGGTCCCCAGGTCCGGTCGTTGCGCGTGAGCATGAGCAGCGTATCGGGTTGGTAGCGGATGTACGAGGGGTCCTGATACCCCGGCCGCTCCACGGCCACATACCGTTTTGCCGAGATGATGCCCAAGGTCTCGTCCAGCACTTCGATCTTGAAGGCCACGTCCTGCAGCGTGGCGACGACCGCCTCCAGCACCTTCCGTGTGTCCTTGGTGTCGAACACACGGGACTGCGCCGCGCGCACCCGCACTTGGCTGGCGTCCGACATCCAGATTTGGTCCTGCGCATTCCACTGGTTCTCGTGCCGCAGCTCGTAGGGCGAGGGGCAGCCGGTCAGGGCCAGCAGGCAGCAGGCCGCCCAGAGCCCGCCGATGCGAGTGCGCCCGCTGGACCGGATCGTTCCCATACAGGCGGGCCCTATTTCTTGCCCTCGGGGCTCGACGGCCGTTCTTCCCTGGTGATGAACAGCGACCGCTCCAGGGTGGCGAAGAAGTTTTGGTAGACCTTCGGATCGTCGATCGGCTTGTTGTTGTAGATGGCGTTGGCACGGACGGCCAGCCGGGTCTCGCCCTCGGGCCGCACGATGACGGTCACGCTGATGACGTCGTAGAAGTTCGGCTCGGCGAAGCGGGCGGCGGTCACGAGGCCGAGGGCGTCGTTCGCCCGCTCGATAATGAAGCCCAAATCCTGCAGCGCGGCGATGACGGCTCGCATGGTGTGGGTGCGGTCGTGCAGATCGAACGTGCGCGTCTGCAGGCTACGGATTTTCATCTGCGCCTCGTTCGGGGCCAACAGTTCCGGCTGCGGCGCCGGCGTGGCGCAGCCGTCCAGCAGGGCGGCACCGATCACGAGAGCCAGGCTGAGCAGACGGCGTCGAATCATGCGTGTGCGCTCCGCTTCCCGTTAGAGGGTAAAGGCTTCCAAGAACACCGCTTTGGCCAACTTGGCGAAGAACTGCTGGTAGAGGACCGGATCGCGGATCATCTCCATCCGCTGCTCGCCGGGCGGGAGGCCCTCGCGCCCGGTGACGCCCTCCCCCTTCCAGACGATGCGATAGAAGACGATCCGCACTTCGTGCCGGGAGGCCGCGTCGTTGAGCGGCCGGGCCACGAGCGAGGCCACGATCTGCTGGTGCAGGTCCACCGGCATCCAAACGGGCGGCTGCTGGACGAAGACCAGCGGCGTGGTGAGCGCGAAGACGAAAAACCGGGTGAGATCCTGGCCGTATTCGCGCGCGCTCCGCTCCTTGGTGGCGCGCAGGAATCCGACCTCCCGGACGCTCTCCTCCACCTGGAAGCCCAGGTCCTGGAGCACCGCCGCGGAGGCGGACAACAACTCGGCGTCGTCGCGCGTCTCGAAGGCCCGCACCTGCATGGCGCGGTTCTGGGTGGATTCGGGCGTGAGTGCCAGCAACAGCGCCGGGTCGGTGTGTTCGACACAGCCGGCCAACGTCAGGAAGGCCGGTGCCATCAGCCACCCCGCCGCACGCATCGCCTGCCGCGTGCCGGCCTCGGCCCGGCGGCCCACTCCGCCCCGCCGATCAGAACTGCGTGGCGTTGTAGGCAAAGTCGCGCACCTTCTTGTCTTCGTCGTACTTGATGATGATGGTGAGCGTCCGCTGGCGTTGCGAGCTGCTGCGGTCGCTGCTGCTGCCGCCGATGATGATCAGGCTGGCGAACGTGGAGCTGGCGGTATCCACCCGGTCGGTCGACACCTTGTCGTAGATCCAGACTTCGCGCCGCTTCTCGTCGGTGGTCACGATGTTGGGGCTGCCCAGCAACTCGGCCACCTGCGCGGCCGACATGCCGACCTTGATCTCGCCCTGGACCTTGCCGACGGTGAGCCGGTCTTCCTTGATCTCGGCCCGATTGCCGCCGCACGCCGTGACGCTCAGCGCCAGGCACAGACCCGCAAGCATTCCCCTCACAAGCCGTCGTGTCATCGCCTACTCTCCTTTTCCATATGGAACGGGCGCCTCATCATATCCTGTTCCGGCCGACGCACACCAGTGCCCGGGCCGGGCCCCTTCGGCTTCCCCGCCCACCCGCCGCTCGGCAGGCAGCATCAGTGGACAATTCCTGGCCAACTCGTACAATGTTCCGAAGGAGGAACGACGCATGGCTGAGAGCATGTCCCCCGACGCCGTTCAGGCGGCATGGGCCGCGCTGGCCCACGAGATTCGGACCGGTGTGTTGCTGACGATGCGCCAAGGGCGGCCGTTTGGCTCACATGTGCCCTACGTGTTCGGCGACGACTGGACACGGGCCTATCTGCATCTCAGCCGGCTGGCGCTCCACACGCAGCATCTGTTGCAGGACCCGCGCGTCAGCCTGTTCGTGTCCGAGGCCGATGGGCCGGGCAAAAATCCCCTCTCCCTCAAACGCATGAATCTCCAAGGCAGCGCCGCCCTCCTGCCGGAATCCCGCCCCGACTATCCGGCGATCAAACAACGCTACCTCGACCGCTTCCCCCAATCGGCCATGATGTTCGGGTTCGGGGACTTCGGTCTCTGGGAATTGCGCTTGGAGGACGCCCACTTGGTGCTGGGTTTCGGCCAGGCCTATCAGGCGGTGGCCACCGCGCCCCTAGCCTGGATCCACCAACAACCTGAGAAACGATCGTAGGCGCCCCCTTCCGCTCCTCTCCCTGGCCCTGAGGCCCCGGCACCGGCCGGAATCATACCGTCCACCCCCCGGTTTCGGCCTTCGGTGATCCTGTGTCACCCATCCGACCGTCGCCCGCGGGCGCGTTCATCGACCGTCTTGTGGCTCATCGTTGCGACGGCCCCGTCCCCCCCAAAGCAGGGGCGCTGCTACGATTGCCCACTGGTGAGGCTACGCCCCGCACGAGTACTCTCCGACAGCTTCATCATTCGGAACGGAGCATGGCATGGATCGAACCGTGAAGGGCGACGATGCACTGTGGCTGGCCTTGACCGCGTGGTACGTGACGGTATTGGCGCTCTGCGCGACCGCCGGGCCGGGGGAGGGGCTGTTCGGCGCCGCGCTGGCCCTCTTGCCCGCCGCTGTGCACGCCTGGCTCTACGCCCCGGCCGCCGGACTGGTGGCCTGGTTGCTGTCGCGCTGCTTCGAACTGCGCCAGTGGTCGGCGCCCGCCGGACTGGTGGTCAGCACGCTGTTCGCCCTCCTGTTCGTGGGCTTCCTGGAAGTCGCGCAAGCCTGGCAGCAGGGCCGGGCGCCCTTGGTCACTCACATCGGTTGGGCCGGGTTGGGGATCCTGCTCACGTGGGTCCTCATCCGGGTCCGGCCACAGCCAGCGGTGCAGCCGCAGATGCGGGCGGACGTACTTCCGTTCCGCCGCCTTGCGGGCCGCACTCGGAAAGGATCGTCGTCATGATCACGCATCACCTGACGCGCAAGAGCCGGAGAATTTCCTTCGATTGCGCGGTGTACTATACCAACGGCCGTTTCCACGCAAGCGGCGTGATCGACAATGTTTCCCGTGTCGGCGGGTGTATCCAGGGCACGGAACCGGTGTGCCCCGGCATGAACCTGCGGCTGGTGTTGGTGCCGCATGGCCAGGATGGCGCCGTCATCGTGCGGCAGGCCTCGGTGCGCTGGTCCACCGGCACGGCGTTCGGCTTGGAATGGCAGGACCTTTCGATGGACAGCCAGATGCGCCTTTCCCGGCTGGTGAGCACCTCCCGGGCCGAATTGGTGGCCAGCTAAGCCCCACGCTCGTCCCGCATCCAGGACGTTGGCCCCCCGGGCTCACCGGGGGGGGACCTCCCTCAAGTCCGCCACCCCGTCAACCGACATCTTTCTTAAGACAGGTGCTTCGCCTCTGGCCAGTTCCAAAGGGAGTGGTAGAATTACCCCATGGCGACCTCACGATCCAGCAAACGTCCGGCTGTGGACAGCCGTTCCCGGCAAGGCCTTCAGGAATTGCGTCGCGGTCTCCTCGATCTGCATCGGGCCCTGATCGAGGCCGAGCGCCTCACCTACGAACGCATCTTCGGGCGCGTGGCGTCCAACGGCCAACTGCTTCAACTGGTCATGGACGATCCCTGGTTCACCTGGCTCCATCCCCTTTCTCAATTGGTCGTCCGGATCGATGAGGCCTTGGACAGCAAGACCATCGAGGAATTCGCCGTGGCGCAAGAGCTGTTGAGCGACACGCAGCATCTGCTCCGCCCCTCGCAGGAAGGCGATGGATGGGGACGCAGCTACTATGAAGCGCTGCAACGCGCCCCGGACGTCGTGATCGCGCACTCGCAGGTCAAGCAACTGCTCCACAGCGTCGGCGCCGCCGCGGCCTAACCCACATCTCATTGACGCGTCCGCTTCCGTTGCCCTCGCACCGGCGCCGCGTGTCCGGATGCCCCCCGTGGGACTCCGCGTTACGGTTCTACCCGCACCCGATCCGGCAATTCGTTCGGATTGTCGCCCGGCCCAGCCGGAGCGGTCCGCGCCAACACCTCCCCGCATCGCGCGATACTGGCGCACAGCCCTTCAGCGACCCGGCCGGCCTCAACCGCCTGCCGTCCCGCCTGCACCACAGCCTGCCAAGCCTCCGGTGGCACCACCTCGCTGATAGGATGATCGGCGATCACATCCATCTCCCGTTCGAGCATCGACACCATGATGAGCACGCCCGTCCGCTCGCGGGTGTGCGCCACACCGAGCTGCGCAAAACCCCGTTCCGCCCGCAGCCGTACCTTGTGTCTCCGCCGCTCCCGCGTGGTCATCCAGGGGACCAGCCCCGGAAGAGTCCCGAGCCACGCCCCCAGGCCGTAGGCGACGATCGTCGCACCCAAGAGCCACATCGCATTCGCCGCGTGCCACCCCCAGGCCGACCAGGAGGCCTCCCACAGGAGGAGCCCGGTGAGGACCAGCAGCGCCGCGACCAGGCCGGTGTTGTGGCGAACCTCTCGATACAGTCCCGAACGCCCGACGATCATGGGAATGATTTCGGCGCGTGTCCCGCGCTCGGCCGCTTGGACCGCCTGTTCGATGCGGCGATGTTCCTCCGGGCTCAAGATGTCGGGCTTACCAATCGCCACTGGCGCCTCCTCCTCCAAAATCGCCGCCCCCACCGGAAAATCCGCTGTCGCCCCCGCCCGACCACCCGCCTCCGCTGCCGGCACTCCAGCCCCCGTCGTGCGTGCTGTACCACCACGAGTCCTCGGCGCGGCGGCGGCCGGCGCGCTGGCCCGATGCCCGCAGCAGCGGTGACAGAAGCGTGATGGCTGCCAGTGTCAGCCCCCCGGCCAGCACCGCGGGCCACACCCACAGGGACGCCGACACCGCAAGGGCGCTGCCGGCCAGACCGCCGACCACGGGATTGACCTGGGCGATCACCAGGCCGACGACGATCCCAATGACGATGGCGAAGAGCGGACTGAGCAGCGGCTCTTCCGGCGGGGCCGGCGGCGCAATCTTGGCCGGCGGCGTGTAGGTGCCCACCACCGTCTTCAGGACCGCGTCGACCCCCGCCGCAATGCCGCCGGGGATGTCGCCCGCGCGAAAGCGCGGGGCGATCTCGTACCGAATGATCTGCGAGGAGCGCACATCGGTCAAGGTGCCTTCGAGCCCGTAGCCGACTTCGATGCGGATTTTCCGGTCCTTGAGCGCCACCAGGAGCAGGACCCCGTTGTCGGTGCCCTTCTGTCCCAGATGCCAGGTCGTGGCGACGCGGTGGGAATAGGTGAAGAGGTCCTCGCCCTCCAGCGAAGGAATGACCAGGACCGCCATTTGATGGCCCGTGGCCCGCTCGTGCTCGACCAGGGTCGCGGTCAATTGCGCCTGCACGGCGGCCGGGAGTACGCCGGCGCGATCCACGACGCGCCCCGTCAGCGGGGGGACGTCCAATGCCCAGACCTGAGCCGCGAGGCCCGCCCACCACCAAACGAGCGGAACACACCACATCCACGCTGGCCGCATCGTCCGCGTCATGGAGGTCCTCCGCACGCAGACCGGGGTCGTGTCATGTCCGGCGGAATTAGAACTTCACCTCCGGCGGCTTGGCGATCGCCTTTTCGTCCGCAACGGTGAAGTTGGGCTTCTCCTGCAGCCCGAGGAGAAATTTCGCCGTCAGGTTCGTGGGGAAGAAGCGCACAGCCTTGTTGTATTCGGCGACTTTTTCGATGTACCGCTTGCGGGCCACCGCAATCCGGTTCTCCGTGCCCTCCAACTGGCTTTGCAGATCCCGGAAGTTTTGGTCGGCCTTCAGGTTGGGATAGTTTTCGGCAATGGCGATCAAGCGGCCGAGGGCCGTCGTGAGCCCGGCCTGGGCCTCCTGATAGCGTGCGAAGGCCTCGGGGTCCTTGAGCGTCTCCGGGGTCACCGTGACGCCCGTCGCCTTGCTGCGCGCGGCCACGACGCCTTCGAGCGTGTCTTTCTCGTGCGCGGCGTAGCCCTTCACGGTTTCGACCAGATTGGGAATCAAGTCGGCCCGCCGCTGGTATTGGTTGATGACCTCGCTCCACGAGGCCTTGGTGTCTTCGTCCAATCCCTGCAGGTCGTTGTAGCCACAGCCCGAAGTCAGGCCCAGCGCCGCCACCAGGCCGACCCCCGCGAGGACCCCGGCCCAACGATGACGGAAACAGCGTGTACGGGTCATGCCGCCCTCCTTTGCGCCGTCACACAGCGTAGGTAACAGGTAAGCTCGATTCCCGAAGGGTCAATACCGGCACCAGGGCACGCGGAACTCCTTGACGATTCACACCGCTCCCTTCCTGCGCTTCTCAGACGAGGAAGTCAACCGGTCTCGCGTCCGCCGGCCCCCGTCGCTTGCATCCCCCGGTGCCTTTCGCTATGCTCGCCGACCGATGGGATTCGGGCTCGCGCTCCAACTGGTCGCTATCGGCGCGAGCGGTGTGCTGCTCCCCTTCTGCTTCCCCAGCGCCGATCTCTTTCCCCTCGCCTGGGTGGCGCTCATCCCGCTGCATCTGGTCGCGGAATCCGTGTCGCCCAAACGCGCCCTCTGGCTGGGGTGGCTGTCGGGCACGATCGCCTTCTGCGGCATCATGGCCTGGGTCGTCACGGCCATGCACGTCTACGGCAAGATGCCGTTGCTCCCCAGCTACGGCGTGCTCGTGCTCTTCGCCTGGTACTTGGGCAGCTATACGGCGCTCTACAGCTGGGGCGTCGCGCGCATGGCCGCCTCGCATCCGCAGTGGATCTGGGTTGCGGCGCCCGCCTGGTGGGTGGCGCTCGAACTCGCGCGGACGCATGTCTTCACCGGCATTCCCTGGGCGCTGTTGGCCTATTCCCAAGTCAGCTGGCCGAGCATCATCCAACTGGCCGACCACACCGGGGTGTACGGCGTCTCGTTCCTGCTCGTCCTCGGCAATCTTGGCCTCCTGGCTCTCCTCCGGCGCGTGGGGCTCCGCACCCGCGCGGCCGACAGGACGGCGCCCTGGCTCGCGCCCATTGCCGCGTCGCTGGTGATCGGCGGCGCGTGGTTCTACGGGTCGCTGCTCCTCGAGCAGGCGCCGCCACCCGCGACCGCCTCCACCGGCGGAACGCCGGCCGTAACGATCGGATTGGTGCAAGCCAACATCGACCAGGCGAGCAAGTGGGACGAGCGGTTCCGGGCGGAGACCATCACACGGTATACCCGGCTGACGCGCGCGGCCGGCAAACAGGTCGACTTGCTGCTGTGGCCCGAAGCGGCCACCCCCTTCGTCTATGAATTGGAGCCGGGCTATCAGCAGGTGATCGGGGACCTGGTGCGAGAACTCGACAGCCCGCTCGTGTTCGGGAGCCCCGCCCTCCGGCGCTACCCCGACGGCCGGCCCTATCTGTTGAACAGCGCGTACCTGTTGTCGTCTGCGGGCAAGGTGACCGGCCGGTACGACAAGCAGCACTTGGTGCCCTTCGGCGAATACATTCCCTTCCACCATTCGCTCCTCTGGTTCCTGGACAAGTTGGTCGAAGGCATCGGCGACTTCGAGGCCGGCACGGCCGCCACGGTCCTGCCCGTCCCCCAGCGGATTCCCCGCCCCTCGGAAAAGCCGGGACGACCGGAACCGCAGGCCCGCGGCGAATTCGGCGTGGTGATCTGCTACGAAGTCATCTTTCCCGACCTCGTCCGCCAATTCGTGCTGGAGGGCGCGGACTTCATGACCACCATCACGAACGACGCCTGGTTCGGCGCGACCTCGGCCCCGTACCAGCATTTCGGGATGGTGCAGTTTCGCGCCGTGGAAAACCATCGGGCCTTCGCGCGCGCCGCCAATACGGGAATTTCCGGATTCATCGACCCCTATGGACGGACCCTGGCGGCCAGCCCGATCTTCGCGGAAGCCGCCTTGACCGGGACGATTCCCCTGCACCGCGAGCTGACCTTTTACACCCGCCATGGTGATGTCTTTGCGTACGCCTGTGTTATAATCGCCGGACTGTGCCTCATCTTCTGCCGCGGTCGCACGCAGGCCTCCCGCCGGTGATGCCTTCGGCCCGATCGAACGAAAGGTGCCTGCATGTTGGAAGAAAGCCGTAGTCGTCTGAAACGGGTAGCGGAGCAAGTAGCGGAACTACGGAGGCATCTTTGACCTGCCTCGGCTGACCGACGACCTCCAATTTCTCGACCGACAGATTGAACAGCCCGATTTTTGGAAGGATCCCCGCAGCGCCGCGCGCATCAGCCGGAAGAAGGCGACCATCGAGCGCGAACTGCGCCGCTGGCGGGACATCGAGCAGAAACAGGCCGACCTCGACGCCATGGTCGAACTGGCGGAAGAGTCGGGCGACACCGACCTGGAAGCGGAGCTGAGCCGCGAATTGGACGGGTTCGCGCGGGCGGTGCACCAGCTCCACATCGAGCTGCTGCTCTCCGGCGAGCTGGACGAAAACAACGCCATCCTCGCCATCCATCCTGGGGCCGGCGGCACGGAATCCCAAGACTGGGCGCAGATGCTCCTGCGAATGTACGTCCGCTGGGCGGAACGCGCCGGCTACAAGGTGGAAACATTGGATCTCCAGGGCGGCGACGAGGCGGGCATCAAGAGCGCGACCATTTCCGTCTCGGGGCCCTATGCCTACGGGTACCTGAAGGCGGAGGCCGGCGTGCACCGGTTGGTGCGCATCTCCCCCTTCGACGCGAACAAGCGGCGCCACACCTCCTTCTCGTCGGTGTTCGTCTACCCCGAACTGGACGACGACATCGACGTGCAGATCGAGGACAAGGACTTGCGGATCGACACGTTTCGCGCCGGCGGCGCCGGTGGGCAGAACGTCAACAAGGTCGAGACGGCCATCCGCATCACGCACTTGCCGACCGGCATCGTGGTGCAATGCCAAAACGAACGTTCCCAGTTGCAGAACCGCATGGGGGCGATGAAGATCCTGAAGGCCCGGCTCTACGAGGTAGAACAACAGAAGAAGGAAGCCGAGTTCAACGCCATCGTCGGCGAAAAGAAGGACATCGCCTGGGGCAACCAGATTCGCTCCTACGTCTTTCAGCCGTACCAGATGGTCAAGGACCACCGGACCGGCTACGAAGTCGGCGACGTCCACTCGGTGATGGACGGCGACGTGCAGAATTTTATCGAAGCCTACTTGAAGAAAAAATTGGACGGCGGGACCGCGTCGGTGGACGTGGAGATTCCCGCCTAATCTCAGGACCGAGACCATGGACGAACTGAACGACCAGCGCCAGCAACGCGTCAAGAAACTCGACACCCTGCGGGAGCGGCAGATCGCGCCCTACGGCACCCGCTTCGCCTGGGCGGATCGCGCCGGGGCGCTCATCCGCGACCACGGCGAGAAGACGAAGGAGCAGCTCGAGCAGCAGGCGGTCAACTGCACCCTCGCCGGCCGCATCGTGGGCATGCGGCGCTTCGGCAAGGCGGCGTTCGCCGTGCTGCAGGACGGCGCGGACCGCCTGCAGGTGTACCTCAAGAAAGACATCCTGGGCGACGCGGGCCATCAGCTCGCCGAGGAATTGGACCTGGGCGATTGGATCGGCGTGAGCGGCACGCTGTTCCGCACGAAGACGAACGAGTTCACCGTGGAAGCCCGGACGCTGACCTTCCTGAGTAAGGCCCTGCGGCCGCTCCCCGAGAAGTGGCACGGCCTGACGGACGTGGAAACGCGCTACCGGCAACGGTACGTCGACCTGATCGCCAATCCGGAGGTCCAGCACATCTTCGTCACACGGAGCAAGATCATCGCCGGCATCCGCGCCTACCTGACGACGCGCGGGTATCTGGAAGTCGAAACGCCGATGATGCAGCCGATCCCCGGCGGCGCGACCGCCCGGCCGTTCGTGACGCATCACAACGCCCTGGGTATCGACCTTTACATGCGCAT